>Ga0308157_10006186_pt1 | contig 14486 bp, 13 predicted proteins | sample PhyBR1_FD_201035 | JGI IMG/M metagenome (GOLD analysis project Ga0308157, IMG submission 201035) | Phyllosphere microbial communities from UC Gill Tract Community Farm, Albany, California, United States - DLSLB.R1 | ecosystem: Host-associated > Plants > Phyllosphere > Unclassified | place: USA...
AAGACCAAAATACTCCCTGTTGAATAAGCAGAAGATCAAAAGTACCTTTCAGCTGGAGATCCCTCATTGGGAAGATAGTTTAAAGGAGATGTTGGGCGGCAGATGATAAATCTGACATTAGATGTTTGATTATGGATTTTAGGCAATAGATTTAAGATTTAGATATATGAAGGGGATTATATTAGCAGGGGGATCGGGTACGCGTTTGCATCCGCTTACCCAGGTGGTTTCCAAACAATTGTTGCCGGTTTATGATAAACCGATGATTTATTATCCTTTATCGGTACTTATGTTGGCGGGGATCCGGGAGATCCTGGTCATCTCTACGCCCCAGGATCTGCCCAACTTCCAACGCTTGTTCGGAAATGGGGAACAGTTGGGTTTGGAGATTTCCTATGCAGAACAGCCCAAACCGGAGGGACTGACCCAGGCCTTTATCATAGGTGCTGAATTCATTGGGGATGATTCGGTCTGCTTGATCTTGGGGGATAATATCTTTTATGGAGCTGGCCTACAGACCCAGTTGATGGAAGCAAGGACTAAAGTGGAAGAAGGAAATGATGCGGTCGTTTTTGGGTATTATGTTGAGGATCCGGAGCGTTATGGCGTTGCCGCATTCAATGCGGATGGTCGGGTAACGGATATTGAGGAGAAGCCTCAGCATCCGAAGTCTAATTATGCGGTGGTTGGATTGTATTTCTATCCGAATTCGGTGTTGGAAATAGCTAAGGGGGTGAAGCCTTCGGCTAGGGGCGAACTGGAGATCACGACGGTAAACCAAACGTATCTGGAACAGGAAAAGCTGCACCTGCAATTGTTAGGTAGGGGGTTTGCCTGGCTGGATACCGGAACGCATGAGTCTTTGTCCGAAGCAACGGAGTTTATTAAGACCATTGAAAAGCGGACATCGTTGAAAGTGGCCTGCTTGGAAGAGATTGCCCTGAGCAAGGGTTATATCGATAAGGTGAAGTTAAAATCGCAGATCGATGGGATGAAAGGTGTTTATTATGATTACCTGAAGAAGATCGTGGAGTTTTGATTTATTGTTCTCTTCATTGCTAGGAACGGAGCTGCCTTTGGATTAGTGTAATGATTTCTCCTTCGTGCCTCTTCGTCACTGACCAATTGTCCACTTTTTTCTTTAATCTTTGTTTTGCTTTCTTGACCCCTTCAATAGAAACACCCAAAAGATCACTCATGCTTCTATTGTTTAGGTCCAGTTTCATTAAAGCGATCAGTCTAAGGTCGCTTTCAGAAAGCTTTGGATTTTCAAGCTTATGGGTTTCCAGAAACTCCGGATATACCTTATCGAAAACATGCTTGAATTTCAGCCAACGTTCATCGGTCATGATATGGGATTCCAACATTCTGCTAAGGCTTTCGGAGATTTCCAGTGCAAGTAGAGGATCTTGGGTTTCCTTCTCATGTATCTCTTTCCTTAGCTGCCGAATGGTATGGTCATTATGCCTGACGGTATCCGTAAATTCCTGTAGGGAATTTTTGAGTACCGAAAGCTCCTGATCTAGCAACTGTTTCTCAAATTTAAGGGCAAGCTGCTCTTTTTCCAGTTCTGTGCTCCGGAACTGAATCCTGGTCTTTGCTCGGTTGATCAGTAGCACTATAATGATGAATCCAAGGATCAATAAAGTCCCGACATACTGATAGGTCTGATTGATCTGTTTCCTTTTGGATTCAGCCTGTTTATTTGCCTGTTCATAACGTTCGATTTCCCATTGCCAATAGATCTTCTGCATATCCTCATTATTGTTTCTGGCCTCCAAAGAGTCCTTCAGCACCAAGTATTCTTTCAACTTCGTAAGTTCCAGGTCTTTTTGACCTTTCCCAGCAGCAATTTCTGCCAATATTTTTGCAGCATCCCGTTTGAAAACTAAAAAATAGGGTTTATCAGCCATTAATGCCGTGCTTTCTGCGATATGCTTTTCAGCAAGATCCCATTTTTTCTGATGGGCATACATTCGGGCAACCTCCAGGTTGGCGCGCATAGCATCCAACACCTCCTTATATTTCAGGGAGAGTTCGATATTCTGTTTGACCAAAGCAATGGCTTCATCTTCATTCCCTTTTTCCCATTCGTAGTCGGCTAGATTTCCTGAGATAATACCCATCCATACCGAATCCTTGGCCACAGTGGCAATCTCCAAAGCCTGCTTATAAAAAGGATATGCCTTGTCGAATAAGGCTGCTTTTTTATAATAAACACCTATGGCATTGGTCATGTCGATCTTCTGGCGGCTATGTTCTTCGGTGTATGGTAGTGCAGTTTTGAGATAGGTGATGGCTTTTTCCTGGTCGCCAATGTAGGAATAGAAATTAGCGATGTAGCTGTAATGCTCGGAAAGTAGTGGGATTTTCTCTGCATTTATATCCTCCTCTAGTTCGGCAGCCAGAAGGAAATATGGAAAAGCTTCCTGCACTTCACGGTAGGTGTACATGTAATACCCCTGCCTGATATTGCCGATCATCTTTAGCTCAGGGAGATTTTCTCGTCCTACCAATTCCGATGCTAATCTATAATAGGCATTACTTCGCGGATTTACCTGATCGTAGGCAATGGAAAAGCCATCCGCCATCAATAAGTAATAGGCCCATTTTAGTGGGATGCTCCGTTCCTGATCTGCCAGTTCCAATAAAGGATGCAGATTCTTGATCAGCCCAATAGTATCATTCTGAAAATCGACCTTCATCTTTAGGGCAAGCTCCAATTGTTTTATTTGGTCTTTTTGCGTTTTGATGTTGGTGATTTTTTGGGCTGATAGGTGCACTATACTACCTAGTGTGGCAAGATAAGTTAAAACTAATTTGGTTAATGTGGTATGCATTGCCCCTAAATTTCGACAAAAAAAGTGTGCAAACAACGAGTATGAGATAGATAATTTTTCATTATCGATAGAAGGTTTGCTTTTTTCGGAATGGGTAGTGCCTAGGTAGGGGATGGTTTCATATAGTTTTTAAGGGCTGTTCTTAAGTTAATCGGTTGTTTTTCAATGAAAGAGGGTTTTTGTCCACCTTTTGTCCACCCCCGCTTGTTTTGAATATAGGTAGATGTCGTGCTAACTTTGTTGCCGAAATATTTTTTTGAACTAATCAATCTAATTATGCATTATTTGTTATTCACGCTGGTCGTTATTATAGTTACAGCGAGTTTTTATTTCATCCGCAAACGGAAGGTTTCCAATTTTCAAGAACATGCAGAGATGCAGGTCCGGGTTCTGTTGGACCGTAATAATGTGGATTATGTGAAGCAGTATGGTTGTGTACTCTTCCAATTGAATATTTTGGATGATCAGCTTAAGGAAGTGGTCATCACGGAGCTAAGAGCTGCCAACCGGAATTTTCTGATCAATAACTTTGAGAAATTGAATTTTTTTATCTCCCCATCGCATAAAGGGGAATCAGCGATGAGATCAGTTGGCTTTTCCATATATAATGATTATCTGAAGAATTACAAGCCGAAGAAGGAGGGATTGATTGTGAAGGGATATATCAAAGATGTGAAGAATATGAAAAGCGCTTTTATGGTGACATCGTATTTTAAGATGGAACCTTTGGGAAAGGAGATTGAACAGGAGACTTTTAATGGAAGGGCATCTTCATTGGCAATTTGATTTTTTTCTGAATTTCGGGGTTTTATCTGAAATACCGAGGAGGTTTTCCCCTGGTACCTCCTCGGTATGAATTGAATGTTCGACCATGACTATTTGCCTTCCATCAGCAAGTGCCAAATAAGTACGATGAATTAAAATGTAAGGAACTTTTAGCACTTCCCCTCACTTACTTCCGTTTACAACCCGAGGCTCATGGAAGTCAGATGGGGTCAGATATAATCACCATCATTAATAAAATGTTAAGTTTTCTTGTTTACTCATCAAAATTTGGTTTATAAAAAATCAATGAGTACTTTTGTTGCTCACAATACTAACATGCTTGATACGATCATCACGTCCAAGACCAGGCTTAAGTTGCTGATTAAGTTTTTTGTGAGTTCCACTAACAAGGGATACCTTCGTGGGATAGCAGAAGAGTTCAATGAGTCGACCAATGCCATCCGGAAGGAGCTGAACCAGCTTTCTGATGCCGGATATTTGTCCAGGACCTCTGAAAACAACCGAATCTACTACCAGGCCAACACCCAACATCCCTTATTCCAATCCTTACAGAATCTAGTCCGTACCTATCTGGGTATTGATCAGGCCGTGGATTATGTTCTGGAACGCGCGGGTGATGTGGAAACGGTATCCCTATTGGGCGATTACGCCAAGGGGGTGGATTCTGGAACGATCGAGCTGATGGTATTGGGCGATGAGCTGGACAAGGCATACTTATTGCAGTTGAGTGCCAAACTGGAGAAACTTCTGGATAAGGAGATCAAGCTCTATTTCGAGCGGCCTGAGGAAGTTCTTCAGCAGATCATTTTGTACCAGGGTGAAGATTAGGAATATTTTTTACACTCCAACAGAAACACGGAATTTATATTCAATGGAAATAAAGAAAATAACATGTATTGGCGCAGGCTACGTTGGGGGACCGACCATGTCTGTGATCGCCCAGAAGAACCCCGATATCCAGGTGACGGTTGTGGATCTGAATGCACAGCGGATTGGCGATTGGAACCAGGATGACCTGAGTCAATTGCCGGTCTACGAACCGGGATTGGACGCGGTAGTTGCTGAAGCGCGAGGAAGAAACCTTTTCTTCTCTACGGAGGTGGAAAAGGCGATCCAGGAAGCCGATATGATCTTTATTTCAGTGAATACACCAACCAAAACTTACGGTAAAGGCAAAGGACAGGCGGCAGATCTGAAGTTCATCGAACTTTGTGCACGTCAGATTGCGGATGTTTCTACCAGCTCGAAGATAATCGTGGAGAAATCTACTATTCCGGTCCGTACGGCTGCAACCATCAAGAATATCCTGGACCATACCGGAAAGGGCGTGCAATTCCAGGTCTTATCCAATCCGGAATTCCTTGCCGAAGGTACGGCGATCCGGGATCTGCACCATCCCGACCGCATACTGATCGGTGGAGAAAATCCAGAGGCTATCCAGGCCTTGAAGAAGATCTATGAAGCCTGGGTACCATCGGAAAGGATCATTACGACCAATCTTTGGTCATCGGAATTGTCCAAATTGGTGGCCAATGCGTTTTTGGCACAACGGGTATCCTCGATCAACTCGATCTCGGAGCTTTGCGAGGCAACTGGGGCCAATGTGGATGAGGTGGCGAATGCCATCGGACAGGATTCCAGGATAGGATCCAAATTTTTAAAGGCCTCTGTGGGCTTTGGGGGCTCCTGTTTTCAAAAAGACTTATTAAATTTAGTATATATTGCCCGTTCGTATAATCTGCATGCCGTAGCGGATTATTGGGATCAGGTCATCAAGATCAATGACCACCAGAAGACGCGGTTTGCGGAAAAGATCATCCAAACGATGTACAATACGGTAAATGGCAAGAAAATTGCTTTCTTGGGATGGGCATTCAAGAAGGATACGAATGATACGCGGGAATCGGCAGCGATCTATGTAGCGGACCATTTGTTGGAGGAGCAGGCACAGATTGCAGTGTATGACCCAAAGGTACAGGATGTGCAGATTTACAAAGACTTAGACTATTTAGCGACAAGAAGCCTAGAAGAGAACAAATCCCTCTTACAGGTAGAAACTAACCCTTATGATGCAGCAGCAGGTGCGCATGGCTTGGCGATATTAACCGAATGGGATGAATTCAGAGATCTCGATTGGGCTAAGATAAAGACTCACATGAAGAAACCGGCCTTTATTTTCGACGGTAGGAAACTATTGGATGGAAAGAAACTGAAGGAGATGGGATTTGTGTATTATGGCATAGGTGAATAATAGGAACTTATACTAATTTCTAATGGATAAGAAAGAAAAAAAGGTGAAATTAAAGGATTATAACCCTGGTCCTAGGGTGGGGATTACCTTTAGTACGTTCGATCTATTGCATGCGGGACATATCATGATGTTGGCAGAAGCAAAACGTCAATGTGATTACCTGATCTGTGGATTGCAGATGGATCCGACATTGGATAGACCTGAAAAGAATGCACCTAGCCAGACTGTAGTAGAGCGTTATATCCAATTGAGGGGCTGTATCTATGTGGATGAGATCGTTCCATACTCTACGGAACAGGATCTAGAGGATATTCTGAAATCCTTTAAGTTGGATGTTAGGATTGTTGGGGATGAATATAAGGATAGGGATTTTACAGGTCGTAAATATTGTGAAGAAAAGGGAATTGAGCTTTACTTCAATAGCAGGGACCATCGCTTTTCTTCTTCTGGATTGAGAAAGATAGTAGCGGAGAAAGAAAATTTGAAAAACGGGAAATAAAATAAAAATCAACATAAATAAATGAGCAAGATATTAATCACTGGAGGAGCTGGCTTTATTGGTTCCAATCTAACTGAGTATTTTTTGGGTAAGGGACATCAGGTTGTCGTTTTAGACAATTTTGCTACTGGTCATCGCCACAATTTAGCCCAGCATGAGGGTAATCCAAACTTTGAATTGATTGAAGGTGACATCAGAAATACCGCAGATTGTGAAAAGGCAGCTAAAGGAGTGGATTATGTACTTCACCAAGCTGCACTGGGATCAGTACCACGGTCGATCAAAGATCCTCAAACATCCAATGAGGTTAATGTCTCAGGCTTTTTGAACATGTTGGTAGCTGCTAGAGATGCAAACGTAAAGCGTTTCATCTATGCTGCTTCTTCCTCAACTTATGGTGATTCTGAAAGTCTTCCAAAAGTAGAAGATAAGATCGGCAAGCCATTATCCCCATATGCCATTACTAAATATGTAAATGAATTATATGCAGAGATTTTTTCCAAAACCTATGGAATAGAAACCATCGGTCTGCGATATTTTAATGTGTTCGGCCGCCGTCAAGATCCAAACGGCGCATATGCTGCTGTAATTCCATTGTTCGTTAAGAAATTCATGAACCATGAAAGTCCTGTTATCAATGGATCTGGCGATTATTCAAGGGATTTTACTTATGTGGATAATGTAATCCAAATGAATGAACGCGCCATGTTGACTGATAATCCAGAAGCGGTTAATACAGTTTATAATACAGCGGTAGGTGATCGTACGACTTTGAATCAATTGGTAGGATACTTGAAAGAATTTCTTACTGAATTTGATGCCGAGATTGCGAATGTGGAAGTTATCCATGGACCAAATCGCCAAGGAGATATCCCTCATTCCTTAGCTTCTGTAGAAAAGTCAAAGAATCTTTTGGGATATGAACCTTCCCATGTTATCCGTGAAGGGCTGAAAGAAGCTACTAAATGGTATTGGGAGAATTTAAAATAAAAAACTTAAAAAAAAAGCTTTTCAACATAAAGAAATCAGCAAAATGAAAAAAATTGCCGTTATAGGATTAGGTTATGTGGGTTTACCATTAGCACGTTTATTTGCTACGAAATACCCAGTATTAGGTTTTGATATCAATCAAAAAAGAATCGATGAACTGCGTTCAGGCAAGGACTTGACTTTAGAGGTTGAAGATGATGTTCTTCAGGAGGTTTTGGTAAAAGAGAATCCATTCCATACTGAATCAAATGGTCTATATTGTTCTAATCAATTAGCAGATATCGAAGATGCTAATTTCTATGTGGTAACTGTTCCGACTCCTGTGGATAAGCATAATCGTCCTGATTTGACACCATTGTACAAAGCTTCTGAAACAGTTGGTAAGGTGTTGAAAAAAGGGGATATCGTAGTTTATGAATCTACTGTATATCCAGGTGTAACAGAAGAAGAATGCATTCCGGTTTTGGAGAAAGTTTCCGGATTGAAATTCAATGTTGATTTCTTTGCTGGTTATTCTCCAGAACGCATAAATCCAGGAGATAAACAACATACGGTTGAAAAGATCTTAAAAGTTACTTCAGGTTCTACTCCAGAAATTGGTAAAGAAGTGGATGAGGTTTATAAATCTGTGATTACGGCCGGTACACATTTGGCTCCTGCAATTAAAGTTGCTGAAGCAGCTAAGGTTATTGAAAATTCGCAGAGGGATATCAATATTGCATTTGTGAATGAATTGGCCAAGATCTTTAATATTTTAGAGATTGATACTCATGCAGTCCTTGAGGCAGCAGGAACCAAATGGAACTTTTTACCATTCAAACCAGGATTGGTTGGGGGTCACTGTATTGGTGTTGATCCCTATTATTTAGCGCAAAAAGCTCAAGAACATGGTTACCATCCAGAAATTATTTTGGCAGGTCGTCGATTAAATGATTCCATGGGTGAATATGTAGCTTCTCAGGTGGTAAAAACAATGATCAAAAAAGGAATCAATGTGAATGGCGCAGAAGTATTGATGTTAGGTTTAACTTTTAAGGAGAATTGTCCTGATGTTAGGAATACCAAGATTGTTGATGTTATTCGTGCTTTAGAAGATTATGGAATTAAGGTTACTACTTATGACCATTGGGCTAATCCAGCAGAGGTAAAACATGAATATGGAATTGATAGCGTTTGTGAGTTGCCAAACAATAAATATAATGGCATTATTCTAGGAGTAGCTCATAATGAGTTTTTAAATATTGATTTAGATTCTTTGAAGAAGGAGAATGCTATTATTTATGATGTAAAAGGAATTATTTCGGAAAAAGCTGATAATAGGCTGTAGGTAATGAGCATTCTTAAAAGAATTTTGTCCAACAGTGGAGATCGTAGTCTCAAATACAAGCGGAATAGTATTTTTATTCTGTTATTGCAAGGAATTAATATTATTTCAAGTTTTTTGCTAGTAACAGTTGTTTTAAATGTTTTGGGAGTTCAGGAATATGGGGTTTGGGTAACAATCACTACGATAATTTCATGGTTTAGTTTTATTGATGTAGGATTAGGCCATGGTTTAAGAAATAATTATGCTATTGCTAAAAACAATAATAATGTTAATGAAATAAATACTTTAATTAGTACAACTTTCTTCGCATTAATGATTATTTCTTTGTTGGTACTTGTAGTTCTAGTTCCAGTTAGTCAATATATTAATTGGTCATTAGTTTTAAATGCATCTGAAAATTTAAATTCAGATATAAAAACAATAATGAATTTCATGATAATTTGTTTTTGTTTTAGAACTTTTTTAACTATCGGGTTGGTTTTAAAAGCTGCTGATCAAGATCCATATATAAATAATCTTGTTATTACATCAGGTAATTTGTTAAGTTTAGTTTATGCTGTTGTAATAATTAAAATTGAACAAGGAACTCTTATAAATTTAGGTGTTGGTTTAGCAATTTGCCAGGCTCTTCCGTATATTATCAGTTTCATTTTATTGTTTTCAACGAATTATAAAAATCATTTTCCCAAAATATCAAAGTTTTCAAAAAAGCATTTAAAGGTCATTTATTCACTTGGGGTAAAATTTTTTACAGTACAAATTTTAAATGTCATTTTGTTACAGTCGAATATTCTAATTATAGCTCATATGGTGGGTCAGGAAGCTGTAACAGAATACAATATAGCTTATAAATATTTGTGGCCTATTATGATTCTTTTTACTTCTTTAGTTATTCCATTGTGGTCTGCGGCTACTGAAGCATATGAAAAGGATGATTTTAAGTGGTTGAAAAGTTCAAATCAAAAATTAAAAAGAGTTGTTGGATTTTTATCTCTTTTAGGCTTAATAGCAGTGTTTTTATCGCCATTTGTTTATAAAATTTGGTTAAAGGACAAGATTGAAGTTAATTTTGTTTTAATGATATTAATATATTTTTATTTTATTTCAATGATGTGGTTTTCGATTTTCAGAATGTTTATGAATGGAGTTGGGAAAATAAAATTGCAGTTTATTATTACTTTAGTTCAATCTTTAATTCATATTCCATTAGCTATATTATTGTGTAATTATTTTTCAGTTTATGGGGTTATAATATGCATGATTTTGTGGAATATTATTAATGGAATTTGGGAACCGATACAATATAAAAAAATTATGAATAAATCTGCAGCGGGTGTGTGGAACAGTTAAAAAGTTAAAATTATAAAATGAAAAGGATACGATTGTATATAGAATATTTGATAAATTTTTTTTATAGTAAGATTAATCCAATTGGATATATTAAATCTATTGGTGTAAATTTAGGTGATAACGTAAATTTTTATGGAATTAAACCTAGCACTTTTAGTACAGAGCCTTGGTTAATAACCATTGGGAATAATGTATATATTACAAATGGTTGTCAATTTATTACTCATGATGGAGGAACACTTATTTTGAGAAAAGAGGTGCCTGACCTTGAGCTTACTGCTCCTATTACCATTGGTAATGACGTTTATATTGGTTTGAATGTAACGATTATGCCTGGGGTGAACATTGGAAATAGAGTTATTATTGGATCAGGGTCAATAGTTACAAAGGATATACCAGATAATTCAGTTGCTGCAGGGATACCTGCAAAAGTAATTAAAACTGTAGATGCATATTTAGAAAAAGCAAAAGAAAACTCTCTTCATTGTGGCCATTTGTCTGGAAAGGAAAAAGAGAGACGATTAAAAGAAATATTTAAAATTAAATCATAATCAATAAAAAAGTCAAAAATGGACATTTTTGTTGCAATAATTATATATTCTCTCTGCTTGATTTTTCGTAAATCAAAATGGCTTACAATAGTTAGCTTCATTTTTTTATGGACGTTATGGGGATGGAATACTTGGAATGGTGATTATGACTCCTATGAAAAAGTATATTATGATTCCTTCTACGAAAACACTGAGTTTTCTAATACTGAATTTGGATATATTTGGTTAGTAAGATTTTTTTATGGATTAGGATTTACTTTTCAAGAATTTATGATAATAATATCTGGTATTATTTTGTCAATAAATTTATATTTTACTCTTAAACTTTCTAAATATCCAGCTTTATATAGTTTTTTTTATTTTTTCATTTTTGTAATGGAATTTGTGTTTATAAGAAACTATATAGCTGATACCTTGTTGTTATTAGCATTTTTAATTGGGTTCAATAATAAAAAATTCAGTAAACTAATAGCAATCTCAATAGTATTGTTAGCTTCTACAGTACATTATACGGCTTTAATATACTTATTGTTTTTATATCCATTTTATTTGAAGAAAACTTTCAATTTAAGCAAGTCAGTTATATTCTTTTTAGGAATGATGTTTCTTTCAAGTATTAGCTTAACTTTTATCTTACCCTTTCTTGGCCAAAATTATATTTCTAAACTTTCATATTATACTTCGGACAGCTTTTGGTTAATTTCAATTGCTCATTTATTAATGGTAGTAGGAGTGGTTATGTTTTTTGAGAGGTTAAAAGTTGCTTTAATTAATATAGATAAAAGCTGGTTATATCTATTTAATTTTATTATCAATTTGAATATAATTTCATTATTCTACTTAAGCCTATATTATCATGTTCCATATTTTTCAAGAGTTTTAAAACTATTATTAGCTATAAATACAATTGTCATACTATCAAGTTTTTGTCTTGTGCGAGGTAAAAATTTAATTAAGAAATTGACAATTCCTGTATTACTTTTCTTTGCGTTGTTTTTTGTCTATTATTCCAAAACAAATTTTCCATTCACAATTACGCCACTTTTTAAATGTAATATTATTTGGGGTGATGAATTTTATATTCCAGAACAGTAAATATGAAAATAATATATATTGGAGAATTTGATTTTACCCGATTAAATGCATCCACAAGAAGAATGATTAATCTTGCTAAAGCACTAATTAAGAATTCAACGAATGAAGTCAAATTATTTGGTTATGGGAATGTTTCTCAACTTAAGGTAGATGGATTCGAAATTAAGCAGACAAAGCGGGGTAAAAATAAAGTTGAGAAAATTAAAAATTTTATTTGCAGAGGAGGTCATTTTGTTGAATTATTAAAAAAAGAAAGCCATATAGATATTGTGATTTATTACGGTTCATCCTCAATGATACTCACGAGTTTGATGAAATTTTGTGAATCTAACAATGTAAAATTTGTTGTGGATATAGTTGAATGGTACGATTATTCAAGTTTACAAATGGGTAAATTCGGTCCAATAGCTTTAAGTACACACATTGCTATGACAAAATTAATACGAAAAGCAGATGGAATTATTGCAATAAGTTCATTTTTATATAATTATTATTTAAGATTTAATAAGAATGTATTATTTATTCCAGTTTTGGTCGATGAAAATGATTATAAATTAACAAATGGTAATAATGTAAAATTTGCAGAAGGGAAAAAACATATTATTTATGCAGGAACTCCTGGAAAGAAAGACCTCATAAATTTGATGATTTCATCGATTTCCAATTTCGATTTTGAAGGAGAGAAAATACAATTTCATATACTAGGACCTACTAAGGAATATCTGCAATCTATAATTTCTCAAGAGTATTTGGGGGAATCGATAATTTGCCATGGTAGAATTGATCAGAAACTTGTTTCAAGCTACTTACAGGCTTCTGATTTTTCTGTTTTATTGAGACCTGATAAAAGATATGCACACGCTGGATTTTCGACAAAATTTGTAGAAAGTTTAATAAATGGAATTCCTGTAATTTCAAATTTAACTGGTGATATTGGCAACTATATTGTAGATGGTGAGAATGGATATATTGTTAAAAATTTGAATGAGGAATCCATTCATAAAGTTTTAAGAAAAGTAATTGAACTGAATAAGCAGGAGTTGAATAATCTTAAGGAGAATGCTAGAAATTCCGGAGTAAAAAATTTTATAATAAATATTTATTCAAATCAACTTCAAGAGTTTTTATATAATATAAAAAATGAAAAACATTAATTTAAGTATTTTATTCTTTTTTTTGTTATTGTTTAATCAAAGCGTTGCTCAAGGGAACCTATATCTTATAAACGAAAACAGAGTTTCAAAACTTATTCTTGATAAGAATAATATAATACCCATTCCAAAAAATGGAGCTTCTTATAGAATTCTTCAAGTAAATCTCAAATCAAATCAAAAATTAATAAGTTTTTTTGGAGGTAGTAATAAGAATAAAATAGAATTATTTCATTTACCTATTATCAAAACAATTTCTAACGAAAATGCTTTAGATGTAATACTTCCAGTAACAAAAAACTATTCTTTAACAAAAGGTAATCAATATTTTTTACTTAAAATTTCTGGAAATCAATCTGGACTAGATAATTTTATGTTAAAAATAAATTTAACAGATAATACAATTTCAAAAAATCTTTCTCTCGCTGTATCTAATTCAAGTTTCTCAACCACTAAGTTGATGAATGTATGGTCATATTTTGACTATAACTTTCTTGTAAAAGATTTAAAAAGCTCGGTAATTAAAGATTTAAAATCTCATAAAGTTTCTTCTATAGTTATACCTCCATACGTGCTGCCAGAAGTTAATAATATTACAAACGGTAAATTAATCCAATTATCTTCCTATCTAAATGGGGCGACTGGGTTTGATAATTATTTAATTTATTATGGGGGTTTTAAAAACAATAAAAATGTTTTTTTAACACCTAAATGGAAACAAAATTACAAATCTTGGTTGGGTCAAATTGTTCGTGTTTTCAATAACAAAAATATTAGTACTAGTAAATTATATTTATATCCATTCGATGAACCTAAAGGCAGTAATGTCTCTCAATTGAGAGATTTAGTTAAGTTTACAAAAACAATAATACCAGACATTAAATTTTTCGGAACAGTTTCAGATTTAGAAGCTATTTCAACCATTCAAAGTTTAGATATTGTTCAAGTACACTCAGATGTTCCAGGACTAATGGAAAGCGCTATAAAATCTAATTCAAAAAATGCAAAAATTTGGCTCTATGAGACTAGGTTTCCGAATGCGGCTTCAAACTCACCACAAAGGTATTTGAATTTAGCCTATAAAATGAAAAAGTATAATATAAACGGTTATGGAGTTTGGAGTTATGCAGATTCTAAAAATGATAATTCGAAAGAAATTAATAATGGTAAAGCAAGCTGGGAAATGCGATGGGTTAATAATTCTAATAACTTTAATAATTCATTAATCTATAGAAAGGGAAATCAAATATATTCAAGTTTAAGGTGGGAAGCACTTTTCTCTGGAAATTTTGAATCTTTTTGGTTGGATCAAGTTCAAAAGAAATATGGATTAAGTAAATCAATTAATTATGCATCTAAGCTTTCTAACGGTAATCTAGATGTTAATTCTTGGGAGAAATTCAAATTAAACTTAATTAATTAATGAAAATATTGTTGTGTACTCCCTTTTCTGGTACAGTTGGTGGAATTTCCTTATGGGCAAATAGGTTATTTGCATACTATAAAAGCAAGAAACATTCCGATATTGAACTGGAAATATTTTCTCTTAGCCGAACGAAATCAATTCATGCAAACACCCCTTTTTCAAGAAGGTTATTTTGGGGAATTTATGATTATTTAGCATTTATTTTCAAATTCACCAATAA
>Ga0308157_10006187_pt1 | contig 14485 bp, 10 predicted proteins | sample PhyBR1_FD_201035 | JGI IMG/M metagenome (GOLD analysis project Ga0308157, IMG submission 201035) | Phyllosphere microbial communities from UC Gill Tract Community Farm, Albany, California, United States - DLSLB.R1 | ecosystem: Host-associated > Plants > Phyllosphere > Unclassified | place: USA...
GCACCCGTCCCGGAACGACGCACCGACGTTCAGGACGCCCTCCCCCCCGCTTTTGAGACACCGCCATGAACTTCCTGCACCGAACCACAGTGGCCCTGACGGCGAGCCTCATCGGCGCCACCTGCGCCGCCCAGGCTCCCACGGCCCCCATCACCACCACGCGCCAGGCCGAGCGCATCACCTGGACGGCCGCCGCGCCCCACGGCGCGGGCACGCTGCGGCTCGTTCGCCCTGACGGCACCACCACCGACCTGGCGTTCCCACGCGCCCCGCTCGTGCTGGAGCCCCAGCGCGCCGGCCTCGCCGACGGCCGCTACTTCTACGAATTGAGCCTGGAACCCATGGCCTCCATGGACCCTGCCCAGGCCCAGGCCACGATGTACCAGCGCATCACCGCGGGTTCGTTTCTGGTGGCCCAGGGACAGGTGGTGGCCGATGCCGCCGAACCCGCCGCCGCGCCGCGCTCCAAGACCGCCGCAACGTTCTCGGCCAAGGACCAGGTCGTGCCGGACGACATGGTCGTGCAAAGCAGCCTGTGCGTCGGCCTCGATTGCGTCAACGGGGAGAGCTTCGGCTTTGACACGATCCGCCTGAAGGAAAACAACCTGCGCATCCATTTCGACGACACCAGTTCGGGTGCCGGCTTTCCGGCCAATGACTGGCGCATCATCGTCAACGACGCCGGGTCGGGAGGCGCGTCCTATTTTTCCGTCGAAGACGCGACCGCCGGCAGGCAGGTATTCACCGTCAGCGCGGGGGCACCCAGCAACAGCCTGTACGTCGATTCGGTGGGCCGCCTGGGGCTGCGCACCGCCACGCCGGCGCTGGACGTGCACACGCTGACCGGCAACACCCCCGCCATCCGCCTGGAGCAGTCCTCGGCGGGCGGCTTTGCCGCGCAGACCTGGGACATCGGGGCCAACGAAGCCAACTTCTTCGTGCGCGACCTCACGGGCGGCTCGCGCCTGCCGCTGCGCATCCGCCCTGGAGCGCCCACCAGCAGCCTGGACATCGCCGCGTCGGGCGCGGTGGGCATAGGCACCGCGTCGCCCAGCGCCGCGCTGCACGTCCTGCGCAACGACGGCAGCGCCCAGGTCCTGGTGCAGGAGACCAGCGGCACGTCCGCCCCGCGCACCCTGCTGAACCTGGCCAACAACGGCCCGGCCACGCTGCGCTTCACCACGGCACCCGCCACCGGCTGGGACATGACCGCCGGCTCCGCCCTCATGCTGGCCACGCAGGGCGCGGGCACGCCGCAGTTCACGCTGGCGGCCAACGGCAACCTGGCGATCACCGGCACGCTGAGCACCGGCTCCAGCCGCACGCTCAAGACGGCCATCGAGCCCGTCAATGGCACCACCCTGCTGGAAAAGGTGCTGAGCCTGCCGCTCTACCACTGGCGCTACAAATCGAGCCCCGCGCAGGAACGCCACGTCGGCCCCATGGCCGAGGACTTCCGCGAGATCTTCCAGCTGGGCGCGGACGACAAGAGCCTCGCTCCCGGCGACCTCGCCGGCGTGACCCTGGGCGCCGTCCAGGAACTGGCGCGCAAGGTGACCGAGCGCGAAACGGACATCGCGTCGATCAAGGCGCGCATCTCCCTGCTCGAAGCGCAGATGGCGGCACCCGCCAAAGCGGCACGCTGAGGGGCCGCGAGCAATGCCCCACCACCGCACCCCACCCATGGGCAGGCCCCAGTCGCGCGCCGCGGCCCTGGTGCTCGCCACCGCATTCGCACTTCTGCCCTGCCTGCCCGCGCACGCGCAGCAACCGGGCAACGGCACCGGCGTTGCCGCGGTCACCCCGCGCCTCCTGGCCCACCGGATCGAATGGACTTCCACCACGCCCCACGGCAGCGCCATGCTGCGCATCGCCCGTGAAGGCCAGGCGCCGCAGGACGTGCAATTGCGCGGTTCCCTGGTGTTTTCGCTGCAGGACCATCCGCTGCCCGACGGGCGCTACACCTACGAACTGACGCTGGGCCCCGCCACCAGCGCCGTCCGGCGCGACGACGCCACCGCAGCCCTCGCCACGGCCCCGGCGCCCGCGGGGGCCATGCTGAGCGGCAGCGTCTCGGTGGCCGGGGGTGCGTTCGTCCTGCCGCCTGACCTGCCACCCCGGGGCGAGGTCAGCGCAGCGGACAGCACCAGCGCGCCGTCCGGACAATCGGCCCAGGCCACCGGCAGCACCCGCATGGCGACCAAGGACCAGGTCATCGTCGACGCCCAGATCGTCCAGGGCAGCGCCTGCGTGGGGCTTGACTGCGTCAACGGCGAGAACTTCGACGGCAATACGCTGCGCCTGAAAGAAAACAACCTGCGCATCATGTTTGAAGACACCAGCACGGGCCTGTTTCCCAGCAACGACTGGCAGATCGTCGCCAACGACAGCGCCAGCGGCGGGGCCAGCTACCTGGGCATCGACGATGTCACGGGCGCCCGGAGCCCCGTGCGCTGGATGGCCGGTGCACCCGCCAGCAGCCTGTACGTGGACCCGCTGGGGCGCGTGGGGGTGCGCACCGGAACGCCCGTGCTGGACCTGCATGTCCTGTCCTCCAACACCCCTGCGCTGCGCCAGGAGCAGAACAACACGGGCGGCTGGGTGCCGCAGACCTGGGACATCGCCGGCAACGAGGCCAACTTCTTCGTGCGCGACGTCACGGGCGGCTCGCGCCTGCCCCTGCGCATCCGCCCCGGGGCCCCGCATTCCAGCCTGGACATTGCCGGCAATGGCAACGTCGGCCTGGGGACTCCGCGCCCCATGGCACCCCTGAACCTGCGGCGCGCCGACGGCTCCGGCGCCCTGCTGGTCGACAACTCGGCGGCCGCGGCCTCCGCGCAGCGCGTGCCGATGGAGCTGCAGAACAACGGCGCCGTCGCCGCGCGGCTCGGGAACGGCTCGGGCACCGCCTATTGGACCCAGCACGCGACGGGCACGGCCTTCGGCCTGGCGCCCGGCGGCAGCGGCAGCCCTGCGCTGTCGGTGCAATCGGGGGGCAATCTGGTGGTTGCGGGCACTCTCAGCCAGGGCTCCAGCCGCGCGCTCAAGCACGACATCACGCCCGCACCGCTCAACGCCATCCTGGGCGAGGTGGCGCAACTGCCGCTGTATGCATGGCGCTACCTGAGCGACCTCAACGCCAGCCTGCACCTGGGCCCGATGGCCGAGGATGTCCACCACCGCTTCCAGCTGGGCGCCAGTCCGAAGGCTCTGGCACCCGGCGACATCGCCAGCCTGGCCGCAGCCACGGTCCAGGCCCTGCACCAGAAGCTGGCCGCCAAGGATGAGGAACTCCTGGCCCTGGCGGAACGCCTGTCGGCCCTGGAGCAGCAGCTTGCGCACAAGCGCGGGGGCGCGCGATGATGGCCCGCGCAGCGCGGGCTGCGGCCACCGGGTGCCGGCACCTCCTTGCGGGCGCGGGCACCGCCGGCCTGCTGCTGTGGGGGGCCTCCGCCGCCGCCCAGGGCATCAACGTCACGCCCTCCACCGTTCCCGTGCCGGTGCAGGGCGTGCCCTACAGCGTGACTTTCGTGGGCAGCGATGGCGTGGCGCCGTACCAGTTCCTGGTCAGCACCGGCATGCTGCCCGCCGGCCTGAGCCTGTCGGCCGGAGGCGCCCTCACGGGCACCCCCACCACCGCGGCGGCGTACAGCTTCACCATCACGGTGTCCGACGCCCTGGGGCGCGAGCTGGACCTGGCGGGCGCCGGCGCCGTGGCCGGCGCGCTGGCCATCACCCCGCCGCCCGTGCTGGTTCCCGGCACGCCGTACAGCGGGCAGATCGCGGTGTCGGGTGGAACCGGCCCCTACACGTTCGCGACGGTTTCCGGCAGCCTGCCGCCCGGCATGTCCCTGAGCGCCAGCGGCCTGCTGAGCGGAACCCCCACCACCCCCGGCAGCTATTCGATGGTGATCGTGGTCACGGACTCCAGCGGCCTGTCGTCGACGCTCGCGTTGAACATCACCGTGGCCGGAGCGACGCAGATTCCCGTGGATGCCCCCTGGGCGCTGGCCATCGCCGCACTGGGCCTGGGCTGGCTGGGGCGGCGCCAGATCCGGCGGCAGCGGCGCCTGCGCTGACGATGCTGCACGGAAAAAGGCCCCGCATGGCGGGGCCTTTGCCTCTCTGAAGGGAACACGCACGCAAGCGCGATCGCGATCCCCGGGGGCCGTGTGTAGCCTGCCTGACAGTCCCGCGCCCCACATCGTTCTACATTGGGGTCTCCCACCACCCCCACGCGGAGACAAGCCCATGCTCAACATCCCTTCCCTGCAAGAAAGCGTCAGCCCCGAAGAATGGCAGCTGCGCTGCGACCTGGCCGCGTGCTACCGGCTCGTGGCGCTGTACGGCTGGAGCGACCTGGTCTTCACCCACATCAGCGCCAAGCTCCCCGAGTCGGTGTCCGGCCCGGACCACCACTTCCTCATCAACCCCTACGGCCTCATGTTCGACGAGATCACCGCGTCGAGCCTCATCAAGGTGGACATGTTGTGCAACAAGCTGCACGACTCGCCGTTCCCCGTGAACCCGGCGGGCTTCGTGATCCACAGCGCCGTGCACGAGGCCCGGCCCGAGGCGGGGTGCGTGCTGCACACCCACACGCGCGCCGGCGTGGCCGTGAGCGCGCAACAGGGCGGCGTGCTGCCCATCAGCCAGCAGAGCACCTTCGTGCTGGGCTCGCTGGCGTACCACGGGTACGAGGGCGTGGCCTTTCGCGACGAGGAAAAGCCGCGCCTGCAGGCCGACCTGGGCGAGGCCAACTTCCTCATGCTGCGCAACCACGGGCTGCTCACGGTGGGCAGGACGATCGCCGATGCGTTCCTGTCGATGTACACCTTCGAGAACACCTGCCGCATCCAGATCGACGCGCAGGCCGGCGGCGCGCTGACGGCCGTGAACCCCCAGATCGTGAGCGGCGTGGCCCAGGCCATGCGGGTGCAGACAGGGGGCCTGGGCGGCGCGTTCGCCTGGCCCGCGCTGCTGCGCAAGGCGCAGCGCGAGGCGCCCGGCTACGACAGCTGACAGTGGGGGCGGCGCTCCCGGGGTGTGCAAACTCCGAACGCCGGCAAGGGGCACTCGCAGGGCATAGGATGGGGGTTTCCGTCACCTTGTTCCAAAGGATCTCACCATGAAGCTGTACTACTCCCCCGGCGCCTGTTCACTGTCTCCGCACATCGCGCTGCATGAAGCTGGCCTGGCCTTCACTCCCGTGCTGGCCAGCACCAAGAGCCACAAGCTGCAGGATGGCACCGACTACTACAGCATCAATCCGCTGGGCTACGTGCCCATGCTGGAGCTGGACGATGGCACCCGCCTGCGCGAAGGCCCGGCCATCGTGCAGTACATCGCCGATCAGGTGCCGCTCAAGATGCTGGCACCGCAGAACGGCACCCTTGCGCGCTATCGCCTGCAAGAGTGGCTGACCTTCATCGGCACCGAACTGCACAAGGGCTTCACTCCCCTGTTCGTGCCCACCACGCCTGAAGACTACAAGCCCCTGGTGCGTGAAAAGCTGCAGCAGCGCCTGCAATGGGTGGACAGCCAATTGGCCGGCAAGCAATACCTGATGGGCGATCAGTTCACCGTGGCCGACGGCTACCTGTTCACCGTGGCCAACTGGGCCAAGCCCACCAACGTGGACATCGCGGGCCTGGCCCACCTGGCGGCCTACCGCGAACGCGTGGGCGCGCGCCCCGCCGTGCAGGAAGCCATGAAGGCCGAGGGCCTGTTGAAGTAGGGCACCCGTCGAGGCGCTACGCGCCCGTCTCAACCTGGCGGCGTCGTCCGACGCGCCGCAGGAATCGGGTGGCCTTTACAGCGGCTTCTGCCGCCACGCCACCAGCGCACCCAGCCACAGCGCGCAGGCCGAGAACACCAGCCCGCGCGCCAGCCCCCCGGGGCCTTCGGCGATCCAGCCCACCACCGTGGGCCCCACGATCTGCCCGGCGGCGAACACGATGGTGAAGGCGCTGATGCCGCTGGCCCACAGCACCTGCGGCAGGTTGTGCCGCACCAGGGCGGTGGTCGATGCCACCACCGACAGGAACACCCCGCCAAACAGCAGGCCCGAGGCCAGCACCACCGGCCAGGCCGACGTCAGCGCGGGCAGCACGGTGGCCACGCCCAGCAGCCCGTTGAGCAGGCCCAGCGCCTGGCCGCCACGGCTGCGGTCCAGCAGCCCCGCCCAGATGCGCGACGACAGCACCACCGCCAGCCCCAGCAGCGCGTAGAACCAGGTCACCGCCGTGCCGCTGGCGCCCTGCTCGCGCAGCAGCGCCACCACGAAGGTCATGTAGCCGATGTAGCCCACGCCGAACAGGCCGTAGCCCAGCAGCGCGGGTGCCAGCGCACGCCAGCGCACCCGGGCGGGGGGCGGCACCACATTGAAGGCCCGGGGGGCGTCCGCGGGCACCGCCAGACCGCGCAGCACGCGCGCGGGCCACCACAGGGCCGCCGTCGCGGCCATGCAGGCCAGCGCCAGCGCCCACCAGGCCCACGTCCAGGCATGCGGGGACGGCGCGGCCGCCAGCACGGCGGGCACGAGCACGGCCGACAGGCTGATGCCCCAGCCCGTGCCTCCGTAGTACAGCCCCAGCAGCAGGCCGCTGCGCCCCGGCTCCTGCGCCCCCAGGCGCGCGGCGAGCAGGCCGCCGGCAATGAACACGAACGCGCTCGCCCCGCCGGCCAGCAGACGCTGCAGCAGGAGCGGCACGGCCTCGGTGAAAAAACCGCTGAGCCCCATGAACACGGTGGCCAGCACCGCGCCGGCCAGCAGCACGGCCCCCGGCGCCGCACGCCGCAGCAGCCAGGGCGTGGCCAGCGCACCGACCAGGTAGCCCAGCGCATTCACGGTGTTCATCGCGCCCGCGAGGGTGTAGGACCAGCCCAGGTCCTCGCGCATGGGCGGCAGCAGCAGCGCGTACGCAAAGCGCGTGATGCCAAGCGACACCGCCGCCCCCATCGACAGCGCCACGGCCAGCCACAGCGCGGGCACGGGGCGGGGGGAAGGAGGAGTGCGTGGCGGCATGGCGTTTGATTCTGCCCCAGGCCGCGCCGGCGCGCCGCGGCCCCCCGCACACCGCCGGCCAGCCCCGGATAGCACAAAAACAGAGCCCTTGTTGACGCATGTGCGCTGCACGTTTTGCGCTGCAGCATTACCCTTCCCGGGTTGATCGATTGTGTGCAACCCGTTTTGAAAGCCCCGCATGCCTTTTCTGTCCGACCCCGTCCAAGCCGGTGACCTGCAGCTGGCCAACCGCATCGCCATGGCGCCGCTCACGCGCAACCGCTCGCCCAACGCCGTGCCCACCGACCTCGTGGCCACCTACTACACGCAGCGCGCCAGCGCCGGCCTGCTGATTTCCGAGGCCACCGCCATCAGCCACCAGGGACAGGGCTACGCCGACGTGCCCGGCGTGTATGCGCCCGAGCAGATCGCCGGCTGGAAGAAGGTCACTTCGTCCGTGCACGCGGCGGGCGGCAAGATCGTGGTGCAGCTGTGGCACGTGGGCCGTGTTTCGCACACCGACCTGCAGCCGGGCCATGCCGCGCCCGTGGCCCCGTCGGCGATCCAGGCCAGGACCAAGACCGTGCTCATCAAGGACGGCGTGCCCACGTTCACCCAGACCTCGGAGCCCCGCGCGCTCGAGATCGCCGAGATCCCCGGCATCGTGGCCGACTACCGCCGTGCCGCCCGCGCTGCCATCGAGGCCGGCTTCGACGGCGTGGAGGTGCACGCCGCCAACGGCTACCTGATCGACCAGTTCCTCAAGACCGGCGCCAACCACCGCACCGACGCCTATGGCGGCAGCATCGAGAACCGCGCCCGGCTGCTGGTCGAAGTGGTCACCGCCATCACGCAGGAAATCGGCGCCGGCCGCACGGGCATCCGCCTGTCGCCCGTGACGCCCGCCAACGACGTGGTGGACGCGGACCCGCAGCCCCTGTTTGACCACGTGGTGCGCCAGCTCGGCCCGCTGGGCCTGTCCTACATCCACGTGATCGAGGGCGCGACCGGCGGCCCGCGCGAACTGCCCGACCGCCCCTTCGACTACGCTGCCCTGAAGGCGGCCTACCGCGCGGCCGGCGGGCAGGGCGCATGGATGGTGAACAACGCCTATGACAAGGCGCTGGCGGAAACCGCGCTCGCCAACGGCGCGGACATCGTGGCCTTTGGCCGGCCGTTCATCGCCAACCCCGACCTCGTGCAGCGCCTGGAGCGCGGCGCGCCCCTGAACGAGGTCAACCGCGCCACGCTGTACGGCGGCGGTGCCGAGGGGTACACGGATTACCCTGCGTTGAGTGCCTGAGACGCGGAACAAGCCAAAGCCGCTCCGTTCGGCGCACGCCGGATGAAACCGGCGCGTGTTGAGACCAGGGCCGCCCCGCCACGCTGGCGACGTGCCCCTGCCCGCGTAGCGAGCGGGGGGATGCGGCAAAGCCGCTCAGGGGGGCGAACCCAATCCTATCGGGCTGGGCGCCCGCATCACGATGCGCGTGAACAGGCGGTCGTAGGCGGGGTCCCGCGCCTGGCCGGGCGCCAGCGGGTTGGTATTGCCGGCAAACGCCGCGTCGATCGCGGCCCAGTCGCCAGGCTGCAGGCATGCCCGGGCCGCGGGCAAGACCACGGTTTCCTCCAGGCGCATGTGCTCCAGGTAGAAAGCGACATAGCGCCGCAGGGCCTCGGAAAAGGTGTCGCGGCGCGCCTCGCCCATCAGCTCCCAGCCCAGCAGCAGATGCTGCAGCTCGCGCACGGCGGCCTCGCCGCCCGCGTGTTCGCGCTCCAGCTGCGCGATGGCGCCGGCCGCCTGCGGCGAACGCTCGGCCACCTTCGGGAACAGCCATTGCGATTCCTTGGGGTGGTGCTGCCGCTCGGGGAATTCGTCGATGTAGAACAGCATGGCCCGCATCACGTCGAAGAACGCGGCGGGCTCGTCGCCCGGCCCCTGGTCCAGCATCAGGCGCAAGGAATGCAGCACGGCCGCAAGCGACGCATGCTCTTCGTGGATGGTCCGCAGGCAGATCGACGGCATGGCAGTGCTCCCAGGTCACAAGGCCCCCAGATTGCCATGCGGGCGCCCGCTCGCGCATGACGCAGGTCAACAAACCGTCGGGGCCGGGTGCGCGTCGCGCGGCCGGTGGGCCTGCGGCCGCCGCACGCCGGGCATGAAAAAGCCCTGCGCGCGCATCCGTCCGCAGGGCCCTGCAAGTGTCCGGGTGGGGTGGCGCGCGGGCGCCACCGGTTCAATCCATCAGCCGCGCGCCAGCAGTGCCCTGGAAGGCTCTCCGGCGAGCGCCTGGTGCTGCGGCGCCGCCACGGGTGCGTGGTGGGCAGCGTGGAGCATGGCGTCGGCCAGGCGGAACTGCTGCACCACCTGCGACAGGCGCGCGGCCTGTTCGCGCATGGACTCGGCCGCCGCCGCGGATTCTTCCACCAGCGCCGCGTTCTGCTGCGTCATGCGGTCGATCTCGCCCACCGACTGGTTCACCTGGCCGATGCCGGCCGACTGCTCCGACGCCGCCGCCGTGATCTCGCCGATGATGTCGCCCACGCGCTGCACGCTGGCCACGATTTCCTTCATGGCCGTGCCCGCATCCTCCACGTGGCGCACGCCCCCGTCCACGGCCGTCACGCTGCTGTGGATCAGGCCCTTGATGTCGCTGGCCGCCGCCGCCGAGCGCTGGGCCAGGCTGCGCACCTCGCTGGCCACCACGGCGAAGCCCCGCCCCTGCTCACCCGCGCGCGCGGCTTCCACGGCGGCGTTCAGCGCGAGGATGTTGGTCTGGAAGGCGATGGAGTCGATCAGGCCGATGATGTCGCCGATCTTGCGGCTGGAGGCCGAGATCTCCTGCATGCTGGAGACGGCCTGCTGCACCACCGATCCGCCGCGCGTCGCGGTGCTGGAGGCCGACGCCGCCAGCTGGTTGGCCATCTGCGACGACGAGGCGGTCTGCTGCACCGTCGAGGTGAGCTGCGAGAGCGACGCCACCGCTTCCTGGGCGTTGCTGGCCGTCTGCTCCGTGCGTTGCGAGAGGTCCTGGTTGCCCATGGCGATCTCCTGGCTGGCCGTGGCGATGTTGCCGCTGGCGTCCCGCACCTGCGCCACGAGCGCGCCCAGGCCCTGCTGCATGTCGCGCAGCGCGCGCTGCAGGCCGGCCACTTCGTCCTTGCCTTCGGCGGCAATGTTCTGGGACAGGTCACCCCCGGCAATGGCCTGCGCCATCCGGCGCGCCTCTTCGAGCGGGTGGCAGATCGAGTTCATGTTCATCAGCGTGGTGGGCACCACCACCACCACGGTGATCACCACGGCCAGGACGAAGAGCCACTTGGTTTCGCTGGACACCCGGCCCTGCTGTTCGACCGACTTGGCCACTTCGGCCCGCAGCACGGTATCGAGCTCTCCCACCAGCTTGTCGGCCTGGTCGAACTCGGCCACCGCCTTGCCGCTCATGCGGTTGGCAATCGTGGCGGTGTCGTAGCCGCTGGCTTCCAGCTGCCGGGCCACATGGGCAAACAGCTCGCGGTAGCTGTCCAGCCTGGCGATGATGTTGCGCACCACCACGTTGTCCGCGTCGTCCTCGCCCTCCAGGAACTTCGCGGCGATCTTCTTGGCCTGGTCCTGGCTGGCCAGCCACTTGCCATGCGCGGCCTTCACGGCTTCCGGCTTCTCGTAGCCAATGATCATGTCCTTCTCGTGCTGGCGGACGGCGCCCATCTCGCCGCGCAGCTCCGCCATGTAGCCCACCTTAGCGAAGGAGTTGTCCATGAAGTTCTGGCTCATGTCGTGGATGCGGAACATGCCCAGCATGCCCGCGCCGCCCAGCAGGCCCAGCAGGCCCAGCACCACCGCGATGGCCCCCAGCATGCGCATTCGGATGGTGAACTGCCGCATGAACGAGAAGAGATTCATGATGTGTCGTCCTTTTGATCGGTATGGAGGGGGCCGCGGCCGCATTGGAAGCCACCGGCCTGCAACAAAACGTTGCAGTTTGCCAGACATCGATGACCGCACAGTACGTATTTATCACATGCGCCAGCGCTTCAGTAAGAGGGCATTCGCCATCACGCTGACCGAGCTCAAGGCCATGGCCGCGCCGGCCACCACGGGGCTCAGGTAGCCCAGCGCCGCCAGGGGAATCCCGGCCACGTTGTACGCGAACGCCCAGAACAGGTTCTGGCGGATCTTCATCACCGTGCGGTGGGAGATGTCGAGCGCCGCGGCCACCAGCATCGGGTCGCCCCGCATCAGCGTGATGCCCGCCGCATGCATGGCCACGTCCGTGCCGTTGCCCATGGCCATGCCCACATCGGCGGCCGCCAGCGCCGGGGCGTCGTTCACGCCGTCGCCCACCATCGCGACGACGTGGCCTCCGCGCCCCGCCGCTGCGCCGGGTCGCTGCCCCTCGGGGGGGACTTCGTTACCCCGTTGCAACGCAGCCACCCTGGCGGCCTTGTCACCCGGCAATACCTCGGCCATCACCTCACCCGCGTCCGGGTCCAGCCCCAGGCGCCGGGCCATGGCCTCGGCCGCCCCCCGGTTGTCGCCGGAGATCATCACGGTGCGGATGCCGCGCGCCTTCAGGGCCGCCAGCGCCGCGCGCGCGCCGGGCTTGGGTTCGTCGCCAAAGGCCATCAAGGCGCGCAGGACATGGTGCGCGCCGCTCAGCCCGCCGGTCACCCGCTGGGCCACGGCCGACACGGTGGCGCCCTCGTCCTGCAGCGCCTGGGCGCGCGCCGCCAGGGGGCCCATCTCCACGCCCAGCTCCTGCATCCAGCGCAGGCTGCCCACCAGGTAGCGCTGCCCGGCCACATCGCCCTCGGTGCCGCGACCGGGCACGGCGCGCACATCCTGCGCGGTCGCGACGCGGACCTGCCGCTCGCCCGCGGCCGCCACCACGGCGCGTGCGAGCGGGTGTTCGCTGCCGCTTTGCACGGCCACCACCGCGGCCATCACGGCCGCGTCGTCCAGGCCGGGCGCCACCTCGAACGCCGTGAGCCGGGGCTGGCCCACGGTCAGCGTGCCCGTCTTGTCGAAGGCCACCGTGTCCACCTTGTGGGCCAGCTCCAGCGCCTGCGCGTCCTTGATCAGGATGCCGTTCCTGGCCGCCACCCCCGTGCCCGCCATGATGGCCGCCGGCGTGGCCAGGCCCAGCGCACAGGGGCAGGCGATCACCATCACGGCCACGGCGTGGATCAGCGCGGCCTCGATGCCCACGCCCATCCACAGCCAGCCCAGCAGCGTGGCCAGGGCCACCACCAGCACCACGGGCACGAAAACGGCCGACACCTGGTCCACCAGCCGCTGGATGGGCGCCTTGGCCGCCTGGGCGTCTTCCACCAGCCGGATGATCTGGGACAGCACCGTCTCGGCCCCCACCGCGGTCACGGCCATCACGATGCGGCCGTCGCCGTTGATCGAACCGCCGGTCAGCGCCGCCCCCACGTCGCGGGCCACGGGCAGGGGCTCGCCGGTGAGCATGGATTCGTCCACCTGCGTGTGGCCCTCGTGCACCGTGCCGTCCACCGGGATGCGCTCGCCCGGCCGCACCACCAGCCGGTCGCCCACCAGCACCTCGGCCACGGGCACGTCCACCTCGCCCTCGCTGCCCACAAGGTGCACCACGTCCGGCCGCAGGGCATGCAGCGCGCGGATGGCGGCCGTGGTCTGGCGCTTGGCGCGCGCCTCCAGCCATTTGCCCAGCAGCACCAGGGTGACCACCACGGCCGAGGCTTCGAAGTAGAGGTGCGGCGCATGGCCTTCGTGGGCCGTGAGCCACAGCCACACCGACAGGCCCCAGCCCGCGCTGGTGCCCAGGGCCACCAGCAGGTCCATGTTGCCGGTCAGGGCCTTCACCGCATGCCAGCCCGCCTTGTAGAAGCGCGCGCCCAGGATGAACTGCACCGGCGTGGCCAGCGCGAACTGCACCCAGGCCGGGAGCATCCAGTGCCGGCCGAACAGATCCCCCAGCATGGGCAGCACCAGCGGAGCCGACAGCAGCAGGCCGATGCCCACCGGCAGGAAGCCCGCCCAGGGCGACAGATCCTCGGGCGCCTCGGCCGGCCCCGCGGCGCGCGGCTCATAGCCCGCGTTGCGCACGGCGCGGCGCAGCAGCGCCTCCATGGCCGCGGCGTCGGCGGTGGCCGCGCCGGGCGTCCAGGCCACGCGGGCGGATTCGGTGGCGAGGTTCACGGTGGCATCCTGCACGCCGGGCACCTTGCGCAGCGCCCGCTCCACGCGCGCCACGCAGCTGGCACAGGTCATGCCGCCAATGCCCAGGTCCAGGGGCGGAAAAGCCACGGGCGTGGCGGAAGGATCGGCGGGAGATGGAAGGTGTTGTGTAGGCATGGGGAGCACGGTACACCTTGACATGATGGCAAGGTCAAGCACCTTGGAAGGCCCGGCCTGGCACGGAGCCGGCCGCCCGCCGCCGGCGGCCCACACGGCGCCTTGTCCGATACGCGGCCCCACGGGCTGGTGATCGAATGGCCGCATGACGACACGCCCCACGCCCCACGCCCCCCCTGCCGCCACCGCCGCCACGACGGCGGCACCACGGCCGCGCACTGGCCAGGCCCCCGCGCCCCTGGACCGCGCGGCCTTCCGCGAACGGTTCCTGCAAGACTTCCAGGACCCCCGCTTCGCCAGCGAGGCGGCCGACGCCATCGACCGCGTCGAGGCCATCGCCTGGCGCAACTATGACGAGGGCCGCAAGGCGCCGCGCACCCGCAAGGCCGGCCCGGGCCATGCCGACCCCGGCTACGAACTCTCGCTGGACTGGCTGGAAGCCAAGGCCCGGATCGACGCCGCGCGCACCCGCTGGGCCGACCCGGCCTCGCCGCCGCGCGCCCTGCTCGTGTGCGGCTCGGCCCGCAACGACGGCACCTGCCCTGGCGAAATCTCCAAGAGCTGGCGCCTGCTGCGCACGGCGCGCGAGGCCCTGGCGGAGGCCGGGGTCGCGGTGGACACGCTGGACCTGAGCCACGTCACCTCCGACTACGGGCGCCACATCCACCCCTGCAAGGGCTGCGTCTCCACCGCCATGCCGCTGTGCCACTTTCCGTGCAGCTGCTACCCCAACCACGCCATGCGCCAGACCGGCGACTGGATGAACGAGATCTACGAGCGCTGGACCGCCGCGCACGGCGTGATGATCGTCACCCCCGTGTACTGGTACCAGGCGCCGAGCCCCCTCAAGCTCATGATCGACCGCCTGGTCTGCGCCGACGGCGGCAACCCCGACCCCACCAGCACCCACGGCAAGAAGGCCGCCGAAGCCAAGGCGCTCGAGCTGGCGGGCTGGGACTACCCCAAGCACCTGGCCGGGCGCGCCTACGCGCTGGCGGTGCATGGCGACGTAGCGGGCATCGAGTCCACGCGGCACGGCCTGTCGGACTGGCTGGACTGGATGGGCCTCATCGATGCCGGCCCCGCCGCGCGGCTGGACCGCTACATCGGCTATTACGAAAGCTACGCCGACAGCCATG
>Ga0308157_10006188_pt1 | contig 14483 bp, 13 predicted proteins | sample PhyBR1_FD_201035 | JGI IMG/M metagenome (GOLD analysis project Ga0308157, IMG submission 201035) | Phyllosphere microbial communities from UC Gill Tract Community Farm, Albany, California, United States - DLSLB.R1 | ecosystem: Host-associated > Plants > Phyllosphere > Unclassified | place: USA...
GAGGTCATGGTGGAAGTGCAGATGCCATATGGAACGTCCATCGACAAGACGAGCCAGGCCACGGAAAAGGTCGAAGCGTGGCTGGCGCAGCAGGCGGAGTCCGAGATCGTCACGGCCTATGTCGGTCAGGGCGCCCCACGCTTCTTCCTGGCCATTTCTCCAGAGTTGCCCGATCCTTCCTTTGCGAAGATCGTCGTTCGCACACGCAGCCAAGAAGAACGCGATGCGCTGAAATGGCGGCTGCGCGAAGAGATTGCGCGCGGGTTGGCACCCGAGGCACAGGTCCGCGTGTCGCAGATCGTGTTCGGCCCCTACTCGCCCTTTCCGGTGGCCTATCGGGTGTCCGGACCCGACCCGGACAAGCTGCGCGCCATTGCGGCAGACGTAGAGGCGGTGCTGCAGGCAAACCCCATGATGCGCACGGTGAATTCCGACTGGGGTGTCCGCACACCGGTCGTGCATTTCACGTTGCAGCAGGACCGCTTGCAGTCTGTGGGACTGACATCGGAATCCGTCGCACAACAACTGCAGTTCCTGCTGAGCGGCGTGCCCGTGACGATGCTGCGCGAGGACATACGCACCGTGCAGGTCACCGCGCGTTCTGCGGGCGAGACCCGGCTTGATCTGGCAAAGCTGAACGACTTCACGTTGACGTCTGCCAATGGCCAGCGCATTCCGCTGTCGCAGGTCGGCGTGATCAATGTGCAGATGGAAGAGCCCGTGATGCGCCGCCGTGATCGCATGCCCACCATCACGGTTCGGGGCGATATCGCAGAGGAACTGCAGCCGCCCGATGTCTCTGCGGTCATCACCAAGCAATTGCAGCCCATCCAGGACGCGCTTCCTGCGGGCTATCGCATCGTGGAGGCTGGAGCCATCGAGGAATCCGGCAAGGCGATGACGGCGATGGCACCGTTGTTCCCCATCATGATCGCGCTCACGCTGATCATCATCATCCTGCAGGTGCGCTCGATCTCGGCCATGGTCATGGTGTTCCTGACCAGCCCGCTGGGCCTGATCGGGGTGGTGCCGACGCTGATCCTGTTTCAGCAGCCCTTCGGTATCAACGCGCTGGTGGGATTGATTGCGCTCTCCGGCATCTTGATGCGCAACACCTTGATTCTGATCGGCCAGATCCAGCAGAACGAGCAGGAAGGACTGGACCCGTTCCACGCCGTGGTGGAAGCCACGGTCCAGCGTGCCAGGCCCGTGATTCTCACGGCCCTGGCCGCCATCCTGGCCTTCATCCCACTGACCCATTCGGTTTTCTGGGGCACCTTGGCGTACACGCTGATCGGCGGCACCCTGGCCGGCACGGTACTCACCCTGGTGTTTCTGCCTGCGATGTATTCCATCTGGTTTCGCATCAGGCCACAGGGCGATGCCGACACAGCACATGCTACGGCCACGGCCGCCTCCCACGCCCATCTCACTCCGTGAACGAAAAGCGGCTCTTCGCTGAGCTGCTTTCCCCCTGCCCGCACATGAAGCCATGGGCGGCGCAGATGCGTCAAAAGGCTCATGCACTCAACAAGGAACGATGCGATGAAGAACCCGATAGTGGTGGTTGTGACCGGAGTCTCGTCCGGCATAGGGCGTGCGGCGGCCCAGGCGTTTGCAGCACGCGGATGCCGTGTTTTCGGTTCCGTGCGAAACCTGGAGAGCGCCGAACCGCTGCCAGGCGTCGAACTGTTCGAGATGGACATCCGCCAGGAAGACTCCGTTCGCAAAGGCATCCAGTCCGTCATCGACCGCGCCTCGCGGATCGACGTCTTGGTCAACAACGCCGGCATCAGCATGTTGGGCGCGGTGGAGGAGACATCGTTGGAAGAGGCTGCGTCCCTGTTCAGCACCAACGTGTTCGGCATACTGCGGGCCGCGCAGGCGGTGCTGCCCCATATGAGAGCCCAGAAGGCCGGTCGCATCGTGAACGTCAGCTCCGTGCTGGGCTTTCTGCCGGCCCCTTACATGGGGATCTACGCAGCGTCCAAACATGCGGTCGAGGGTTTGTCTGAAACGCTCGATCACGAAGTTCGACAGTTTGGGGTGCGTGTCACGCTGGTGCAGCCGTTCTATACGAAGACCCATCTCGACGCCAATGCGCCTCAGCCGGCAGCGAATATTCCGGCATATGACCGTGAGCGCCACCTGGTCTCGCGCTCCGTCGCGCAAAGCGTGAGCGGCGGGGACGACCCCGTCGAGGTGGCCCACACGATCGTCGAGGCAGCGCTGGGTCCCTGGCGGATGCGCCGGACCCCGCCGGGACAGGCCTCTCTTCTCAGCAAGTTGCGCAGGTTCCTGCCTGCGGGCCCGGTCGACGCGAGCCTGAGAAAGAAGCTCGGCCTGAGTTGATCACCGATCCAGACCGGTGTCCGGCGCCGCCATCGGGGAAACGCCTTGCTCACGTGCGGCAATGTCCTGGGCTTCCATGGCGCGCCGGAACCCCTCCCGTTGCTGCAGACGCTGCCAGTACGCCTGAACGCCCGGGGTGAATTTGCCGGCCAGTCCCAGGTGCTGTGCCAACAGCAACGCATAGCCCACAGAGACGTCCGCCGCGGTGAAGCGTTGGGCACACAGGTAAGGCTGCGTGCCCAACAGGGGATCAAGCGTGCGCAGACGGGCCAGGAACCAGCGCGTGTAGTCGTTCGCCACGGCGGGCACGCGGCTGCCTTCAGCCTCGAAGCGCGAGTAGCGCAGGACCAGCGTCTGGGGAAACGTCAACGTGGCTTCACCAAAGTGCAGGAAGTTGAGGAACGCGCCGTATTCCGCTTCGTGTGGTTCCACTTGCAGCGAAGACGCTGCAGGAAGGGAACACAGGTACTGGCAGATGGCCGCCGACTCGGTCATGCGCGTACTGCCGTGGATCATCAGCGGCACGGTGCCCAAGGGGTTGATGTCCAGATAGGCACGTGCCAACACACGGGTCGGGAACGGCAACATCTGGAGGCTGTAGGGCAACCCAAGCTCTTCGAGCATCCAGAGAGCCCGAAAGGAACGTGCACTGACGCAGTGATAGAGAGTGATCATGCAGATGTGCTGGTTGCGCCTGCCCCACCAGTCCCGGATGACAAAAGGCAAGCTTAGGGGCCGGGGCGCCACGGCCTGTGCCAATTTCCTCGCAGATCGTGCCACCAACCCGGCATCCGACGAGTAATGCGCTGCCAAGCCTGCAGGACGGCTCCTCCCTTTACCGGTCGTGTGCCTTGTCACAGCGCGGTTCCACGCAGATTCGGGATGCCTGATGGCAAGGTCCACCCAAAACGGCGCAGCCGACGGCAGTGGCACCGGACTGAAGCGAGAACCTTGCTTCACCCATACCAATCACCCGCATTACTTCGTAACGCAATGTGTCCTGCTTGATGCGCCGCAGCAAGCCCACCGTACACCCATCCCCCTATTCCTCACCGGGAATAAGCCATTGATCCGGGATAGGAATGGGTCGCATCGAAAGTAACAAATCGACACGGCGTGTATCAGCCCATGCAAGAGCATCGCCGCACCGCCTCCGGGGCAGCGCCTCGGGAGACGGAAAAACCATACCAACACACCAGTCAGAGGGAACCAACATGCCTGCTTTCGTCAGGAAGATCTTCATTTTCATTACCGGTTACGCATGGCTGCTCGCCTTGCTGGGCCCGGGGCTGATCGCCATGGCGCTGTGGAGCCAGTGGAAAGCCGAGGGCGACCATGCCTACACCGCGCGCGAAGCGCTGCAGACGGTCAGCGGCACGGTGACGGGCGCGTCCGAAGTGACCGTGAAGCGCAAGCGCCGCTCCACCAAGCATTACTACGAGATCACCGTGGCGCCCGCCACGGGGGGTGAAGTCCGCAAGCTGCGCATCGACTACAGCACGCCGCAGCAACTGGTGGGTGCACTGATCGACGAGAAGGTGACCGCGCTGGTCGATGCGGACGACAACGACATGGTCTACGACGTGGTCGTGGACGGCACGCCGGTGATCACCTATGAAGCCACCCGCGACCGCCTGGCCGCCGAGGCCACGTCCAGCGCCAACAACCTGAGCGGCGCCGGCACTTGGGTCATCGCCATCCTGATCACGCTGATCGGGGCCGGGGGCGTGTGGGTCAACCGCCGCCTGCGCGCGGTGCAGGCCCGGGCGGAAGAAGAGGCCGCCGCAGCCAACACTGCAGCCGCCTGACAGCCCGCCCTGACGACCACCGCGGAGGCGCCGCAGAGCGCCCTGTGAATCCATTCAACAAGAGAGAGAGGGAAGAAGCCATGAGCGATACCAACGTGTACGACCCGCAGACGCCGTCCAGCGCGCCCCTGGAGCGCCGCGACTTCATCGTCTCCACCTACAAGCACCTGGGCGTGGCCATTGCCGCCTTCGTAGTGCTGTCGGCGGTGCTGATGAAAGCGGGCTTTTCGGACGCCGCTGCGCGTCTGCTGCTGGGCAGCGGCAGCAAGTTCCTATGGTTGGGGGTGCTGGGCGCCTTCATGCTCGTGGGCTGGCTGGCCACGCACCTGGCCGACAGCGCCGAGAACCCGCAGACGCAGCTGATCGGCCTGGGGATCTACGTGCTGGCGGAAGGCTTGATCTTCGCGCCCATGCTGGGCATCGCGAACCGCGTGGCACCTGGCGCCATCGGCGCGGCAGCCTTCATCACGCTGGTGATGGTGGCCGGCCTGACCTGGACGGCATTCACGAGCAAGAGCGATTTCTCGTTCCTCGGCGGCATCCTGAAGGTGGGCGGCCTGGTGGCCCTGGGCACCATCGTGGCCGGCGCGGTGTTCGGCTTCAAGCTGGGCATCTGGTTCTCCGGAATCATGGTGCTGTTCGCCGGTGCCTGCGTGCTGTACGACACGGGCCGCATCCTCCATGACCACCCGACCGACCGCCCTGCAGGCGCCGCGCTGCACCTGTTCGCGTCGATCGCGCTGATGTTCTGGTACGTGCTGCGCATCCTGATGTCGCTGGCCAGCAGCGACGACTGAACGGTGAGCGAAGAACGCCGACGCTCCGCGCCGGCAGCCCCAGGCCAGCGTCCGAAAGGATGCTGGCTTTTTTAATTTTGATAGCAGCATGCGCTTACCGGATAAGCAATTCAGGCATAAATCGATTGGAACTCCTTGATAAGCAAGCGCCAAGTGCTATGAAAATGCACGCATGAAGCAGCGCTGACCGAGCTCCACCGCAAGCCACCGGCGCATTCCTACCTGCAGGCAGGCGCTGCGCCCACCGCCGTCGAACGCCCGCGCGCGCACGCTCACTGGCAGGTGCTGGCCCAAGGGGGCCAAGCCAAGACAGGAGCTTCACCATGCGCACGCCGAACCTCAACCCGACCAACGACCCCGATCAACCCGGCATCGACCGCAGCGAAGACGCGAACGCCGATCTGCCCGAGGGCGATGACATCAACGACCGCCTGAGCGCGGAAGACGACGTGGCCGACTCCCTGGAAGATGTGTCTGCCCGCCCCTTCGATGCCATGCCGCAGGACGGCCCGCTGAACTTCGACGACGGCACCGACATGGGCCACCCGCGTGGCAAAACCACACGCGCTGGCGGCACCTGGGAAGCCGAAGGCAGCGACAGTGGTGATCTCAAGCCCCCGGCAGAGGTGCTGTCCGACCACAACGGGCCCAGCGACCGCGAAGGCCGCCGCTGAAACATCAGCCCCGCCCGTCATTTCGAGCCAACGCAAAGGGCGCCCTCGGGCGCCCTTTTGCTATCGATTGCAGAGCTGCCAGCGCTCACCAAACAAGCGCTGGAGCCCTGAATGCCCGTTACTTCACCACCATCATCGTGAACGGCCATACATAGGCCTGCAGCGTCACGTACAGGCCCACCAGGCAGGCCAGCGCGATGGAGTGGAAGAACACGTAGCGCAGGATGATGCCTTCCTTGTTGAACCAGCGCGTGGCGGTGGAGGCCACCACGATCGACTGCGCATCGATCATCTTGCCCATCACCCCGCCCGAGCTGTTGGCCGCACCCATCAGGTTGGGCGACAGGCCCAGCTGCTCGGCCGCCACCTTTTGCATCCCGCCGAAGAGCACGTTCGACGCGGTATCGGACCCCGTGAGCGCCACGCCCAGCCAGCCCATCAGCGTGCCGAAGAAGGGGTAGAACACGCCCGTGTTGGCGAACGCCAGGCCCAGCGTGGTGTCGGTGCCCGAGTAGCGGGTGAGCGTGCCCAGCGCCAGCATCAGCACGATGGTGAGCAGCGAGTACTTCACCAGCCAGATCGTCTTGAAGAACGTGCGCACGATGGCGACCGGGTTGTACTTCATGAAGAACGCGCTGACGACGGCCGACAGCAGAATCGCCGTGCCGGTGGCCGACAGCAGGTTCAGCGTGTAGACCGCGCCCTCCTTGGTCGGCTGCGGCACCACGGGCGGCACCTTCTCGATCATCTGGTGCAGCCCGGCCATGGGGAAGGCCGGGGCGAACAGGCTGTTGAGCCAGGCCTTTACGGGCGGCAGGCCCCAGATGAACACGAACACCGAGAGGATCACCCAGGGCATCCACGCGGCGATCAGCTCGGCGCGGCTGTGGGCGACCACAGGCTGGGGTGGCTTGGCCTCTGCCGCGCTCACGTCATTGCCGCGCAGCGACGGAGACGTCCACACCTTCTTGGGCTTCCACACGCGCAGGAACAGCGTGAGGCTGACCATGGAGACGATGGCCGCGATGATGTCCACCAGCTCGGGGCCGATGAAGTTGGACACCAGGTACTGCGGCACGGCGAACGACACGCCGGTCACCAGAATAGCCGGCCAGATTTCCATCATGCCCTTACGGCCGGCGAACGCCCAGATCAGCCAGAACGGCACCAGCAGCGAGAAGAATGGCAGTTGCCGGCCCACCATGGCCGTCACTTCCATCACGTCGTAACCGTGCACCTTGGCCAGCGTGATGATGGGCGTGCCTAAAGCGCCGAAGGCCACGGGCGCCGTATTGGCGATGAGCGACAGCCCCGACGCGGCCAGCGGCGAGAAGCCCAGCCCGATCAGAATGGCGGCCGTCACGGCCACCGGCGTGCCGAAGCCCGCCGCGCCTTCGAAGAAGGCGCCGAAGCAGAACGCGATCAGCAGCAGCTGGATGCGGCGGTCTTCTGTGATGCCCGAGAGCGAATCCTGCAGCACCTTGAAGCTGCCGTTCTGCTCGGTCAGCTGGTGCAGGAAGATGATGTTTAGCACGATCCAGCCGATGGGCAACAGACCGGTGAAGCCGCCGAACAGCGCCGCGCGGCCCGCCATCTCCACCGGCATGCCGTAGGCGAAGACGGCCACGATGAGCGCGGCGATCAGGCCCAGGCCTGCGGCGATATGCGCCTTGATGTGAAAGAAGCCGAGTGCCGCCAGCATGACCACCACCGGAATCGCGGCGAGCGCGGTGGAGATGACCATGTTGCCGAAAGGATCGTAAATTTGCTGCCAGATCATGTGGCTTGTCTCCGATGCGTTGAAGAAAATTGCACTGGCGACCGTCTATGCGGCTCTGAGCTGGCGCAAACCGACCCACTTTAGAAAGAAAGTTCCTGCTTCTGCGTGAAAAACCTGCAGCCTACGGGTGAGCGGATTTCAAAGCGAGTCAGCAGCGCGTAAGAAGTGTTTCCGCCGCGCTGTCCCAGATCTCTGTCCCAGATCTCTGTCCCAGATCGTGGCCGACGAACGCCTACCCCGCTGCGCGCTGCATTGAGCGCCCGGAACTGGATTTGCAGAAGTGGCGGACAGTCGCCTGCGGGACAGCCGCCCTGGCATCACCAGAGGGGAGGCATCGTGAGAAGCGAGGAGAGACACGGGCACGGCTTCATGCCGTTGGGTCCAGCTGCGCACAAGTCGCAATCTTGAGGCCTGTACCGGTCCCTCTCCCCCATCGCCAGAGAGCAGGGCTACCCAACAGACTCCGTGGGATCTCGCTCCATCGGCCCACTGGCTCCATCGCCGTCGCTATGGCGGATCACCGTGAGCCAAAGTGGCCCGTGGCGCCCTGTCAGCGCCGCAAGCTCAGGAACAGGCAGCGATCACGCCGCCGCCCAGGCAGACTTCGCCGTCGTACAGCACGGCCGACTGGCCCGGCGTGACGGCCCACTGCGCATCCGGAAACTGCAGCCGAAAGATGCTGCCTTCGGCCTGCAGCACGGAGCAGGTCGCATCTTGCTGGCGGTAGCGCGTCTTGGCGGCGCAGTCGCCCACGGCGGGCGGGTGGCCGGCTACCCAGCTGGCGTCGGCCGCCTCCAGCGTGTGCGACTGCAGCCAGGGGTGTTCGTGCCCCTGCACCACGCGCAAGGTGTTCTTTTCCAGGTCCTTGCGGGCGACGAACCAGGGCTCGTGCGCGCCGCCGCCGCGCTGGGCACCCTTTTCCTTCACGCCGCCGATTCCCAAGCCCTGGCGCTGGCCCAGCGTGTAGAAGCTCAGGCCCACATGCTTGCCCAGCGTGCGGCCGCGTTCGTCCTGAATGGGACCGGGGGCGTGGCTGATGTAGCGGTTCAAAAACTCGCGAAACGGCCGCTCGCCGATGAAGCAGATGCCGGTGGAATCCTTCTTCTTGGCGTTGGGCAGGCCGATCTCCTCGGCAATGCGGCGCACCTCGGTCTTGTGCAGCTCGCCCACGGGGAACAGCGTCTTGGACAGCTGGGCCTGGTTCAGGCGGTGCAGAAAGTAGCTCTGGTCTTTGGAGGGGTCCAGGCCCTTGAGCAGCTCGAACAGTCCGGACGATGCGTTCTGGCGCACGCGGGCGTAATGCCCGGTCGCGATCTTTTCTGCGCCCAGGCGCATGGCGTGGTCGAGGAAGGCCTTGAACTTGATCTCGGCGTTGCACAGCACGTCGGGGTTGGGCGTGCGGCCGGCCTGGTATTCGCGCAGGAACTCGGCGAAGACGCGGTCCTTGTAGTCGGCCGCGAAGTTGACGTGCTCGATCTCGATGCCGATCACGTCGGCCACGGCGGCAGCGTCCACGAAGTCGATGTTGGACGAACAGAATTCGCTGTCGTCGTCATCTTCCCAGTTCTTCATGAAGATGCCGACGACCTCGTGGCCTTGTTGCTTGAGAAGGTGAGCGGTCACGGCGGAATCCACACCGCCCGACAGGCCCACCACCACCCGGTGCTTTGTCATGGTGCGGATTATCCCAGCCCGCCCCAGCGCCTGTGCGCAGCGGGTCTTGCGCGGACGCTCATGAAGGTCGGCGCGCGGCCCGCCCCAGCAGCACACCCACGCGGCCGCCGCCACGGCTGGTATGCTGCCGCCGCCCTATTCCTGAGGAGACAAAAACCCATGAACGCCACACATCCGGCCGCCCTTCGCCCTCGCGCACACCCCAGTGTGCTGTTGTCCGCAGGGACCTTCGCCCTGGCCGCTGTACTGGCCGCCCCCGCAGCGCAGGCGCAAGGCACCAGCGCCTACCCGACCAAGACCATCCGCCTGGTGGTGCCCTACGCCCCCGGCGGTTCCACCGACATCCTGGGCCGGCTGCTGGCGCAGAAGATGGGCGAGAGCATGCAGATCTCGGTGGTGGTGGACAACAAGCCCGGCGCCAACGGCACCATCGGCTGCGACCAGGTGGCCAAGGCCCCAGCGGACGGCTACACCATCATCCTGGGCGACGTGGGCTGTATGGCTATGGCGCCCGGCCTGTATACCAAGCTGCCCTACGACCCACTTCGCGATTTCGCGCCCGTGAGCCTGGTGGCGCGCAGCCCGCTGGTGCTGACCGTGGGCGCGCAGAGCCCATTCCAGTCGCTGAAGGACTTGACGGCCGCCGCCCAGGCGCAGCCCGGCAAGCTCAATTACCCGTCATCCGGCACCGGCGGTCCCAACCACCTGGGCGCAGAGCTGTATGCCATGCAGGCCAAGGTGAAGGTCAGCCACATTCCGTACAAGGGCAGCGCGCCGTCGGTGGTGTCGCTGGTGGCGGGCGAGACCGACTTCGGCTTTCTGACCGCAGTGACGATTGCGTCGCAGCTGAACGCAGGCAAAGTACGCGCCTTGGCCGTGGCACACAACGAACGCCTGGCCTCCATGCCCGACGTGCCCACCATGTCCGAAGCAGGCCTGAAGGGCTTCACGGCCGATGCGTGGTTCCTGGCCGCCGTGCCGGCCGGCACGCCCCAGCCCATCGTGGACCGCCTCTATGCCGAGATCGCCAAGGCCTTGCCCGCGCCCGACGTGAAGGACAAGCTCAACGCCATGGGCGTGCTGCCCTCGGGCTTCAAGCCCGAGCCCTCGGCGCAGTTTCTGCGCACCGAGGTGGACAAGTGGCGCGGTGTGATCAAGAGCGCGGGCGTGACGCTCGACTGAAAGCCACGAAGGGACCCGCAGCAGCGGGCGCCTGTGGCCCGGCCCTTCACGGGGACGTTGCCTGGGGCTCTGTACTTGGTGCCTCAGGCTTGAGGCGCGACGCTTAGTGCTTAACGCGGCGCGATCACGCTCGCGTCCGTGTGGATCAGTTCCAGCGGAAAACGCTGGCCCGCCAGGTAGTCCTCGATGGATTTCACGACCAGCGGGCTGCGGTGGCGGTCGGCGCAGCTCTTGATCTCGTCCAGCGTCATCCACACCGTGCGCACGATGCCGTCGTCCAGCGAGCGCCAGGCGTGGTGGGCGCCCACGGTGCCGGCGAAGGTGAAGCGCAGGTAGGTGATGTCGTCGCCCGTGCGGGTACGGGTGAAACGGTTGAGGTACACGCCCACCAGGGCCGTGGCGGTGAAGTCGTAGGCGGTCTCTTCGAGCACCTCGCGTGCACAGGCGTCCACCGGAGATTCGCCCGGGTCCAGGTGCCCCGCAGGGTTGTTCAGGCGCAGGCCGTCGGCCGTGTCTTCTTCCACCAACAGAAAGCGGCCGTCCTGCTCAATGACAGCGGCCACGGTGACGTTGGGTTTCCAGCGGTTTGGCATGGGCGGCATTATGACCATGTGGCATGGGCTGCGCCGTGCATTCGGGCACGGCGCCTACAGCCGTTGCAGGCGCGCCTCAAAGCCCCACCCGCAAGGCTGCCGTCAGCCTTGCATCACTGGCGCGTAACCCCTCCTGCTGCGGGCCGCACCGGTGGCGCGGGCCGCAGCACCAGCCACAGTGCACCGGCGATGAGGCCACCGCCCGCCGCATGCGCCCAGGTCGCCGCCTCGCCCAGCACCAGCCAGCCCCAGGCCACGCCGAACAGCGGCACCAGGAAGGTCACGGTCAGCGCCTTCACCGGCCCCACGTCGGCGATCAGGCGGAAATACAGCACATAGGCGAATGCCGTGCACAGCAGGCCCATGGCCAGCAACGCGGCCCAGACGATGGGCGGCGCCGTCAGCCACGTGGCGGGCAGGCCGGGCTGGCGCCACAGCTCCCATGCCGCGAACGGCACCAGCACCAGCACCGCGCCCCACTGGCTGCCCAGCGCCACCAGCCGGCTGTCGAGCCCCCCGCGCGCCGTGATCCAGCGCCGCGTGAGAAAGCCCGCCGCGCCATAGCAGGCCGTGGCCACCAGGCAGGCCGCAATGCCGCCCAGCACCGCGGGCGTGAGCGCTACCGGCCCCGTCTGCGCCAGCACGGCCACGCCGGCCATGCCCAGCAGCACGCCGCCCAGGCGCGCGGCCGTGATGCGCTCGCCGAACGCCAACGCGCCGATGAGCACGCCCATCAGCGGCGTGGTCGCGTTCAGGATGGCGCTATAGCCCGCCGGCAGCACGCGCGCGGCCAGCGCGAACATCAAAAACGGAATGCCCGAATTGACCACGCCCAACACCAGCGCCGCGCCCAGCTTGCCCTGGAAGGCCGGCCGCAGCCGCGCCAGCGCCACCAGGGCGACAAGCCCCAGAGCCGCCAGCAGCACGCGCCCAAAGGCCGTGGGCACGGCGCCCAGCACCGGCACGATCATGCGCATGAAGAGAAAGCTGCCGCCCCACAGGGCGGAGAGGGTGACGAGGCGAACGAGGCTGGCGGTGTCCATAGCGGGGCAGGGTGATGGGTGAGGCCTGATTGTGGAAACGACGCGCAGCCACGGCAAACGATTTATCCTGCACGGCTGTTTAGATCCGCTCAACACCCATGCGCCTGCCACCGCTCATTGCCCTGCGTTTCTTCGAGGCGACCGCGCGCCACCTGAGCGTGCGGCAGGCGGCCGTGGAGCTGCACGTGACGCCCGGCGCCGTCTCGCAGCAGGTGCGCAAGCTCGAAGAGTTCCTGGGCTGCGCGCTGTTCGACCGCCAGCCGCGCGGCCTGGCGCTGACCACGGCCGGGCGCGACTACCAGGCCGTCTGCGGTGAGGCGCTGGCGCGCATTGGCCAAGCCACCTCGCGCCTGATGGCCGCCACCGAGCGCCGCGTGATCCTGGTGAGCTGCACGCCCGGCTTTGCCGCGCAGTGGCTGGTACCGCGCCTGCAGGGCTTTCTGCAGCGGGCGCCACTGCTCGATGTGCATGTGAGCACCACCAACCGTTTAGTGAATCTGCAGGCCGAAGGCGTGCACTTCGCCGTGCGCCACGGGCGCGGCCCGTATGCGGGCCTGCAGTCCGAGGTGCTGGTGGCCGATGACCTGATCCCCGTGTGCAGCCCGCGTCTGGTGGCGCCGCGCCGCACGGCCCGCCTGCAGGACATCACCAGCGCGCGCCTGCTGCACGACGGCCAGCGCGGCGACTGGCGCCTGTGGTGCCAGGCCCATGGCGTGGCCGGGGTGGATGCGGAGCAGGGCGTGGTCTTCGCGCATTCCAATGGCGCCGTCGAGGCCGCCGTGGCCGGACGCGGCTTTGCGCTGGTGCGTCGGGCGCTGGTCGCGCGTGAGCTGGCGGCACGCGAACTGATCGGCGCCGGTGGCGTGCGTGCGCTGGCCACGCCGCTGGCCTACCACCTGGTCTACCCACCCGAGACGCTCATCGACCCGGCGCTGCGGCAGTTTCGCGACTGGATGGTGGCGCAGGCGGCAGATGGGAGCAGCCCCTTTATCCTGAATTGATAGCTGCCGGCGCTTACAAAACAACGACTTCCGAAGCAAAACAATTGGAAGTGCTTGATTCATCAGCGCAAGGCGCTATTCATTAGATAGCTCGTTCCATGTACACCGCGCCTGGCCCGTAGCCCGCCAGGTGCGCGGCCTGCCGCGCGCAGGCCAGCGGCTGGGCTCGGTAGCCGTGGCGTTCCCAGTAGCGTTGCGAGCCCTGCACCGCGACCAGCGCCGACTGCCCCAGTCCATCGGACCGGGCACGCAGCCACAGCGGCGTGAGCAGCGCCTGCGCCAGCCCCTGGCCAGCGAAAGCGGGCAACACGGCCATGTCATGCAAATAGAGCGTGTCGGCCTGCGGTGCGGGGTCAAAGTCGCCGTGCAGCGGCGTGACCTTGCCGCGCACGCTGCGGTAGGCCGCCAGGTAGGCGCAGACCTGGCCGCCGTGCTCCAGCACCAGCGAGCAGTTGCCCGCACTCGCCAACCGGCGCGCGAACACTTCGGCGCTTTCGACGAAGCCTGCGCCATAGCAGGCGAGTTGCACGGCCAGCAGACCCGGCAGATCGGCCGCCGCGAGTGCGCGCGGCACCGGGGAAGACGACCACATCGCTGCCAAGGGTGCGCGCCGCGCTCAGCGTGGCAGTGACGGGGGCTGCACCAGGTCGTCGAGCGACAGGCCCTTTTCCTTCAACAGCGCCTCCAACACCGGCGTCAAACGGCCCAGGCTTTCCTGCACGGCCTCGCGCACCGTGTCCACCACCACCTGCGTGCTGCGCTCGATCTCGATGTTGAACGCATCGCCCTCGCGCTTGCCCTCGAACACGGTGGCGCGGCGCGTTTCGGGAATGAGCCAGACCTCGAACCAGCCTTCTTGCCGGTTCACCTCGGCCACCGTCAGGCTGGCGCCGTGAATGGCGATGTAGCCCTTGGCGAAGACGTAGCGGCGAAAGGGCTCCGGCACGGCTACGCGCCACACCAGGTTGTTGTCAAACTCGCGGCGCTCGATGAGCGTGCCGGTGAAATCCACATGGCCCGACAGCGGGTGGCCGCCGATCTCGGCGCCGTCCTTGGCTGCGCGCTCCACGTTCACGCGGTCGCCTTGGGCATAACGGCCCAACGTGGTGATGTTCAGGCTCTGCAGCATCACGTCAAAGTTGGCCTGCGTGGGCGAGAGGATCTCCGTCACCGTCAGGCACACGCCGTCGGTGGAGACGCTGGCGCCGATGGCAAGGTCCTGGCAAAAGCCTTCAGGGAAATCGAGGGTGAAGGTGCGCAGGCCTGCGCGGTCGTGGATGGCGGCAATGCCTGCCGTGGCCTGGACGATGCCTGTGAACATGGCGCGGGCGGAGGTGAAAAGGGAAGCGTTCGATTGTGCCACCCGGTCATCCGCCCTGCAGGGTAGCGAACGTTAGGCCGGTGCGCCTTCGCCGTCCCAGGCGGCTTGCTGCACGGCCTGGGGCAGCTCGCGGGCCAGCGCAGTGTGCTCGCGTTCATGGTGGTGCTCGAGCACATGGCGCAGCGCGTGGGCAGCGTCCAGCAGCATCAAGACGGCGCGGCGGCGGCCCAGTTCGTCCTGCGGCGGCTGGTGCACGAC
>Ga0308157_10006189_pt1 | contig 14479 bp, 18 predicted proteins | sample PhyBR1_FD_201035 | JGI IMG/M metagenome (GOLD analysis project Ga0308157, IMG submission 201035) | Phyllosphere microbial communities from UC Gill Tract Community Farm, Albany, California, United States - DLSLB.R1 | ecosystem: Host-associated > Plants > Phyllosphere > Unclassified | place: USA...
CTTTGTAGGCGGCGCATCCATGAAGCGTGCGATCACCGAACCGGTGCTGTAGTACTTGAACTCCATAGTCTCGTCCTCTGAAAGGACGTGCTGAAGAAGTTGTCGACTCTTATTTGCAGGCATGAAGCGAATCTAACATAAAGCTAGACTCAAATCAATCGTTGAACAGGCCTAGCTTGTCAACAACTGTGTCCACAGTAAGCGGGTTGCTACGGCCACGAGTCCGGTGATACTTACGGATCTTTCTCATGGATGAGTCGAAGCGGTACATAGCCTGGCGAGCGTTAGGGAAGCCCAATTCGTTAGCGTAGGCTTCCTGGTTCGGGCTCTGAATTAGCACGCGGCGCTTCTCAAGAGTGGCCTGAAGTTCCTTCTCCATGAACTTCTGTGAGCCCGGTGTGAACTCATCGGCGTTCCAGATACGCTCGAACTCACGAGAAATAGGACCCGGAACGGTGACACGCTGTTCAAGTGCGCGACCGAAGACCTTTCGCTTAGCGTCCGGCTCAGCGATGCGCCAGGCGAGCTGACCCACCTTGTCAGACGCCTCAAGCTCATCGTCAAGAAGCTCACTGTAGCGCTCGAAAGTATCAGTGTTGCGGTAGTCAGCCACAATGACTTCGATGTCTGCTTTGATGACCTGAGCAGTCTTAGGATCTGCTGTAGAAAGCTGTGAGCGAAGTTCTTCGAGTCGAGAGCTGTCTTCGTAGCTCACATCGGCTACGTTCTCGAGCTGGTTGTCGAACCACAGCTCACGGTGAAGATCTCCGATCATGGAGCCGAAGCTTCCTTCACCTCGGAAGAAGTGATCCTTAATGGCGATCATCGCCTGCTCAAGGTCTTCATCCTGTGGTAGCTTCAAGTCGTTGTAGTCAATAGCGGTCTGCTTTGAGATTGTCTCAAAGCTTCCCATGGACTCTTCGAGCTCAGCTTCATAGGCCCTAGCCGCATCCAGATAGTTGTCGTAGTGAGCATCATCTGGAGAAAGAGGGCACGATGTTTGAGCTACACACTTCTTGGGACCCGCTTCAGTGATGTGGAACTTCACTCTATTTGGAACAGACATCTAACCTCCTCGACGTGAGCTTTTCTAACTCCTGGTTGAAACCCGCGTAGAATGGGCGTATAGTGTTGTCTATGGACATGAAAACAGTAGCCACCGACAGCTTTTGCGCATTGTCGGAAGTAGCTATTGGTTCTATCAGCACTATCGGCTTGAGCGAGGTGTAAGCGTGCTCAAAGATACTGTCTACGGGAATTTGCTCAAGCTAGCGCTGGAGCTTAGTGATCGGGAAGAGATTTACTCGTCAGCTAGTGTGTTCAAGCGAGATCACGCTTCTATCGAAACTTTTGTAGAGCTCGAGGTTAGCCTGAAGCATTACGAAACCACTATGGTGGTTTACGCGGAGTCGGAGCAAACTCTAGTTGAGTTAAGGAAAGCTTTTGACTCTCTCTCATATCTGGACACGCTCGCGGTCAAGTATGTCTTCGGCGCTCCGATGAACTTCCTTCGAAAGACTTTCGCCAGTAAGGCTAACGCTTCAGTAGTTCTAGAGCTCGAACTGAAGCTAGATCGTCTGCTTAGGCGTCAGCCTGATTCGCTCCAAGCTTTCCAGGACTACTGCGCCGAAGTGCAGAGGTTCTTTGCTACTCGTGACATCAACACCGCGAAGCTCTTGCTAGAGACACGGAGCTATGACATTAACGAACGGCTCGCTAAGGTAAACTCTGCACTCGTTGAGCTCGATGACGCGGCTGACGAGCTTTGGATCGCCGGAGCACTCGCCGATCCGGACGGCGCTTAAATGACTTTCAAAGACACTATCTACAATGATTTGCTTACAGCCGCTTCTCAACTTGGGCAGCTAGAAGGCGGTGCGGATGGATTACCGTACGGAATCTATCACGGTGCTGCCGCCGCTGATGAGGTTCTAGAGAGTGTGGCTTACACTCTAAAGTACTACGAGATCCACGAGCTTTCCTACGAAGGCTCAGCGCCTCTACTGAAAGAGCTTGCATCTCTATTCAATGCTTTTGAGCATCTCGATCATCTGTTTATCGGCTACACCTACGGTGCGAGCATGAACTTCTTTAGAAGTCACTTTGCTAGCAAGTCCAACGCTAGTGTGACGCTGAATCTTGAGCTCAAGCTAGACAACGTGCTTCAGCGAAAGCCTAACGCTGAAGCAGAGTTCATCGAGGCTGCAAAGGCGACTCAGAATCACTTTGTCTCGCTCGACGCTACCACTGTAAATCCGCCGTATCCCGCTTCCAGGCCGGAAATCGACTTCAACGGGTATATAGTGCTCGTGAACGAAGCGCTAGCCGAACTGGATCAAGCTATGGATCAGATCTGGATTACCGGAGCACTCGAAGACAAGGAATGGGCTTAGACAGCATGAGGCTTTCTGTTACTCGCTACAGCGAGATGATGCTGCGCGCTGACCGTGTGACGAACAACGCTTTTCATTTCCTGCCGGATGAATTCTATCTGCCGACCGTTTTCGGACCGAAAGAAGCTCTGACGGCTGTCGGAGAGCTTATACGAATACTGAATCAGAGTGGCAACGCAGATCTGATCGGCGAAGAAAACTTCGTCAAGCTCCAAGAAGAGTATGCTCGTATCGGAGAGCTCGAGTCTCTTGCAATCGATTTTGTTGCGGGCAGAGCGGCGATGCTCTTCAAATCGCACTTCACCTCGGCTCTCACCTCTGGGCTAATGCTGAGTCTCGAACTTCAACTTTCTCACGTCATTGACAAGAAGCCGAACTCCATGGTGGAGTTCATGCGACTTGCTAGAGCGACTAGAGACCACTTTAGTAGCATGGGCGAGACTGACTTCAGACCGCAGTTCAAGAGGCCTATCGACGAGAAGACCATCGAAGACATGAAAGTCTGTAAGTTTGAGCTCGATGAGGCTTTGGAATCGCTTTGGCTTTACGGCGCTATCAACGGTGAGGACTGGGTGTAGCCATGAGTTTTCGTGACACGATTTACCCTAACTTGATCGGCACCGCTCGGCGCATGCTGGAGCTCGAAATGTATCTCGTAAACGGCGAGGATTTTGTAATCCCGCTGCGGTTCAACACCGCTGAGGTGTTAGACTCATGCAAGGTGGTCGCGAAGATTGAGAACCAAAAGACCAGTGACCCCAAGTTTCTAGAACACCGTAAGACGCTATCAGCTACGCTCGCGCAGTTCTCGACTGTAGAGTATCTAGCCGTAGAGCTCACCTTCGGCGAGATCGCAATCTTCTTTGGCCGCAGTATCCCAAGCCCTCTTACCTCCGGTATTCTGCTGAGTCTCGAAGCTCAAACCGATAACGTGATTCGTAAAGAGCCTGGAGCAGTAACTGAGTTCTTGCGCTTGGGAGCCAAGGCTAGAGCGCACTTCGCCTCGGCGTACAAAGCACAGGAGACTGACTTTGAAGCGACTCAGCAAGAGAGGGTTGAGTATGCTCAACAGCTGCTAGAGCGTATGGATGAGATCTTTGAAGAGATCTGGTGCTACGGAGTAATCAACGGCGGCGACTGGGTGTAAGCTAGAATCTATTAGTGACGCTCAAGCTGTAGTGTGATACAGTGAGCACTATGGCTTTCGAAAACCGCTATCAAGAGATCACCGCGATGGCCAGAACGCTCTTGCAAACTAAAGGCTGGCACTTTGAGCAAGGGCTCAACTTTCCCTCGGTGATGGATACTGAGGCCTCACTGGCGACAGCTCACACGGTAGTAAGAGTTCTTGATAAAGTCAACTTTACTTACCCATCCGAAAGAGCCGCAGTGGACAAACTCGCGGCTAAACTTAAGCAACTCGATGAGTTCGATGGCTTGCTAATCAACTACGTCTGCGGTGTCGCTTTTGAGTATCTTCGTCATCGCTTTGCTAGTGCCCGAACCGCCGGCATGGTAATGAACATGCATGGCTATCTGGATCGAGCACTTGACGGTTCGGAAGAAGCCGTTGCCCTTCTTCTGAAAGAAGGTAAGAAGCTTCAAGCTTACTACGCAACACTAGACTTCTATGTCTTCCAGAGCAAGCCGATGCGTTTCAAAGAAGAGTGGGATCGAGACGGTGGCCCTAGTTTCGAGATGTTCAAACGACTTACCGCAGAGTGGGATGAAGCAGCCGACGCTATCTGGGTTTACGGTGCTTTGAACGGTGCATCCTGGGCGTGACTAGCTGCAGCGCTAACAGCTTGAAGAACTGAAGTCGTACAACCTAACAGCCTGAGGGTTTTCGCTGAAAGAACAGCTCTAACAACGTCTAAGCCACCGCGGCTCCCCTTTAGTAGCAAGGGAGTTTGCGGTGGCTTAGATAGAGCGGTTTTGAGCTTAGCCTAGGTCGAGGCTAAAGCCGGCTTAGAACCCTAGATCTCGCAGCGTGCGGATTCGCATAACCAGGAACTCGAGAGCTCGCATGAGGAACGGCTCTTTGAGGATCACAACTTCACCGTTCTGCTCAAGAGCGATGTCACGCTCTGACAGGACACATTCGTTTCCGAGGAACTGGAAAACGAGTAGAACTTTGTCGCCGTCTGGCGAGTAGAGGAACAACTCACTGATCTCTATTGGGAACGGCTCGTTCATGGCGTAGTCGGGGTTACCGTCCACAGTCTGCATCATAGCTTTCTGCATAGCGGCCAAAACGACTCTTGGAGTCAGCTTCGGTGAGGCCTGTGTTGGCTCAGCATTCATGGATGTCCCTTTCGACACGGTTGTCACCAATATCACTTAGCGAGGACAGCTCGCGAGAGAAGCCCTCTGATCTTAGCCACATCGGCGTCACGAGTAAACTCCATAGTAATCGGTGGGATGTGGCCAACAAAAAGAGTGAGAGTCACAGAGATACCGGTTATGCCGGAGGTTTCAACGGTGAAAGCTTCGATCTTGTGATACGGAATGGTGGTGCTAGAAACCTCTGTACCGGTGACGCCTTTGACGTTTCGCAGGATGATCCGGTGATTCGTGAAAGCTATAGAGTCACGAACTCCGAGAAAGGCTAGCATGCCACGCTCTTTCTCGATGAGCGTCTCGTCTAGCCAATCTAAGTTAGCGAGATCAGTGGGAGCAAGCTTCAACAGCTTGCTGTTCTCGAAATCTACAGCCATCTTTTACTCCTACTGGTTACCGTCGGACAAGAGCTTCTCTATCGCGTCGTCCCATGTGCGGCGAACCCTCTTATGAGCTAGTACGAATGCAATAGCGCTCAAGCCTGAGAGCGAAAACGCCACTATAGAGAGCATACGAGTACCGTTGAAAGTAGCCGGTATCTCAGTAGGATCGATTCGTATAGAGTCAGGCTTAGTGAAGACAGACACCTTTTGCTCAGCCTGGAGAGCTGTGCAGGCAGAGATCGGATAGCGCAGTGGCTCTTCGTAGCCGGAAAGCTGGATAAAGCAAGACTGGCCATCGAGCTTCCTAGGAAACTCTTTCTTCGCAGTCTGAGGAGACACGCCGTAGCCGACGCTCTTTACCGTCACGTAGCTCTGGTTTTCGTTCGGATGCTTTTCAGCGTAGATGGTGGCTCCCATCATGCCGAGCAAGAAACCAGCTATTAACCACGTAACGGCGAAGACCCCAAACGCAGCTCGCATGAGCTTGATTGTCTCAAGCCGATCAACTGGATCGACGGGGTCTTCGCCGTAGGGGTGTGTCACGGTCTAGTCTTTCTTACTCGCGAGTTTCAGCAACTGCTACGATTGACTCCTTGGGGTCACTCGAGGGGCTGATGAACGAGCCATCGACCTGGATAGTAGGAGTTGAGATACCGCCGGCGCCTTCCTGAATCGGGGTGTCACCGGTGCGCTCTGAGACGAAGTCCTTGTAGTCGCCGTTGGTGATACAGCTAGCCGCATCCGGAGCTCCAGCTTCGGTGGCGTACGAGATCAGCTCTTCGTCTGTAAGACCGGTGCTGCCTTCCTGAGGCTGGTTCTTGTAGAGTGAAGAGATGAAGCCGTAGGCGGCCTCTGCGTTAGTGTCTGCTACACAGTATGTAGCTGAAGCAGCGCGAGTGGAGTACTCAGTACCCTGGAACTGGTTGTCGAGGATAGAGATAGGGTGGATGTTGAGAGTAGCAAGGCCACGCTCTACCACATCCGAAACATCGCCACTTGACTTAGAAAACCATGCGTTACAGGCTGGACATCCGAGGTCAATGTACTCGTCGATGATGGTCGGGCCGGTGCCGATGGTGATAGCTCCGGTCTCCTGGTTCACAGAGGCACTCGCAGGCGACTTCGCGGGAGCGTTAGCCGCGTTGTTTCCGAGGACGGTGACAGTGGCCACAACCGCAATCAGAACCGCAACTCCGGCAGCAGCGATGATCGGGAACCAGTCACGCTGCTTCTTGATCTTTCCTAGCGGTCTTGTGTTCTTGCCTCTACTAGCCTTACCCATCGCTACCATCCTTTTCTAGGTCGTATTAGATCTTACCGAAACGACTTCGTAGATAGCTTCTATCGGCCTGAGACTGCGTTAGACAGCGTAGCCAAAGCTAACGGTGTACGTGTGAGGCTACAGCTTAAACGACTGAAGACGCTGTTTCCAGCGCCTCCAGTAGAGTCAGTGTGGTTGGTTGCTACTCGCGAAGCAGGACGGTGCCGTCCGCCCAAACCTCGGCGGTGATCTCGCCGTCGGCCAAGTCGAAGTAACCGCCGTTCTGGACGTTCACCACTCGGGTGGCCCTCGGCAGCGCCAGCGCGTCGTGGAGAGTCATGGACCAAGCGAACATGATGTCCTTGGCGTAGACCGCGTACCCGTGGCGGGCGGTCTGCTTAACGTTTTCCTGGACCTGGTCAAACATGAGGTTCGTCATGAGTAGAACACTACGCGGTGGTCAGACGCTTGTCAACGGTTACGAGCAACCCAAAGCGCGTTAGTGTCCGGCCAAAGATTACGCCCTTCAGCGGTAACCAGCTCCACCTTCTTTGGCAGGTGCTCCTGGTAGCCAGGCTGAACCCAGCTTTCAGCGGTTTCTACCACAAAGCCGGCGAGCTCAAGTGCGGCGATGTACTCGTGAAGAGTCAAGACGCCGAACAGCTCCTGAGTCTCGCGAGGATAGCTGTCGAGTCCCCAGTTGTAGGTCATGTAGAACTCGAAAGCCGACTGCAGGTTACCTCGGTACCACCCCTCGTTCTCATCGAGCCTTACGAGTTCACCGGTGGGGCCGGCGATGAAGCCGTTAGCAAACGGGCACTGCTCGAGGTAGAGCTTTACGGGATCGACAGCTTCGTCGGCGATGACACGAACCTGAGCGTCCTGAGCCCAACCCTCCGGCTTCACACCGTCGCGGATCACGAGCACACCGTTCGGCTTGAGAATCTTCTTGAACGCCTGAAGCGCGGCTTCGAGGCTTTCGAGGTCGCCCTTGTTGTGGACGTTATCTCCGTAGGAGTAGACCTCGTGGAGAATGCTGGAGCAGACAACGGCGTCGAAGACGGCATCTCCGAGCTTCTCCGACTCATTGGCGAGCATGAGCACCGTGGTAAGTTCTGGGAACTTCTCTCGCATCCGCATGATTGCGTCATCACTCGCGTCGAGCGCCGTCACAGTGTAACCGAGCTCCTCGAGCACGTGAGCGAACTCACCACCACCAGCACCGACATCGAGAACGGCCGGCGAGTAGTCAGCCGTGACCGGAGGCAGGGCCTCGATGATCTTCATCTTGTCGCCGAGACTAGCAGCCATTCGCTCGAAGTATCGAGCTTCGAGGATGTGAGTTTCGCGGGCCATAAGAAAACTTCCTAGCTATCGGCGTGGTTACAACGTAATCCTACACGCGAGTAGCTAGGAAGTCAACTAGACTCAAGTTTTCAGCTTACTCCTTTTTGGCCTTGCTGAGCTTTGTGGCGGCACCGCGAAGAATAGAGGCGTAGTTTTGACTGCCGTCTCCACTGTCATCCCAATCTTGAGCTGCATCTCGCAGAGCCTCAACCTGTGAGTCTCTCCACTCACCTTCTGAGCCTTCTTCACCGCCGCTTTCAGACCAGCTCCAGCGATACTGACCTTCGGCGTTCTTCTCAATAGCGTAGCCTTCAAGTGCTGTGTCGCCAGCCTTACGTCTATAATCGAGTACGTACTCTTTCGAAGGCTCAGAGGCAACAAGTGGTGCTTGAGCCACGGTGCTACCAGCTTGGATAGCCTTCGTAAGCCGAGTAGCAGCGGCTCGCAATGTATTAGAGTAAGAGGTCTCTCCATCACCGTTCACTTGCCAATCGTTAGAAGCGTCAAGAAGAGCTTCGGAAAAAGACCCTTGCCATTTACCGCTGTCGGGATCGGCGCCACCGGACTCAGTCCACGTCCAACGATGTTGACCTTCGTTGTTGCTCTCTATTCTGTAGCCGCTACCGTCAGACTTTCTAAAGTCAGTTCTAGGCGTTTTCGGGCTTTTCTTTACGGCAGACTTTACAGCATGACCTTTCATGGACTCTTCGTAAGCAGCGCTTGCGGCTTCCTGTGAAGTGTAGTGCTCTTCGGCGGTACCGAACGGACACTTACCTTTTGTAGAGGAGCACTTGCCCACCTCTCCGGTGGCCGGGTTGATGTGGAACTTACTCATGCTGTCTCCTCTTTGTCACACGTTTGAGATGATTTCTAATCAAGCTTAAACAGCTAGCCGCCGTAGGCTCGAAAGCACTACGGCGGCTAGCTACTGAACGTTACTTGATGAGAGTGATGTTGCTCTTCTTGTCGTACTGTGAGTACGTGGCGCCGTCCTTCGGTGCGTAAGCTGTAGCGCTTAGGTCGCCGGTGGCGGTGTCGATGCTCAAGAAACGAGTCGGGTTGCTACGGCTGTGGAAGGTGTTGAGGTACGAAACAACCTTGTTGCCGTTAGCGGTGACATCCTCACGGTAGCCAGCCTCTCCAACGTGGCCCGAAACAACGATCTTGATGTTCGAGTACTTGCTGATGAGGTTGTCGTAGAGGTACTTCGGTGAGGTGCTTCCGTAGTCGCTTCCACCGTAGATTGTGCTGTCGCCGTTGAGGTAAGAGTGAGTGTTTACGATGACGTTGTAGTCAGCGTGAGACGAAACAACACCCTTAGCCCACTCGACAGCTTCGACACGTGGCCAAAGCTCAAGAGTCAAGACGAGGAACTTCTTGCCACCGGCGGTGAAGGTCTGGTAGCTATTGTCAATCTTACCAGCTTCGAAAGCACCACCGTTAGCAGTGTGCTCTGCTACCGGGAAGGCAGCGTTGAAAGCAGTGGTCTTGCGAACTAGAGTTCGAGTGTTCTTCGAGTCAGCTGCACCACCACCGACTCCAACAGCTCCGGTGTCGTGGTTACCGATTGCGATGGAGTAAGGGATACCGTTGGCGGAGAGCTTGTCCATTGCGCGCTCAGCGATCACGTACTGAGCCGGGTCAACTTCACCCCAGTTAGCCACGTCACCGGTGTGGATGGCGTACTTGATGTTGAGCTTGTCCTTGTTGGCCACGATGTAGTCACCACGCTGGTCGAAACGAGTGTCCGGCGCAAAGACTTCAGCCTGAGTGTCCGGTACGAGAGCGATGGTGAACTTCTCATCCTTGACTACCGGAGTCGGCTCAGGAGTAGGAGTCGGAGTTACGACCACAGGAGGCGTAGTCACCGGCGGGGTGGTGGGTTCCGGAGTAGGAGTTGGCGCCGGTGTAGCAACCTTGATCGGTGCTACATAGAAGCTGTTACCTTCGCTGAAAAGCCCAGCAGCTTTAGCCTTTGCCTTGTCAGCATCGGTTACAGCGTAGCTGTGCTTTCCACCGGCGAGGAATCGCTCAACTCCGACAGAACCTTCGAACTTGTTCACTGAAGCGTAGAAAGCGAGGCCCTGTGATTCGTAGCCATACTTGCTCTGAGCAGTAGCGTACTCGTTAGAGCCCTTGTGATCAGCAATCCAGACGAAGTCACCTTTCTTGAACATGCGATAAACCGGAACAAGTCCGTCGGCCTGCTTAGCCGAAGCTTTGAAGACAGGGCCCTTAACGTCGGTGTAGCCGTTGTTGACGCTAGCCTTCTTGATTTCGTCTTCCCAACGTGAGAGAAGAGTCGTGCCGGTGCGAGGGTTATCCGACTGATAGATAGTGGTTGTGAGCGAGTCAACCGTTACGCTCGGTGCGGATGTTGCAGCGTTAGCCGATACTCCGGTTGAGGTGATGAGCGCTAACGCGAGAGTGGCTATACCAGCTCCCTTGAGTAGCGGACGAGGTGATGGAATTTTCAAAAGATGCTCCTTGGTAACCAGACGAAATGCGTCTGCGGGTCATTACTAGGTAGTACTTCACACTCTTTACCGTCCAGGTAAGCTGTTACTTAATCCCATCCTTGGGATAGATCTATGCGACAACCTGAAATATCAAAAACCTGTTTATTATCGCCACCGTTATCCGTTAGGGAACTCAAGCTCCTCGTCAGTCTTGCTGTCTTTACGCCAGATCAGACCTTTAGCAGCACGACGTGGCTCTAGAGCCCAGTTGATTTCTCGAGCGTCTTCGTCCGGAGCTGCCTCGATGATGCGGCGAGACGAGACCGGCTTAGCGCTCTGAATCAAGTCTGGATTCAGCAGTAACTCCCACGAGCCAGGCTTCGGATTAGCCTTAACCGCCCACGCTTTCCACTCAGATAAAGTCATGCCTGAGTCCCAGTACTCTTTTCGCAGCTCTTCGAACTCGTCCACACGGCGGTTAGCTTCGGCGTTCGACGCTCGCTCGTAGACATCTATAGGATAGACGTAGACAGTGTTAGGATCTACAGTTAGCTCGTGGGAGTCTGGTGACTTGTTACTTGAACGAGTGCCTTTGACCCAGCGCATGTGTGAGAGAAGATCAGGCGAAGCGAAGAGAGCTCCAGCACGGCCTTGGCGCCCTTCCGGTGTGGTTTCGTCAAAACTCTGCACCAGTTTGGCTAGCTCTTCAAAGTGGAACTCCGGTGCCTCGAGCGAGCCGATACGGAAGACTCGATCACGCTTTTTCTTCGCCGGTGCGAAAGTCTCCTGTGACTCTTCGAAGAACGTTCGTGCTTCAGCAGCCGTGTCGAAGTGAGCTGTCTCTTTGTCTCCGAAGGGGCAATCGTAGTATGCTTTACAGACACCGGTGTTGCCGGAAACTGGATTGACGTGAAAACGCGACACTGTAACTCCCCTGTGACTTCCTATCACTCTCTATATCTAACGGTGCGTTACTGTTCAAGCAGCTTCTTTAGTTAGAAAACATGGTAGAGGAGTCAATCATGAGTAATAAGTACCACGTCAACCCGGCCACCGGCGATGTCGCAGTTTGTCACGCCAAGACTAGAGCTTGCATCTACGGCGGTGACGAGAACCACGGTGACACTCGTGAGACTGCTCAGGCTAAGTACGAAGAGAGCATGGCCACTAAGCGCCAGCCGAAGACGATTTCTAAGCTACCGAGAACTCGTAAGAACAACTTCACTCCGGTACCGAACCCTGAGCTAGCGGAAGCCGAAAGACTTCGTGGCCGCTCTGGAGCCGCAGGTACTCACGACAATCGACCGAAGCGTGAGCGTACTCGTAAGGACGCAAAGCGAGCCGCACTTCGTGACCAAGGCTAACTGACTTACTCTAAAGGCCCACCTGCGTTTGTAGCGGGTGGGCCTTTAGAGTAAGAGCTTTACTTGACGAGCTCGCGCTTCCAGGAAGCCTTCTCGGCGCGCTTGATCGAGCGACGGATCTTCGGGACGTTCTTGCCGAAGACGGTGGTGCAGCACCCGTACTCGCACTCGTTGGGGATGTGGGAGTTCTTCGAACGCTTGATGATGACGGACATTAGTTCTCCTTCGTTAGTTCAAACCATACACGGTGTTTTGAAAATACGCAATCGGTTTAGATCACGCCGTGAACGATGTTGGCCAACGTCTTCCGCGACATCTCCGCCGGCAGGCTAGCAGCCTTGTTAGCTCGACCGATCACTTCTAATGTAGCCGATGTCGGACCGTTCTCGTTACTCTGATTAGCCTCGATGAACTCACAGATGGTAGCTATGTGAGGATAGTTGCTCCAGGAGTTCAGAATCGGTGCGTTGTTCACCGGATCGCCGAGCTTTGGCGGGACCATGAATGAGAACCACTTCTCGCCACTCTTTGTGCGGTACGCAAAAGCCTTACCGTAGATGCCGGCCTCACCGCGAGTCTTGAACATCATCTTCCAGGCCTCACTAGTAATCATGGCTACGGTGCCTGGCTTGATCACTTCGTCAATACCTGGGTACTGAAGAAGCTCTTGCACTCTACCAGACTTCATGAAAGATACTACAGCTGGGAAAGTATCGTGCTTCTGGATACGCTCTAGGAAGATCTGAGCCACATCCGGGAGACCGAAGATCTGAAGTGAGCCGTCGGCGATGAAGAGCGTGTCTTCAGCTGAGTAGCCGGTAATCTTACCGGCGATGGTCTCTTCGATGAGAGCATGGAGCATGAGGCGCTCTATCAGCAGCATCGGCTGAGTCGGAGAGGTGCGAGCAGCAAAGAGCGCCTTCGTGAAGTAGTCAGTGAAGTAAACCTGGACTCCACAGATAGAGCATACTGACTCTAGGCTCTTTTCTTCGAAGTCAACCTTCTCCTGGCCACAGTTAGGGCAGTCGAGCGGGTTCTCAGTAGCGTAGCTGTCGAGGATTCGTCGAGTGAACGAGACTAGACTGTAGCGTCGAGAGTCTCGGTGAGTCTGAATGTGGCGTAGGTTCTGGTAGAACTCTTCACGGAACTTAGTGTCCCATGAGCCTTCTCCGGTAGCGGGATAGATACCGGCTCCAGGAAGCAAGCCGACAGACGCCACACTCTCCGTTCCGGCTAAGAGTGAAGCCGGATTCAGTACACCGTTGGTGTACTCGGGAAGCTTCGAGAGATCTTTCCAAACGGAGGCTACCTTCACCGCTGTGACGTTCGGGCTTTCGATGGTGGAGAGCGAGCCGTCGATAGCCACGACCTTAGTGAAGCTCTTACCTTTGCTCAACACGGTGGGATCAGTGACTAGCAAGCTACTGAAAAGATCATCGAAGCGCTGCTCGCTCTCTCGTCTAGAGTAGGTCTTGAGTCGCTTCTCAATCCACTCTTTGTTATCTTGCGAGAGTAGGTCGAGGAATCCGAGCGGGTTAGCTAGCTCATGGTTATACGGCATCAGTTACCTCAGAACTCAAACGGGTCGTCAAGCTTCGGTGCCTTAGGCTTTGAGAGCGAAGGCTCCGGAGCAAGCGCCTCAAAGCGCTCCAGTGTTTCTTCGGCGCTCATGGCGTCATCCTCAAGCCAGTCTTTCGCTGCCACCGGCTTTCGCACAGTCTTTGCAACCTGAGCCTGGAATAGCTCGATCTGAACCGGGATGATGTAGGCGGATGACTCGGTCTTTACTCGAGCAAACCCCTTAGTCTCAATACGTCGAATCTGGTCGCCCCAGTCAGCGAACTGGTAGTACTTCGCCAGCTCGTTAGTCTCACTCACGGAGGAGAGGTGAGAGACAATCCAGTTCGAAGTGTTGGAGAGGATACGGCGGTCTACCGAAGTGACCTCTTGTGTAGCGTAAAGAAGCCCGATACGGTACTTCGATGCTTCCTTAGAGATTCTCACCCATGGATCGCGCTCGTCCCGACGGGAGTCACGCTCAAAGAGGTTGTGTGCCTCTTCAACCACAATCTGGAACGGTACCGGCTTGAGCCCGTTGATGAAGCGCTCACTGGCACGATCAAGCAAGTAGTTCACGATGAGCTCTGAAAGCACCTGCGATGTCTTGGTGGAGCCGCGCGAGAGATCGACCACAATGAGCTTACCCTGCTTCACATCCTGCCAGACGTTGTCTCGCACGTCTCCTTCTGCGTGAGCTGAGTGAAGGTCCTCGATACGAGAGATAGACGCCTTCACACCGTTGCGACCCTTTTCGCGGATGTTGACGATCTGGTCGAAGAACTTTCCAGCGTCGCCGTCTTCGATTTCTCGATCCCAGCTTTCGCTCAGTCGGCTTTCGGTACCTTCGTGCTCTCGCAGAAGAGAAAGCACTGTCTTAGACGCGCCGACGGTGTTAGTGATTACGAGCTTTGAAGAGTCGGAGGCCGAAACAGCTGTACCGTCACTAGTAGCTGCGATTTCTGCAGCGAGTTCCGTACCGACGCTAACGCTAAACGGAGGCACAGAGTGCTTCTTGATACCCTCGTACATGAGGGCAAAGAGGCCAAGCTTCTTTCTGTCGAAGTGATGACGCTCTTGCATAGTTGCGCCTTCGCCGAGTGGCTCAAGCTCAATGTTGAATAGAGGTGCGATGTAGTTAGCGTCCTTTGAGATACCGGAGGTGAGCTCGCCGAGAATTAGCTGCCAGGTGAGAGCCAGGTTCTCGTTCTTGAAGAGGTCGAACTGCAGGTACTTCTCTTTAGGTGAAGCTGACTTCTCCATGATCTTGTAGATCGAGATCTCTGTTTCGTCACCGATTTCGGCGATGGCGCTACCGTCCTGCGAGTTAGTGTTGGCGTACTCACCCTGAGGGTCGAACACTAGCTGAGCCACC
>Ga0308157_10006190_pt1 | contig 14478 bp, 17 predicted proteins | sample PhyBR1_FD_201035 | JGI IMG/M metagenome (GOLD analysis project Ga0308157, IMG submission 201035) | Phyllosphere microbial communities from UC Gill Tract Community Farm, Albany, California, United States - DLSLB.R1 | ecosystem: Host-associated > Plants > Phyllosphere > Unclassified | place: USA...
TCCAGCTCGGTAATGGTGAGTTCTAATTTCCCGCCCTTAACGACAGGCATTTTCACAACGCGATAGTCGACAACCTGGCAGTCATCCAGCCAGAACCCCGCCTTGGTTAAAGCGTCAAAAGCGGCCTTCTGCAGGTTATCCAGATCACGGCGCCGGCGGTCGGGCATGTGACATTCAATTCGAATTTTGAGTGGTGCGGCCGTGCGAATATTAAGCCGGGCACTTCGAATGACGCTGGCGACTGCATAGCGGTACGCGACACCATCAGCGCTAATGTGCGTGCGCCCGCGGTTGTGCCGGTAATACCGGTTATTGCTCGGCGGCCAGGGCAAAGTGATTTGATACGTCTTCACGCTCACCCCCACGTCCGGTTTCGCCAGCGGCTATCCGGGCGCGCTGGTGTATTTGAGGTTGGAAGGAATGCACTGACAGTCCAGGTCACGTAATCCTGGTTTAGACTACGCTCAACCCGGACGCCGCGCGCTTTGTAACGTTTAACCAGCTCGTCGGCCTGTTCGGTGCTGCAATCGGTGTGGTGGAACCAAGAATGTTTCATCCCCATCACCCCGCAAAGCCAAGCAGCTGAGCGGCAACATTTTCTGCCTCATCACGACTGCGGAATGAACGCGACAGGACCCAGCGCCAAAGAACATCGAGCGCAGCTTTATAGAGTTGCTGGAACTCGAGTTCGTCCATGTTGGCGAATGAGATGCTACGAGGATGCTTTTTGAGTGTTCCGTCTGGCAGCTGAATGGCATCAAAGTGCCCTGCCTCAACGATCACCCATGAACGGTAAGCATCGAAGGATTTGCACAGGCTAATACCATTCGTGACGCGCCGGTAAGCAACCTGTTCCAGATACTGCTCAGCAGCATCGATTAGCGCGCCCTCATTCCCGCCATAAGAAGCCAGGAATTTTGCGTAGCCGGTGATCAGCTTCCGCTCGTTACTTGAGATGGCCCCGCCGGTTGGTTCCCAGTATTCAAAACCGAGATTGAGAAGCGCGAAAAAGCGCCGATGGAACGCCGGGTTACGTACCCGCCTGAACTCGGCAACAAGAACATCGCCGAGCCGGGCTTTGGATTGCAGGATGTCCCTGGTCTCGGGCGTTGCCGGGATCAGTATTCCTGAGTGGTGTTTGATAAGTTGTAATTCTAGCGCCATGGTTCTCTCCGTGGCGCATCAGGTATAGGTTGTTCAGGCCTATGAAAGAATAATATCAGACGGTGGTGTAACTCGGTACCCCAGCCGTTTTGCAAATTGCATAAACCCGTTGAAAGTGAAGATTTCTTCCTCTTCGAGTAACGGTCGTAATGAAACTATTCCATTTACTCGATAAACCAGATATCTCCCTTCCGCCGGGAAGCTATAGATAACTGCTTTATCGGCCCTTCTGACCACGTCGTACCATTGATCATCCGCATTAAAGGCATCTGCACTTAACACTATTTCCCCCAGAGCGACTTATTGATGCGATAAACAGTAATCCGGAACAGCCAGGGGAACGCATACAGCGATACTCTTTGAAACTGCTCCAGTGAAATTCACGCGATTAATAAAACCACTCATCCGCGCTTTCCCAGGTCTCCTGCACGATATGTTCGATCTCTTTCTTGTCGCCCCCGAAAACACTCAAACCATCATTACTGGCACGCTTAATCGTTAGCTGACAATCATCAAACTGCTTACTGAGTCTTTTGAGCAGTTCTGACTCGAGCGCAGGTATAGCTCCATCAGGAAGTTTCTTCATGCGATCAATGGTTAACTCAATTTTCATTTTTCCCTCCGCAATGAATTACTGTATGAATATACAGTATATTTATAAACTTATGTTGCGGATTTTGCAACGGTTTAAAAGCAGGCATGTATAACACTGCGATTATGTATCGCCTAAACAAACCACAGGCCACTTCAAGAGTGGAGACTTGAAAATTGTGGACTGCAGGTTTGAGGGTGTAAGAAAGAATGAAGTTCAAATTTGCGACAAGACTCGTAAGCGCTGTGTTACAACCACAAATCCACTATATCAACTTGAGCTAATGTTCAATCTGACACTGGATGGGATGCCCGCTTTGTGCCAAAAGCGGGCATTGACAATTTAAAACATGATTGGGATTTGACGCTTTGTGATAAAACCAAGACTTGTCATGCACTGTATTAATCCTGACAAAGTAAAAAGTAGTCGCAGAAGTGATTATTGAGAAAATACGCTACAAAGACGCACCTTAATGAGATTATTAAACCTGGTGTGCGATCTGGTAGCTACGTGTCTGTTAGTCTGCCTTTGCAGCCATTATATTAAAAAGCCTGGTCACTCATACCAGAACGTGACGACGGAGATTTGATGGTACAGAGCGCAACCTTTCCGGTGGATGTGGGCTGGCAGGCTTTACTGAAAGACCTGGGCCTAAGGCCTGCACATGTTTTGCGTCGGGCCGCACTTCCTGAAGATTTACTTTCCAGAGGAAAACACACCCTTTCTGCGCACGACTATTTCAGCTTCTGGCGCGCGCTGGAAATTGAGTCAGGTGACGCGATGTTTCCCTTACGTGTTATCGAAACCCTGACGACCGAAACTTTCAGCCCACCACTTTTTGCCGCCCTTTGCAGTCCTAACCTTATACAGGCTGCACAGCGCCTCGCCACGTACAAAAAGCTTGTCTGTCCAATGGAACTAATACTGGATGTTGGACGAGAGGGAGATTTGACGGTATCTCCTCGCTGGCTGACGCTTCAGCACGAGGCTCCGCTGTCACTACAAATCGCGGAAATCGCCTTTTTTTTGTGGTTTGCCAGACTCGCAACTCGCGAGCCTGTCCGCGCACATCGTGTGGTACTACCAGACAGTCTTCCCGAATCCCATGCCCGACGCTATGAGAAATTCTTCGGTACCAGAATTATGAAAGCAAGCGTACCTTCCATCACTTTCACCGCCGGGGATGCATTAAGGCCGTTTCTTACCGTCAGTGAAGGTATGTGGCGCGTATTCGAGCCTGATCTACGACAGAGACTAAGTGAACTTGAAGCGACCGCCGCAACAGCAGAACGGGTACGGGCCGTCCTGCTGGAGCTGCTACCGGGAAATACGGCCACGATAAAGAATGCGGCAACCCGCCTCGGACTGAGTCAGCGCTCGCTCCAGCGCCGCCTTGCAGAAGAAGGCGTCAATTTTCGCGAACTGGTTAACTCTACCCGAGAGCGTCTGGCACGCCATTACCTCAGCACCACTACAATGTCAGGTGGAGAAATCGCGTTTCTGCTCGGTTTTGCAGATCCAAATTCTTTTTACCGCGCATTTCAGGACTGGACTGGACAAACGATCGGGCACGCTCGTCAGAGTCTTCCCCGGAAATAATATTCTGACCCGTAAGCAATGGCTTCAAAGTGGAAAACGGAATGTGAGCGTCGAAATGGCGCTGATTGCATTAACTGTGGCGCCAATTGCAGGCGTACTGGCCGGCATTACCGGTTAGGCTGGTAGTGGATAGCGTCGAAGCAGGGCCAGCCCTGTCACAATCCACTACAGGAGCAACTCAGATGTATGAAATCAGCACTCAACGGGGCCGCAGGGTCATTATCACCGGAGCCAACAGCGGCACGGGTAAGGAAGCAGCAAAGAGGCTGGCGGCAGCGGGAGCCGATATCATCATGGCCGTACGAAATGAGGCGAAAGGGGAAGAGGCGCGCCGGGAAATTTGTCAGACAGTTTCTGGGGCCTCGCTTGAAGTTCGTATCGTTGATCTCTCCAGTCTTGAAAGCGTGCGTATGTTCAGCCAACAATTACTAAAAGAGGGACGCCCGGTGGATCTGCTCGTGAACAACGCGGGGATTATGGCACCACCGCGTCGTGAGCTCACCGCAGATGGCTTTGAACTGCAGTTTGCGACAAATTTCCTTGGCCACTTCGCGCTGACGAATCTTCTGCTGCCGCTTTTACTGGAAGCAAAAAATCCACGCGTCACAACCATGACCAGCAGCGCTGCAATGATGGGAAAAATTCAGTTCGATGACCTGCATTGTGAGCGATCTTACAAACCCATTGCGGCGTATGCGCAGTCCAAACTGGCCTGTTTGTTGTTTGCTAATCAGCTTGGCAATATCGCACGGACGCGTAACTGGCCGTTACTCAGTACGAGTGCGCATCCTGGCCATACGCGTACTAATCTGCAGACAAGTGGCCCGAACCTGGGAACAGCATCGACCCGTAAAAAACTGATGTATTATCTCGTGCCTTCAGTGCGTGTAGAGTGGGCAACAGAATCGCTATTGAGAGCAGCCGTTGATCCTTCGGCGACGCAGGGAAATTTTTACGGCCCGCGCTTTCTGCTTTTTGGAGATCCCCATATAGCAAAACAACCCAAAACCGTAAGGGAAGCCGACCTGGAACGCCTGTGGCAGACAGCCGAAGCGTTAACAGACATTCCGACTCCAGTCGTCTGAGCACAATTTCACCATCTGTTGTGTACATCGCGCTCATGACGGACGTCTACTTGCATATAGTCACTTTGTGACAAAAGCAAACGTCACCTTACGAGCTGAAGCAGATATGATGCCATCCAATTTTAAGCCGTTAAATTGTATGCGCTGCAAAGCGGCTTTCAGATAACCCTGCACTGACAGCAGATTCAGCTTTCAGTAATTTACCATCATATTCAGACAGCGTAGTAAGCCCTACAGAAGCTGTGGTGCAATAAAGGCGGGTGAGGTTCTCACCTGCCAGTGCCGGGCAGGTACTCTGAATTCCCTGCGGCGACAGAATTGCGTCCGTGCTCCCATCTGGACGGTAACGGACAACACGACTCCCTCCCCACTCAGCATTCCACAAATAGCCCATGGCATCCACGCAGGAACCATCAGGGGCACCTTCACCTTCGATTTTAGTGAATACGCGCTGGTTTTGCAGCGAGGGATAATCGCAGCACATTATCCGACCCTGCATTGAGTCGCAGTAATAGAGGGTGCCGCCATCGGGGCTGAAACAGATGCTGTTAGGAATGGCAACATCTGGCAGTGCAAGCGTCTCAACTGTCAGCGTTGCAGCATTAAGCCGGTGAAACTTACCGATAACTTTCACGGGAAAATCGTCATCCATTGTTCCAAAGACAAAATTACCGGTACGGTCACATCGTCCATCCCCAATGCGGCTTCCCGAGCCTCCCGGTGAGGCAGCCACCGTGGAAAGTAAGCCGGTATTGAGATCATAAAAAGCCAGTCTGGATGCAAGCCCCATTAGCAGAATATGACTTCGTTCAGTCAGAGCAAAGGAACCAAGGCGTTCAGGCAGCGACCAGCGTATTACAGCGTCATTACCTTCTTCTAATGCGAGCAGTTCACTGGCCTCAATGTCAGTCCAGTAAAGCCTTCGTGTTCTTTCACACCATAGGGGACACTCCCCCAGCGTATTCCTGATATCAGCTGCAATTGAAAACATATTAATCCTTCAGATAAATATAGGTCGTACTTTGCCCAAGGCCAAAATCCCCCCCGCCCGCGTGGTAGCAAACAGGAGGAAAGATGTTACTGCAGAAAACGTGAAGATAGCCGTTCGCCGAAAAGCATGATGGCCAGACCGGCCAACATGACCAGCATACCTCCCAGTCTCAGCAACGAGACTGGCCGCCTTACCGCGCCCAGTAGGCCAAAATGGTCGATCACTTGAGATGAGAGTAGCTGTCCAACAATCGCCAGCCCGAGCAGGGCTGAAAAACCGATTTTCGGTGCGAGTACGACATAGCTAAATAACGCACAGGCACCGATCAGTCCGCCCGCCAGGCTCCATACAGGCTGAGAAGGAATGGCAGCAAGTGAGGTAAATAACCCTCCTCGCAGCAGCGAGTAAATTCCCAGGCTGAATGCCCCCGCCGTAAAGGAAAACAACGCGGCGGTGACTGGATCCCCGCCGAGCCCTTTTGCAAGCTGACTGTTCAGTGTCGTCTGCAGGGTAATACCCAGACCTGCTGCAAAAGCTATCACGTAATAAATCGCGCTCATGCTGTTCGTCTCTGTCAGTTTGCCTGAATAATCGGCAGGAATTTTTCCGCAAAGATGTCTGGTTCATATCCTGCCGCCGCAAAAAGGTGTTCACGTGATTCATCAATGGCTGCGCGAAGGCGCTCGCTGTCCACACCCAGCACTTTGCCGTTCTGCTTGACGATGCGCCCACCGATCATCACGGTATCGATGTTGCTGCGTTCAGCAGCATGTACCACCGTGCCAAACGCATTCCCGTTTGGATAGAGGTTGAGGTCAGCCACGTTAATCAGGATCAGGTCAGCCTGTTTGCCTGGCGTCAGGCTCCCTGTTTTGTCCTGCAGTCCGGCACAAACCGCACCATCAACGGTTGCCGATTTAAGCAACTGCGCAGCGGGAAGTGTGGTCAGCGAATGCGCTGAATCACAGCAGTGCTGCTGATGCATACCCATTACTCGTTGCAGATAGAACGCGACGCGCATTTCCATGAACATATCGGTGCTGTAGGACGTTTCGTTATCCACGCTCAGGCCCGGGGTGATGCCATGACGCCGAGCGGCCTCTATTGCAAACATCCCACTTTCGATACCATAGTGGGAATCTGAGCGCGGGCAGACGTTCACCCGGACACCGGCTTCACGCAGGATTTCCCAGCCTTCATCAGGCAGTGCCGTGCAGTGATTGAAAATATTGTCCGGGCCAAGCAGACCCTGCCGATGCAGAGATTCAAGCTCGGAGGCCATCTCAGCACCAAAGAATTCGGTCACGATCGGCAACCCCAGCCTGCGCGCTTCAGCCCATAATTCTGGCTCCAGCTGAGCCATAACCCCCAAAGTCACAAGACCCTCTGGGTTATCCCTGAAATACTTTTCCTGCAGACGCTGCCAGTTACCTGGCCAGTGTGCACGATCCCATTCACCCGCAACCGGTGCACCGGAAGCATGAATGGCGCGAATGCCGCTATCAAGCAGAGCCTCGACTGCAGCGTCGGAATGCGCTGCGGTACGGCTGTTATGCGAGTTATCGATCATCGTAGTGATACCTGCGTCAATCGCGCCCAGCGCCGTCAGCAGGTTGCCGACATAGATATCTTCAGGACGGTAATATTTAGCGAACGAAAAGTGCGTGGCGTTGCTGTAGTCGTCCAGACAGGTGGCGTTGGGGTTGATGCGGCGTAGCTGACCTTCCCAGGCGTGACGATGAGAATCAACCATCCCAGGCATGGCAATCATATTTTTGGCATCAATAACACGAGCACCTGGCGCGTCAAGGTTCTGACCAACGGCGGTAATGATTGAGCCGTTGATGAGAATGTCACCGCGCTCAATATTACCGACGCTATCGTCCATACTCAGTATGGTTGCGCCGCGAATCAGCGTTACCGGCGGGTTTTCCGTCTGTTTCTTAACAATATTTCTGTTGTAATTGGTCATTGTAATCGTCTCTTTCAGATTAAGAAGGAAAACGATACGCCTCCCGATTAAGATGAAAAAGATGACTAACGTGTTTTCATAATTCAGAATTAACGAATAATAATGGTTAACAACGTTACACGATATTCAGGAGAGCAGTCAGGTGGATCGCATTCAGGCTATGCAGGTTTTTTTAAGGGTGGCTGAAGCCGGAAGCTTTGTCAGGGCAGCGGAAACACTGTCCCTGCCTTCCTCTACTGTTACCAGCACCATCAAAAACCTGGAGAAATATCTGCAGGTGCGTCTGCTCAACCGGACCACAAGGAGGGTCAGCCTTACGTCTGAAGGTCTGCAATACCTGGCGCAATGCAGGGAAATCCTTGCCTTAATTGAACATACTGAAGCCAGTCTGGCTGATTCGAACAAGCGCCCCCGGGGCCGCTTACGCGTTGATATGCCCGGCGGTATAGCCCATTTCATCGTTATGCCAAATCTGAAAGAATTCTACAGCCGGTATCCTGATATTTACCTGATGATCGGTGTCAGTGACCGGCAAGTTGATCTGGTTCAGGAGGGTGTGGATTGCGTGATCAGAACCGGAGAGTTGCTTAGCTCAACACTTGTTGCCCGTCCGCTTGGGCAGTTCCGCTGGATCACCTGTGCCTCTCCCGAATATCTCAGAAAGTATGGTATTCCACAGTCACCTCAGGATTTATCTCATCACAGGGCTATTCATTATTTTTCAGGGCAAAACCGACGTACAGACGAATTGCGTTTTGTACAGGGAACAGAAACGCTGTCTGTATCCGTCAGCGGGCAGGCAGCCGTCAATGAGACGGGACTCTATATAAAAATGTGCCTCGAAGGGTTCGGACTGGCGCAGCTTGCTGAAAACGTTGTAGCAGAACACCTGCAAAAAGGAACGCTGGTTGAAGTCCTAGCCGACTGGCAGCCGTCGTCTGTTCCTGTCACTTTGCTTTATCCCCATCAGCGTTTTCTTTCACCCGCCGTACGCGCATTTGCAGACTGGGTAGATGAAATCTTTAGTTGATATGTCTGTTACAGCCACCCGAGCACATTAAAAGTCAGCAGTATTCAGGATACCTGGCAGGACGGCAGGCTTTGCTTCGCGGATGCGTCCATTCCGAAACGGCGGCTTCACAGGTAAAGAGCTGTACCCAAAAATTCAATTCTCCGTTTTAAAAGTAACGCCTCCGGCTAAGAACCCCAGCCGCATCCGGGGCCTCTTTTAACTGAAATGTCTGAGTAAAATATCTTCAAGGATGTGAAAAACGGTCCTGATGCGTTGCGGTACAAGGGTCTGATAGGGCCGGTAAAGATAAAGCTGCCAGGTTTCCAGTTTTAGTTCCGGTAAAACATTCACCAGCCTGCCGTCTTCGAGATATTCCCTGCAGGCCAGATTACTCGACTGGATCACTACTTTACCGGCTAATGCAGCCTGAATCTCAGACTGGGAGTCGGTAGTAATAAATTCAAGATGTCGTGGTACAAAAGTATCGACGCCATCGAGCATATATTCGAATACTTTGCCGGTTTCAGGATTCAACAGGCCACTGAAAGGATAGCGCTGGCGCAGATCGTCGAAATTTTCCGGCGCACCCAGCCGCTCAATGAGCCCGGGTGATGCCATCAGCGCGTGATGAACAAGCGTAATGGGCCTGATAATAAAGTTCGGATTTGGCTCCCGCTCAATACGGATCCCCATGTCAATGCGGTTCTGAACAGTATCCAGCTTCATCATGTCCAGCCGCCAGTCTATAAACAGCTTAGGATAAGGACGAAGCGCATTCAGAAGCTCATAGAGTACCTGTTCGTGCCCGGGAAAGCGAAACAGGGTGATCCTCACAATCCCCTTCATCTCATTGTCATCTCTGGCCGTTTGAAACAGGGCCTCTGAATCCTCAAGCAAACGAATGGCCCCCGGCAGGAAGAGCTCACCAAAGCTGGTTAGCACAATAGATCGGGTATTCCGCTTAAAAAGTGGCTCGCCGAGCTGATTTTCCAGTTCAGCAATAGTGCGCGTCACCACTGAAGGAGAAATGGCCAGTCTGACCGCTGCTTCACGAAAATTCATCGTTTCTGCAGCGGCAACAAAAAATTTCAGCGCATCTAGTTTATTCATGATTGTTGTTTTTTTAGCAATTCTGACTTTCAAAATTAACAATTTTTAAGCAACAAATCCAGCCATATACTTAACCGCTCTAAATCATCACTGCGTTAAGAAAAGTCAGGATTCACTATGAAAATGAGAAGGTTGGGGAGCCAGGGGCTTCTCGTATCGGAAATGGGACTGGGGTGCATGGGCATGGATCATGGCTATGGCTATTCAGTTGACATCCGTGAACGAACAAAACTGATTGATAAGGCTGTGGAGCTGGGTTGCAACCTGTTCGACACTGCCCCTATTTACGGATTTGAAAATGAAGAACTTCTGGGTATTGCGCTCAAAAAACACAGGGACAGCGTCGTCATCGCGACCAAGTTCGGCGTAACCGGGATGGAAACTATTGATGGTCAACTGGTGCCAGTGTTAGACAGCAGTCCGGCGTCTGTCAGAAAGCAACTGGAAGGTTCACTCAGTCGCCTTCAAACCGACCATATCGACCTGTTTTATCAGCATCGCGTTGATCCAAAAGTTGAGCCGGAAGTCGTGGCGGGATTAATGAAAGAGCTGATCGCCGAAGGCAAAATAAAGTACTGGGGCCTATCCAATGCGCCAGCGTCTTACATACGGCGTGCCCATGCAGTATGCCCGGTTACCGCAGTTGAAGATCAGTATTCGATGATGTGGCGTAAGCCCGAGCAGGATCTGTTTAAAGTCTGCGATGAACTTGATATTGGCTTTATGGCATACAGCCCGCTGGGTAATGGATTCCTGAGTGGTCAGGTGACAGTTAATACCACCTACGGGGAAGGCGATTACCGGGGCATGATGGGGCGCTTCAAACCTGAGGTTATGGAAAATAACCAGTCGCTTCTTAATCTAATAGCTGACATTGCCGAAAGAAACAACGCAACTTCGGCACAGGTTGTGCTCGCATGGGAACTGGCTCAGAAGCCTTATATCGTGCCGATCCCGGGAACTACGAAATTACACCGGCTGGAAGAGAATTTTCAGGCTGCAAATGTTCAGCTCAGTGATGCCGAATTAAATGACATCAATGAAGCTTTATCCAAGATTCAAATTGACGAAACATTCTTTTAAAAATAAGAGATCGAAATGAAAACAACTGTATTTGTTACCCATCCCAACATTCATCTGTCCCGTGTTAACTCGGCGCTGGCAAATAGTGCAGCTTCACTGCCCGATATTAATGTACGTTATCTGTATGACATGTATCCGGATGGTAAAATCGACGTGGCCGCTGAACAGGCTGCGCTGGAAAATACCGATCGTATTGTGCTGCAGTTCCCGATGCAGTGGTACAGCACGCCGCCACTTCTCAAGCAGTGGCTTGATGATGTACTGACCTACGGCTGGTCACATGGTGGCGAAACACAGGCGCTGCATGGCAAGCAACTCATGCTGGCAGTTTCGCTCGGTGGTGCTGAGTCTGCGTATCAGCCTGATGGAGCAGCCGGTCATACGGTTAGCGAATATCTGCTGTCCTTTGAAACAATCTCCGGGTATCTGGGTATGCATTATCTCAAGCCTTTCATTACCGGCGGAAGTGCGACGATCACCGACGGGGAAATTGCGGCACAGGCTGAACGCTACAAAACGGTATTAGTCTGATTAGCATCATGCATTCTTTCGATTATTAAAACGCTCTGATGTGCTGGTTGTCGCTGAGGATTATAATTGCGGCAACCTGCACAACTATGGCTGCTGATGGCTGTTGTTACTGCCCTCAGCAAACACAAGATACCTGCCCCTACGCTTTGCCTTTCCGAGATAACGGGTGAAGATATCTGCTCCCCGTTGATTGACACAGAACGCTATTTGCAATGTTCGCTCCTCGCTCAAAGCGGACCAGTTCATCTCTATGCCCTCCCATCAGCCTTCATTCGCTCATATTTGGCTTTCAGGAGCTCCGCCGGCGTAGGTCCATTCGGCGATACTGGCGAGGCAAACGTCCGACAAACAAGCGTTGCAGTACTGCTGCTGTCAACTTAATCTTTCGTTTTATTGGCCTCAACATGTACGTTAACATTAAGGCGTTTTGCTTCCATGGTGATCATCTTTTGGGCAAGAACCATATCGCCACCATGTACTTGATCTATCAAATATTGAATAACAGTCATCATCAAAAAATCTTTATTAGCCGGATAAAAGTCGGTCAAGTCAATCCCGTGATCCTGCAACTGCTGATGCGCAGCTCTCTCCGTCTCAGCAACAATCTCGGCTACCCTAGCCTGCATCTTGTCTATCTGCTCAAAGACAATACGGTTTACGATTTCGATTTGTTCTGGCTTTAAGTCCTTTTCCATCATTACCTCTCATAAAGTCTGTCGCTTAGAAAATTTACATAATGAAAAACATAATATAAGAATAGGAAGAAAACCTTCAAATCGTTATGCGATCAGTGTCTTACGTGCTCACGCCTGAATCCCCTTTCCTCTTGCCAGGTTAATTCTGTCAACACATTCCCTTAATGCTTTGACTTGCTCCGGAGAGAGCTCAGATTCATCAATTGTGGCCAGAAGTGCATTGAGGGAGCGCTCAATATCGTTTTTAGTCAATCGTAAACAGATAACCTTAACCCAACGTGGCGAGAACTTGCTGAGGCCGATTGCTCTTGTGACACGTAGTTTCATGAGATGCCTCTTAACCGCCAGTGGTGGCGATTTGAAACTCGGTTATAACACACGTGGAGAAGACTTATGTGACTATTTCGCCTTAGAAATTTCTAAGGGTCGTTTAGCCAAGGTAATCAGGCTTTCAGTAAACATCTAAGTTGGTTTTCCAGCATGTCACACAAGCGCCTCGTCATTACCCGAAGCGGCATATCACGTGAAGGTAGTTTTTACGGACATACAAAGGCTGGAATGTCAGCTTTGTGCCAGAAGCAGATTTTAATACAGCTCTAAAGTCCATTATGGAAGCTATTTACATCTATCAGGCTTTAGCAAGCGGCTTCATTCTAAAACTAATACCCATACGATTAGTGGCATTCATGGTGGCAATAACAATGGTAAGTTCAACCAAATCTTTTTCGCCGAATACAGAAAGCGCTGCGGAATATGCTTCATCGGAAGCATGTGTTTCACTAACACGGGTAACTTCTTCCGCCCATGAGAGGGCAGCTTGCTCTATATCCGAGAATAAATAGGTAGCTTCTCGCCAGACAGGCACCAATACAATCTTTTCGACGGACATGCCACTCTTGATAAGATCGCGAGTATGTATATCTATGCAGTGTGCACAACCATTGATCTGGGAAACTCTCAAAAAAATTAAATGGATCAGTTCGGCAGGTAAACTTGTCCCAGTAGTGGCGTAATGATGGAGCGCTGCTATAGCCTTGCCACCTTTATCGGAAACTTGAAACCAGTTTGGACGCTTCATCTTATATCCCCTTTTTTGAGTTATTTAAGTAAACCTTTGTTAATAAAAAGATGCCTCACAGAATCGCTACGACTTAGTGACAGAATTTAAATTAGTACGTCTGCTCAGACGTTGTAATCTTAGCAATTTATGTCGTAGATAAAAGAGACAAAAAATGGGTAAAACGGTAGGACAATCATGTGGTGCCTCGTGCAGTAAAACTGGATAACGATTATTAAAAGCAATCCCTGAGTGCTGATAAAATCCACGGTAGAGCCCGCTTCTCGCTCATAGCGAATCATTTCTTTCCTATGCCCTTCCATCAGCCTTCAAGCGCTCGTATTTCGCTTTCAAAAGCTCAGCAGGTGTTGGCCCATTTGGAGCCACTGGAGCTGCCAACGCACGACGAACCGGCGGAATCGGCTTCCCGGCCAGCACTCGCTTTTCCCACAAATCCAGAATCTCGTCAGCTTCACGCTCGAGCTCTTTATGACTGAGCTGACCATCAGTTCCCCGGCGCCGCAGCTCCAAACAGATGTGATAATAAACCGGCTTTGGCCAGGGATACTGCTCACTGCTCGGATACCGGAACACGAGCTTCCGCCAGTTCCAGTATTCAGCCATCACGTCAGCGGTAGTGATCCCCAGCACGCAGCGACCTTCCCTGCACCACTTGATGAACTGGCCTGGCGAGGGCAGAAATGGACGCTCCTGACGGCGAACCATGCGCATACCGGCTTCAACCTGTTCCAGAGTGGTGATCCCGTTTTCTTTGAAGGCCAGCACCCACTGGCGGCGGATCTCATTCACCTCTTCCTGGCTGCGATTAACCAGGCTTGCTGGGAACGCAGCTGCCAGCTGTACGAACAGCCCGTTGATAATCTGCGCCACCTGCTGCGTTTGTTCGCGTTCGGTGTACTGCTCAGGTAGGTTGTGCGCCACGCGGCGAGCCTGTTCCCGGTCAAAATTGCGAATGCTCTCGGCAAAGTTTTTCATTCCAGCACCCCGTCAATCCAGTCGGTGTTATGCAGGTCGATGCCGCCCCGGGAAGGTTTTGCCGTTCCGGTTGCGCGCAGCCGTTTGGTGGTGAGCTGATCCCACTGCTTGCGCAGACTCGAAGGGCTCAGGATGTTGTCTTTCCAGAACTCATCCCGGTTAGCCCACTGGAACAAATCGCAGATTTCGTAGTGAGTACGCTTATCCTGGACGCGCATCAGCCTGATGGTGTTTGCCCATTCCGCCCAGTTTGGCTCGGATAGCGATGCGTTGACGGTGAGAAGCCTTTCGTAAATCCATCGGGCGGCCTTGAGGTCGTCAGCGGATCCCCATGATTTACCTGCCGGGGTGTATATCCCGGCGGCAGCTTCTGGATGGCGTGAGAGAAACTTTTGAGTTTTCTGGTTTCGGGATTCGTCAGAATTCCGAGACGAGGATATTTTATTATTGTTCTTGTTATAGTCTTGGGTGTCTACCGTTTCCGGGAAGGTTTTTCCCGTTTTCGGTAACACTTTTCCCGATTTCAGGAAGACTTTTCCCGTTTTCGGTTTGTCTAAAATCCAGGCAGAAAGGTCAGTATTTATACCGACA
>Ga0308157_10006191_pt1 | contig 14477 bp, 12 predicted proteins | sample PhyBR1_FD_201035 | JGI IMG/M metagenome (GOLD analysis project Ga0308157, IMG submission 201035) | Phyllosphere microbial communities from UC Gill Tract Community Farm, Albany, California, United States - DLSLB.R1 | ecosystem: Host-associated > Plants > Phyllosphere > Unclassified | place: USA...
CGTCCGGCGCGGCCAGCGAGGATGGGCATGGCACGGTGGGGCTGGATAATTTTGCCGGCATCCGCGCTTACCAGGCCGGCGATCCGCTGCGGCACCTGGCGTGGCGGCAGATCGCGCGCCACGATCCGGCGCTGGGCGGGCAGCTGGTGACCAAGCATTTCGAAGGCGGCGCAGTGGCCGAGCTGGCGCTGGACTTCGCCGCGCTGCCGCCGCAGATGGCGCTGGAACAGAAGCTGTCGCGCCTGGCCGGCTGGGTGCTGGAGGCGGAGCAGCGCGCGCTGCCCTACCGTTTTCAGCTGGAGCAGCACGACTACGACCCTGCCCTCGGCGACGCCCACCGCGCCGCCTGTCTGCGCGCCCTCGCCCTGTACGGCCAGGAGGACACGCCATGAGCGCCACGCCACCCGACCGGCCACGCGCGCGGCTGGCACTGCGGCTGCCGCGCGACAAATCGGACACGCTGCTCTTGCTGCTCGCCGCCTTGATGGTGCTGGCGCCGCACCTGCCGCACCTGCCGCTGTGGATCAGCACCCTCGCCTGCGTCACGCTATTGTGGCGCGCAGCCATCACCTGGCGCGGCAAGCGCATGCCGTCGGCCTGGCTGCTGGTGCCAATAGCGCTGGCGGCGATGGCCGGCGTCTATGTTTCCTACCGCACGTTGTTGGGACGCGACGCCGGCGTCGCCATGCTGGTGCTGCTGCTGACCTTCAAGCTGCTAGAAATGCACGCCAGGCGCGACCTGTTCGTCGTCACCTTTCTCAGCTTCTTCGTATTGCTGACCAGCTTTCTCTACTCGCAGTCCATGCCCAGCGCGCTGTGGGCCATCGCCGCGCTGACTGTGCTGCTGACCGCGCAACAGTCGTTCCAGTACACCGGCGCCGTTCCGCCGCTGCGCCAGCGCCTGCGCACCACGGCCAGGCTGGCGGCGCTGGCGGCGCCGCTAGCACTATTGCTGTTTGTCGCCTTCCCGCGCATCCAGGGTCCGCTGTGGGGCCTGCCCAGCGACGCCGCCGGCGGCAAGACCGGCCTGGGCGAAAGCATGGCGCCTGGCTCGCTGTCCTCACTGGCGCAATCCGACGAAGTCGCCTTCCGCGTACGTTTCCTCAGCCCGGCGCCACCGCAACATCAGCTGTACTGGCGCAGCATCGTGCTGGGCGACTACGACGGCCGCACCTGGACCCGCGTGCCGCGCAAGCGCGGGCTGGAGCGGCTGGACATCGCCATCCACACGCGCGGCCCGGCGGTGCGCTACGAAACCACGCTGGAGCCCGCCAACACCCGCTGGCTGGCCCTGCTGGAACTATCGGCGCCGGTGCTCAGCCTGCCCGGCTACCGCCTGCGCGACACCGACGAGATGGAGCAGTTCAGCACCGAGCCAATCACCCGCCGCATACGCTTCACCACCGGCGCCTGGACCGGCTATACGTTGCAAGCCGGCGAACAGTCGCAACGCATGGCGCGCTGGCTCGAACTGCCGGCCGGCTACAACCCGCGCACGCTGGCGCTGGCGCAACAACTGCGCACCAGCCAGCCGGACGCCAGCCCCCAGCAGCTCAGCCAGACGGTGCTGGCGCGCTTCCGCGCCCAGGACTACAGCTACACGCTGGAACCGCCGCTGGCCGGGCGCAACGCGGTTGACGAGTTCCTGTTCGACAGCAAGGCCGGCTTCTGCGAACACTATGCCGGCGCCTACGTCGTGCTGATGCGCGCCATGGGCGTGCACGCGCGCGTGGTCACCGGCTACCAGGGCGGCGAACGCAATCCGCTCGACGGTTTTGTCACCGTGCGCCAGTCCGACGCCCATGCCTGGGCAGAAATCTGGACTGCGCGCAACGGCTGGCAGCGGGTCGATCCAACCGCCGCCGTGGCGCCCGAGCGGGTGCAGCGCAACCTGGCGCAGGCGCTGCCACGCCCGGCAACCTTCGGCCTCGGACCGCTGATCGACCTGCAAAACGATCCCCATTCGTGGCTGGCGCAACTGCGATTTGGCTACGCCGCGTTGAATAATTCTTGGAATCAATGGGTACTGGATTACAATCCCGATAGGCAGCGAAGTTTCCTTGGAGAACTAGGCACCGCCTTCGGCAACTGGCGCACGGCCTTGGCGGCGGTGCTGGTGGCAGGCCTGCTGTGGCTGCTGCGCTGGCAGCGCCTGCGGCGGCCGGCCGATATGCTGGACGGCTTGTACACGGCCTTTTGCCGGCAGCAGGCGCGCCACGGTTATGTGCGCGGGCCGTCCGAAGGGCCGCGCAGCTATGCGGCGCGCTTGCGCGCCATGCCGGCCAGCCAGGAAAAACACGCTGCGATGGAGCAGTTTTTGCACCTGTACGGTATGCTGAAGTATGCCGCCGTGCAGACCGAATCACGCCCGGCGTCGCTGGCGACGCTGAAAACCCTGTTACCTTTATGCCGATGAAGACTTTGATCACCGCCCTGCTGCTGAGCGCAGCTACCCTTGGCACCACGGCCACCGCGCAGGTGGACCGCTACGGCTACAAGCTGCCGCCAAGCATGCAACAGAAAAAGAAAAAGCCGGCCGCGCCGAAAAAGAAAGTGCCGGCCACCGATTACACCGGCGAATACGTCAACTTTGGCGACTGGAAAGAAGTCCGCGCCTTCCTCGATGACGTCGCCGAGCGCGACGGTTTCGACCGCGCCGAACTGGGCGCGCTAATCAATCAGGTGCGCTATGTCGACGCCGCCGTGCAGCTGGTCAAGCCGGCGCCACCGGGCAAGCCGAAGAACTGGCAGGCCTACAGCAAGCTGATGATCGACCCGGTGCGCACCGACGCCGGCGTCAAGTTCTGGAACGAGAATGCCGAGGCGCTGAGCCGTGCCGAATCGCTATACGGCGTGCCGGCCGAGATCATCGTCGCCATCATCGGTGTCGAAACCGTCTACGGCCGCAACACCGGCCGCTTCCGCGTGCTGGACGCGCTGACCACGCTGGCCTTCTCCTATCCGGAAGCGCCGCAGCGGCGCGAGCGCATGGCCTTCTTCCGCGGCGAACTGGAAGCCACGCTGCTGTTCGCGCGCCAGACCGGCATCGATCCGCTGTCGCTGAAAGGCTCGTTTGCCGGCGCCATCGGCATGCCGCAATTCATGCCAAGCAGTGTGATGAAATATGCGGTCGACTTCGACGGCAACGGCAAGATCGACCTGCTGAACTCCAGCAGCGACGCCATCGGCAGCGTGGCTGCCTTCCTGACCAGCCACGGCTGGCAGCGCGAGCAGACCGGCGCCATCGTGCAGGCGGCTACTGTGTCGCCCAACCGCACCTGGGAACCGATGCTGCAGCAGGGGCTGAAAGCCAGCTACCGCACTGCCGAGCTGAGCGCCGCTGGCGTGACCACGGCAACGCCGGCACCGGACCAGTTATACGGCCTGGTGGATTTGCAAAACGGTGCTGATCCGACTGAATATTGGCTCGCAAACAACAATTTCTTCGCGATTACGCAATACAACCGCAGCTATTTCTACGCCATGTCGGTGGTGGAACTGGGCCAGGCGGTGCGCTTGGCGCGGGGCGGCGCCAGTGCGCCAGCAGCTGCTTCAGGGATGTAAGCAAGCGTAAAACGCCTTGTACCGTGGCGCACGCCACGGTATTGTTTTGTTGACACTTGGAAATAATTTGCCCAGACTAGTGCTTAACAGGCATGAAATAGGCTGCTTAACAACAACGATTGTTATATAATTAACTTTAATTCATAATTAAAAGTGTGCGTGGGCAGCATAGCATAGAAGTCAGTGTATAATTCTCACACATTGTTGCAACGCGACAACAATACTCCACGGGAAGACTGACTTTTTTTATTGCTGTCGAGTATTAGATTGCGCGATGTTGTACAATTGTGTATATATTATATAACTTGTTATCCTGAAATCCGTGTCCGTGCGTGAATACTCCTGGTAGGATTGGACATTGACGGCAGCAAAGCCCCGAGTGTTGTACTTTGCAGGACAACTTTACAGAAGGAAAAGACGACATGACAAACCAAGTCGGCATAGACATGAACAACGATGCGGATGGCGATGATCTGCTGCAATACAATCCCAACCGCCTGCTCGATACCCTGATCGAGAACCTGCGCCTGAAAAACGACGCAGCCCTGTCGCGCGCACTGGAAGTGGCGCCACCGGTCATCAGCAAAATCCGTCACCATCGCCTGCCAGTCGGCGCCTCGCTGCTGATCCGCATGCACGAAGTGTCGGACCTGAGCATCCGTGACCTGCGTTACCTGATGGGCGACCGCCGCAACAAGTTCCGCATCAGCGACAAGCAGTTCAAACCAAAAGAAGGTGAAACCCCAGGCGGTGGCACCAATAACAACCAGGGCTGATCCGCCCGGTTGCCAGTAGCGCCCTCTTCCCTTTTACACAAGGGACGAGGGCGTTGTTACTTCTACGCCGGGAATACGCCGGTCGACAGGTAGCGGTCGCCACGGTCGCAGACGATGAACACGATGGTGGCGTTCTCCACCGTCTGCGAGATGCGCAGCGCGATCTCGCAGGCGCCGGCCGCCGAAATGCCGCAGAAGATCCCCTCTTCCGCCGCCATCCGCCGCGCCATGCGCTCGGCCGCCGCCTGCGACACCGATTCCACGCGGTCAACGCGCGAACGGTCATAAATCTTCGGCAGGTAGGCTTCCGGCCATTTGCGGATGCCGGGAATGGACGAACCCTCTTCCGGCTCGGCGCCGATGATTTGCACCTCCGGATTCTGTTCCTTCAGGTAGCGCGAGGTGCCCATGATGGTGCCGGTGGTGCCCATGGCGCTGACGAAATGCGTCACGCGTCCTCCGGTGTCGCGCCAGATCTCGGGGCCGGTGGTGTCGTAGTGGGCGCGCGGATTGTCGAAGTTGGCGAACTGGTCGAGGATGATGCCCTGGCCGTCCTTCTGCATCTGCTCGGCCATGTCGCGCGCGTATTCCATGCCGCCCGATTTCGGCGTCAGGATGATCTGGGCGCCGTAGGCGGCCATGCTCTGGCGCCGTTCGACCGACAGGTTGTCCGGCATCAAGAGGATCATCTTGTAGCCGCGGATCGCCGCCGCCATCGCCAGCGCGATGCCGGTGTTGCCGCTGGTGGCTTCGATCAGCGTGTCGCCCGGCTTGATGTCGCCGCGCTCCTCGGCACGCATCAGCATCGACATCGCCGCGCGGTCCTTGACCGAACCGGCCGGATTGTTGCCTTCCAGCTTGCCGAGAATAATATTGTTGCGGGCGGCGGCGTCCGCGCCGGGCAGGCGCACCAGCTGTACCAGGGGCGTGTTGCCGATCGTATCTTGCAGAGTCTTGTAAGCCATCGTGTTCTTGTTAGAGTTCGCCAAAACAACCATTTTAGCCCAGATGGGGGAATGCGACCCACAGAGCCCCCGGCTTACGCTAGACTGCAACACTCGTGCAACCAGCTTCACATCCGGAACCGTCATGTCCACCTCCACTGCAGAACTGCTACCTGAAGAAATTCCGGACGAGCCGGCGCCATCCGCCCTGCTCAACCTGGAACAGCGCAGCCACCAGATTTTCCCGACGCTGAGCGCCACCGACGTGCGCCACATGCAACGTTTCGGCCACGTGGTGTGCTTCAAGAATGGCGAGATGATTTTCGAGGCAGGCAAGACCAGCTTCGGCCTGATGCTGGTGCTCAAGGGTGGCATCGAAGTCAACCGCTATGATGGCCTCGGCAACACCTCGTATGTGACCACGCACCTGCCCGGCCAGTTCAGCGGCGAAGTGGCGCAATTGTCTGGCCGTCCGGCGCTGGGCAACGGCCACGCGGTGGGCGATGTCGAAGTATTGGTGGTGCCGTCTGAATCGCTGCGCCAGCTGCTGGTGGCGCATGCTGAACTGGGCGAACGCATCGTGCGCGCGCTGATCTTGCGCCGCGTCGGCCTGATTGAGCAATCGTCAGGTGGACCGGTGATCGTCGGGCCGCGCGGCCATGGCCGGATACATACGCTGCAGACTTTTCTGCAGGCTAACGGCCATCCGCACATCGTGCTGGATCCGGAACACAACCAGCAGGCCGCCGACCTGATGGCGCACTACCAGCCCAAGGCGGAAGAGCTGCCGCTGGTGGTCTGCCCGGATGGCCTGGTCAAGAAGAATCCCACCGTGGTAGACATCGGCCGCTGCCTCGGCATGCTGCCCGAACTGGATACCGACAAGGTATGGGACGTGATCGTGGTTGGCGCCGGCCCCGCCGGGCTGGCGACGGCGGTGTACGCGGCGTCGGAGGGCTTGTCGGTGCTGGCGCTGGATACCCGTGCCTACGGCGGCCAGGCTGGCGCCAGCGCGCGCATCGAAAACTATCTTGGTTTCCCGACCGGCGTATCGGGCCGCGCACTGGCCGGCCGCGCCTACGTGCAGGCGCAAAAGTTTGGCGTCGAGATCGCCATTCCGGCGCCGGCCGGCCGGCTGGTCTGCGACACCTATCCGCTGCAAGTGGAAATGTGCGGCAGCCTGCAACGGCTGCAAGCCAGGACCGTGGTGCTGTCGTGCGGTGCGCGCTATCGCCGTCCGTCGCTCGCGAATCTGAAGCAGTTCGAGGGCAAGGGCGTGTATTACTGGGCGTCGCCGGTCGAGGCCAAGCTGTGCAAGACGGAAGAGATCATCCTGGTCGGCGGCGGCAACTCGGCCGGACAGGCGGCGGTGTTCCTGTCGGGCTATGCGTCCAAGGTGCACATGCTGATCCGCAAGGACAGCCTGTCGTCCACCATGTCCAGCTACCTGATCGAACGCATCCAGGCGACGCCGAATATCGAATTGCACACCTGCTCCGAGATCGTCGCGCTGGAAGGCGATGAGGATGGCTTGCGGCAAGTACGCGTGCGCGATGCACGTGCCGACGCCGAGCGCGATTACGATGTGTGCCGTGTGTTCCTGTTCATCGGCGCCGAGCCGAATACGGGCTGGCTGAGCGACTGCGGTGTGGATGTTGACGCCAATGGCTTCATCCGCACCGGCTTCGACGTCACCAAGGCGCAGTGCAAGGCCAACTTCGCCAACGGCGTCTACCCGCGCGATTTGCCGTCCCGCGCCGCGCTGGAGACCAGCGTGCCCGGCGTGTTTGCGATTGGCGACGTCCGCGCGACATCGACCAAGCGGGTTGCCGCCGCTGTGGGTGAAGGCGCGGCAGTGGTTTCGCAGATTCACCAGTTCCTGGCGAACCTGCCAGCCGCGCATATCTCCCGATAGCAGGTTTACGCCGGCGCCGCGCGGCGCCGGCCAGAACGCACAGGAGGCAGACCCGGACCTTAGGAGCGGCCCTGTGGCGCACCCATGAGGCGCTTCAACTGTGCGGCCTGGTAGGCGGCAAAGGCGTTGTCGAATAGCGTGCGGATCAATGGATCGTCGACGATGTCGGCGTCCGCCGGGGCGCCGTTGATGCGCATATACATGCTGGTCAGCGATTCGCCCAGCGCCAGGCCGGCGTACAGTTTGGCCATCGGAATTTCGGTCAACCAGCTTGGTGCTTCTTCGTCGCCGGTCAGCGCGATATGGTCGCCGTGGATCTGGTAGCGGAATTGCTGCACCTGGCCATCATGATCGTAGACCGACAGCTGCCATACGCAGGGCGTGGCGAAGTAGCTGTCTTCCGGCAGCTCCATGTCTTCGTAGCGCTGCAGCAGTCCGTTGCGGCAGAAGTCCAGCACCAATGCGGCTTGCTCGGCCGTCAGCGGCGCGAAGTGGCGCGCGATGTCGGCCGTCGGCGGCGGCTCGATACCGGGATCATATTCGTAGTCGACGTCCTGCTCGCCCACCGGCACCACCCACGGCAGCGGCGGCGACGGTGTCAAACCGGCCGCATCCAGCTCCACCGACACCGACGGATTCAGGCGCACCACCTGCGCGTCCGGCAGCCACTCGGCAATCGCCGCGCCGAACTGCCGATAGGTGACCGGAAACAGCGCGTGGTTGTACCACGACCATGGCTCCTGGCGGAACTGGCAGGAACTTGGCACCACGTAGCGCGGCGTCAGTGCCTGCAATTGCTCCGGCCATTCCTCCGGCAAAGCGACCGGGCCGCGCTCGGCACGCGACGGTGCGATCACGTCCACCTCGCGCATGGTCTGGAATGGCCACAGCACCATATCCCACGGCGCAAACGGTTTGAGCTGCTCCAGCGTTTCCGGGTCCATCCACGAATCGACCACGTTCAGCACATCCAGGCCTTCGGCGCGGATGTGGAACATCGAATCGACGTCCGCCTCCAGCGCGCGGCGCGGTATCACTTCGATGGCGCCGATCTGCACCGGCACATCCAGCGCCAACGGCTCTACGCTGGAGAAACCCAGCGCGCGTATCATCGCGAACAGTTCATCGAACAGGCAGTACAGGTAAATTGGCGTAGCGCGGTCGAGCAGGTCCAGGCTCTCCAGCGAGCAATGATCGTCGTGAAAATGGGAAATGAATACCGCGTCCGGCCGCAAGGCGCGCACCTGCGCCAGCTCGAACCGCACATCCGGATAAGCGTGGCAATTCCTGCTGAACGGGTTTTCAAACACCGGATCAAACAGGATCTGCGTGCCGCCGCTTTCAATCGCGTAGCCGGCGTGGAGGATGCGGGAAATTTTCATAACCCGCATCATCTCATGCGCCGCGCACGGCGTCACGTCGCGCGCGGCATGGGGATTACTTGGCGGACTTCGGCGGCGCGCCGTCTTTCGGCTTGCCGTTCACCTGCAGGCCAGCCTCGGACAGCCGCGCGGCGTTCTTGGCGCCAATGCCTTTGACGCGCGACTCAAAATCAGCCCAGTCCTTGAACTCGCCTTTCTTGCGCTCTTCCAGGATGGCCTTGGTCTTGGCCGGGCCGAGGCCGCGTATGCCGTCCAGCGCGGCTTCGTCGGCCTTGTTGACGTCGACCTGCGCCCAGGCGAAGGTCATGCTTGCCAGCAGCGTGGCAAGGGCCAGCAATAGTTTCTTGTACATGGAATGTCTCCGTGAAGGTTAAGCAAGGGCGACCATTCGCACCTTGCGTCACCTACAACGGCCCCCGGCAGTGGCGCGGTTGACCGCGCACTGCTGAGCCAGATCAAGACGGGAACAATTCGGCGTGGGTAACCGTTGCCGTGCCCAGCTTGCCAACCACGATGCCGCCGGCGCGGTTGGCGGTTTCCACCGCTTCCTGCCAGCCGGCGCCAGTGCCCAGCATGCAGGCCAGCGTGGCGATCACGGTGTCGCCGGCGCCGGAGACGTCGAACACTTCGCGCGCCTGGGCCGGCATATGGAACTGGGCGCCGTCGGTGTACAAGGTCATGCCCTCTTCCGAACGGGTCAGCAGCAATGCGTCGAGTTTCAGCTCGGCGCGCAAGGCTTGTGCCTTGGCGGTCAGTTGCGCTTCGCTGCTCCAGGTGCCGGCGATCAGCTTGAACTCTGACTTGTTTGGCGTCAGCACGGTGGCGCCGGCGTAGCGGCTGAAATCGTCGCCTTTCGGATCGACCATCACCACCTTGCCGGCGGCGCGCGCGGCGGCGATCATGTCGGCCACCGCCACCAGGCTGCCCTTGGCGTAATCCGACAGCACGATCACGTCGTAGTCGGCCAGCAGCGCCTTGAACTGCTCCAGCTTGTCGCGCAGCACGGTATCGGTCGGCGCTTCCTCGAAATCGATGCGCACCATCTGCTGCTGGCGACCGATAACGCGCAGCTTGATGATGGTGGAGATGGCGTCGTCGCGCTTCAGATAGCTGCGGATGCCGCCGCCTTCCAGCAACTGCTGCACCTCGTCGCCGGCCTCGTCGTTGCCGACGATGCCCAGCAGACCAGCCTGCGCACCCAGCGCGGCCGCGTTACGCGCCACGTTGGCGGCGCCGCCGAGGCGCGCTTCGCGCTTCTCGATGCGCACCACCGGCACCGGCGCTTCCGGCGAAATGCGGCTGACATCGCCAAACCAGTAGCGGTCCAGCATCACGTCGCCCACCACCAGGATGCGTACTTTGTCCAGATTCGTCGTCACAATCAGCCTCTTAGTTGCGGGTCAGCACAGAACGGCCGATGCCGTGATATTCAAAGCCCAGCTCGGCCATGACATCCGGCTCGAACAGATTGCGGCCGTCGAAGATGACGGCGTGCTTCAGCGCCGCCTTGATCTTGTCGAAGTCCGGGCTGCGGAAGGCCTTCCACTCGGTAACGATGGCCAGCGCCTCGGCGCCGGTCAGCGTGTCCATCGGGCTGTCGGCGAAGCGCACGCGCGCCTGTTCGGCGGCGCTCAGGTCCAGCGCCAGCACGCGTTTGGCTTCCGGCATGGCGACCGGATCGTACACCGCCACTGTGGCGCCGGCGTCCAGCAGCTGGCGGATCAGCACCCGCGCCGGCGCTTCGCGCATATCGTCGGTGTTCGGCTTGAAGGCCAGGCCCCAGATGGCGAAATGCTTGCCGCCCAGGTAGGCGCCGAAGCGCGACAGCACTTTGCGGCCCAGCACCAGTTTCTGCTTGTCGTTGACCGACTCCACCGCGCGCAGAATCTGCAAGTCCTGCTCATAGTGGCGCGCGGTGCGCTCCAGCGCCTGCACGTCTTTCGGGAAGCAGGAGCCGCCATAACCGGCGCCAGCGTACAGGAAGCTGTGGCCGATGCGCGGATCGGAACCGATGCCGCGGCGTACCGCTTCGATGTCGACGCCAACGTTGTCGGCCAGATTGGCCAGTTCGTTCATGAACGAGATGCGGGTCGCCAGCATGGCGTTGGCGGCATACTTGGTGAATTCGGCCGAGCGCACGTCCATCCAGAAGGTACGCTCGTGGTTACGGTTGAACGGCGCGTACAGGCGCTTCATCAGCGCGGCCGCCTGCAAGCCTTCGGCGCTGCTGTCGTGGCCGATGACGATGCGGTCCGGGCGCATGAAGTCTTCCACCGCCGCGCCTTCTTTCAGGAACTCGGGATTCGACACCACGGTGAAGCTGGCGTCGCTGGCGCGCTTGTGCAACTCTTCCTGCAAGGCGATGCGCACACGGTCGCCGGTGCCAACCGGCACGGTCGACTTGTCGACGATGACCTTGAAGCCGGTCATGTGCTTGCCGATATTGCGGGCGGCGGCCAGCACGTATTGCAGATCGGCCGAGCCATCTTCATCCGGCGGCGTGCCGACCGCGATGAACTGCACTTCGCCATGCGCCACCGAGGCAGCCACGTCGGTCGAAAAATGCAGGCGGCCGGCGGCGTGGTTGCGCGCCACCACTTCTTCCAGGCCCGGCTCGTGGATCGGGATGCCGCCGTTGTTCAGCAGGTCGATCTTGGCCTGGTCGACGTCCAGGCAGAACACGTCGTTGCCCAGTTCCGCCAGGCAGGCGCCGGTGACCAGGCCGACATAGCCGGTACCGATGATGGTGATTTTCATGGTGAGACTCTTTAATTCATGACGTTAAGTTCTTCGGTGCGGCGCGGCGGGTAGGTTTCCCAGCGGCTGCAACCAGGGCACTGCCAGTAGAACTGGCGCGACTTGAAACCGCAATGGCTGCACTGGTAGCGCGCCAGCTTCTGCGTGTAGCCGTGCACCAGGTTCTTCACCATCGACAGCTCGGTCACCAAGTTGGCCGGTGCATCGACCAGGCGCGCTTCCAGCAGCTTGTCCAGGCCCAGCAAGGTCGGCGTGCGGCGCAATTCGTTGGATACCAGTTGCTTGGCGGCGTCGACGCCTTCCAGCTCCAGCACCACTTTATAGACCACCTCGATCAGGTCGATCGACGACGCCTGCTCCAGATACGATTTCAGCAGATTCAAGCCTTCCTGCGGACGGCCGACCTTGCGGTAGCCATCCATCAGCCGCTGCGCTACCAACGCCACGTGCGGCACGCTGATCTGCTCGACACGGCGCCAGCTGACCAGCGCCGCCTCGACATCGCCCTGTGCCAGCTGGGCGTCGCCGGTCAGCATGGTGGCGCGCACGTTGACGCGGTCAGCCTGCAGCGATTTTTCCAGCAGTTCCAGCGCCTGCTCAGGATGCAGGTGCACCAGCGCATCCTGCGCCAGCTCGCAGTAAAACTGCGCGATCTGCTTCTGGCGCGAACCGGCGCCCGATTCCTGCAGGCCGATCGCTGCCTCAATCGCGCGCGGCCATTCCTTCTCGCGCTGGAAAATCTCCAGCAGCGCACGCCGCGCCTGCACCGCATAGGCGCCGTTCAGCAGCGTATTGAAGGTTTCCTCGGCGCGGTCCAGCAGACCCGCCTTCAGGTAGTCCATGCCCAGCTCGTACTTGGCGTGATCCTTCTGGTCCTGCGGCAGATCGGGACGCGCCAGCAGGTTCTGGTGAATCCGGATGGCGCGCTCGGTTTCGCCACGGCGGCGGAACAGGTTGCCCAGCGCGAAGTGCATATCGGCCGATTCCGGATCGAGCCGGACGATTTCAATAAAGGCGTCGACCGCCTTGTCCTGCTGATCGTTGAGCAGGAAGTTCAGGCCTTTGTAATAGCCGCGCGGCAGCGTGCGCGACTCCGACACCACGGCGCGCATATCGACGCGCGCAGCCAGCCATCCCAGGCCGAACAGGACCGGGATACCGAGTAACCACCAGAGTTCAAATTCCATGTGTGCTGATTATTGTTGTGTATTGACGCTGTCCGGCTGCGGCTGGCGGGTGGCCTGCTGCGCCGAGGATTGCAGCGTGTGAATGGTGGTCTTGTGCTTGTTGGTTTCGCGGCGGTGGCGGAACACGGTCGGCGTCAGCGCCAGCACGCCAAGCGCGGCGCCAGCGACAAAGAAGCCCAGCAGCATCAGCACCAGCGGGCCGCGCAGCTCGTAATGCAGGAACAGTTGCAGATCGACTTCCTGCGAGTTCTTCAGCGCGAAGCCGAAAAACAAGACAAAAATGATGAAGCCTACGATGGGGGAGATGAATTTCATCAGCCGTTGTCCTGTTGAATAAAGTCCGAGAGCGCCAGTATAGCTCACCTCGGGCAACAAAAAAAAAGCGGCATCCCGAAGGACGCCGCTTTTTGCTTAACTATTGAATGCTTCAGTCCTCGATAATCGGTTGTCCGACCATCGCGTCAACCCGCTCGCGCAATTGCTTGCCCGGCTTGAAATGAGGCACCCGTTTTTCGGGCACCATCACCTTGTCGCCCGACTTCGGATTGCGTCCGATGCGCGGTGGCCGGCTGTTGAGGGCAAAGCTGCCAAAACCGCGGATCTCGATGCGCTGACCAGTCGACAAAGCGTTGGTCATCGCATCCAGGATGGTTTTGACGGCATATTCCGCATCTTTGGCCACCAGCTGAGAATAACGCTCAGCCAGGCGGTTGATTAACTCGGACTTAGTCATCGACTAGTTCTTAGTTTTTGTTGTCCAGCTTAGCTTTCCGCAGTGCGCCCAGGCTGGTGGTGCCCGAAGCAGCGTTGCTGTCCGAAGCGATGTTTTTCATCGCTTCAGCGGTGTCAGCCGAGTCTTTCGCTTTGATCGACAGCTGGATCGAACGTGCTTTACGGTCGATGTTGATCACCAGAGCTTCGACGGCATCGCCGACTTTCAGGTGGGTGCCAGCATCTTCCACGCGGTCACGCGAGATTTCCGAAGCGCGCAGGTAGCCTTCAACTTCTTCCGACAGCTGGATCACGGCGCCTTTAGGCTCAACCGATTTCACGGTGCCGTTAACCAGCGAACCTTTGTCGTTCATCGCTGCGTAGTTGTTGAATGGATCGCCTTCCAGTTGCTTGACGCCCAGGGAAACGCGCTCACGCTCAACGTCGATCGCCAGAACGATGGCTTCCAGTTCGTCGCCTTTCTTGAACTTGCGCACGGCTTCTTCGCCGGACTCGGTCCACGACAGGTCGGACAGGTGCACCAGGCCGTCGATGTTGCCAGCCAGACCGATGAACACGCCGAAGTCGGTGATCGATTTGATCGCGCCGCGGACTTTGTCACCTTTCTTATGGGTCACACCGAAGTCGTCCCATGGATTGGCTTTGCACTGTTTCATGCCCAGCGAGATACGGCGACGCTCTTCGTCGATTTCCAGTACCATCACTTCTACTTCGTCGCCCAGCTGGACAACTTTGTTAGGCGCGACGTTTTTGTTGGTCCAGTCCATTTCGGAAACGTGTACCAGGCCTTCGATGCCTTGTTCCACTTCAACGAACGCACCGTAGTCGGTCAGGTTGGTCACTTTACCGAACAGGCGGGTGCCTTGTGGGTAACGACGCGACAGACCGGTCCATGGGTCATCGCCCAGTTGCTTCACGCCCAGCGAAACACGGTTCTTCTCTTGATCGTATTTCAGGACTTTAGCGGTGATCTCTTGGCCAACGGTCAGCACTTCCGATGGGTGACGCACACGACGCCATGCCAGGTCGGTGATGTGCAGCAGGCCGTCGATGCCGCCCAGATCCACGAACGCGCCGTAGTCGGTGATGTTTTTCACCACGCCGGTTACCACGGTGCCTTCTTTCAGCGTTTCCATCAGTTTCTGACGCTCTTCGCCCATCGAAGCTTCGATGACGGCGCGGCGGGACAGAACGACGTTGTTACGCTTGCGGTCCAGTTT
>Ga0308157_10006192_pt1 | contig 14477 bp, 11 predicted proteins | sample PhyBR1_FD_201035 | JGI IMG/M metagenome (GOLD analysis project Ga0308157, IMG submission 201035) | Phyllosphere microbial communities from UC Gill Tract Community Farm, Albany, California, United States - DLSLB.R1 | ecosystem: Host-associated > Plants > Phyllosphere > Unclassified | place: USA...
ACGCGGCCGGAAACGTATGAAGGTGTGGGCGTGCCGCCGGTGCTGATGGGCGGCAACCATGCAGAGATTGAAAAATGGCGCCGCCAGCGCATGCTGGAAGCGACCGCGCGCAAGCGCCCCGATTTGGTGCCGAAGGCGCGCGCAGCAGGCTTGCTGACGCGCCAGGACGAGAAATTTTTGGCCGGTTTAGAAAAACCGGCACTGTAGTAAAGACGGCGGGCATGTTGCCCGCTGGTTTAACCCCATCCTCTACCGGGTTTAGTACGCGCCGGCATGATGGTAATTGGAGTCATTAAATGAACCTGATTCAACAACTCGAGCAAGAAGAAATTGCTCGCCTGGGCAAAAACATCCCTGAATTTGCACCTGGCGACACCGTGATCGTCAACGTCAACGTAGTCGAAGGCACCCGCAAGCGCGCCCAGGCATACGAAGGCGTGGTCATCTCCCGTCGTAACCGTGGCCTGAACTCGAACTTCATCGTTCGCAAGATCTCGTCCGGCGAAGGCGTTGAGCGTACCTTCCAGCTGTACTCCCCGCTGATCGCTTCGATCGAAGTGAAACGCCGCGGTGACGTACGTCGCGCCAAGCTGTACTACCTGCGCGACCGTTCGGGCAAATCGGCACGTATCAAAGAAAAACTGCCAAACCGTCGCCCAGCAGCGGCAAAAGCAAGCGCTTAATCGCGTTTGGGTTTGGGGCAGGGGCGCCTGGGTGGCGTCCCTTCAAAAGGGCGCCGCTGGCGCCCTTTCGCTATTTGGAGGTGGCATGGCCAAGCTATTGTTCGACCCGCAGCAACTCCCCATCGACGCCATTCCCGGCGAGCCCGCCGTGCCGGCCGAGCGCCTGGAGGCGGCCTGGCTGCGCGCGCGTTTCGCCGCGCCGCCGCGGTGGACCCCGGAAGACGCCGAAACCAGCTTCACGCCGCAGGCCGCGCCCAAGCCGGCCGCCGTGCTGGTGCCGCTGGTGCAGCGCCCGGAGGGCCTGAGCCTGCTGCTCACGCAGCGCACCGAACACCTGAGCAGCCACGCCGGCCAGATCAGCTTTCCCGGCGGCCGCGCCGAAGAGTACGACGCCAGCCCGGCCGACACCGCCTTGCGCGAGGCCGAGGAGGAGATCGGCCTGGAGCGCCGCCACGCCGAAGTGATCGGCGCCTTGCCGGTCTATTACACCGGCACCAACTACAGCGTGACCCCGGTGGTGGCCTTGCTGCGCCCGCCGTTCGAGCTGCGCGCCGACCCCGGCGAAGTGGCGGAAATCTTCGAAGTGCCGCTGGCCTTCCTGATGGACGGCCAGAACCACCAGCGCCTGTCGGCCGAGCTGGCCAGCGGGCGGCGCAGCTTCTACGCCATGCCCTACCAGCGCTACTACATCTGGGGCGCCACCGCCGGCATGCTGCGCAACCTGTTCCACTTTCTGCGGGCGTGACGCAATCGCTAATAAGTTTGATTCCGGCGCGCCGCTGCGCTATCGTAGCGGGCATTGCGGCAATGCCAATCTCAAGGACGTTTAATGACTTTTCTTTCCATTCTTTGCGCGCTGCTGATCGAGCAGATGAAGCCCCTGCGGGCGGATAATCCCATCTACGCCGAGATCAAGAGCCTGGCCGTGCGCATGGAAGCGTGGTTCAATGCGGGCGACTCCAAGCATGGCCGCATGGGCTGGTTCCTGATGATGTTCAGCCTGATGGCGCCGACCATGCTGATCTACTGGGTGCTGCTGCGCTACGACTGGTTCCTGGCCGCCTTCGCATGGAATGTGCTGATCGTCTACCTGACGCTGGGCTTCCGCCACTATAGCCACTATTTCACCTCCATCCAGCTGGCCCTGAACGCGGGCGACGAGGCGGCCGCGCGCGCGCTGCTGGCCGAATGGACCAAGCTCGACACGGTGGGCATGGAGGCCGGCGAAATCTCGCGTATCGCGGTGGAAAAAGCGCTGATCACCACGCACCGCAATGTGTTCGGCGTGTTCTTCTGGTTCCTGATGCCGCTCGGCCCGGCCGGCGCGGTGCTGTACCGCGTGTCCGAATACCTGGCGCGCGCCTGGACCGAACCCGAGCACATGCGCAACGAAGCCTTCGGCGAATTCGCCACCAAGGCCTTCTACTGGATAGACTGGATCCCGGTGCGCCTGACCGCCGTGGCCTTCGCCGTGGTGGGCAATTTCGAGGACGCCATCTACGCCTGGCGCAACTTCGCCCACCGCTGGGCGGACGAGGCGCGCGGCATCATCCTGGCCGCCGGCGGCGGCGCCATGGGCGTGCGCCTGGGCACGCCGCACGAGAATGCCGCGCGCGTGCTGCCGGCCGACGCGGCCGTGGTGGACAGCTCGGACATGGAGTCCGACGCGCTGCCGGGCGAAGAGCCGGGCGTGCGCGCCCTGCAGAGCACAGTGGGCCTGGTCTGGCGCGCGCTGCTGCTGTGGATGATGCTGCTGCTGTTGCTTTCCGGCGCAGTCTGGCTGGGCTAAGGGGGCGCTGAAAGAAAACCGACAGCCGGAACGGGTTACAATGTCGGGATTGGCGGTCGCGGACCATACAGCGCGGCTGCCAATGCGTGTTTCAAATCAAGTACTTACCTCCTTAGGTCTTCTATAAGATATAATACCTAGGATTTTTCACGCATCCAGGTCCCGCGAGTATCTATGGCCGAGTCAGCTCAATCCCCCAAAGAACTGGCCAACGAGTTCTTTATCCTTGGCATCACCGCCGATGGCAGGCAATTCCGTCCCAGCGACTGGGCCGACCGCCTGTGCGGCGTCATGTCGTGCTTCCGTCCGGAAGGCACCAGCGGCCGAGATTCGCATCTCGGTTATTCCACCTTTGTGCGCCCGACCCATATCAATGGCGTCAAGGCGGTGGTGGTGAACGAAGCGCTGCGGGACTTCGAACCGATGGCCTACCATTTCGTTCTCAATTTCGCCAAGGACAATGGCTTGCAGGTGGTGGACGCCTGCTTCCTGCCCCTGCCCGGAGAAAAATAAGCGTAGGATAGGGCTCTCATTCACTTGCCAGCCCTGCGAGCGCTTATGCATTTTTCCAAGTCCGGTTACGCCATTACACTGCTGCTGTGCAGCGCCTCCCTGCTTCCCGCCGCCAGCGCGCCGGCCGCCGTCCCGGTCAAAGGCCCTTCGGTCGAGGGCATCACCGAATACCGGCTGCCGAACGGCCTGAAAGTGCTGCTGTTCCCGGACGCCTCCAAGCCCACCGTCACCGTCAACGTCACCTACCTGGTCGGCTCGCGCCACGAGAACTACGGCGAGACCGGCATGGCCCACCTGCTTGAGCACATGCTGTTCAAGGGCGCGCCGAAAAACCGCAGCATTCCCCAGCAGTTCGCCGACCGCGGCATGGAGTACAACGGCACCACGTCCTACGACCGCACCAACTACTACGAAGTGTTCCAGGCCGGCGGCGACAACCTGAAATGGGCGCTCGACATGGAAGCGGACCGCATGGTCAATTCCTTCGTCGCCAAAAAGGACCTGGACTCGGAAATGACGGTGGTGCGCAACGAGTACGAGAGCGGCGAGAACAGCCCCTTCGAGGTGCTGCTCAAGCGCATGCAGAGCGTGGCCTACGACTGGCACAGCTACGGCCGCTCCACCATCGGCAACCGCAGCGACATCGAGAACGTCAAGATCGAGAACCTGCAGGCCTTCTACCGCACCTACTACCAGCCGGACAACGCGGTGCTGCTGGTGGCCGGCAAGTTCGACCCGGCGCAAACGCTGGCGTGGATTTCGAAGTCCTTCGGCGCCATTCCGAAACCCAAGCGCAAGCTGCCGCCTTTCTGGACCGTGGAGCCGACGCAGGACGGCGAGCGCGCCTTCACCGTGCGCCGCAAGGGCGACATCCAGATCGTGGCGCTGGGTTACAAGATACCGGCCGCGCTGCATGAAGACAGCGACGCGCTGGCCTTCATGTCCGAGATCCTGAACGACACGCCGAACGGCCGCTTGCACAAGGCGCTGGTGGAAACCGGCAAGGCGGCGCAGGTGTTCAGCTTTGGCCAGACCGGCTACGCGCCGGGCCTGCAATTGATAGGCGCCGTGGTGAAAGCGGGCCAGCCCATGGAGCCGGTGCGCGAGGAACTGATCGCGGCGGTGGAAGGCTTTGCCAAAACGCCGCCCAGCGAGGACGAAATGGCGCGCGTGCGGCGCAATGTCGGCAACAGCATAGAGAAGGCCTTGAACGACCCGCAGAAGGTGGGCGTGGCGCTGTCCGAACAGATCGCGCTGGGCGACTGGCGCCTGCTGTTCCTGGGCCGCGACAGCCTGGCCAAGGTGACGCCGCAGCAGGTGGCCAAGGCCGCCGCGCATTATCTGCGGCGCGACAACCGCACCGTCGGCAGCTTCCTGCCCGAGGACGCGCCGCAGCGCGCAGAAATCACCGCCGCGCCGCCCATCGAGAAAGTGATGCAGGACTTCAAGGGCAAGGAAAACACGCTGGTGTCCGAGGTGTTCGACCCCAGCCAGGCCAACATCCTGAAACGCACCGAGCTGAAAACCATAGGCGGCCTGAAAGTGGCGCTGCTGCCGAAGAAGAACCGGGGCGAGACCGTGTCGGTCGACCTGCGCCTGCACTGGGGCGACGAGAAGAACCAGTTCGGCAAGGCCACGGTTGCCGCCGCCGTCAACCACATGCTCACGCGCGGCACCAGCAAGTACAGCCGCGCGCAGCTGGCGGACGCGATGGAAAAGCTGAAGATGTCCGGCAGCGTGTACCGCTTCGACACCACGCGCAGCCACCTGGCTGAAGCGCTGCGCCTGGCCGCGCACGTGCTCAAGGAACCGGCCTTCGACGCGGGCGAATTCGAGCAGCTGCGCCAGCAATGGCTGGTGGGCGTGGAAGCGTCGCGCAACGAGCCGCAGGTGCTGGCCACCACGGAACTGGCCAAGCACTACAACAACTATCCCAAGGGCGACGTGCGCTACGCGCTGAACACGGACGAGCAGATCGAAGCCATCAAGGCGCTCACGCTGGACCAGCTGAAGGCCTACCACCGTGAATTCTACGGCGCTTCGCACGGCGAGCTGGCCGTGGTGGGGGACTTTGATTCGCCGGCCCTGCAGGCGGTGGTGGCCGAGGAGTTCGGCAGCTGGGCCAGCAAGCCCGATTACGCGCGCATCCTCAGCGTCAACGTCGAGCGCCCGGCGCTGCATAAGGTGATCAACGCGCCGGACAAGGAGAACGGCTTCTACGCGGCGCAGGTGAACATCGACATGAACACCGAAGATGCGGATTTCGTGGCGCTGGAACTGGCCAACTACATCCTCGGTGAAGGCGGCCTGAAGTCGCGCCTGATGGACCGCATCCGGCAGAAGGATGGGCTGTCCTACGGCGGCGGCTCCAGCCTGTCGGTGAGCGACGTGGACCGCGCCAGCAACCTGTCCATCTCGGCCATCGCCGCGCCGCAGAACCTGAAGAAGTTGGAGCAGGCCATCCACGAGGAAGTGGCGCGCGCGCTGAAGGACGGCTTCACGGCGGCGGAAGTGGCCGGCGCCAAGTCGGGCATGCTGCAGCAGCGCATCCAGAACCGCTCCCAGGACAACGTGCTGGCCGGCGGCTGGGCCAACTTCCTGTACCTGAACCGCACCTACGCCTGGAGCCAGGCCTACGAGGACAAGCTCAAGGCGCTCACGCCGGCGCAGGTGAACGCGGCCTTCCGCAAGGCGGTGGACCTGAACAAGCTGAGCGTGGTGATCGCGGGCGACCAGGCCAAGGCCAAGTAAGGGGCGAAATGGCGGGTTACGCGGCTGTGCCGCTAACCCGCCCTACGCGTTTGGGTTGGGTTGGGATGGGACGGGACGGGACGGGTAGGGCGGGTTAGCGCGGAGCGCGTAACCCGCCAGCATCAAGGCGTACTCAGCTCGGCCACGAAGTCGTACATATCGCCCCTGAAGTAGGAACGGCAGAACTCCACGGCGCGGCCGTCGCGCAGGAAGCCGAGCCGCTCCACCGCCAGCCCGGCGTCTCCCTCTTTCGCCTGCAGCAGCGCGGCCTGCTCGCCGGTGAGCAGCAGCGCGCTCAGGCGCTGCAGGGCGCGCACCGGGCGGTTGCCGGCCAGCTCCAGCGCCTCGTACATCGACACGTCCACCGCGTCCAGCGAGGGCAGGGCGTCCGCCACGATGGTGGCGTATTCCAGGCACATGGGCATATCGTCCGCATAGCGGATGCGGTTGAAGCGGTACACCGGCGCGCCCGGGCTGAGCCGCAGCCGCAGCGCTTCCTCCGGCGTCACCGTCCCCTCCGAACGCTTCAGCCACACGCTGCGCGGCGTGCGTCCGCGCGAGCGCATGTCCTCCGAGAAGGAGGTCAGCTTGGCGAAGTTCTTCTCGATCCGCGTGTTGATGAAATTGCCCGAGCCGGCGCGCCGCACCAGCAGCCCCTCGTCCACCAGGCCGTCGATGGCCTTGCGCACCGTGATGCGGGAAACCGACAGGTCGTTGGCCAGCTGGCGTTCCGCCGGCAGGGCCTCGTCCGGCCCGAACAGGCGCTTGTCTATCGCTTCGCGCAGCGCGCGCTGCAACTGCTGGTACAGGGGCTGGCTACTGGTCTGCCCCAGGTGCTGCATGATCTGCGCAAGCGATGTCATGTCTTCCGTCCCCGTGTATTGGTGCCTTTTTATGCGATCCGATAATACCAAAAAAAGACCGGCACGCTAGCGGTTTGCATCGCGGTACGACCGGTACAGAGGGAGATAGCGCTATCTCGGGTGGAATATTGGCAAAGTGGTCTGTGTGGCTTAAACAACATGTGAAAAAAATACGAAAATTGGTAGTACTCTGGTATTGGATGGTTGTATATTGGCGTTGAATTGGTTTTGTAAGTGGTTGCATAGAGGGATCTGCGGGGTGTCGCGGGGAGCGCGGCGGTCCGCAAGAGGATCTACTTAAAACGGACGGGCCTTCGACGAAGGCTCCAATCAAGGGGGAGTACATGAAGCGCAATTTGACACCGATCGCCACTGCGGTCGCCATCCTGATCACCAGCACCGCCGCCATGGCGCAGGATGCATCCAAGACGCCCGACGCGGTCGTGACCGTGACTGGCGTGCGTGCCGCATTGGCGCAGTCGATCAACCAGAAGCGTAACGCCGACTCGCTGGTGGAGGTGATCACCGCCGAAGACGTGGGCAAGATGCCGGACAAGAGCGTCGCCGATTCGCTGCAGCGCGTACCTGGCGTATCCGTCGCCACCGCCGGCGGCGCCGAAGGCGGCTTCGGCGAGAACGACCGCGTCAGCCTGAAAGGCACGCCGTCCAACCTGACCCTGACCACGCTGAACGGCCACACCGTCTCCAGCGGCGACTGGTACATCTCCAACATTACCGGCGGCGGCCGTTCGGTCAGCTACTCGATGTTCCCGTCCGAACTGATCGGCCGCGTGACCGTGCACAAGAGCGCCCAGGCCAACCTGACCGAAGGCGGCGCCGCCGGTAACGTGGACATCGAAACCCGCAAGCCGCTGAGCTTCAAGAAGCCGCTGACCCTGATGGGTTCCATCGAAGGCGCCTACGGCGACGCGGCCAAGAAGACCGACCTGCAGGTCAGCGCGCTGGCCAACTGGAAGAACGACGCCAACAACGTCGGCGTGCTGGTGCAGGTGTTCGACGAGAAGCGCACGCTGCGCCGCATGGGCCAGGAATTCCTCTGGTGGGACAAGCTGACCAAGGGCTTCGCACCGGACTGGATCGCCAAAAATCCTGAAGTCGAAAACAAATACCTGTCCATGCTGACCGGCTCCTCGCTGTTCCAGCAGAAGCGCGAACGCAAGGGCGGCATGGTGGACGTGGAAGTGAAAGTCAACAGCGACTTCAGCTTCGACATCAGCGGCCTGTACACCCGCCTGGACGCGGACAACGTCAACGCCAACTTCATGCTGGCGCCATACCAGCCGCTGTCGAACAACTGGTCCGGCGTGGGCGGCGTGGTGCCGTCGGCTTACACCATCTCGGGCAACCAGATCACGTCGATCACCTTCCCGAAAACCTGCCCGGTCGCCAGCTGCGCCAACATGGGTCCGTCGGTACAGGACATCATCGCCCGTCCCGGCTCGTTCAGCGATTCGAAGTTCGTCAACGTGGACTGGAAATACCGCGTCAGCGACGACCTGAAAATCACCGGCCAGATCGGCACCACGCGCGGCACCGGCTATGCGCGCGACTACGGCTACGAAGCCTGGCTGGCCTACTCGGGCACCAGCCTGACCATGCACGGCCTGGACGCACCGGCCACCGTCACCGTGGACAACGCCGGCACCTTCAACCCGCGCACCGGCGCCGACTTCTTCGGCGGCTGGGCATCGGACACCACCGCCAAGGACAAGGAAACCTACGGCCAGGTGGACGGCACCTACAAGACCCCATGGGACGTGGTGCCGACCATCCGCATGGGCCTGCGCACCGCCAAGCATGACCGCCAGCTGACCTGGCTGGCCGGCACCGTGGCGCCTGCGGGTTCGCTGCTGGCCAACCGCCCAACCGGCCTGACGACCTACCCAACCAGCCCGCTGGACAACGTGCTGCAGAACCCATGGACCTTCACCGCCGATTCGATGAAGGAATGGGGCGACAAGTACGTGAAGTTCGACAGCCATTCGTACCAGAACGAGTTCACCATCGCCGAGAAAGCGCATGCCGCCTACGCGATGGGTGACCTGAACCTGGGCGCGGTCACCGGTAACGTCGGCGTGCGTTTCGTGAAGACGGAAATCAACGTGGCCAACGGCTCCGGCAACACGGTATGGAATCCGGTCTACACCTCGAAGACCTACAACGACTTCCTGCCCAGCCTGAACCTGCGCACCGACCTGGCCAGCAACGTGGTGCTGCGCGGCGCGGCCAGCCGCACCCTGGCGCGTCCGGACTTCGGCGCACTCGGTTCGCTGAGCCTGAACGACCTGACCTTCTCGGGCACCGGCGGCAATCCCAACCTGAAGCCGATCTACTCGAACAACGTGGATGCGGGCATCGAGTGGTACTTCATGCCGAAGTCGCTGATTGCAATGAGCGTGTATGACATGCACCTGGGCTCCTACGTGACCTTCGGTTCGTCGGTGGCGCAGTTCTTCAACCAGTCCACGCACTCGGTCACCAACTACAACATGAGCTCGGCCCTGAACACCAAGGCCCGGGTGAAAGGCGTAGAGCTGCAGTACTCGCAGGACCTGGGCAACGGCTTCGGCGCCAGCGTGAACTACACCTACGCGGACGGCAAGGAAACCGGCAAGGCGCCTAAATCGGCCTGCGCGGACCTGGGCGATTGCAGCATGATCGGCACCTCGAAGAACTCGTACAACGCCAGCGTGTTCTACGAGAACGACAAGTTCAGCGCACGCGTGAACTACAGCTTCCGCTCGGCCTTCCTGAATGGCCTGGACCGCAACAGCGCGATCTACCAGGACGATGTAGGCACCGTGTCGCTGGCGCTGAACTACAACCTGACCGAGAACCTGACGCTGTCGTTCGAAGGCAAGGACCTGAACGATCCGCTGCTGAAGTCCTACGCCACCACCAAGGACCAGCCGCGCGCCTTCTACAAGAACGGCAAGCAGTTCTTCCTGGGCGTGCGCGGCAAGATGTAATGCCGGCTGAAGTCTGACGCAATACAGGGCAGGGCTTCTTCGGAGGCCCTGCTTTTTTCTTATTGGAGCAGGAATGCATTTTCTGATTAAAACGGCGCTGCTGGCGGGCGCGCTGCTCGGTTCCGCGCAGGCGGCTGCGCCTTCGCCGCGCGTGGTCTACAGCCCCTACAAGCACCTGGCGATGCACAACGACCCAGCCAGCAACGTCATTACGTTGGCGCCCGAGGGCAGGCGCGTGCCCTACATAGGCCACAGCAAACAGACGCTGACCTGGGCCTTCGCCAGCGGGGAGTGCGGCGAGGAGAACTGGGGCGGCCAGCCGGCGCAGGCGGTGGCGGACGCGAACGTATCCGCTTTCGCCGCGGCCGGCGTGGACTACATCGTTTCCACCGGCGGGCAGGGCAATGTGTTCACCTGCGGCAGCGACGAAGGCATGGAGCGTTTCATCCAGCGCTACGAATCACCGCGGCTCATAGGCATTGATTTCGATATCGAAGCAGGGCAGACCAGGGCGCAGGTGGACTCGCTGGTGCAGCGCATCGCGGCGGCGCAGGCGCGGCGCCCGCAGCTGCGCTTCAGCTTCACCGTCGCCACGCATGCCGCGTCGGACGGCAGCCGCCGCAGCCTGAACGAGATGGCCGAGACCGTGCTGGACGCGATGCGCCGCAGCGGCCTGAAAGACTACGTGCTGAACATCATGGTGATGGACTACGGCCCTGCCGCGAAAGACGTGTGCGTGGTGCGCAAGGGCCGCTGCGACATGGGCGCCTCGGCGCTGCAAGCCGCGCGCAATGTGCATGAGAAGTACAAGGTGCCGTACAGCCGGATCGAACTGACCGCCATGATAGGCGTGAACGACGTGGTGGAAAACGTCTTCACCATGGCCGACATGGAGGCGATGGCGCGCGGCGCGCGCAAGCTGAAGCTGGCCGGCCTGCATTTCTGGTCGGTGGACCGCGACACGCCGTGCCGCACCGAGGTGAAGGGCGCGGACGCCGCCTGCAGCGGCATGCCCGGCGTACCGCCCGGCGCATACGCACGCGCGCTGGAGGCCGGCAAGTGAGCGGAACAGCAAACCGCTACCTGTCGCTGGACGTGCTGCGCGGACTGACCGTCGCGCTGATGATCATCGTGAACACGCCGGGCGACTGGAACGCCGTGTTCGCGCCGCTGCTGCACGCGCAGTGGCACGGCTTCACGCCCACGGACTGGGTCTTCCCCACTTTCCTGTTCGTGGTCGGCAATGCGCTCAGTTTCGCGCTGCCCAAGTACGCGCGGATGGGCAACGGCGCCGTGCTGGCCAAGGTGGGCAAGCGCAGCGCCATCATCTTCCTGCTCGGCTTCCTGCTGTTCTGGTTCCCCTTCGTGGCGGTGGACGGCGCGGGCAACTGGGGCCTGATTCCGCTGTCCGGCACGCGCATTCCCGGCGTGTTGCAGCGCATCGCCCTGTGCTTCGGCCTGGCCACGCTGATCCTGCATTTCTGGAAAGAGAAGGGCGCGCTGGCCTACAGCGTGCTGGCGCTGCTCGGCTACTGGCTGGTGCTGGCGCTGTGCGGCGACTACACGCTCACCGGCAACGCGCCCGCGAAGTTCGACCTGTGGCTGCTGGGCGAACGCCATCTGTACCACGGCGAAGGACTGCCGTTCGACCCGGAAGGCATGCTGGGCACGATTCCCGCGACCGTCAACGTCATCGCGGGCTACTTCGCGGGCAGGTTGATACTGGCCAAGGGCGCCAGCTACGAAACGCTGGCCAGGCTGATGATGGCGGGCGTGGCGTGCGCAGGCGCGGCGCTGTGCTGGGACCTTGTTTTCCCCATCAACAAGAAGCTGTGGACCAGCTCCTACGTGCTGTACACGATAGGCCTGGACCTGCTGGTGTTGCCGCTGCTGATCTACGTGATCGAGATGCGCGGCCGGCGCGGCTGGACCTACTTCTTCGAAGTATTCGGCAAGAACACCTTGTTCATCTACTTGCTGTCCGAGCTGGCGGTGGTGGTCCTGGTGAAGACGCAGGCAGGCAAGGGCAACGGCTACGACTGGCTCTATGCGCACGCCTTCCAGTCCCTGGCGCCGCCCAAGGCGGCGTCGCTGCTGTTTGCGGTGAGCTTCATGCTGGCCTGCTGGGCGGTGGGCTACGCGATGGACCGCCGCAGGATCTACGTCAAGGTCTAGCTCAGAACTTGAGGCGCAGGCCGGAGCGGTTGGCCAGCGCCGTCAGTCCCATCATGGCCATGGTCATCGCGGCGGCGTTCAGCAAACCGGGAACGCCGCCCGACGCCAGATACGGCCACCAGAAGCGCGGCAAGTGCAGCAGCGCCGCCAGCTGTTCCCACAGGTCCGGCGCGATATAGGCGAACAGCGCGTTCGCGCCGGCCGGCATCAGCAGCGCGCTCCACGCGCGCCACTGCAGCACGTCGATCAGCACATAGAACAGCAGGAACAGCGCCAGCACCAGCCCGGAGCACACCAGCGTGTACGACTCGGTGGCCTGGATCTTGTTGATGCCGTGCAGAGGGCGCAGCAGCATGCCCGCGCCGAACAGCGCCACGGCAAAGCAGGCCATCAGTACGATGCGGCGGCGGTGCAGCGCAGCCGGCGGCAGCTGCGCGGCGGCAGCCGGGGCAGCGCCGGCATCGCCTAGCGGGGCACGGCGCAGGAACAGCGTTCCCGCCAGCGTCCCCGCCAGCACATTGGCCGACGTCGAGCCCAACACCTGCGGCACATTGACGAAATCATTCAGCGCCTGCGGCAGCGGCAGCACACCGGCGGTGCCGGCCAGGTACAGCCCGACCAGCAGCACCAGGGCCGCCAACAGCAGCAGCGGCTTGCCGTCCACGGCCACATAAACCACGCTGCAAAGCAGATAAGCCCAGCCTATCATGCCCAGGATGCCCCACCATGCATGCTGCAGGTAGACGCTGCTGAACTCCGCGTTCAGCTCTCCCCGGAAGGACGCCAGCAGGAACAGCGTCAGCGCCAGCCCGGCCCAGAAGGCCGCGCCGCGCCGCGCGGCCTGGCGCCACAGCAGTATCATGGCCACGTAAAACAGCAGAAAGTAGGCGGCGCGCGGCAGCAGCGCGGCGGAAGCATCGTAGCGATAGGCGTTGGCCAGCACCACGCCCGCCACCATCAGGCTGCCCGCGCGCCACAGCAAGCGTACCCCCAGTGCCGCGCTGAAGCGCCCCTGCTCCCGGTTCAGCGCCAGCGGAATGGCGATACCCACGATAAACAGGAAAGCGGGAAACACCAGGTCCGGCAAGGTAATGCCGTCGGCCCTGGCGCTGGAATGCTCCAGCCAAAACGGAATGCCCGGCATGCCGGCGACATAGTTCACCCAGATCATGGCCAGGATAACGAAGCCGCGGAAAGCGTCAAGGCTGAGGAGGCGTGGCATTGATAGAAAGAAAAAAGGGGTCAGGGTTAATTAAATAATTAACCCTGACCCCATTTAGCGGTGGAGCAACTTAGTTATTTTGCGGCGGCGGCGGCGGCGGCCGCTGCGCCAGCGGCTGGACGGTTGACCCACAGGATCCAGTAGCGGGCCAGGTCGGCGCGGCCGTCGGCGCCTTGCACGGTTTCCAGCACTTTGACGGCGTCTTCTTTCTTACCGGCCATGGCGTAGGAGTAGCCCAGGCGCAGCTTGGCGTCGTCGGCGTTTTTCAGGCCGCCCTTGGCGATGCCTTGCTGGATCAGGTCGATACCTTTGTCGAACTGCTCCAGCGTGACGTAGGCGTAGCCCAGGTTGACCAGGCCGGTGCCGTCTTTCGACTTCTTGGCCGAGGCTTCGCCGCTGGCGATGTTTTTCACGTCGTCCGCAGCCTGCTTGTCGGCCTGCGCCTTGATCTTCTTGTGCTTGTCCGCATTGCCGCCCACGCCCAGCACGCCGGCTGCGTAGCCCGCGTCCATGGCTTTCTTGGCTTCGATCGGCTGGCCGGCCAGCAGGGCCAGTTCAGCCATTTCCATATAGTCTTCCTGCGACATCTTCGACACGGCGGCCTTTTCCAGGCGGTAGATGTCCAGCGCGAAGCGGGTCGAGTAGGTCGCCTTGCCTTGGGTGCGGCTCAGCAGGTCGATCCAGTAGTCGTCGGTCGGGTAGTACTGCACCAGCTTCTCGACGGCGACCAGGTAGGTGGCGGTGTCCTTGGACTTGGCGCCGGTGTTGGCCAGCAGCTGCAGTTCTTCCAGCGACGGCGCTTTGCCGGCCTTGGTGTTGGCGTCCAGGTCCTTCAGCAGTTCGGCCTTGGCGGTGGCGAAGTCGTTGTTAAAGTAGTAGGCGCGCAGCACGTAAGGACGCAGCTTGACGCTGTCGCCGGTGACTTCGGCGTACTTGTTGAAGGTGGCGATGGCTTTCGGATAGTCCTTGCCGTTGTAGTACAGATTGCCCAGCGCCTGGATGAAGTCACCCTGGTCGGCTGCCGGCAGCTTGCCCGAGGCCAATACCGCTTCCAGGCCCTGGATGGTCATGGCGTTGTTGGCGGTGACCGAACCCAGCGACACTTTCATGCGGTTCAGCACGAACACTTCGTACGGGGTCAGGTTGGGCAGGGCTTCGGCCTGGGTGATGCGGTTCTGGACTTCGGCGTAGTTCTTGGCGGTCATCAGGTCCTTGATCTGGGCCGGGTCCATCAGTTTGAACAGTTCAGGACGCACGGTGTCGGGCTTCGGTGCTTCCGGTGCGGGCGCGGCTTTTTCAGCCGCGTGCACGCCGGCCACCAGGGCCGGTGCGAAGTTCAGGCCGAGTGCGGCCACGATCAGGCTGGTACGTGCGAAACGAAACTTGGACATGGATAATCCTTCAATCTAAATAGAGACAAACGCGTATTCTCCCATAAATCGGGATAGGCGCCGGGTTTCAAAAGTGCGTGAATTGTAACCGCTGTTACAC
>Ga0308157_10006193_pt1 | contig 14476 bp, 10 predicted proteins | sample PhyBR1_FD_201035 | JGI IMG/M metagenome (GOLD analysis project Ga0308157, IMG submission 201035) | Phyllosphere microbial communities from UC Gill Tract Community Farm, Albany, California, United States - DLSLB.R1 | ecosystem: Host-associated > Plants > Phyllosphere > Unclassified | place: USA...
TCCATTGTTCTGAAAAAATCTGCAGGCTCAGGATGTTTAAAAGCCCATCTTTTAGAATACGTTTTAAAAGCTTTGTCGAAAAGTTCTCTTCCCATAATCGTTTCACGAAGAATATTCAATCCTGTTGCAGGTTTTGAATAAGCATTCGGACCAAACTGAATAATGTTTTCAGAATTACTCATGATGGGTTCCAGCTGATCTTTTGGAAGTTTCATATAATCAACAATCGTCCAGGCCGGGCCACGTTTTGAAGGGAATTTATTATCCCATTTTTCTTCCGTTAAATATTCGGTGAACGTATTTAAACCTTCATCCATCCAGCTCCATTGTCTTTCGTCTGAGTTGATGATCATTGGGAAAAAGTTGTGCCCAACTTCATGAATAATCACACCTATCATTCCGTTTTTGGTACCTTCAGAATAGGTTCCGTCTTTTTCTGTTCTTCCAAAATTGAAACAGATCATCGGATATTCCATTCCGTTGGAAGCTTCCACCGATTGAGCTACCGGATAAGGATAAGGAACTGTAAATTCTGAATACGTTTTAATTGTATGTGCAATAGCTTTTGTCGAATATTTTCTATATAAACCATAAGCTTCTTTTGGATAGAAACTCATTGCCATTACTTTATTATTGTTTTCAGGAATCGTAACGCCCATTGCATCCCAAACAAATTTTCTTGAAGAGGTCCAGGCGAAATCTCTCACGTCTTTCGCTTCAAAAACCCAAGTTTTTCTTTGTTTTGAATGATTTTTTTCTGCTTTTTTAGCTTCATCCAAAGTCACAATTTCTACAGGTTCGTTCGAAGTCTGAGACTTTTTATATCTTGATAATTGTTCTGATGATAAAACCTGATCGTAATTTTTACATTCACCGGTTCCGCCAATAATGTGATCAGCAGGAACGTTCATCGAAACTTTATAATTTCCAAAAACTAAAGCAAATTCGCCTCTTCCTGTAAACTGATGATTTTGCCAACCCTCAAAATCGCTGTACACGCACATTCTCGGGAACCATTGCGTAATCGTATAAAGATCGTTTCCATCTTCTGCGAAATTTTCGTAACCGCCACGGCCGCCCATTTGTATACGATTCGGAATATTGTAATTCCAATCAACCTTAAAGATAAATTTTTCACCTTTTTTAAGAACTTTAGGCAAATCAATACGCATCATCGTTTTGTTGACGGTATATTTCAAAGGATTTCCTGAAGCATCGGTTACTTTTTCCAAATTAACGCCGTATCCATTATCTTTTGAAGGGATATCTGTAGTCTTTAACTGTTGATCATTTAAAGATTTCGGAAGAGTAGAAGAGAATTGGTAGTCTGCTTTTTTTACCGTTGATTGCTGGTTTTCATCTAACTGAAGCCAAATATAATCTAAATCGTCAGGTGAATTGTTGTGGTAGGTAACCGTTTCAGAACCCTTCAGATTTCTTTTATCTTCATCCAAATATGCGGTGATGTCGTAATCTGCCCTGTTTTGCCAATATGCCTGTCCGGGAGCTCCGGAAGCTGTTCTGTAAACATTGGGTGTGGGAAGAATGGTTCCCAGCTGCTCAAATCTGTTTCCGTGATTGCTACCCGGATTATTTTGAATATTTTGAGCAAAAGCACCGATATAAAATAGAACTGAAAGTGCAGCAACTTTAAATTTCATAGTTAATATTTTTAATTGTTTTCAGGAAAAGCTAACCACCAGTCTTCCATTGATTTTATAATAGGCAAAAAGGCAATCCCTTTTTCTGTTAATTTATATTCTACTCTCGGAGGAATCTCAGCATAAGCAATTCTCAAAATAAGACCGTCATTTTCCAATTCTTTTAAAATCGTGGTTAATGTTCCCTGTGCTAAATTATCTAATTCCCGCTTCAGAACTCCGAATCTTTTTGGGCATTCATTAGCGATAATTTTTATCAGAGAAATCTTCCATTTTCCATTGATCATCTTCAAAGCTTGCTCTGCGTAGCAATTATTTGCCAGAAAAAGAAAATTTTCTGTACAGCTAACGGTTTCATTATCAGAATTAGTATTAAAATTCATACTGAGTATGTTTTTCTTACCTACTTGACAGCAGGATTTGAGGTTCTTACTTTTGATGCCGTAAAGTTAAAATATTATCAATGAAAATGAGAAATTTTCAAGAGTTTAACAAATGGCTGAGTTTAATTGTCATTTCGATGTCGATTTTTTTATGTGTTCTGGATCTTTTCATTGTTAATATTGCAATACCATCCATCAAAAATTCTATCAATGCAAGTACTGCCGAAACGCAGTTTATAATCGTTTTTTATATCATTGGTTATGGTGCTTTTCTGATTACGGGAAGTAAAATAGGGAACAAATATGGGCACAAGAAAACCTTTATTGTTTCCATGTTCAGCTTTATGGTGTTTTCATTTTTTTGCGGAAGTTCTACTTCTGCAACAGCATTGAATGTAAGCCGGCTTTTCCAGGGGATTTCGGCTGCTTTTATGGTTCCGCAAGGTGTTGCTTTAATATCCAATGTTTTTACAATTGAAGAAGAAAGAGTGAAAGCTTTGGGTTTTTACGGTGCAATTGCAGGAATTGCTTCGGTTATAGGACAGGTTTTAGGAGGTGTAATTCCTGATCTTCATTTGAGTTTTGATGCGTGGCGACTTGTTTTCTTTATTAATATTCCGATTGCGCTTTTGGTCATTATTTTGGCTAATAAATATCTGAAAGAAGTTGAAATTAAAGGAAAAGAATCTATACAAATCTTTCCACAAATGATATTGATTATTCTCCTGATTGTTTTGATGTATGCAATTGTCATCAGTGGTGAAGAAGGTTGGAGGACAAATAATATTCTGTTACTGCTTTCATCTTTAACCGGTTTGATTCTTTTTGTTTTAAATCAAAAAAGGAAATTTAAAAAGGGAAAAGAGGTTTTGATCAATATGAAACCTTTTCTATATCCAAGTTTTAAAATTGCGCTTTTAGCAGCCGTAACTTATTATCTGGTTCAGGATTCTTATTTTTTCATCAATGCCAATTTTTTTGAAGAACATCATCATTTGAGCTCTACAAAAACAGGGTTATTGTTTGCCTGCCAAGGAATCGGTTATGTTTTAGCATCTTTATTATCCGTTAGATTTTTAAATAAATATCAGGAGAAATTTATTGTTTTCGGTTTAGTCATCATGATTTTAGGACTTGTAGGACATATTTATGCAGTTAATACGCCAACCATAAATCTATCAATTATTTCTGTTGTTTTATTCTTTTACGGAATAGGATGCGGAATCGTTTTGCCATCTATGTTTACCAATGCAATGAGAAAATTACCTGTTTCAATTACTTCGCTTGCAACAGGAGTTTATTTGACGATACAACAAATTTCTATTGGATTTGGGGTAAGTTTGGTGGGCCGGATTTATTTTACCCTTGATAATGGATATTTAATGGCAACCTGCGTAATGATTTTTTTATTATTGATTACGATAAGTATATTTTTAATTTCAGGTGTTAGATTAAAAAGGAATTCTCTCTAAAGTCATTTTTAAAGCTAATGCGAAAACTCCCGATGATACAAACAAAATCCAGTCTTTTTTGTTGATTTTGAAAAGACTTAATAAAATAAAAAGCAATATTAAAATAGCAAAAACAATCACGATTTGCCCCGCTTCCAAACCAATATTAAATCCTAAAAGCGGAACAGCAATACTCTGGCTTTTGGCGATCATCACTCTTGCGGTATTGGCAAAGCCTAAGCCGTGAATTAATCCGAAAAATAAGGCTAAATAATAATTGGTTTTATCCTGAGACTGTTTTTTATTTTTCATTAGAATATTTCCGGCAGCCGTCAAAACAATCGTCAACGGAATCAAAAATTCAACCCAATCTGAAGGAAGTCTTATCACATCGAGAATGCTTAAAGCTAATGTTACAGAATGCCCGATTGTAAATGCAGTTACCAGAATTAGAATTTTTTTCCATTCTTTGAAGGTGTAAACAGCAATTAAAGCTAATACAAAAAGCTGATGATCAAGTGCATCCAATGAAATTATATGTTCCCATCCGAGTTTTAAATAGAATAAAAAGTCGTGCATTTTAATTATGAGTTAATATTTTTAATTATTGTTATAAATAATGGTTTAATTATTTTTAATACAATAAAAAGGTTAAAATGTTAAAAATTAAATAATTATTTAAAGTTTTAGATAAAAATTGTATAATTGTTTTTTAAAACTACAATATATGAAACTAAAAAAATTATTTTCTACAAAAGTACATATTCCAAAAAAAGAAAACACAGTTCTTAGGAATGTTACTGTTGCTTTACTGGTATTTTTTTCTTGTACCTTTTTTGGACAAGTACAAAAGTTGGATTATCGATTTGATATTTTGCTACAAAACAGAGAAACGTTGTCAAAACAAGGACTTATTAAGGAACTAGAGCAACCCGAAATGAAACTGGACAAACATCTGGTTGTGACAGCAGCAGGAGCGCAAACGATGTATTCATGTATTATCTATACGAAAGCACCCGAAAAATTAAAAGCTGAAGGTATTCTAGTACAAAGTCAATTACCGAATTTTGCTACAGCATTAGTTACCATTGAAGATATTGAGAAACTTCTTCAACTTCCTTATGTGGAGTCTATTATGGCTCCTACTTTTGATGAGCTTCATAATGATGTAAGCAGAGCCCAATCGGGCGCAAGCCTTTTGCAGGATGGCGTTTTTAATAATACAGCATATGTAGGAAACGGAGTTTTGGTCGGAATTTATGATACCGGTATCGATTGGAAACATCCAGATTTTAGAGGAGTCACCGATCAAACGAAAAGTAGAATCTATTCTATTTGGGATCAGACTTTAACACCTCAAGGGACAGAAACATCACCAACAGGATTTTCCACAGGAGTGGAATATACTAAAGCTCAGATCGAAGATGAATTAGACGGATCTCCTGCTAACTTTGTTCGTGAAAATGACACAAATGGGCACGGAACACACGTTGCGGGGACTGCAGCAGGAAATGGGGCTGCATTTGGTGATAAAAGACATAAAGGTTTTGCTCCGAATGCTGATATTGTTTTTGTAAAAGGAGGAAACGGATCATTCCCAACTACAAATACCATCAATGCATTAACCTATTTTCAAAATGTTGCAACTGCATTAAATAAACCGATCGTTGTTAACATGAGTATAGGGGGGCAAGGATCGGCTCATGACGGTAGTGGTTCTCATGAAGTTGCCGTAGATAATTTTACATCTTCAGGTCCGGGTAGAGTTGCGGTGATTTCTGCGGGTAATGATTATGGCGGTAACATTCATAAAAAAATAGATATTGCTTCAAGTGCTACAGGAACTTATACTTTTACTGTGTCTAGTAATACTACTGCATCATCCATATTTTCATTTTTAATGTATGCAAATGATGATTCACCGGTAACAGCAATACTTACAACGCCAGATGGACAGCAATATACACAAAATATATCCTCTAATACTATCCATAATATATTGGGAGGAGGCTTCACAGCAACAATGTATAATTATTGGAGTAATAATAACAATAAAAGATATGTACAGATGATTATTAGTAGAGTAACAGGATCTACTAGCAATTGTCAGGGTACATACACGCTGGCAGTCACTAATAATGGAACGCAGCCTATTTCAGCTCACGGATGGCTCTACAGTGAAGGAGTTGCAACGACTTTGGTAGGTGGTAACAATGAATATATTGTAGGGTCTCCGGGAAATGCGACAAGTGCAATTACAGTTGCCTCTTATTTGGGAAGAGCAGCATATTATTCTACCGGTAATTATCGTACACCTGCTCCACAGGAATCGATTTCATCGTTCAGTTCTCAGGGGCCAAGGGTTGATGGTTTTCAAAAACCTGAAATAACGGCTTCTGGTGAAAATGTTATTTCTGCAAAATCGAGTAATTCTGCACCATCATCAACAAGTGTTATCGGTGGAACGACGTATTATTTAAAAAATCAAGGAACAAGTATGTCTGCGCCGGGTGTTGCGGGAGCTGTAGCATTATTGCTTCAGGCAAATCCTTCTTTAACAGCAGCTGAGGTAAAAAGTCGTCTTACTCTTAATGCAAGACAAGACGGGGCAACAGGAAGTGTTCCCAATGCACGATGGGGCGCGGGAAAATTAGATATTTATAAGGCTGTTACAGATGTGCTTAATTGTGTTGAATCTAATATGGAAATAGTTACTTATGATGAGCCTTTTATTAATCCCAGTCAAGAAAGTAATATATTTGATAATACCTTATTTGCCGTTCGTTTTACTCCCACATTAACTGGGAAATTAGGAGGCTTTGCATTTCATACAGGATCAACGGCAACCACGACTGATATAGCAGCTGATATTCAGGTGAGAAAAGTTAATGCGAATGGTGATCCAGGCGACATAATTGCCACTAAAACCGTGTCTTCTTGGATAAATAATGTTCAGAGATATACATGGAATTACATCGATTTGTCTGATTTAAATATTCAGGCAACAACAGGTAAAGATTTTTATATTACCATAAATGGTCTTGCTGGGAAAATATCTGTGAGAAATGAGTCAGTAGTCGTTGATGGCAGGTCAAAAACTTCTACCGATGGCACAACTTGGGCTTCTAGAACATTTGATCTAAAAATGAGAGCAACTATTTATGAAGATGTTGCTGAAGTTAAAAATTTAGCTACAACAAACCAAACTAAAATGTCTGCAGCTGCAAACGGATATAATTATTTTGCAAACAATTGCCAGCTTATTTCAAGAGTGGAAAAAGAAACAGCAAGTACAGTTGCAGGAAATGTTACTTCAAAAGTTTGGGTGGATAACTTACAACCAAATTATGTATCTAGAAGATATGAAATCAACTCTGACGCAAATACAGCTAATGCAACAGGGAAAGTGACTTTATATTTTAAACAGGCTGAATTTGATGCTTATAATTCGACGAATACAGTAAAGTTACCGACTTCCGGTACTGATATGTCAAATAAAGCCAACCTGTTAATTGAAAAATATTCCGGGACGAGCAATACGGGTATCGCAGCATCTTATGGCAGTACACCCGTTATAATTATGCCTAATGTTACTGATATTGTATGGAATGATACCTATCAATATTGGGAAGTTACTTTTCAGGCAACAGGTCTAGGGGGATATTTTATAAGAACATCTTCTGCCTTCTTAGGAACTAATGAAATTAAGGCTGACTCTGGAGTTAATATTTATCCCAATCCTGCTAAAACATTTGTAACGGTAGATTTGGGCAAAAATTATAAAGCCAAAATAACCATTATAGATGCATCTGGAAGATTAGTTAAAACATTAGATATCAATTCTAAGGATAAGGTTAATGTATCTGGATTAGTGAAAGGAACTTATTTATTGGATATTACTTTGGATAATGATAAGAAAATTGTAAAGAAAATTATTAAAGAATAATAAATAAACTATAGAATATGCAAAGTGGCAATGGTTTTTCATTGCCGCTTTTTTTTATATTTGTTTTTAAATATAATTACAATGTTTGTAGCTCTTAAAAAAATCTTTATCAGTTTTCTAATCTTATTTTTAGGGCTTACTTCCTTTGTTTCTGCAAAAGAATTTCATCCTTACCACGTTGGTTCGGTAGAAATCAATTACAATTCAAAATCAAAAACTTTTGAAATTACCGGAAGATTTTTCTTAGACGATTTAGAAAATGGACTTGCTAAAAAATACGGAAAGCCATTTCATTTTAATGATGCAAAATATAAAGCCCAAATCAATGAGGCTTTAAAAAATTACAGCGCTGAATATTTCAAGCTGAAAACAGATAAGCAATTTTTAAAAATCAAGTACATTGGTTATGAAGAAGACAGCGAATCTGTGAATATTTATCTTGAATCTGAAAAAGTGGAAAATTCCAAAAAAGTAGAGGCTGCGGTGAGTTTTCTGTATAATTTATTTGATGATCAAATCAACTTAGTTCATATCATCGTTAATGGAAACCGTAAAAGTGAAAAGCTGACGTATCCGAATAGATATTTATTTCAGCAGTTTTAATTAAAATTATTTTTGAAGTTGTAAAAGAGCATTTTCAGCTTTTGCGTGGGCTAAAAGATCAGGAAAAAAATCATCATAACATTTCTGCAAAGCATCTTTATTATCTAAAAAAGCCTGAAAAACCGGAATGTCTTTATCTAAATATTTTGCTTTATTCAAAACATTCTGAATGCTGAATTTAATACCCCAATCTTCCCGGTAATTGTATAACCAATCGTCGTGTTCCATTTTTGCAAGCATTTTTTTGAAATTTTCAGAAAGAAATTGCTCATTTTCATTCAACACTCTATAAACTCTCAACGAATGTTCTTTCCAACCTTTCAACGAATTTAAACTGAGATCTGTTGACAGAAAATAATCCATCGAGACATCTACAAAAGCTCCTGCGTAAAGCCTTACAAGCGGACTAAAAACTTTTTTTGCTTCATGAATGGCGGGGTGCGAATCTGTAAATGTATCAATCGCACGATGCAAAGTAATCCCATCCTGAATATCTTTCGGGAAAGAATAGCGGTCTTTGTTTCGAATGAAATCTTCGAGAAACTGCCCGACAATTTGTCCGTCATTGAAAGTAAGAAAAGAGTGGGCGAGAAAGTTCATAGACGAATATAGAAATTTTTAAGCAAACTTGTGTCATGAAAATAATCGCTCATGAAAATCCTCAACTTTACTTACTTCTTCAATCTTAATTCCGAATTTTCTCTTTGGGATTTTATTTAAATTAGAAACAAAAATTTTCTCATAACCCAATTTTTCAGCTTCCGTAATTCTTTGTTCGACCTGCGCAATCGGACGAATTTCTCCACTCAAACCAATTTCACCGGCAAAACAGAAATGTTCTGAAATAGCAATATCTTCATTAGATGACAGAATAGATGCGACAACCGCTAAATCTAAAGCAGGATCGTCGGTTTTTATTCCGCCTGTGATATTTAAAAAGACATCTTTTGCACCCAATTGAAAACCTGCTCTTTTTTCAAGAACAGCTAACAGCATATTGAGTCTTTTAGAATCAAAACCGGTACAACTTCTCTGCGGCGTTCCGTAGACAGCGGTACTTACCAAAGCCTGAATTTCCAACAGCATCGGTCGGTTTCCTTCTAACGTTACTGCTACAGAATTGCCCGAAAGCTCTTCAAACTTTTTAGTAATTAAAATTTCAGAAGGGTTTTTAATTTCTTTTAAACCTTGCGAAACCATTTCGTAGATTCCAATTTCTGCAGTTGATCCGAAACGGTTTTTATTGGCTCTCAAAAGTCTGAAAAGATGGTTTCTGTCTCCATCGAAATTCAGAACGACATCGACCATGTGCTCCAAAACTTTTGGTCCTGCAATTTGTCCGTCTTTGGTAATGTGACCAACCAAAAATACAGGAACATTATTTTCTTTGGCATATTTAATAATTTCATTTGAACATTCTCTGATTTGGGAAACTGTTCCGGGCGAACTTTCGATCAATTGAGATTGAAGCGTTTGAATAGAATCGATGATAACGAAATCGGGTTCCAGTTTTTTAGCTTCGTGAAGAATCTTTTCTAAAGACGTTTCGGTATACAGAAAACAGTTCGGGTTTTTTACATCTGCTAAACGGTCGGCTCTCATTTTAATCTGAGAAGCACTTTCTTCTCCTGAAACATAGAAGATTTTCTTCTTCATTTTCAAAGCAAGCTGTAAAAGCAGAGTAGATTTACCAATTCCGGGTTCACCACCGATTAAGGTAACAGATCCTAAGACAATTCCGCCTCCCAAGACACGGTTCAGCTCATCGGAAGGAGTTTTTATTCTTGGCTCTTCAACGGCTTCAACTTCAATGATGTTGATTACGTTTTGCTTCGATTTTGAAAAAGGAGGTGTTTTTGAAGATGTTTTTTCTACGATTTCTTCTACCAAAGTGTTCCATTCGAGACAATTTTTACATTGCCCGGTCCATTGAGGGTATTGCGATCCGCAGTTTTGACAGAAGTATGCAGTTTTGAGTTTTGCCATACTGCGAAGTTCAAATTTTTTTTTGAATTTTTCTTTCTAATTTTAATTAATTTTCAGGCATGAAAAATATTTTATTAAAAAGTGCTGAGGTTATTGTTTTTATGTCTGTGATGAATTTTTTGTTAAGTGTCTTGACTCTAAATATTACAAATTTACCTGGAGGAAACTTTGGAATGTATCCTTTTCTTATACTGATAGAGTGTTTGGTCGTTTCAATTGTAGCTTTTTTAACTGTTTTAATATTCAAAAAGAGATATAATTCCATTTTGAAAATAGCAATTTTATTTCAAATAATTTATGTAATTAGTCTTATTTTGAGTGGCTTTAATCCTTTTAAGGTTGATTGTGTGGATAATATTTTCAGTTTATTGTTATATGTAAATTCGATTATTATTCTTCTAATAATTTTTCTTTATTCAAAAATAATCTCTTCAAAAAACAAGAAGTTATCATAGATCAATTATTTATAATGAAACTGTGATTATATTTGTTTATAAATTTAAAAAAAATGAAAAAAATACTATTAAGCTTTGTTTTTGCTTTGGTAAGCGCATTCACTTTTGCACAATCTACGTGGAGAGTAGATCCTGCACACTCATCAATTAATTTCAATATTAAACATATGGGAATAAGCTTTGTGCAGGGAAGGTTTGATAAGTTTCAGGGTGAGGTAGAAACTCCGGGTGCTAATTTAGACAATGCTAAGTTTGATTTTACTGTTTATCCGGAAACAATCAATACAGGTGTGGAGGCCAGAGATAAGCACTTAAAGAGCGCAGATTTTTTTGATGCAGAAAAGTTTCCTGAAATGAAATTTCAAGGTGCAGCTGTGTCACAAGGAAAAGATAAAAATTACATGTTGAAAGGTAAATTGACGATTAAGGGTGTTTCCAAAGAAATAAGCATCCCATTAACTTTTGGAGGTTCCACAAAAAACAAGCAAGGGAAAGAAGTTGCAGGTTTGCAGGCAAAATTTACTATAAATCGTTTAGATTATAATATTAAATATGATCCAACGGGAGCAGGTATTGCAAAAGATGTTGAGGTTGTTTTATTTTTAGAAGTAGCGAAATAATAATTTTCATATATAATTTGGTTTAGGTGAAAGGTTTCTCAAGTTGTTTTGAGAAACCTTTTGTTGTTTGTTAGAGAGGATTTTAGCAAATGACTTTTACGGTTTTACTTATTTTTTCATCTAAAAAATGAATATTTCAAAATTTAAAACGTCAACAAAATTGCTTTGCTTTTCTTTTTCCCCTAACTTTGCACAAACCTAATCTAATGAGTAAAAAGAATACAAAGTACATCTTTGTGACAGGAGGTGTAACTTCATCTTTGGGAAAGGGAATCGTTTCTGCTTCTCTGGGACTTCTGCTAAAATCACGCGGCTTTAATGTAACCATCCAAAAACTGGATCCTTATATTAACATAGACCCAGGAACATTGAACCCTTATGAACACGGAGAATGCTATGTAACCGAAGATGGCGCAGAGACGGATCTGGATTTAGGACACTATGAGCGTTATCTTGATGCTCCTACTTCTCAAAACAACAACGTTACCACAGGGAAAATCTACCAAACTGTAATTGAAAAAGAAAGAAAAGGAGATTTCCTTGGAAAAACAGTGCAGGTAATTCCTCATATCACGAACGAAATCAAACGTAGAATTAAAATTCTTTCTAAACAGAATTACGATATCATTATTACTGAAATCGGTGGAACTGTGGGAGATATAGAATCTTTGCCTTACATTGAAACTGTACGTCAGCTAAAGTGGGAACTGGGTGAGAAAAATTCTATGGTAATTCACCTTACTTTGTTGCCATATTTGGCTTCAAGTGGAGAATTAAAAACAAAACCATCTCAGCATTCTGTTCGTCAATTGATGGAAAGCGGAATTATGGCAGATGTTTTAGTGTGCAGAACAGAGCACAATATTCCAAAAGATCAGAGAGCTAAATTGGCTCAATTCTGTAACGTTTCTTTAGATAATGTGATCGAATGTAAAGATTTGGAAACGATCTATGAAGTTCCAATGTATCTTCAGAAACAAAATTTCGATGATGTAGTTCTTAAAGAATTAGATCTTAAAAATGATAAAGAAGCAGATCTTAAAGACTGGAAAACGTTCCTTAAAAAATTCAAAAATCCTAAGAGAACAATAGAAATTGCTTTAGTAGGTAAATATGTTTCTTTACAGGATTCTTATATTTCTATTGCTGAAGCCTTCAAGCATGCAGGGGCAAGCCTTGAAACTGAAGTAAAAGTAAGATGGGTATACAGTGGAGATATTACTGCTGAAAATATTAAAGAAACTTTACAAGGTGTTGACGGAATTCTTGTTGCTCCAGGTTTTGGTGACAGAGGAATTGAAGGTAAGGTTCTTACTGCTCAATATGCAAGAGAAAATAAAGTTCCAATGTTGGGGATTTGTTTAGGAATGCAGATTATGACGATTGAATTTGCGAGAAATGTTTTAGGACATTCAAAAGCCAACTCAATGGAATTTGATACGTCTACCCCGGATCCTGTAATTTCAATTATGGAAGAGCAGAAAAATGTAGTGGATAAAGGAGGTACAATGCGTCTTGGTGCTTGGAAATGTTCATTGAAAAACGCTTCTAAGTTATATGATATCTACGGAACAAAAAATATTTCTGAAAGACACCGTCACCGTTATGAATTCAACAGTGACTATCTTCAGGAATTCGAGAAAAACGGCTTCTTAGCTACAGGTACAAACCCTGAAACTGGCTTGGTAGAAGCGCTTGAAATGACAGATCACCCGTTCTACGTTGGGGTACAGTATCATCCGGAATATAAGAGTACGGTTGCAACACCGCATCCTTTATTCAAAGCGTTCATTAAAGCATGTTCAGCTAAATAAAGTAATTCTAAAATTACAAACGTCATATATAAACTCAGACTGATTATTCTCAGCCTGAGTTTATTATATAGTAACACATTATAGTATAGAGTTTTGATAAAAAAACAGTATTTTTGTCGACTCTAAAAAGTAATAAATTGATTACTTGATTAAATTTAAAAATTTTAATAAAAATAAAATGCAACAGAACAACGGACTCGATAAAAGTCAGATCATTAGTTTTGCGGTTTTATGTTTGGTCCTTTTCGGATTCATGTTTTATTTCCAGAGGAATAGTGCTGAAGAAGAAAAACTAAAAGCTGAGCAACAGAAAACAGAACAGGCAAAAACTCCCGTAAAACAAACTCCGGCAGCTGATATCAACCCCAATGTAACCCCGAATGCGATTCAGGTTTCCAATTTGGCAAACAACGAGCTGAAGCTTGAGTTTTCAAGTTTAGGAGGTCAGGTTTCAAAAGTTGAGCTTTTAAAATACAAAGCTTACGATCAAAAAACCGACAAAGCCGATCTTCCGCTTAATCTGATTACTAAAAATAACTCGAGCTACGGTTTCCAATTCAAAGATAAATCAGGAAAAACTGTCAATACCAAAGATTTGGTATTCTCACCGGTTGTTAATGGTAATTCTGTTACGTTAACGGCAAACTACAGCGGTGCGGTAATTCAGTTTGTTTATACTTTAAATAATAATCCTAAAGCTGAGCTTAAAGATCAATATACTTTAGATTTTAAAGTGAGAACTCAAGGTTTGGCAAAAGTAACTTCTGATAACAAAGCAGATTTTATTTGGGATTACCAAGTGAGAAACCTGGAAAAAGGTAGAGCTCAGGAACAAACGCATTCAGAATTTGCTTATGCATTTAATAATTATAAAGATTATGATTATGACGGCAGAACAGATATGAATGAGGAAAAAGAAACGTTGAACTGGATTGGTGTAAAACAGCAGTTTTTCTCTTCTGTAATCGAATCTAAAACAGGTTTCACAAACAGCAAAGGAAACCAAGAGTCTATAGAAGAAGGTGAATATTTGAAAAAATTAAACTTCGAAGGCTTTGTTGCCATGAATGGAGGAGAATTTAATCAGGATTTCACGTGGTATTTTATGCCATTAGATCTACCTTTATTAAAATCATATGACAAAAATTTTGATGAAATTTTACCATTAGGTTGGTCATTCATCGGTGCAATGAACCGTTATTTCTTCATGTGGCTTTACAGCATTATAGCTGGATGGGGAATTTCCGCAGGTTGGGTAATTTTCTTAATGACCATTATTGTGAAGCTTATTTTATCGCCAATTATGTATAAGCAACATAAATTGAGTGCGATGATGAAAGTAATTCGTCCGGAAATCGACGAAGCTAATGCTAAATTCAAGGATGCAGATCCGATGAAAAAGCAGCAGGCAACGATGGAAATCTACAGAAAAGCAGGAGTGAATCAAATGGCGGGATGTCTTCCGGCGTTGGTACAGATTCCGATTTTCTACGCATTATTCAGATTCTTCCCGAACTTTATCGACTTGAGAGGCCAAGGTTTCTGGTTTGCAAAAGA
>Ga0308157_10006194_pt1 | contig 14476 bp, 12 predicted proteins | sample PhyBR1_FD_201035 | JGI IMG/M metagenome (GOLD analysis project Ga0308157, IMG submission 201035) | Phyllosphere microbial communities from UC Gill Tract Community Farm, Albany, California, United States - DLSLB.R1 | ecosystem: Host-associated > Plants > Phyllosphere > Unclassified | place: USA...
GGGAACGATGACGACGTTCTACTTTTCCGCCGCGAAGCTGCTGGATTACGCCAGCCGGACTAACGAGTTGCTGATCTCGCACAATCCTTTCGCCCTGATTACTCTCGCTCATTTACGCACGCAACAAGCCGGCCATGATGCAGATCAACTGTACGCTGCTAAGTGGCAGCTTACCAAACGACTGTACCAACATCGCTGGCGTAAGAAGCGCATAATTGAAGTGTTCAAGGTAATCAACTGGATGATGACTCTGCCAGCTGCTCATCAGCAGCGCTATTGGCAGGCCGTCCTCAAGCTGGAGAAGGAGCGAAAAATGGAATGGATCAGTCCGCTAGAGCAGTCATTTATGGACAAAGGTCTGCAGCAAGGATGGACACAAGGCCGCAAAGAAGGCGCACTGGAGATGTTGGAACGGCAGTTAACCAAACGCTTTGGACCGTTGCCGAAAACTATCCAGAACAAGCTGAAGAAAGCCAGTCTGGATAGGCTATGGATTTGGAGCGACAAGCTGCAAGAGGCAGAGTCGCTGAAGCAAGTGTTCGAATAAGCGCTTACAGCTCGCCATCAATTTTCAAATAGCTTTTAAGCGCAGCGACGACCATGGCATGATCTTCCGGACCAGGCAAGCCGGTCACGGTGATCGTGCCGATGCGGCCGGCGCCTTTCAGGATCAGCGGGAACGAGCCGCCGTGGGCGGCATAGTCGCGCATGTCCAGCCCCGGCAGCGCTTCAAAATTGCCGCCGCTGTTCTTCACCTCATTGTGCGTGTAGAACGAACTGTGGCCGGTGCGGTTGACCAGATTGCTCTTGCGGCGTATCCAGTTGGCGTGGTCTGCGGTCATGCCCTCCATGCCGAAGTAAAACAGCATCAGCCCGTCACGCGTGACATTGACCGCAACCTTCTTGTTCGCCGCGCGCGCCAGTTCAACCACCTTGTTGCCGAGCGCTAGCGCCGTATCGGTGTTAAAGCTGTCGAACTGTAGCACCTGCTCCTGGCGCGCCAGTGCTGCAAGATCGACCGTCTGCGCCTGCGCCAGGCCGCCAACCGCCAAGGCCAGGAACAAGGCAAATCGGCATTTCTGCCGGATAGAAATGACCACGCTGTCTCCGTTTATTGTTTTACCAACGGCGATTCTACATCAGCGGCGCCCGCATCTCGTCCAGATACAGCCGCTCCAGCTCCAGTGCGCTGACGTCGGTGGCCTTCAATGTGCGCACCAGATGGCCGCCGCGCATCAGGCCGATCGTGGTGGCGACCTCGCGCGCCCGGAACAGGTCATGCGTCGCCATGTAGATCGCAGCGCCGGCATCACGCTGACGCAGCAGCAAGGCATGGAATTCGGCGCTGGCTTGCGGGTCCAGGCCGGAGGTGGGCTCGTCCAGCAGCAGCACGCGGGCCGAGCGTGCAATCGCCAACGCAATCGCCACCTTTTGCCGCATGCCTTTCGAGTACGTGGCAGCGCGCCGGTGCGCCGCATCTTCCGGAATGCCGGCCTCGTGCAGCCATTCAAGCAGCAATGATGGACGACGATCCCCGACACCCGCCAGGCCGGCAAAATAGTCGAGGTTCTCCAGCCCGCTCATCTCGCCGTACAGCGCGATTTGCTCCGGCAGATACAGCATCTGCCGCCGCGCCGCGAGCGGATCACGATGCACGTCAACACCATGAACCAGCACCTGGCCGGCGCTGGGCGTGAGCAGGCCGAGCATCAGCTTGATGCTGGTGGTCTTGCCGGCGCCATTCGCGCCCAGCATGCAAAACACCTCGCCGGGTGCGATCTGCACGGAAAGGGCCGCCAGTGCCTGGTGGCTGCCGTATTGCTTGGAAAGTGAAATAGTCTGTAACATGGAATCCTCAATCAGTCAGCAATGGGCGCCCACGCGAGCGCCAATACAGTAGTGCGCCCAGGACGAACAGTCCAAGGCAGATGGCCAATACATCCGTCAGCATTGCACCGGTACGCTGCCTCCACGGCTGCTCGTGGAAGACAAAGCGCGGCAGGCCCCGGTCATAATCGGCGACTGTCAGCAGCCGGTCCTCGGCGAGATAAACACGCACCAGGTCGCGCTGCGTCAGTTGAAAACGCTGCGCCTGTTGTTGGAACTGCAAGGCGCGGTCGGCGTCATTACCGGACAGCCGCTCCAGCCCATCTTGCAAGGCAATGGCCGGCGACAGGAAACGCGCGCGCTCCATCCACGTTTCGCGCCGCCGGTCTTCGCTGCGATAGCGCGCCGACACCGCCTGGATGCCACGCTCCGCCCGGTCTACCTCGACGCCACGAAGACGCAGGCTATCCGGAATATTCGGCGCGACGCCGCGCTCCATCTTCGGCATGCGTTGCGCTTCGGCGCGATTCTCCGCCCTCGCCCGCATCGCCTCGGCACGCAGCGCGTTGACACGTTCAGCCGATGCCGATGGCGGCGCGATGCGGTCCACCAGCGTCAGGGCCAGCGCTGGCGCCACCACCACCAGTGCCAGCCAGCACATCAGGCACGCGAACGCTGCCTGGGCCGTGGTACGCAGACGTTGTGTGACAAAGATGGCGGCGCCTATCCAGAACAGGCCGTACATGCCAGCCAATAGCGCGCAGGCCAACAAGCCGCTCATGTCGCGCGCGCCGCACAGCAGCAAGGTCGCGGTCACCAGCAAGATCATTGGCAATGCGGTGGCCAGCCAGCAAGCCGCCGCTTTCGCCGCCAGGTAGTGCCACGGCGCTTGCGGTTGCGACAGCAGCCAACCCGCCATTCCAGCTTCCCTTTCGTTGGACCACATGCCATAGCTGGCGGATAGCACCAGCAACGGGAACAGATAGACCAGCACAAAGGCCAGGTCGAGCCGACCGGCCGCCTGCACCGCAGGATTTGCCAGATCGGCCAGATGCTCGTCAAAGATGGTGTTACTGGCCATGTAGGGCGCAATCGACGCGGCCAGCGGATAGCCGTCCGCAGCGCCATTGGTCAGGGCTGACATGGAGGTTGGCGGCAGCGCGGCCTGGAAAAACATCGCCGTGGCGTAGAGCGCGCCACCAAAGCGGCCCTTGGTTTCCGGCGTGATCTTCTCGGCGATCTGCTGGCGGCGGTCCGCATGGATCTTCTGCTCGTTGAGCCGCAACGCCTCGACTGCTTCCAAACGTTGTGCGCTCCATTGCGTGCCGTTCCATCCGGCATACGCGCATACCAGCGCAAAGCCCAGCCACAGCGGTGCCAGCCAGCGCGCCCGCAGCAATCGTGTCAGTTCAAAGCGCGTAATGAGGAATATGGACTTCATGCCTTGCCTCCCAATTGGCTGGCGCTGCGCCACAACAGCAGCAATGCTGCGATCAGCCACGCCAGCAATATCAACAGCGGCTGCACGATGCGCGGCGCGACATCCCGCATGGCCAGGGACTGCGGCGCAAACTGGATGCCGGCGGTGATTGCGTTCACATCGGCGGTATAGAGGCCGTTGCCTTTGCGGTGCAGTTTCATGTCGCGGTTGAGCGCCTGCACCATGGCATACCGGTAGCGCTCCGCCTGCTCAAGGAAATGCCGGTGCGCCGGCAGGTCGGATTGCGCCAGCGCTGCCGACAGCGGACGCAGCGCCAGCATCGGCGACAGCACGCTGGCCGCGAGGCTGAACCGCGCTTGTGCGGCGTGATCGTCGTACAGTTGTGCGAAATGCCGTGTATAGATGCCAGTGGTACGCTGTTCGCCATGCTCGAACACCAATCCGTCAAAATTGATCGGCAGATCGGCGATCTTCTGTACGCCATAGGCTTTGAGCGTCTCCGCTTCCAGACGGCCAAGGCGCACATCACGGGTATCGTGACCATCCGGCCCCTCCATGACTTCACGCTCGACCGCCTTGTGAAAAGCCGTGGCGCCAGGTGTCGGATAGCGCTGCTCGGCCAGTTGCGGCGCCAGCATCGGCAACAGCACCACGACCACCGCCCACAGGCCCAGTGAACGCAGCAAGGAAGCACCCGCGTTTTCGGCATGCGCCGAAATCGCCATCACCAGCGCAAGAAACACCAGCCAGTACACATAACAGGCACCCAGCATCAACAGCAGTGAACCGAACAGCGGCCAATCGCCGCGCGCTCCCAGCCAAACGGCACACAGCACGCCAGTGGCCAGGGCCAGGCGACCCAGACCAACCGCGAACGCGGCGAACCGCCCGGCTGCAAGCAGCCGCGACGACGCGCCTGCGCCCAACTCCTGCGCCAGCAGCGCGCGCGAGCGTGTACCGGAAAACGTGGTGAAGGCGGCAAACACGATCAACAGCGGCACCAGCGTCTGCAACACGGCAGCCGGATTCAATCCATCGAAACGGCTCAATGCAAAACCACGGTCGGTGGGCTTGTAGCGGCCGGTGTTCTGCACATGGCCTTCGAGCCGCAGCGTGCTGCCCAGATGGTTCAGCAAGCCCGGATCAAGCACCGCCAGCGGCGGCCAGGGCTTGTAGACATAGCGGCCGAAATGCGCCGCGCCATGCGGATTGGCTTCCCCCTGGGCGGCCCACACTTCCGCCTCGCTGACAGCGTCACGCTGTTGCTGGGCGAGCGTCAGATTGGCGCGTCCGGCGGCTGCGGTCAGCGATGCCGCAAACACCAGCAATAGCGCCAGCAGCAGCCAGCGCAGCCGTCCATCGCGCGCCATGATGCGCCATTGCTGGCGCACCACGATATGCAACATGGTCAAGGTATGCGTCGCCATCATCTAGTAGGCTCCGCGCAGCGTCAACAGCACATTGCGCGGCTCGCCATAGATATTGTAGGTATTCAATCCGCCCACGCGCGAACGGTAGACGCGGTCGAACAGGTTGTTGACCGACAGCGTCAGGCTTAGCTTGCTATGCAAGGCGTAACCGGCTTGCGCACTGGCGACGGCATACCCGCCCTGCTCGCGTCCGCCGGGCGTGCCGCTGCCTGTGACCCGGCTGCTGCCATTCAGGCCGGCGGCCACAAACGCTTTCGATAGCCAGGCCGGCTGATAACGCGCGTACAGCTTCAATGTGTGGCGCGGTTCAAAAGTCGAGAAGATTTCGCCCGATAAGCTTGGATGTGCCCCGTACTCGGTCTTCAGCCATGTATAGCCTGCGGTCAGGTTCAGCGATGGCACTGGATTTCCGCCCAGTTCAAACTCGGCGCCATAGACTTTTACCTCGCCGGCGGGTGCATAGACCTCGGGCACCGCTGTGGCCAGCGCGCGGTTGCGGTCGCGCATGCTGAACAGCGCCGCCGAGGCGCTCATTTTGCCGCCAGCCAGGCGCAGCTTGCTGCCCAACTCGAATTGCGAGCCGACCCGTGGCTCGATGATCTTGCCGGACGCGTCAAACAGGCTCTGTGGAAGGAAGATATCGCTATAGCTGAGGTATGCCGTGCGCTCCGGCGCATAGGTCCAGATCAGCGAAGCCGATGGCGTGACCTCGCCGCGTTCGCGTGAGCTGGTAACAAATGGCGTCTGCGGCGATGGTGCGATGCTGCGGCTTTCGCTGCGATAGTTCGAACTGCGCGCGCCCAGCACCAGCGCCAAAGGATCGCTGAGCGACAGTCGCGCCTGTGCATACAAGCCGCTTTGCGTCACCTGCGTGCCGCTGCCGCGATTGAAACCGCCCACCGGCTCCGGCACCAGCGCCGGATTGTTGATCGGGACATTGGGCACTGCGGTGTACGTCACGTTCAGCGTGTCCGCCAGGCGCGTGTCATAGTTGTAGCCGATGGTGGCGGAGTGGCGGCGGCCCCACAACGTAAACGGGCCACTGGCAAACAGGTCGGCCGACTGGCGGCGGAAATCCAGTTCGCTCATGCGGCGCGCATAGGTGGCCGTCATGGTGGCGGGATTCACGCCGGTGCTCGGATAGGCGTCACGATAAAACTTGTCGACCTCGCGCTGCAAGGCACGCGCCTGCAGTTCCCAGCCACCGGCAAGTTGCTGCCTTACTTCGGCGCTCACCTCGTCGGTGCGCCAGAAAAAGCGGTTCCAGGCAGGATAGACATGGGTCTCGCGGTCCGTGTCCCAGAAACGGTCGTTGGTATAGGCCGGCAGGCCCATCGACGGTGAACGCAGCTGGTCCTGCTGGCGGGAGAAGGTCAGCGACACCACGGTATCAGGTCCGATATCGGCGTCCAGCGCCAGGTAGCCCAGCCATTTGCGGTCATGCCCGACGTCGTAGAAGAAGCCGCGATCCTGCAAGGTCGCCACTGCGCGGGCACGCAGCGTACCGGCGCTGTTCAGCGGGCCGCCGATGTCGATCTCGGCGCGGCGATTGTCCCAGCTACCGATGTTGGCGGCGCCGGCCAGCTGGAACTGGCGTGTGCCGCGCTTGCGTACGAAGTTGATGACGCCGCCCGGCTGGCCGGAACCCTGCGTCACGCCCGACGGCCCGCGCAGGATTTCGACCCGCTCGAAGATGGCCAGGTCATATTCCTGCGTGCCGCTGCCCAGGTTATTCGTGGGGACACCATCGTAGGCGATCTCCAGGCTGTAGCCGCGCGAGCGGAAGTCCGGATTCACGCCATCGAAAGGCATGACGGTGATGCCGGGCGCCTGCTGCATCAAGTCGCCAAGCGTCAGCAGGTTCTGATCCTGGATGCGTTCCTGTGAAAAGACCGTAACGGATTGCGGCAAGTCCAGCAGGCGTACCGGCGTCTTGCCGCCCACAGCGGCGCTATCCGGCGCATAAGGCTGTTCGGCGGCGCCGGTTACCTGCACCTGCGGCAGCGTGGTTGTTTCAGCATGGGTCAATGGGCTGGCGGCGAGGAAAGCCAGGGCGAGCGCGCGCGGCAACGCCGCACGCCGGAAAGGGAGCGATTTTTTGAACATGATATAGACGAAAGCAAAGCCGCCAACCTTCAGCGGGCAGGCGGAATATACGGATACACAGCCGCGCAGGCGCACAGCGCCCGAACGGACAGGTTGCTTAGTGGAGGATCAGGACGGAGGCAGGAGGCCCCTGGCTGGCCGGACGCAGATAGGCCGGGGCGGCGCGGCGCACACCCTCGGGCAGGCGCGCAAGAACGTAGGCAATCGCCAGGAAGATCGCCAGCAGCGTGGCGCCGGCGGCAGGCAGATCACCCAGCGCAGGCGTGGCGGCATGGCAAAGCACGCAATGCGCCTTGGATTCAGTCGCCTCGTGACGGTGGCCGGCGGTGACGCCAAGCTGGAACAGGAACAGCGCAATGCACACGCAAACGACGGCCTTGCGCACACGCGACAGCGTGACGGCAAGTGCGCCAGATTGTTGGATTGCGAGAAGCATGTGCAAGCTCAGGGACGATGAGCTTTTTAGTATAGTGGCAAATTTGGTGCCAAGGCAAGCAGATGCTAGGCAAGCAGATGCTAGGCCAGCAGATGCGGGCCGATTTCCTTGACCGACTTCACGCCCGTCAGCACCATATTGGTCCGGAGATCTTTTTCCAGGATGGCCAGCAGCTTTTCCACGCCAGCCTGGCCGCCCACCGCCAGCGCATAGATGAAGGCACGCCCCAGCAGCACGCCGTCCGCACCCAAGGCCAGCAAGCGGAAGATATCCGTGCCGGTGCGCGCGCCGCCGTCGGCGAAGATGGTCATCTTGTCCTTGACCGCTTCGGCGATCGCCGGCAACGCGCGGGCAGTCGACAAGGCGCCGTCCAGCTGGCGGCCACCGTGATTCGAGACGACAATGCCGTCAGCACCGAAGGCCAGCGCATCGCGCGCATCATCTGCTTCAAGAATGCCCTTGATGATCATCGGTCCCTTCCACTCATCGCGTATCCACTGCAGATCCTTCCAGCCGATGGCCGGATCGAAGTTGGCGCCCAGCCAGCCGATGTAATCTTCCAGCTCGGTCGGGCTGCCGCGATAGGCGGAGATGTTGCCGAGATCGTGCGGCCTGCCCAGCAAGCCAACATCCCAGGCCCAGCGAGGATGGGTCAGCGCCTGCATGATGCGCCGCTGCGCGCCATACGGGCCGCTCATGCCGCTGTGCGCATCGCGATAGCGCGCGCCCGGCACCGGCATGTCGACGGTGAACACCAGCGTGGTGGCGCCCAGCGCATCGGCGCGCTGCAATACGTCGCGCATGAAGCCGCGATCCTTCAGCACATACAGCTGAAACCAGATCGGCTGCTCGATCGCCTGCGCCACTTCCGCCAGCGGGCAGACCGAGACGGTCGACTGGATGAAGGGGATGCCGCGCTTGCTGGCCGCGCGCGCCGCCTGCACTTCGCCACGGCGCGCATACATGCCGGCCAGTCCGACCGGCGCCAGCGCTATCGGCAATTCCTGGCGCTGACCAAACCATTCCGCCGACAGGTCCAGCTGCTCGGAACCTTGCAGCACGCGCTGGCGCAGCCTGACTTGCTGCAAGTCGTCTACATTCGCGCGCAAGGTTTGCTCCGCGCCGGCGCCGCCATCAAGGTAGTGAAACAGGAATGGCGGCAGCTTGCGGCGCGCGGCCTCGCGGAAGTCGGTGGCGGAAGAAATGATCATTATCGAATAGCATCGAAAACAGATAGATGGCTAGTCTATCACCGCGCTGGCCGATATTTGGAAATCCGCCAATTCAATCAAATATGTGCGCGGTTCGGCGCATCCGCCGGAGTGTCCAGCGCCCAGCTTGCCGGATGGCCGATGAAGGCGCGCAACGCATCCAGGAATACCGTCACCCGCGCCGGCGGCTGGCGTAGCGCGCGCAAGGCATGGATGCCGGTGCGCGCGCGCGGCTGCGCCGACCAGTCCGGGAATAGCTGCACCAGGTGGCCGGCTTTGATGTCGGGACCCGCCACCCAATCCGGCAGATAGGCAATGCCCATGCCCTCCTGCGCGGCCAGGCGCATGGCCTCGAAATCATCGCAGGCGAAGATGGGCTGGCAATTGCTGGCGCGCGCCGGGTGTCCCAGCACGTCGCTCCAGCACAGCAGGTCGGCGCCGTGCAGCTTGTCAATCAGCCGGTGCGCGGCGAGATCGGCAAAGGTGGCCGGCTTGCCAGCCTGCGACAGATACGCCGGGCTGGCGCACAGCACCCGGGTTTGCGTGGCGATGCGACTGGCGATCAGCGTGCTGTCGGCCATGTCGCCGATGCGTATCACCAGGTCCAGCCGTTCCACCACCGGATCGGCCAGCCTTTCAGTGAGGTCCAGTTCCAGCCGCAGCCCCGGATACTGGCGCGCCAGCTCGCCCATCGCCGGCAGCACGTAGCGCTTGCCGAAGGTGGGAAAGCACGCCACCCGCAGGATGCCGGTCACCGCGCCTTTCATGGATGCCAGCTCCTGCTGCGCATCAGCCAGCGAGTCGAGGATCTGCCGGGCGCGCACCAGCAAGGCCTCGCCAGCGTCGGTCAGCGTCAGCAGACGCGTCGAGCGGAGGAACAGCGGCGTTTCCAGATGCGTCTCCAGCGTGTCGATCTGGCGTCCGATGGATGACGGTGTGCGGCCGCGCCGCCGGCCGGCGCCGGAGAAGCTGCCCTCGCGCGCGACATCGACAAACACGCCCAGGAATTCGGCAAATTTTTCTGACTGCATCTGTGCATTCCTTGCATAGCGGTTGTTGGGAAAGACCGTCTTATCACCGACGCCTTCCAGTTTTATTCTGTTTCACATGCTAACAAACCCCAACAAGGAGGAATATCATGCCTAAGTATATCTACGACCCGCTGTACCTGTTCATCAATGGCGACTGGCTGGATGCGGGCGAACGCGACACCGCAGCCGTCGTCAATCCAGCCGACGGCGCCACGCTGGGCCGCCTGCCGCTGGCCACCGCCGCCGACCTTGACCTGGCCCTCGCCACGGCGCGCGACAGCTTCGCGATCTGGCGCCGCACCGCGCCTGCCGAACGGGCGCGCATCCTGCGCAACGGCGCCACACTGATGCGCGAACGCGCCGAACATATCGCCACGCTGATGACGCTGGAAGAAGGCAAACCACTGGCCGAAAGCCGCGACGAGGTACTGCGCGCCGCAGAATACTTTGAATGGTTTGCCGAGGAGGCGCGCCGTATCGACGGCCGCGTAGTCCCTGCCAATCGGCCGGGTGTGCAGCAACTGGTGAAGAAACAGCCGATTGGCCCGGTGGCCGCGTTCACGCCCTGGAACTTCCCTGCCATTACGCCGGCGCGCAAACTGTCCGCCGCGTTGGCGGCCGGCTGCAGCGTCATCCTCAAGCCCGGTGAAGAAAGCCCGGCCACAGCACTGGCGCTGGCGCGCTGCCTGGATGACGCGGGCCTGCCGAAAGGCGTGCTGCAAATCGTCTTTGGCGTGCCGGACATGGTATCGGCGCAGTTGATTGCCTCGCCGGTGATACGCAAAGTGGCTTTTACTGGCTCCATACCGGTCGGCCGGCTGCTGTCGGAGCGTGCCGCAGCCGGTGTCAAGCCGATCACGCTGGAACTGGGCGGCCATGGCCCGGTGCTGGTGTTTGAGGATGCCGATATCGAGGCGGCAGCCGTGGGTGGCGCCGCCAACCGCTTTCGCGGCACCGGCCAGATCTGCATCTCGTCGACGCGCTTCCTGATCCAGCGCAACGCCTACCAGCGCTTCGTCACCCGTTTTGTCGACGCCACCAACCAACTGGTGATCGGCAATGGCCTGGAACCCGGTACGCAAGTCGGCCCGCTGGCCAATCCGCGCCAGCTGGCCAAAATGGAATCGCTGGTGGCGGACGCGGTCGAGCAAGGCGCAACCGTGCTGGCGGGCGGCAAGCGCATGGCCGGTCCCGGCTACTTCTTCCAGCCCACGGTGCTGGCCGATGTGCCGATGAGCGCCCGCATCATGCACGAGGAACCGTTCGGCCCGATCGCCGTGCTGCGCCCGTTCGATACGCTGGAAGATGGCCTGGCCGAGGCCAACCGCCTGCCTTACGCCCTTTCTGCGTATGCGTTCACCCGCGACGCCCGCACCGCGCTGGATGTCGGCGATGGCCTGGAAGCCGGCATGATCGGCATCAACCAGTACCGCATCATCGCCACCGAACTGCCATTCGGCGGCATGAAGGAAAGCGGCCACGGCTCCGAAGGCGGCGCCGAGGGCATCGCCCACTACCTGACCAACAAATTCATCAGCCAGATCTAAAGGAGAGTTCCATGAAAGCCATCGACTTCACCAGCCCACGCGCTGCCGCCCGCCCATTCACGCCGAAACTGACCGAGTTCGTCGAGCATCCACTGTACTCGCAGGTATGGACCGATCCCGACCTGTCGCCGCGCGACCGCAGCCTGATTACCATTGCCTGCCTGGTAGCGATGAACCATCCGAACGAACTGCCGGCACATTTGCGCCGAGGCCTGGAGAACGGGCTGACCAAGACCGAACTCAGTGCGGCCATCACGCACCTGGCGTTCTATGCCGGTTTCCCTGCCGCCATCACCGCCTCCGCCTATGCCAACGCGGCACTCAACGACGCTTAAAGGAATTTCATCATGAAAGCAATCACTTTTGACCAGTTTGGCGCTGCCGGCGTCCTCAAGATCGGCGAAGTGGCGGAGCCGGTGCTGCGCCCCGACGACCTGCTGGTGCGCACCCGCGCGGCCGGCGTCAACCGCGCCGACCTGACACACCGCAAAGGCGGCTACGGCTGGCCGGACTTCGGCGACTCGACCATCATGGGCCTGGAGATCGCTGGCGACGTCATCGCCGTCGGCGAGAACGTGCAAGGCTTCGCGGTCGGCGACCGCGTGATGGGCATCGTTGGCGGCGGTGCTTACGCCGAGGTGTCGCGCATCGACTATCGCATGGCGATGCCGATTCCGGCAGGTCTGGACTACATTCAGGCGGCCGCCATTACCGAAGTCTTCGTCACGGCGCACGAGGCGTTGATCCACCTTGGCAAGCTGCAAGCTGGCGAGACGGTGCTGATCCATGCCGGCGCCGGTGGCGTTGGCGGTGCTGCGGTGCAGCTGGCGCACGCGGTCGGCGCCAACGTCATCACCACCGCGCAGGAGGAGGCCCACGCGCTGGTACATCGTCTGGGCGCCAACCACGCCATCGACTATGTCGACGAGGACTTTGCCGAAGTGGTAGCGCGGCTGACCGACAATCGCGGCGTTGATGTGATCCTGGACTTCATTGGCGCGCCCTACTTCGAGCGTAATGTCAATTCACTGACCTTTGGCGGCCGCCTGGTACAGATTGGCATCATGGGCGGCATCGATGACACAAAGATCCCGCTGGACCGGCTGCTGTACCGCCACTTGCAGATCATCGGCACGGTGATGAAGTCGCGTCCACAGGAAGTCAAGCACGCCATGTCGCTTCAAAGAACGCTGGCTGACGCACTTCGTCAAGGATGGCCTCACGCCGGTTATCGACAGCGTCTATCCGTTGGCGGAAGCCGGTGTCGCCCAGCAGCGTATGGAGGATGGCCTGAATGTCGGCAAGATCGTGCTGACCATGTAAGTCACCTTCCGCTTTCGTATCTTTCCCGCAGCCAGGCGTGCACCCGGCTGCGGGTTTCGGCCGCCATGCGGATCGGGAAACGGATGAAGCCATGCGCGGCTTCCGGCAGCAGATGGCATTCGACTTCGGCGACGCCGCGCCAGCGTTCGGCAAGCAGCATGGTGTCATCGCGCAGCGGGTCGCGCTCGCCGGCGAACATGATGGCGGCCGGCATGCCCGCCAGGTCGCCGTACAGCGGTGACAGCGGTGGCTGGCGGCGTTGCTCATCGCTGAGGTCAGGCGTCAGCAGGCGCAGCGAAGCCAGCATGCTGGCACCGTGCAGCACAAGCGTATCGGGGCCGGCATCGCGCACGCTGGGTGTGCCGGCCAGGTCATAAACACCATAATACAGAATCGCGCCATCGACGCGTCGCAATAATTCCGGCCAGGCTTTCAGGCGCAGCAGCGTTGCCGCTGCCAGGTGGCCACCGGCGGATTCGCCCAGCACGTAGACCGGCAGACCGGCATATTCGGGAAGGCCATCGGACAGCAGCCAGCGTGCGGCCGCCAGGCAATCGTCCATGATGTCGGCCAGCGGCGCGGCGGTGGCCAGCCGGTAGTCGACCGAAACGACTACTACATCGCACGCCGTTACCAGTTCGGTGTTGAGTTCATCGTTCATTTGGGCGTTGCCGATGACCCAGCCGCCGCCGTGAAAGTCCAGAACGACGCCGCGCGGTGGGCGGGCGCCGCGCAGGATACGCACGGGAACGTGCAGGCCGTCGGCGTGGGCCAAGCCTTGCTCGACGCGGATCGATGACTTCAGGCGCGCACCAAGCTGTGACACGCGCAGCAGTCCCTGAATCAGGGCAGGTGTAACGCGGTTGCTGATCTTGAAGCGCGGTAGCCAGGCCAGCTTGCGGTTGAAGCGACGTGCTTCCGCCAGCGCGTCGTCATCCGGCGCCAGATTCATCAAGCGCGGTCGTCCCGGCGGCAGGCGGTGGAGAAAATGCGCTCGACCACCGCGCGTGGCACGTTACGCACGAGCAGATAAGCGGCGGCGCTGCGCTGGCCATAGGTGCGTGCCCACTCAAGGCCCTGTCGCACGATCGAGGCCTGGCGCACATCGGAGCGGGGAGTTATTTTGGTATCCATCCCCTACTATCTCACATTCGCTCGGCGCGGATTGTGCGGGCGCGAACCTCCGCGCCATGAAAAAGCCCCACCAGGCTGCGATCAACCTGGTGGGGCCAATGCCGGCATCGGCTGCCGGACAGGATTACACTTGCACCGTATCCGCTACGCTACGGAACTCTTCGATCTGGTCGAAGTTCATGTAGCGGTAGATGTCGTCGGCGTTTTTGTCGATCACGCCGATGTGCGACATGTACTCTTCCTTGGTCGGGATGCGGCCCAGGGCCGAGCACACCGCCGCCAGTTCTGCGGAACCCAGGTACACATTGGTTTCCAGGCCGAGGCGGTTCGGGAAGTTACGGGTCGAGGTCGACATCACGGTCGCGCCCTTGCGGATCTGCGCCTGGTTACCCATGCACAGCGAGCAGCCCGGCATTTCCATGCGGGCACCGGTGCGGCCCAGCGTGCCGTAGTGGCCTTCGGCTGTCAGCTGTTGCGCATCCATCTTGGTTGGCGGCGCGATCCACAGGCGAACCGGGATATCCGATTTGCCTTCCAGGACTTTCGACGCGGCGCGGAAGTGACCAATGTTGGTCATGCACGAACCGACGAACACGTCGTCGATCTTCGCGCCAGCCACGTCGGCCAGGGTCTTCACATCGTCCGGATCGTTCGGGCAGGCGACGATAGGCTCATGGATGTCGGCCAGATCGATTTCAATGACGGCAGCGTATTCGGCATCGGCATCCGGCGACAGCAATTGTGGATCGGCCAGCCATGCTTCCATCGACTTGATACGGCGCTCCAGCGTGCGCTTGTCCAGGTAGCCATTGGCGATCATCCACTTCATCAGCGTGATGTTCGAGGTCATGTACTCGATGATCGGCGCTTTATCCAGGTGCACGGTGCAACCGGCGGCCGAGCGTTCTGCCGACGCGTCGGACAGTTCGAATGCTTGCTCAACCTTCAGGTCTGGCAAGCCTTCGATTTCCAGGATGCGGCCGGAGAAAA
>Ga0308157_10006195_pt1 | contig 14474 bp, 12 predicted proteins | sample PhyBR1_FD_201035 | JGI IMG/M metagenome (GOLD analysis project Ga0308157, IMG submission 201035) | Phyllosphere microbial communities from UC Gill Tract Community Farm, Albany, California, United States - DLSLB.R1 | ecosystem: Host-associated > Plants > Phyllosphere > Unclassified | place: USA...
GACCGCGGCCTGCACCCCGAATCGGCCAAGACCTATGAGATCGGCACACACTTCCAAGGCGAGCAATGGGGCGGCGAGCTGACGCTGTTCAACATCGACTTCGACAAGGAACTGCTGCTGACCCGCGTCGGTGTCGACGGCATCTGGACCGACTTGGGCGCCACCCGCCACCGCGGCCTGGAATCGGCCCTGCGCTATGACTTCGGCAAGGCCTTCCCCGCCCTCAAGGGCCTGTCCGCTGGCATGACCTACACCTACACCCAGGCCTCTTCGCAGGCCGGCGACTTTGCGGGCAAGGACCTGCCGCTGTACTCGCGCCACACGGCTTCGCTGTCGGCACGCTACAGCGTGGACCGCTGGACCTTCAACGCAGACCTGAACGCGCAGTCCAAGCAGCGCTCGCCAGGATCCGATACGCAGTACGTGACACAGGAAGACGCCTCCGGCCGCCTGGGCGACGTGCCCGGCTACGCCACCGTCAACCTGCGCACCGGCTACCAGATGGGCAAGGAAGCCCACAATCTGCGCCTGGCCGTGGGGATCAAGAACCTGTTCGACCGCCGCTACTACCTGCGCTCCACCGACAACAACGGTGGCAAGTATGTCGGCATGCCCCGCACGCTGTACGTGCAGGCCACGCTGCCGTTCTAAACCAGGGCCGCTGCAAGCATGACTGCACTGCGTTCTCTGTGGCTGCGGCTGCACCGCTGGCTGGCCCTGGGCCTGGGCTGGGTGCTGGTGCTGGCCGGCCTGACCGGCGCACTGCTGGTGGTGGCCCAGCCGCTGGACCGCCGGCTGCATGCCGAGCTGTTCACCGCCCCGGCACCGTCCAGCGCGGCCACGGCCGCGCCCACCGCCCTGGCACCGCTGTACGCCCGCTTGCAGCAGGAATTTGGCGACAAAGCCACGGTCAGTTTCCGACTGCCCCAGCAGCCCGGCGACAGCCTGTGGGCCACGGTGCGCGGCAGCTGGAACGGCACGCTCTACCTCAACCCCTGGACCGGGCAGGAACAAGGCCGGCGCGGCGCCACCGAGGGCTTTACCAACACCCTGTTCAAACTGCACAGCAGCCTGCTGCTGGAATCCACGGGCAAGGCCATCCTCGCCTGGGTGGCGCTGGCCTATCTGGTGCTGCTGGTCACCGGCCTGGTGCTGTGGTGGCCCCGGAATTGGGTCAACGCCTGGAGGGTGGAGCTGCGCAAGAACCTGGCCCGCTCCCTGTTCGATCTGCACCGCGTGGGCGGCGCCGCACTGGGGCTGCTGCTGGCCGTCTCCGTGGCCACCGGTGCCTACATGGCCTGGCGCCCGCTGGGCGGCGTGATCAATGCGTTCGCTGGAGCCAGCACCGTGGAGCCCCCCAAACTGCCCAAGCTCCAGACGGCAGCTGGCCCCCTACCCTCCGTGGATGCCCTGCGGGCAACGGCACAGCGCGCCTTGCCCGAAGGCCAGCTGCGCATGCTGCAGCTGCCTGCGGCGCCCACCAAACCGGTGCGCGTGCGCTTTCTGGTGCCGGGTGAACCCCATCCCAATGGCGTGAGTTCCGTCTGGATGGACCCACGCACCGGTCAGGTACTGGCGGTGCGTCGCTGGAACGAGGTGGATCCAGGCGCCGCTGCCGTGGCCGTGATCTACCCGCTGCACACCGGCGAGCTGGGCGGCTGGCTGCTGGAGACCGCCGTCGCCCTGGGCGGACTGGTGCTGGCAGGCCTGGGCATCAGCGGCCTGTGGCTGTGGTGGAAGCGCCGCCAGGCCCGTCAGCGGACCCAGAAGACCCTGGCAGCGGCACAGCGCCTGCGGTCGCAGGGCTGAGCTCACCGAGCTCAGCTCAGCCATCGCCATGGGCAGCCCGCCGCTGCCATGGTCATGCGCCCACCACAGCGACTCCCTGCAGACACGGCCATCCGCGTATCCGGATGGCCGTTGTCTTCAGGCCTGAAGGGCACCACCCTGCCCTTGCCCTGTCAGTTGGGCAATCAGCGCCCGCGCAGCGGCAGATTGCCGGCGGTGCGGCGCGTAGAGCACCGAAAACGGCCGGCTGCGCCCGCGCAACTGGGGCAGCACTTCCACCAGACGGCCGTCCGCGATGCGGCTGTGCACAATGAAGTCATAGCTCTGGCAGATGCCCATGCCCTGCTCTGCCAGTGAAACCACCCCCAGCACATCGTCCGACACCGTGACGGCGGCCTCGGGCAGCCATTCCACATCCTCGCCCTGGGCACGGAACACCCAGGGCGCCAGCCTGCCGGTACGCGGCATCACAAAAGGCAGACAGCGGTGCTGCGGCAGATCGGCCAGCGTACGTGGCACCCCCATCTGCTGCAGATAGGCCGGCGCCGCCACCAGGCACAGCGGCGCATCCTCCAGCTTGCGCGCCACCAGACCGCTGTCCGGCAGCGGCCCCAGGCGGATCACCAGGTCAAAGCCTTCGGCTGCCAGATCCACATTGCGGTTGGTGATGTTCACCTCGATGCGCACCTGCGGGTACTGGGCCGTGAACGGCTGCAGCAGCACCGGCAGCCGGTAATGGCCAAAACTGGTGGGCACGCTGATGCGCACGCAGCCGGTCAGTGCCTCGGCGTCGCCCTGGGCGTCGCGCTCTGCATCGTCCAGCAAGGTGAAGGCCGCACGGACCTGTTCCAGATAGAGGCGTCCGGTGTCCGTCAAGCTTAGACGGCGGGTGGTGCGATGCAGCAACTGCTGGCCCAGTCGCGCCTCCAGCCGCCCCACGGCACGGCTGAGCACCGAGGCCGTCGACGCCAGACTCACCGCACCCGCCGTGAACGAGCCCTGCTCGGCCACCGCCACAAAAGCCTCTACATCCGCCACATGGTCAAAGCGTCGCGCCATTCATCTTGTCTTTCAAAGAACAAATCAAATTCTTGAAAGCCAGTTTATCTCCTTGAAAGCAATCAATACAGTCCATTCCATCGTTCACCAAGGATCTGTCATGCACACCATCCCCGTCCCCACCGCCACTTCCACAGCAGCCAGCCCGGCCTCGTTCGCCGGCCGCCCGGTGCTGTTCGTGTTGACCAGCCACGCCCGCAAAGGCGACTCGGGCGAGCCCACCGGCTTTTACCTGGCCGAAGTCACCCACCCGCTGCAGCAGCTGGAAACGGCAGGCATCCCGGTGGAATTTGCGTCCATCCAGGGTGGAGAGCCACCGGTGGATGGCCTGGATCTGCAGGACAGCACCAACGCCCACTACTGGGCCGATGCGCAGTTCCGCCAAGCCATCCGCACCACCGCACGCCTGGAGGATGTGGACCCCGCGCGCTATGCGGCCATCTTCTTTGCCGGTGGCCATGGAGCGATGTGGGACTTCGCAGACAGCAGCGCCGTCCAACATGTTGCGCGCGCCATCTACGAAGCCGGCGGCGCCGTGGCCGCCGTGTGCCATGGGCCGGCAGCACTGGTCAACGTCACCCTCAGTGATGGCAGCTATCTGGTGGCCGGCAAGCAACTGGCAGCTTTCACCGACAGCGAAGAGCGCGCCGTGCAGCTCGAACAGGTCGTGCCTTTTCTGCTGGCCAGCACGCTGGTGCAGCGTGGTGCCCGGCACCTGCCTGCCGCCGACTGGCAGCCCCAGGTGGTGACCGACGGCAGCCTGGTAACTGGGCAGAACCCGCAGTCGGCCACCGGCGTGGGCCAGGCCCTGCGCGATCTCATACAGGCGCGCTGACCCCATGTCTGCCACCCACTCTCATCCGGCTCCCCCTCCGCCCCGAAAGCCTTTCATGCCCCGCCACTCTCGTCTGTCGAGCACTGCCGCCGTGGCCCTGCTGCTCCACGTGTTTTCCATTGCTTCTGTCGTCCACGCCGCGGCACCGGAGCAACCACCGACCGCCGCTGGCGCAGCTACAGCGGCGTGACCTGGGAGGCGCCTGCGACTTCCCGCGCAGATGCAGCGCCCGCACCATCGCCCCATTCCGTCGGCGCACCCATTGCCGGCATCCATTTCGACGGCCAGGGCCAGGCCTTTGTCAGCACACCGCGCCTGGTATCGGCCCAGGCACCGGCCACCCTCAGCCGCCTGGACACCCGTGTCACCAGCGGCCCGGCGCGTCTCACGGCCTTTCCGTCCATCTCCGCCAATGCCGTGCAGGCCGCGCCACAGCAGGCGCTGCGCAATGTGCTGGGCTTTTATGTGGACCAGCGCAACGGCTGGCTGTGGGCCCTGGACATGGGCTTTGTCGCCGGGGAAGCCCAGGCGCCCGAAGGGGCGCAGAAAGTGCTGGTCATCGACCTGGCCAGCGGCCAGACCGTGCGCCGCATTGCCCTGGATGGCGTGGCCGACCGCAGCGGCAGTTTCTTGAACGACATCGTGGTGGATGAAGCCCGGCGCGTGGCCTATATCTCCGACAGCGGGCTGCGCAGCGCGCCCCAAAACCAGGCCGCGCTGATCGTGGTGGACTTCGCCAACGGCCAGGCCCGGCGCGTGCTGCACCGCCACCCTGCGCTGCTGCCCGAGCCCGGTGTACAGGTGTTTTCCCATGGCGAAGAAGTCTGGCCCGGCAATCCGCTGCAGCTGGGCATCAACGGCATTGCGCTGTCGCCCGACCGAGCCACACTGTACTGGACCGTGACCACCGGCCGCCACGTCTACGCCATACCCACCGCCGTGCTGCACGACACGGCCGCCACCGATGCGCAGCGCGCCGCACAGATCCAGAACCTGGGCGATGTGGGTGGCAATACCGACGGCATTGCCACCGACGCCCAGGGACTGCTCTACATCACCGATGTGACACGCAACGGCATCGTGCGCTATGACCCGCACCGCCGCAGCATGTCGCTGCTGGCGGCCGACGACGGCATCCGCTGGCCGGATACCGCCACGCTCACGCCGGGTGGCGACCTGCTCTTCACCGCCAGCAATCTGAACCAGCATTTCGCAGGCGCTGTGCAGCCCGGGCAGGAACGCTATGAGCTGTGGCGGCTGAAACTCTCGCCCCACCGTTGAACGCAAACCGCCACAGCGGCTTCTCGATCAGCCTGGCCATAAAAAAAGCGGCGCCCAGCGCCGCTTTTTACACAAGGTGATCATTTCACCATTTATCGTCTTTCTCAGCTGCCGCAGGCGCAGCGCTTGGCTTTACAGGCGGTGCTTTCGCCGGGGCAGACTGTGACTTGGTTGCCGAGGAAGATGCTGCAGCAGGTGCTGCGCTGGCAGAAACAACAGCTTGCTTGAGTTCATTGCGCACCTGCAAACCACCTTCCGGAATGCCATCCAGATCGGTACGCATATTCTCCAAATGCCCATAGGAGAGGTTTGGAGTCACACGATCAATGACCAACTCGCAGCAAGGCGACTCCATGCGTCCCAGACTTTGGCCGGTTTGCGGGTCTTTCATTTCCTTGCCTATTGCGGCCATCGCGTAGCGAGATCCTTCGCGGATGGATTGCCCGCCTTGGCTCAATACGACGTTGGTGCCGTCGCGTGCCACCACCATGATGGGGAAAGTCCGCTGCAAAATGGAGCCGACTATGGCGTTTGCGGCTTCATCGGTCATGTCTGCAAGCATCTTGTCGCCATCCACGCCGGTTCCCAAGGTGGTTGCCGCACGGTCTGGCGCAGCACCCCGCAGCGAGTCGGAGACAGTGACCTGGCGTGTGGCCACATTCACCATCTTCTGCGACAAGGACCAACCGCCCGAATAGCTCACCAACTCACGGTCGCTGGTGCGCAACTGGCGAGCGTGGCGGTTGTAGGCAAAGGTGTTGACACGGGCACTCCATACCAGATCAGCACTGGCAGCCTGGGACAGCTTCGCCAGTTCGGCGCTGGGCGCTTGTCCGCTCGCAATCATGTCCAGCTCTTGCTCGATTTCGGGGCTGAACTCACGGTCCAGCACCGCAAAGCGGCCTGTCTGCATCAAAGCATCACTGACGCGCTGGCGCAATGCGGCCGCGACCTGGGCCGATGGCACGGAACGATCCCCCATCGCCAGATGCTGCTGGCCAAACGTTACAGGACCGATCACCACCTTGAGCTTCTGCATGTCTGCAGACGGCTTGAATTTGGCGATGCTGGCTTCGATCGTCGCCTTGTAGAGCTTGGGCGGCAGCAGCGATGGCTCTTCCAGACTGACCACCTTCAGGTTCTGGATCACGCCACCAGATTTTTGCTGAACCAGTTCGGCAAATGCATTTGCGCGCAGCGAAGCGCTGTCCTGGTTCAGGCTGACATCCAGGCCATATTTGGCCGTGACACTCTCTGTTTGTACAACGGCACCGTTGACTTGCAGCAAAGCCATCTTCATGGCCTCAGCCATTGCTTCGCCCGCCGTTTTGCCAAGACCCGTGGCCGTGGTACTCACACTCTCGAGTTTGCCTGCATCAGGAACAGCAGGGGCAACCGAGCTGCTGGCGGGGGTGTTGGCAGAGGCCGCTGTGGCATTTGTCTCTTCAGACTTGGGGCCACAGCCGGCCACCACCATCAGGGCCGACAAGGCCCCGATGAGGTAGTAACGCATAGCTGCTTTCTTCGGGTTCCGTCGTCAGTCAATCACAGCAGGCTGGTGGCTTCTGCCGGCACTTCAATGCCATTGCTCTTGGCAAAGTCCACCGCGTTCTTCAGCGCTTTCAAGACCTCGGTTGTCGAAGTGGGGAACTTGGTCACCACGTAGCTGGCAGCGCCCAGGGAAGGCAGCTGGGTCAGAGGAGCACTCTTGAGGCCATCGCCCATGGCAGAGACATCCTTGCCCAGACCGGTGTAGCGCACCACACCCTTGGCCAGGCTCAACAGGCCCTGGGTATAAGTGGCCTTGGCTGCTGCATCCAGTGCAGGCTTTTCCGCCAGCTTGGCAGCGATGGCACCGCCGGTATCTCCCACGGCTGTGGCTGCCTTGGAAGCAGCATCCTTGTCAAAGGTCGAGCCAGACGACAGCTGTTGCGCAACGGCTTCGGCATCGGCGGCGGTGGCCTTCAGGCCCAGAGCTTCGCCCATCTTGGAGTTGGCTTTGAGCACATCCACGTTGGCTGCCACGAAATTCTTCACCAGAGTGGTTTGCTGGCCACCCAGGTCAGCAGCCGGGGCGCTGGACTTGCTGCCGCCGAAGCTGGGAATATTGAATTGTGCCGAGGCGGTGTAAGGGGTGGCCATGCCTGCGCACACCACAGCAATAGCAGTCAAGATCTTCTTCATTGCAATCTATCTCCTGAATCAAGAATCAAACAAAAATCGGGGAAAACAGAAATCAGCGCACACCCAGATTGGTGAGCTGACTGGTCAGTTCGCGCGCTGCATTGTTGGCAGCAAGCTTGAGGGCGTTGTTGCGGGCTTCGTCCTCTGTAGGGCCCACACCGGCGTACTGCACGGGGCCCACAGAAGCCAGGGTGTCGGGAATGGTCTGGCTGATATCCAGCAACTTGGCGTTGACGGTGACCGCCACACGCATCAAACCGGTGTTGCCGTCGGTGTCGGCAAGTCCAACATCCAACGTACCAAGTGCCACATAGGGAATCTGTGCGGCACGCATGCCACTGACCAGCGATGCCAAAGTGGCAGGCTTCAGATCCATGCCGGACTTGTAGTCGTTTTCCACGGTGGCCACTTTGAACTTGCCGTCCGTATATGGCTCCACCATGGCAGCTTCAGACACCTTGAATCCCGCACGGGTGAAGTTGGAGGTGAAAACCTGCGTCAAATTGGCACTGGGCAACAAACGGAAGGTCGATTCGCTGGCGCGCCGCGTCGTGCTACCGCCCGTTTCGATCGACGCTGAACGCTGAAGAGAGCCGTTCACGGAAGTCGATGTGGACGCATTGGTCTGGATCTGGCCGCGACCAAAGGACTCCCCTTCCGAGCCCTTTTCGGAAACCTGGACGTTGCCCTTCACATCGGCCTTCTGGTCTACACGCTTGTACACACGGTCGTCAAAGCTGCGGGTACTGTCCACCTGACGGGACACAAACATGAACGCCAGTGGCGACCGCGCTGCAGTGCCACCTTTGACCACGGCCGAATTCGATTTCACTGCATTGCGCAGGTTCGCCACGTTGAGCGCCACGCGCACGGCAACCGTGTATTGTTTCTTGTCCTTGTTTTCTTCTTCTGCCAACACCGTCGTGTCGAGAATGTAGCGATCTGGCGCAGCCAGAATTTTGTCGCGAATCGCATCGAAGTTCTCGGCCTCGGACTGACCCGCTTCCGCGTAATAGAACTCCACCGCTTTCAGCTGTGCTGCCGAAGTGGCACGCGCTTTATCGTCTGCAGACGCCGACCACCCTTGGTAGCTCACGGTGGCTTTCCCCTTGGCCTGCTGAACCTGGGCCCAGGAACTTCCAGCAAACAAGGCAATAGATGACCAGACCAATAATTTTTTGATTACTTGCATAAATTCATCAACTTGATAGTTTTCTCGATTTGGCTGTCAATATCAGAGGCAGAAGCAGCCGTCTTTATCCATGGATTGCTTTTCCCGGCAATGGCTTCCGAAAGCTTGACAAACATTCCATTGACAGAATCATAGTACGCGGGGAAATCGTCGACATAGGTTTGCGAAGCCGGTACCACTTTGGTTTCACCATTCTTCAACGAAGTCTGCAAGTACACGGCACCGGAAACTGGCTCATGGATCCGAATATCAGCGTACGTGCCATAGACGTAGGAAGTTCCGCCAGCGCTTTGGCTGAATTTTATTTTCTTGACGTTTTTAAAATCAACTTCGATTTCGTAATCCGGCTTCGGTAGCGTGAGATTGAAAACTTCTCCGTCCATGACTTGCATGGACATTACATTCCCTACGGCATAGCCTTTGGTATATGGAACCATGGGCACGCCCACACGGGTGGAAATGGCCTCTGACACCAAATCAGCAGCCCAGGTTTCCTTGGCTCCGGGTGTCGACTTCAAGTAATCAGGCAGAACTGCGGCCATTTCGGCAGAGAGGCTGGCGCGGCTCACCTGCACATAGCGGCTCACTTGCTCTGGCAGTGTGGCGCCAGCCATTGCGCTGGCGTAACGGCCGTAGATACCGGGCTTGTTGTCACTGCCCTCATAAACCAAACGCACGCGTTCCAGAATTTCCTGAGGACTGGGGTCGTGCTGGAAGTTGTCTACATAACCAAAGCTGATTGGATATGCGCGCACCACATTCATCGACTTGAAGTCGAAGAACAAGGCCTGACCACGCAGCAGAATGAAAAGCTTGCGAATATTTCCAAAATGCTCCACCGAAACAGTTTCGGAGCTCATGACCAAAGAGGCGACCAGCGCTTGATCACTTCCCTTCAAATCACCAACAGGCTGGGTGGATAAATTGAAATTCTTTGGCTTATTCACTGCAACGTACTCATACGTTCTTTTGAACAAGCTGCTTTTCGCCGCCTTCAATTGCTTGTCGTATTGCAACGAATAGGGAAACCGCTGCGCCAAACCTGCAGCCTCCCCAGCAAAAGCAACCCCTGCAAAAGCGACATCTTTTGTTTGGCCGATGGAGCTTTGCACCATGACCACCAATCCAAGTGCTACTCCCCAGCACTTGAACATCTTCAAAGCTTCCATTGATACCCCGCACTTATTTTTAGCAGCGAAGTATACATGCCCAGCTTCTCTCATACCCAATTTGGTGCAAGGAGCACGGCACCGAAAAAAGACTTCTCCCAAAAATCACATGTTTGTTAGTATTTACACTCGTTAAAATGTTTGGTGAAATTAGGATAAAAATAAATTTAATTTATTCGCATGGATTGTCGCCTCCAAATCACCTCGCGGTACAACACAGCAAAACGTCCGCCGCGCTGATTCAGAAGCAGAGCGATGTCGGCGTCCATACCCACAGCATTGCCACCAGCACCCTGCGCAGGTGCTCCACATGATCGATATGACCTCAACGACATCGTTCGATACGACCAGCACCGCTGCAGCGCATCTTTGCGGACTGCCTGCAATCTGAACCCGCATTTCGCAGGCATCGCGCAGCCCGGGCAGGAGCACTACGAACGGTGGCGCTTGCGCCTGCCAAAGGCACTGCCTGCAGGCCCCGGAACGGCCAGCCGCACCACGGCCCGGGCGCGCAGGCTGGTTCGCCACACTCACCACTCGTGACCACGGCCGCCGGCATGTGTGGCGGCCGTGGTTAGCAACAGGCTCAGAAGTCCATCTTCACGCCCAGGGTGATGTTGCGCCCCATCAGCGGCGCTGCGTCCTTGATGAAGCTGGTGTGCGCATAGGCCAGGCGGTTGGTCAGGTTGCGCCCCTGCACGAACAGCTCCAGCGGCTGGCCCTGTGGCGTGCGCAAGGTGTAGCTGATGCCCGCGTGCAGCAGACCGTAGCCCGGCGTAGGCGACTCCAGCGGTGCCACGCGCGACTGGCGGGCCGCCTGCACCCACTCCACATTCCCTTTCCAGCCCTGCCAGTTGGCCTGCAACTGGGCCCCCAGGCGGGCCGGCGGAATGCGCGGCAGGCGGGTGCCATCGGAGCGCTCGGCCCGCACGGCATCGCCCCACAGACGCAGCGCCCAGTTGGCATTGAAGCGGTGGCGCATCTCGGCCTCCAACCCCGTGAAGCGCGCATCGGCCTGGCTGTATTCCAGCAACTGGAAGCCGTCGTGCACGTCCAGCGTGCGGCCATAGATATAGCCATCCACCTGGTGGCGGTACAGGCTCACGCCCCAGGTGGTGTCACCCGCCGTCTTGCGCAGGCCCAGATCCCAGGCGCGGGAATTTTCCCTGCCCAGCTGGCTGTTGCCGCGTTCATAGGCGTTGGTGGCCAGGTGCACGCCGTCCGAAAACAGCTCCTCGGCCGTTGGCATGCGGCTGGCATGGGTGTAGCTCAGGCTGGCCTGCCAGCCGGGCTGGAAACGCCATACCGTACCCAGCGAGGCAGAGCTTCCGCTGTGCTCGCGCTCCTCCCCGGTTTCCAGTGCGCGGATGCGCTGGCGGTCATGGCGCAGCGCGCCCTGCAGCGTCCAGTCGCCCACCTGGTAGCGCTCCAGCCAGAACATGCCCCAGCTGCGCGTGTCCGTGGGCTGGACCGTGGCCTCTTCCCCTTCGGTGCTGAAGCGGCGCTGGGCACTTTGCACCCCGAACATGCCGCTCAACCCGGCCAGGCCCGGGATGGGCTGGTGCTCCACCTCCAGTCGCAGATCGTGGGCCCGGTTGCGGAACTTGGTGGCGACTTCGCCTTCGTCCAGTTCTTCATGGCCATAGCGGGTCTTGCTGGCCGTCAGTCGCACCGCCGCAATCCCGGCCACCGGGTTGCGCCAGGCACCGCGCAGGTCCCAGCGGTTGCTGCGCATGTCCACCGTGGGAATGTCGGCCCCCTCACCGTGGTCATGGTCGTGATCGTGGTCGTCATGGCAATGCAGGTGGTCGCCGTGTGCATGGCAGTCCACATGCTCGTGGCCGGGCAAGCCATAACGTGCCTCCTGGCGTGTGTAGGCAAGGCCCAGATAACCCTCGCTACCTACCCAGCTCAGGCCCACGCTGCCGGTTTCGCCCTTGGAGTAGCTGCCTCCCACGCGCGAACCACCATCCCAACCGCGGCCCACACGGTATTCCTGGGCGTTGCGGCCCATGCCTTCCACATGCACCACCAGCGGGCCCTGTCCACCGGTCAGCGCGAACGCACCGGTTTTGCCACGGTCGGCCGAGCTATAGCGCGCCTGGGCGCTGCCCTGCACGCCGTTTTCCGGCATCGCCGTAGGAATCTTGCCGTCCAGCACATTCACCACCCCGCCCACGGCACCGCCGTAGAGCAAGGCGGACGGGCCGCGCAACACCTCGATCTGCTCGGCCAGCATGGAGTCGGCCATGACCGCATGGTCGGGACTGACATTGGAAGCGTCCTGCACCGCACTGCCGCCGCTAAGCACCTGCACACGCGGACCATCCATGCCGCGGATCACGGGTCGGCTGGCACCTGCGCCGAAATGCGTGGACTGCACGCCAGGCTCGCTGGCCAGGGTCTCACCCAATGTGGCGCTGCGGCGTGCCTCCAGGGCCTCGCCTTCCAGTACCTGTACTGGTGACGCCAGCGCTGATTGCTCCAGAGACCACGCGCTAGAACGGATTTCAACTTCATGTAATGTAGATTCATTACCAGATGTGGGCTTTGCTGCCACCGCATCGGCGCCGGGAGCTGCCACAGCGGTGGACGCAGGCGCCACCGCTGTGGCTTCTGCGGATGGCGTCTGTGCCTGCGCGGCCGCAGCGCCTATCGCCAGGCACCAGCAGGCGAACGCCACGCCGCCCAGACGGCTGCGCCCTGCCCCCAGCGGTGCCGACCAGGCAGGCTCGGCAACGGCTGCTGCCGCGGTGGATGAATTGGCCCGGGATTGGGCCGGATGGGTCGATGCACTCAAAACGTTCATGGAGGAACTTTCCCTCTGCACTCCCCTGCTGCAGCGGCGCACAGCACCGTATGGGCTGCATGCGCAGACCGGCTGACCGCCGCAGTGGGAGCTTGCGCCGCCCTCCTCAGGCAGCGCTTTTCATATGGTCAGCAGTCCCATGCGCACTGAGTGCGCACAAGCTGCTCTGCTCTTGAACGGTTCTGATCCAGACGATAGGCCGGCGCGGCATGCGCGCTGCGCCATCAGCAGGCGCAACGGCCCCGCAGCCGTACAGGGGAGACGGAACATGCGCCGCAGCACACACCATCCACAGCAGGGACAAGCATTGCGGATGCCTCCAGACGCACCAGTCGGATCAGAAACCAGGGGGCAGGTCCATCCCGGGCGGCCCCCGGGCCAGCGGAGCCCACCAGCGCTGTGAAGCCAGGGCATGCACTGGTGCGGCCAGAGAAACAGTCGTGGCCCAGCATGCGGGCAGCCACACAAAAGAGGCAAGCGGCGCCTGGCCGTGTGCCAACTGGTCCAGCGCCTGGCAGTCCAGGCTGCCATGGTGACCAAACAGCGCCTGCACGGTGTGGCCCACGCCATCCGGGGATACCGCAGGTAACGCCGGAACTGCCGTGGCAACGGCAGGCGCCAGGCCAGCACCAGGGATGTGCACCATCTGGTGCATCCGCGCTACCAGCGGTGCCAGGCAGAGCGCCAGCAGCAGCCAGACTGCCAGCCAGCGGCGCAGTGGCAGCGTGGCCGTGGTGCCGCCCGTGGAATGCATGGCCCGCTGGCGCATCACACTCCCTCCCGTGTGGACCGGCGCACGGACGGAACCCAGCGCTGGTGCGACCACGCGCGCTGACCCGCAGCCCCCTTGGACAGGGCGCATGGGCATCCGGCTCGGCAGGCAAGCATGCAGCGCATCACGCAGCGTTCATTCCACCCGCAGGCTCAATGGCTGTGGCGCATGCCGCAGTTCTTGCCCAGGGCTAGGCCTTTGCAGGCCAGCTGCAACTGCTTCTGGCACTGGTCTTCGCCTTTGCCTGCTTCCAGGCATTGGGCGGCCTGGGCATGGGCACGTGCCATGGACTGGTGGCGTTCGATGTCCTCGCGCGTGTGTGCATCCAGCACCGGCTGGCCCGTGGTCGGCTTGGGCGCGGCTTCGGCCGTTACCGGCACAGGCTGTGGCGTGCGGGCGGTCGGCTGGGCCTGAACACCCACCGCCACCGTGCCGATGAGGGAAAAAACTGCGGCACAGGCCAGAAGACGGAATTGCATGGAGCTTCTTTCGGAAGAGAGGGTGGATGCCAGCGCAGTGCCAGCCATGGAGCTGGACTCAGGCGGCGCTGCACGGTGTGCACAGGCCGTGCAACTGCACTGCCTGCAGCTGCCCCACTGCGGCCGGCTCCAGCGCGGCCGCCAGGGCCTGTACCGATGCCTGCATCGCAGGCGCGGCGCTGTCCACGGGAAGGTCCTGCGCGCAACGCAGGCAATGAAACTGCACCGGCATGCGCTGGGCCACAGGCGCCGGCGCAGCACTGGCCTGGGCCCGCCCTGGATCACTGCGCCATTGGAAACGGGTGATGCGGTCATCCTCCACCCGGCGCTGCAGCAGCCCGGCCTGGGTCAACCGGTCCAGTGCGCGAAACACGGTCACCCGGTTGACAGCCACACCCAGCCGGGCCAGCGCAGCCTCCACCTCGGCGGCCGACAGGCGGCTGGCAGCCTGGCTGCGCAGCAACGCCACCAGCGCGCGCGTGGCACGGGTGGCCCGCATGCCGGGCGGCAAGGACAATTCCAGGGAAGAAGCTGGGCGGGGCATGGACACACTCAAGACACACTGCAATTGCAGCGGGATTGCGATATTAACGCAATTCAATTGCAATATAGGGCAGGCACCCGGATTTTTGCCTTCACAGCCCCTCAGCATCCGCCGCGGACGCCAGCCACCGCCAATGGGCTGGCAAAGCCCTCTCAGTCCGGCTTCACGTAGCGGCCAAAGGTGGCCAGCAGCTTGTGCACCTTGGGAGCCACCACATAGGCGCAGTAGCCCTGCTGTGGATTGCGGGCGAAATAATCCTGGTGGTAGGCCTCGGCCGGCCACCAGCTGCGCAGCGGCTCGACTTCCGTCACCACCGGCGCCCCGAAAGTCTTGTCCTGCCCGAATTCGCGCAGCAGATCCTG
>Ga0308157_10006197_pt1 | contig 14473 bp, 11 predicted proteins | sample PhyBR1_FD_201035 | JGI IMG/M metagenome (GOLD analysis project Ga0308157, IMG submission 201035) | Phyllosphere microbial communities from UC Gill Tract Community Farm, Albany, California, United States - DLSLB.R1 | ecosystem: Host-associated > Plants > Phyllosphere > Unclassified | place: USA...
GGTGTTCGATTTGCGTTTTATATTTGAGAAGATCGGAAGGGCGCAGCAAGCTGCCTACGATTTGGAATTTATCGGTCATGGGGGTGTGCCTCCTTGGGTAGTTGCGTATTTGTAAGCGTAATGTGATCGGATAGGATCGAAACGATTGAATGCACTTCATTGTAGCATCGTTGTGGGCGGAGGTGAGTAGACGAAGAAGGTATGGCTGGTTATAGGGGGAGGGTATAAGTCAAAAAAAGACCGTCGAACATTAAAATGCTCGCGGCCTGCTTGTCTTCGGATATATGGAAAAGCGAGGGGAACGAAATTTTAGTCAGAGGATTAAAGACTTGACCGAGCTATACGCGATATCGCGGCAAATCGGATATTCCTCCGGCGTCCCTTTCAAACGGATTTTTGCAGACGTGTTTTAGCTATTTGATTTCTGCTTTTTCGGTCAGATGCTTCGCAATCTATTTCTCCAGATATTCTTCTTCAATATCCAGACTGTCAGGATGCAAACCCAAATCTGTCGCGACGTCTCGGACGGAACGATAAAATTTGTTCCGGTCGATCCGGCTCGTCAGTTCTGTTTCGTACTCGTCTTCATCGTACGCATATACAGCGGATACTTGAAAACTCCCTGCATTGACGGAATTTTGGGCTCTGTCGTAATCGGTCTGAATCACCATTCGCATAATCGGCTCACGGCAAGAACTCCTTTCGCTGGGATCTGTTTGGGGATTTGTGTATGTGGTACTTAGACGAGCTTGCACAGGGTATGGTTACATTGAAATTCGAGGAATTTGGTTAGGAGGATTGGCGACCCTTTTCCGTTTGCATCTCTTTCGAACACGAGTATCGCCAAAGATCCCTTTCATAGAAATCAACAACGCAAAAACGACCACCAATCGGTGGCCGTTTCTGATGATACATATGGAGGCGAGGGGAGTCGAACCCCTGTCCGAAGATAACGCAACATAGGCTTCTACGGGTGTAGCCACGGTTTTGATGTCACCCTAGGAACTCCCCGTAAAAACCATTACTAATCTTTATAAACAAGCCTTACCCAAGTAATTTTACTTTTGAGAAGGTGGAAGCTGGAGGTAATTGTCATTTTCCTTGACCGTTATTTCACCTTTGGCATTTGTGTTAAACAAATCTTCTGCGCGAAGAGATGCTGTGTTTTTTTCGACTTCTTTTTGTACTTTGAGTTTTGTTTCTTCAAGCTCGTCTTGCAATTTCTTATTTTGCTTCTCCAAAATATCATTTGCTTTTCTATATGTTTCAGCTTGAGCTTGGTATTTAACTTTAGACTCTGTGTCAGTTGCTTCTCTCGCCTTCTTATCTGCTTCTTCTGCTTTACTTTTAAACTCCTGCTTCGTCGATTCTCTTCTTTTTTCAAGAGTGTCCTCGATCAAGGTAAATATTACTGTCATAATCTCCTTGTGATATTTTTTGATGAATTCCAAGATAACAGGCCAAGCTTTAGCAACGAACCACTTAAGAATGGTTTTGAACATACTGTAACCTCCAAAATATTATATGTAGCTGACTTTAGATGTATCGATTATGAGCATATGCCAGAATTGAACAATGATCTTTAAGATCTATCCACGACTTTATGTCTCGATACAAGTAATAAATTCAAGCAGTTCAATATTCCCATATATAAAATCTCTTGTCAAAGGAATTGTTATTAACATCTACCATCATCTTTACACTTATAACTTCATTAAAAGAATTGTTTCATAAATCTCTCAAATCAGTGGTCTAATTGTTTATTGAGTATAATTTTTGTGCTAGTATTTAGCTACCAAACAAGAAATGGAGGGAGCAAAATGCTCCAACAGAAAATAGCGTTGCTTGCAGCAAGTCCAAGAAATATCGGACTGCTTTGTGACTTGATCGGAAACATGCCTAATATCGATATGAAGACAAAGGGAGGCCACGTTTTTTGGGATAACATGGCCGTGTCCAATGGCTGGAAAATTCAAAAGAATAAATTGACCAACCATTGTCGTATCCTTGACCCTCAAGATATTCGGCGTGCTTGGGGATCGGAAACGGTTATGATGAACGCTTTGGATCGTCTGCAACATATCACGTCTCAATCGACCGAAGCTTCGCCCCCTCCATCCTCTTTCCAAGCAAGCTCCAATGGAACCCTGGTGTATTGCCCATCTTGTGGATCACAGGTTCCTGACGGAAACTTCTGCAAGCAGTGCGGAGCGAGCATGAACTAAATCAAAGTTACGTTATTTAGCTAAGAGCTGTCGTCAAAGGCAGCTCTTTTTGTGCATGTGTTTTCTGAATCCTCCTTTACGTTAAAGAAGAAAGTCACAGTATACTAGTTATAGAAGAATAAATAAAAGGAGCCACTTCCATGCTGCATAACATCAAATACGGTACAACCACTATCGAATATAAACTGACTCTCAAACCTAATAAAAAAGATATATCCATCACAGTTGATCTACACGAAGGAGTCCAAGTAATCGCTCCAGAATCCGTTTCGCAACAGCGGCTTAATGAGATTATGTATCAGAAAGCACCCTGGATCTTAAAGAAGCAGTATGCTTTCCGCGAAATGGAAGACGAAAACGCGCCCTTAGAGTTTTTGAGCGGCGAGAAAATTCGTTATCTAGGTAGAGCGTACAAGCTCAAGGTAATCAAGCAGAACACCGATCAGCCTGTACTCTCGCTCAAAAACGGCAGGTTCCTTGCAACACTCCCTTCGGGTTACAGCCAAGAGCAGCAGACGGAAGAGTTAAAGCGTCTCTGCATCGATTGGTATAAAGCTCAAGGCACTGCCAAGCTCAAAGAGCGACTCAAACACTACAGCAAGCTGACTGAGCTTGCTCCTTCTTCTATCGCGCTCAAGGATCAGGAAAAACGTTGGGGTAGCTGCACAAAGAAAGGAGAGCTGCTCATCAACTGGCGAATCATGATGGCTCCCCTTCGCATTGTGGATTATGTTCTTGTACATGAAATGGCTCACCTGAAGGTTCCCGATCATTCCGAAGCCTTCTGGAGTTATCTGCGATCCATCATGCCTGACTATGAAGAGCGGAAGGAGTGGCTGCGCATCAACGGCCCTAGACTCACGCTTTAACGATTGCGTAGCGCGCTGCTGTCCAACCCCGCGGCCAAGCCTCCCTTTACTTCTTGTAATGAATCCCCGCCAGATTGACAAGTTGGGTCGTCAGTGACTCGAGCTTGTCGTCTGGACACTTAATGATCCGAAGATGCCGCTTGATCTGTTTACGCATCTCGCGCTTCACATCTTCTTTCTGTGTCCATTCGATTACGGCAAGTTCTTGTACTTTCTCCGTCACAATCTCCGTCAAAGCTTTGAGCGCCTCCGTGTTTTTCTCCTCGGGAAGCTGCTTCTCCAGCATGAGGAAAAATGGATACTGCTCTTTGGTCAGTCCAAGATTTTTTCCCTGATTGGCAGTGTTTCGCATATCGTTAATAATATCCTGCATGTTCTTTATCATCTCAAGAATATCCATCTGCTTCTGTTTCCGAGCGTCGATGATTTCCTTCAAACGTTTGCCGAGCGACGCATAATAAACAGGGTTTTCCTCCAGCTTGATCCGAATCTCATGCTTGATTGCATGTTCCATCTCGGAAGCTTTTGCTTCGCCTTGGAACTGATTCACATGACTCTCAAATTTACTGGACAGAATATCGATCGGATCATGCAAAATCTCTACATTAGATGCCCTCAGATGCTCCGCAATCAGCTGCCTTACCTTTTCACCCAGGTCGCTGATATCCATGCCTTCTTCCTTGTACCTCGACTTGGCTGCCTGACGTACTTTGCCGAGAAACTCCAGGTCGTGAATGTACGGCTGAGCCAGTGGATTCGGCAGCACCATATCCATACTCTTGGCAAACTGCTTGAAAAGATGATCGAATTCGTTGCGTACGTCTTCGGGTTCAAGTACTTGAATGCAGCTCTCCAAGTCGTCATGACGAATATAGTCAAAGTAGCGCATCGCAGCACGGTGTCTGCTTTGCAGCCTTGGAATCTCGCTTTCAATCGGCATTAGCGCACCTTGGATATCGTCTTTGGAGAAAATATCGAGTGCCTTCTCCAGGAAGCTGGAAACACCGAAGTAATCGACGATCAAACCATAGTCTTTTCCATTATACGTTCGGTTTGTACGGGCGATCGCCTGCAGCAGATTATGCTCCCTAAGCGGCTTGTCCAGATACATGACCTGTTCGATCGGCGCATCGAATCCTGTCAACAGTTTGTCGCAGACGATCAGGAAAGCCAGCTTGTCTTCGTCCAGCGGCTTCTTGAAGCGTTCGATCAGCAGCTTTTCTTCGTCTTTGGAAACGGCATATCTTTTCTTATGCTCATCGTCGTCATTCGTAGACGAGTAAATTACCGCCGATTCCAGATCGCTGAGTTCATCCATCTTTTCTTTGTAAGTAGCCGCTGCATCTCTGGAAACCGCTACAATCTGTGCTTTGAATCCGTTCGGCTGCACATGTTCTTCGTAATGCTTGATAAGATCCAATATGATCTGTTCGATACGCTTGGGAGTGGCGACGATGGCTTCTTCATTCGCATACTTCTCCTGAATCCGTTCGCGCGTCTTGGCATCGTATTCACGAAATTTGCGGTCGAAAAGCTGATCCAGTGTCTCGCCTTCTACATGCAGATTGGTCATTCTCGCTTCATAGAAGATTGGAACGGTTGCTCCGTCGTCTACAGCCTGCTGGATGGTGTACTTATCGATATACGAGCCGAAAGTGCGTGTCGTGCTCTTGTCTTCTTTATCGATAGGTGTTCCTGTAAAGCCAAGGTAGCAGGCATTAGGCAAAGCGGTACGCATATTCATCGCCAAACCTTTATACTGCGAACGGTGCGACTCGTCGATCATCACAATTACATTCGATTCGGTAGACAGCTCGGGGAACTGCTCTTCTTCCTTGTCTGTCTGGAACTTCTGCACCAGCGTCATAATGGTAGCGCCTGGTCCCTGCTTCAGCAGTCTTTTCAAGTCTAGTACGCCGTCGGCCTGCTGGGGGTTCGCAAATCCGCAGCGTCGGAACGTTCCCGTAATCTGATTGTCCAAGTCTTTGCGATCCGTTACGATCACAATGGTCGGGTTCTGCAGCTCTTTGATGCGTCTGAGCTTAACGGCCAGATACAGCATGGTCAGCGATTTGCCACTTCCCTGTGTATGCCAGACCACTCCGCCGCGATCTCTCGGGTCTTTTGCTGTGAGGATTCGGTTGACGGATTTACCTACCGCTCTGAACTGCTGGTAACGAGCCAGCTTCTTGATGACTCGGCCTGCGTCAGGTTCAAACACGATAAAGTTTTGGATCAGATCCAGCAGGTTAGTTTTGGACAGCATTCCTGCAACGAGGATATCCTGCGGCGTGGGAAATGTCCCCACTTTTGGACTTGTCAGCGGATAGGGGTCTTTCCATTCTCCATAGTGCTGCACCTGCGCCATAATGGTTCCTGCTTTGGCTCTATCGTTGCTGGTGGCGATCAAGATCTGGTTGTAGTGGAACAGGTTCTCATAGCTCTTCTGGTAGCGCAGCATCTGCTTGACCGCTTTGCCGATCTGTTCGTCGATCGACACCATTGGGCTTTTACATTCGATCAAGACAAGCGGCAGGCCGTTGACGAAGACGATCAGGTCGGGACGAATGCCTTTCTGTTCTCCGCCTTTGACAGAGAACTGATCGACGACGAGGAATTCGTTGTTGTCTGGGTTGTCGAAGTCAATCAGTTTGACGGTTTGTCCCTTTTTGCCCCTGCCGAGATCCTGCTGGACGGAGATATAGTTGACTAGCATGTTGTGGAATTTCTCGTTGGCTTCCATCAGGCTGACGGCTTCGATGTGAGTGATGGAGCGAATCGTCTTGTTCAGGTTGTTTTCCGATATCCACGGGTTTAGGCGAAGAATAGCTTCGGAAAGGCGTTGGGTCAGCACGACTTCAAGGCCTGATTTGCGCTCTGCATCCAGAGAAGGGCCATGCACATATGCATAGCCCATTTCCTGAAGCTGCTGGATCAATCGGTCTTCGACCAGCTTTTTTTCGTTCCATTCTTTGGTGGTACTCATATCAGCACCTCGGGTTGATCGACGTTTACGCGAGTTTTACCTGTGAGTAGGGTTTGCATGAGAGACTTTTTAAGATCCAACATATTGATAAGCTTTTTTCGTTCTATGGTTTCCTTTGATTCTATAGCAGATATGCAACTCACAATTTTTTTTTGTTCCTCCAGACTAGGGCAAAGAACCTTATAGTTATCTAGCTCTCTTCTGTTTACTTTAGGCATACCTGTTCTTCCTGAAACTGAAACTGAGTATTTGTAAAACCTTTGGTCCAATAATATATATTTGATAAACTCAGGCAACAAGCGATCATTTTTTGCTTTCACTGGGTAAATATCTGCACTACAGAGTCCTTCAAAACCAGGATAAGTAACTTTCGCCAGTTCAGGTCGTATCTTACTGAAAAGTACATGTTCTGAACCAAACAGGTATTTACCGCTTGTTACTTTATCCGTACTAGCCGTTTGATATTCAAGTAATTGTCCCGTAAACTTGGCAATATTAGCAGATCCGATATTTGGCATACTTCTATACGGTTCGATAGTAGGGTCAACTTGGCCATTTACAATATCACAAGCTTCTTTGAAGTTTAAGACTTCCCAAGTTACAGGAACTTCTCCAATTTCCGTCTGCTTAAACTCCGTATGCCCAATCCCCTTTGTCAGCAGCTGCTGCATGAGACCCTTCTTTACGGTTTCCGTTTGCTTGATAATGGCTTCTGTTTTTTCAATGGCTTCATCAACAGAAGAAAGGATTTCGGCGATTTTTTGTTGTTCTTTTAGAGGCGGAAGAAAGAGAGTAGTGTTTAAGTACTCTTTATAATCTAAGTTCCGAATTCCTGTAGTTTGTTTTTGATGCACTAATGTTTTTCCATTCAAGTAGCCATGAGCCATTACATAATATAAAAACTCGGGAATTACCTGAGAAGAATCAGGCGTCAATCTTTGTAAAAAGTTTGCAAAAGAGAAAGCACCTTCCTCCTTAAAAAGGACGACTCTTCCCACAGGCTGTGCAGGCCCACCTCCTGATTTCTCAAGTAATAAGTCTCCTATTTTAAGCATTTTCTCTGATTTGTGTTTTTCCGTAAGTTTTCTGTAGGCGATCTTCTCCAAGTTCAACTTTAAGTCCTTAGTGTAATTTGTTGATCTAATGACAGCGGTAGCTTCTTGGCTTACAGAAGGCTCTTCTCCCCAAGTCCCAGCATCCATTCTTTCAAGCAAGCTGACGATGGAAACTAACTTCCAATCCTCATGCACCATAACCCAACTCCTTTAAAAACCCGTACATCTTCGCTTCAACTTCACTACGTTCAATCTCCAACTGTTGCAAAGCAGCAATCGCTTCCTCTACCTCGATCTCTTCTTCAGCTTCTGCAGAATCAATATAACGAGCGATGTTCAGGTTGTAGTCGTTCTGTCGGATCTCATCTAAGCTGACTACACGAGCGTACTTCTCCACGTCCTGCCAAGCATCGTAGGCAGATACAATCTTCTCAATATCTTGTTCTCTCAACGTATTCTGGTTCTTGCCTTCCTGGTAGTCCAGTGCTCCGTTGATGAACAGCACCTTGCCTTTTTTATGCTCTTCTTTATTGCGGTTCATGATGACGATGCAGGCTGGGATGCCCGTACCATAGAAAAGGTTGGACGGCAGACCGATTACAGCTTCAATCAGCCCCTCCTCCCCATATACGCCTTCCAGCAGTCCTTCACGAATCTTTCCTTCGGCTCCTCCGCGGAACAGGATGCCGTGCGGCATTACTACGCCTGCTTTGCCATTATGGTTGAGCGTCGAGGCCATATGCTGGACAAAGCCAAGGTCGCCCTTGTCCTTCGGCGGAATACCGAAACGGAATCGGCCGTAAGGATCGACTTCCGCTTCTTCGCGTCCCCAGCTGCTCAGAGAAAACGGCGGATTGGCGATTACGCGATCGTATAGAATCAGTTCGCCGTCTTCAACCAGCTTCGGCTCGCGGATTGTGTCTCCTCTTTCAATTCGGTGATCGCTCAGTCCGTGCAGCAGCAAGTTCATTTTGCAGATTGCCCATGTGTTCAGATTGCGTTCCTGTCCATGCAGCGTCAGGTTGCGCGGATTGCCGCCTTTGGACTTGATGTAATCCACGGACTGAATGAGCATACCGCCTGAGCCTGCTGTAGGATCGCAAATCCGCATGCCTTCTTCAGGTTTGATCAGATTAACGATCAGCTCAACGACTTTGCTTGGCGTGTAGAACTCTCCGCCTTTTTTACCTGCATCGTCGGCGAACTGCTTGATCAGATACTCGTAAGCGCGTCCCAGCATATCAGGCTCAGACAGATTATCGTTACGTAAATTCAATGTACCGAAATGCTGAATAAGCCGCAGGATCAGTTTATCTGGCATCTTTTCCCGATCATTGAAGTCGATACTGGCCAGTACGCCCTGCAGCTTAGGGTTCTCTTCTTCCAGCTTTTCAAAGGCTACGTTAATTGCAGCGCCCAGATCGCTGGTCAGGGAAGACAGGTATGCCCAACGTGCGCGTTCAGGTACGAAGAACTGGTGCTCGTCGCGATCTGTCCAGCCGTAAGACTCGCCTTCTTCTTTTTCGATCTTTTCGGCGACTTCAACGAAGACGTCATTCAGACGCTTGAGAAATAACATGCCGAAAATGTAGTTTTTATAGTCGGAGGAATCGATGCTTCCTCGTAGAATGTTTGCGGATTCCCATAGATGGGATTCAAGCTGCTGTAGTGTAAGTGTACTCATGTTTGCCCCCTGATTCTTCTTGTACCTAATTGTAGGTTAAAAATTCTGCTGGCCCCTTAAGAAGGACAAACAGATATTTACATCATACTATATGTTCACGGAATTCCCGTAGTTTCCGAACCAATTTGTTACAGCATTTTTTTGAACAAGACTCGCTCTCCCAAGCTGACGCTGCTGACTTCCCAGCCCGCCATAAGCCATGATTTGGCGTGGGAGTGACTCAACGTATTCGCCCACCAGGGACGGTGCACATACGCTGATTCAGGCAGCGAAAACTGAAGGATCACTTCAAGCTGTTTCATGGATAAGGTCAGCGAATCGGCTTCTTCTGCTGTTAGATATCGATAGAGCTGCTGGTACTTTCCTGAGTATTCCTGCAGAGGGGATGCTTCTATGATCTTTGTTTCTTTTGCGACTGCTGATGACTTCAATTCAGACCCTTCATTACTGATGGTATGGGCTTCTGAGATTTCGGTTTGGCTTTCTACAGCCTGCGTAACTTTCTGTAGCATGTACCCGATTCCTTTGCAGCCGCTCAGCGGGAACAGCAGCTCCTGATGGGTGTTGAACACGGGTTTGACGCGTTCTGTGTAGTGTCGACCGCCCAGTACGGTGATATGCTGATAAGCATCCAATCCCTTGGCTTGGGCCTGCTGGTTCAGCTGCTGGTTGGTGATCGTATCTCTGCTTGGCTTTACAAAGGAGACGTTGTAATCTTCGGAGATCAGATCTTGGGGATACAGAAATCCATGCTTGGCCGATAGGATGACCCAATCATCAAAAAAGGATCTGGCGTATCGCTGACAAGCTGCTGCAAGCACTCCCGTATACACATGTTGAGCTTCTACAGCACCAAGATCGGGCTGTTTGTCCCAGATCTTCGCTACCCCGCACGGAATAATACAAAGACGTTTAATCTGCTCCATTTGCTAGTCCCTCCATTCTTTTCAGGTCTGCCGTGTTCAGGGGCTCTTTGTAAAGTTCATTGACCTGCCAAAGTCCGCTTCTTCTGATCTTCTCATTCGGCGAGTCCATTCCCAGCCAGTTGTCGGAAGGCTTACATTTGCTGCAGTGGGATAAGGTAGACACAATTCGCGATTCCAGATACAGACGTTCTTCCTTCTCTTCTACAGGCAGCACGACAAACGAAAAGCGGCTTTGGATATAATCGCTGACTTCCTGCTCGATCTGAGCTTGATGCGCAGCGTTGAGCAGATGTCCGTTGGTCGTCTTGGATGCTCTTGTTGTGAAGTCAATATTCCATACGTCGAGATACGGATCATTTGACCGATTCAGCAGACATTTTCCGATGTTTTTGCGGAAGATGCTCCGATCTTTGTTTTCCTGTATAAAATGCTGCTGCAGCCGAGAACGGAGTTGGTTGTTTCCTGTATGAGTTCCGACCCGTACGATCCGCTGCCCTTCATATCCAATCTCGCCCTTTTCAAAAAGCAGGTAGATCCCATTCTTATCGATTTGTGTATGGTCAAAAGGAAATGTGTATCGGGGTAGGCGATGGGCTAGTCGATACAAAGTGGAACAATCTGCTTGGAGTGTTGTCATGGCATATGCCTCCTTCCTTATTTGAAAAAGCAGCATAGAAGCCTGAGTAGATCAGGAATGCTTCTATGCCGCCAATGTGTAGCGCTGTTTCTTATTCCCAGGTCAATACCTTAAAGCTATCCACTTTCCAGCCGTATTTAGTCTTGAAAAGTGTCGCCTCGTAAGTATCAGTATAATATTCGCCTTCAAAACTTCCACGAATATCTTGAGTCACCGTAGCACTTTGCTTGCTGGATGACAACTTGAATGTCGCTTTTTTGCTGGCATCAAATGCTGGTAGAAGCAAAGAGAAATCGTCACTATTCAGATATGCTGGACCCACTTTTCCGTTCCCAACATTAATCATGCCTTCTGTTTCTATCTTGTATATGAAATTATACGTAAAGACCGATTGAAGACTTTTTCTCATGTTTCCCGATGCGCCTTCAGCAGGCATATTGATTTGTTTGTAATGAGCCTGCTGCAAGACTTTCATAGCTTGCTGAGCGTTGATCGCCTCTACCTTTTTGCGTTGGCTGTCTTTGATCCCATCTTGCCCGTAAACGATTTTTGCATATTTCTTTTTGCTGGCATCCCACTTGTATACCAGTTTGTCGTAGACGCCCTCCGCATTCGATAAAGAACGAGTTTCTTGAGCGTAGTAGAGTTGGTAGCCCAGAATCTCATCGCTGCCGTCTTGATCTGCATCTTTGATTTCAGGTTCATCTGTGATTAGGACATCCGTCGCATAAATCTCTTTCAATGCGCCATTATTGAATGTATTTACGGATACAGAAGCTCCGCCGCTGCCTCCATTATGGACTAGCGCCAGCATGTTTTTGTACGTCTTATTTTTGATACGCCGAATGCTGTAGAAACCTTCTGATTCCACATTCCTGGCCAACAGCTTCGTTCCATTCTTCGAATAGATCCCTATGTAAGAAACCCACGGACCATATCCGTCTTTGCTCGGAGCTGACAAGATGATTTCTTCAGATTTATCGTTGTTCACATCATAAAACATTGCGCTGGAGACCGACTTCGCATCCAGTCCAAACTGCTTGGCAAAGCTTGCTTGAGCTGTATAGGCCGCCTGTACTTTTGCTGACGGTGCTGCATAAGTCAAAGAATTTCCCATTGTTGATGCTAATATCATACTGACCGCTAAAAATGTGGCTCCTAATTTTGCTTTCATCATACTTCGCTCCTTATAAACTTTCAGGATTTATGATACATAGATACCAAGCAAATTTTATGAAGTTTTATTAAAAATATTGATAACAGCTTTTAAATCAAAGAATTTAACGCTTTTTTAAAATAATGATAGTACTTTGCTCCTCTCCATATGGTTGATTTTTATTTGGAACTTAAATCCTTCTTGATTCATTTATACCATCTTCTTATTTGCAGTGAAATAAAAAAGCAACTCAATATAAAAATCTTTCTAAACTTTTATGCACATTTAATATCTTCGGCACAAGATTATTTATAAAAAATCCACTTTCAGACTCTGTAATTATCATTCACTGAGGGTTTAAGGGCTTTCCTGTTTAATAGAAAAATTTGCGGTAACAAGAGTACTACATTTAAGGAATAAGCCATAGTCTATACGATTGCTAAAAAGTTTATCTTCGAGCTTTACATCGATAGACACCAGTAAACTATATCCCACTTTAAAAATGCAGTCCGAACAAATTGTGTTTTACGAAAAAGCTATGGTTGCAGAGTGGAAATAATCAGAATAATGTGAGACGAGATATACAAATAAAGACGTGTTAATGTACTAAGAACTTCAATGGATAGCGAAATAGAAAAGAGACACCTTTTGAGGGTGTCTCTTCTGATCGTACATATGGAGGCGAGGGGAGTCGAACCCCTGTCCGAAGATAACGCAGCATAGGCTTCTACGGGTGTAGTCACGGTTTTGATGTCACCCTAGGAACTCCCCGTAACCGGATTCCCTTCGGGTCAGCCTGATTGTCTTCTTCCGTCTACCCCCAGGCGGAGACTAGCCGGCGTATCCCACTTTAGGTTGGGCCCTCATCCCGGCACATGGGCGATGCTGAGCGAGAGCACGCATCACAGTTTCTTAGGCTGCGAAAGCGTAGTTGTTTTGTTGTTTGCCATTTAATAGGCTTTAGCGTTAGTAAAGCGGACGCGTCCCCACTACCCGCTACCCATGCCCGAACTACCCCCGTCGAATCCATAAACGCCCCCTGATGGGAAAACCGTCGCCCTCCGAAGATCGAAGCCGGCGTGCATTTTCCGTAAAAGGGAACTTCCGGATTAAAGGGACGTCGCTCAAAGAACCGCAAGGTTCGAAGCACGAGTCGCATTGTCCAAAGTTCGCGCAGCCTTTCCCTCCATAAAAGAAAGGACCGCTTATGGGAGAGTGCAGCATTTCCCATAGACTTAGATTATAACATATTTCGCGCTGCAAGGATAGATTACCCGGACTCGCTTCGTGCCAAACAAGAGAGCGAGTCCGAATCTACCGCTGACGCGACTTGAGCGCACGTTGGATATCCCGCTGCGCGTCGCGCTTGGCGGCCGTATCGCGTTTGTCGTGCTGCTTTTTACCTTTACCGAGACCGATCAGCAGTTTGGCGTAACCGTTGCGCACGTACACCTTCAGCGGCACGACCGTGTAACCTTCCTGCTTGGATTGCCCGACCAGCTTGCGGATCTGCACCTTGTGCAGCAGCAGCTTGCGCGTGCGCGTCGGATCGGACGGATTGTTGATATTGCCCTGCTCGAACGGACTAATGTGCATATTATGGATAAAAGCTTCGCCGTTCCGGATCGTCGCGAACGCGTCCCCGATATTCGCCCGGCCTTTGCGCAGCGACTTGATCTCCGTTCCCGTCAGCACCAGCCCCGCCTCATACGTATCCTCGATGAAATAATCGTGGGACGCCTTTTTGTTCTGAGCCAGCAGCTTGCCCTGTTCGGTATTCTTCTTCATGTTTCTCACCTCCCGCGTCTTCGTCTGGATCTGAAGCTACCTAAATTGTAACAAGCTCTCTTTGAAAAAGGCAAGAAAACGAGCAGCCGGGGAGCATGAGCGAAACGTAACGGAACGAGATGACGCTTAAAGCACCATAATCAGCTCCCGCCGATTCTAACGGATCGCATATCCGTTAAAGCACCCAAACCGCCGAATTCCGGTCCGAAATCGTCCGATTCTGCCGTCTAACGGATATACAATCCGTTAGGCCCTGGAACCTGCCTAAAAAAGGCCGCTAACGGACATGCAATCCGTTAGCGGGAAGTTTGCTATTTTTCGGCCGATGTCCTAGCTCCGACCTTTGCCCGGTTTGCCTTTGCCGCCCGAGCGGCCTTTGTTCGGGCGCTCGTTGCCGTTGCGCGAGAACGTCGCCGTCTCGCCGCCGTAGCCGCCCGTGCCGGAGCCGAAGCTGAACCGGCCTTTGCCCGGTTCGCGGCTGCTGTCCGCGTCGCTGCCGCTTGAACCGCGGCCCGCGCCTTTGCCCGGCGCGCGCCCGTTGTCCGCGCCGCTTCGGCCTTCGGCTCCGCCGTTCCCGCCGCCTGCGCGGCTCGAACGGCCTTTCCGCCCGCCTGCTGCGCCCGGCGGCCGATTGCTCCACTCGCCCGCTTCGCTTGGCGAGCCGTTAAACGCATCTCCGCCGCTTTGCCCGGCTTCGATATGAATGCCGCCGCCTTTACGCTTGCCGCGAGCCGGCTTTCCGGCTTCGCCGCCCGGTGCGACCGTGTCCGCGCCGCTTCTGCCTTCGGCCGCTACGCCGCCGAACGCCCAACCGCCATTCGCGCCGTTACCGTCGCCGCCTTTGCTTCGGCGCGGCGCACTTTGCGGCTCCGCTCCGGTCGCGGCTTCGCCGCCGCGTTTGCCTTTGCGCTTACGGCCTGCGCTTTCGACGCCTTCGGCTTGCGGCGCCGCAGTCGTGCCGGCATCGCCGGCACTGCCTTTACGCTTCCGCTTGCGGCCGCCGACCGGCGAACCGCTCTCGCCGCTTTGCGCTTGCGGAACGCCCGCAGCTGCGACGACGTCGCCGTTTCCGCCTTTGCGCTTGCGCTTCCGTTTGCCGGAAGATTGCGCCGATCCCGTCTCCGAACCTCCCGCGCTTGCTCCGGCA
>Ga0308157_10006199_pt1 | contig 14470 bp, 10 predicted proteins | sample PhyBR1_FD_201035 | JGI IMG/M metagenome (GOLD analysis project Ga0308157, IMG submission 201035) | Phyllosphere microbial communities from UC Gill Tract Community Farm, Albany, California, United States - DLSLB.R1 | ecosystem: Host-associated > Plants > Phyllosphere > Unclassified | place: USA...
GCCGATGTCATACCACTGCGCGTAGACAAGCGGCTGTGCCTTTGCTTCGCCGGCCAGGACCGCCGCCTGTTCGAATTGATAGCGCGCGTTACGCAAATCCAGCGTCAGGCTGCCGTTTTCAAAGAAGGCGTTGCCAACCGAGGCGACCAACTGACATTGGCCTTGCCGGATTTGATCCAGATGCTGCTGATCGACGGCTAACTGCTGCACAACACCGGCCACCTCGAACCGCACTTGTGTCGTTTCGCCTTTGGCCTCGCCATGCCATTGAAAGGCGCCGTTCATGCCGGTATCCAGTTGCACCGAGCACGAATGTCCGTCAAACTGCGCAGGCAACGTCAGCGCGACGCGCTCCTTGGGGCGATCCGGAGTAATCTGTGCATACTCCCAGTTGAAGGAACGCCATTCCGCGTGCGCCTCCGCCGATAGAAAAATGGCTAGTAAATATAAAGTCAAACGCATGAGCGGATGCTATTCGCTATTTAATCTTTTTGCAACCCATGGATAAAGTCAGCCCGCAACTATTGGAAAACTGGCTGGCGGCACGCTCGATTGCGCGTGGCTTGCCGGCGCCGATACTGGATCATGGCGGTCTGCGTGTGGACACCGGCTTGCCGGCCGAATTGCGGCGCTATGTGTTTGCCGGACCTGATCAAGGAATCAGCGAACTGGCGCGGGAAATCACCGAGCCCAATGTGTTCATCAAGATGTGCGGCCCACGCGAGCAATTGCTGTCGCGCGTCACGCCACGCTGGCACTTGCAGGCCGGCGCCTACCTGATGACCAAGCCACCAGGCATCAACCCCGTGCCCTCTCTGCCGCTCGGCTACTGGATGCAGCAAAAAACCGAGTCGCAAGTCACCACCGCGCGCATCTTCACCGAGGCTGATGTACTGGTCGCCAGCGGCTACGCCGTGGAACATGAGGGGGTATTTATATTCGACCGCATCTCGGTCGATGTCATGCATCGTCAACAGGGTCTTGGCGCCGCGCTGATGGCGGCTTTGGGCACGGCCCAGCAATCGCAGGCTGCCCAGCGCGTGCTGGTGGCCACCGAAATGGGCCGCGCCTTGTATGCGCCGCTGGGCTGGCGCGTCCTCTCGCCGTATTCCACAGTGGCGCTTACGCCACCGCCTGCATAATGTCGTGCAAGCTGCTGACCTCATAGGTCGGCACCGCTTCCGACGCATTGACCAATCGCTCAGGATTAAACCAGCAGCTCTCAATGCCGTACCGGTTGGCGCCGAGGATGTCCGCATCCAGGCGATCGCCGATGATGATCGCCTCTTCCTTGACAAACGGCCGCGCCATCTGCGCCGCGTACTCAAAGAAGCGCACATCCGGCTTGGCATAGCCGCTGGCTTCGGATGTCGCGACGAAGGAGATCGGGTCACGCAGTCCGGACTTGAGGATGCGCTGGTTCTGGATCGCTTCCACACCGTTGGTGATGATGCCCACCTCACCGATGCCAGCCAGCGTTTCGCACAGCTGCACCGCACCATCGATCAGCACTACCGTATCCGACAGCGATTCCAGATACAGCTGACTGGCCGCTTCCGGGTCCAGTTCAAGGCCGTTCTCCATGAACGTCTTGCGGAAGCGCTCCACCTTGAGGAAGTCCTTGGATACGGAGCCGGTTTCAAAGGCCCGCCACAGCGCGATATTGATCGCCTGGTATTGCAGGAACAGCGCGGCCATGTCGCCGGTCAGGCCCAGTGCCTGCAAGGTGCGGGCAAACGACAACTGCTCGGAAGCCCTGAAATCCAGCAGCGTATCGTCCAGGTCAAACAAAAACAGCTTGTGCTTCATACGACTTTCTTGACGAATTCAGTCTTCAGGCTCATGGCGCCGAAGCCGTCGATCTTGCAATCGATATCGTGATCGGCATCGACCAGGCGAATGTTTTTCACCTTGGTGCCGACTTTGACCGTGCCGCCGCCACCTTTCAATTTCAGGTCTTTGATAACGGTGACCGTATCGCCATCCTGCAGCACATTACCGACCGAGTCGCGGTAGACGCGCGCGCCCTCATCCGCTTCCGCTGCGGCGCCGGCGCTCCACTCGTGCGCGCACTCCGGGCACACCAGCTGGGCGCCATCTTCGTACGTATATTCGGAACTGCATTTAGGGCATGGTGGCAAAGCGCTCATAATTAAATCCTGACTTCCAAAGCCCGGCAGTATACCTCATGCGAGCTTGCGAGCGACTCTAAAGCCGACGATGTCGTTGGCCAGCACGGCGGAAAAGCCGTTCCTTACAGCCGATCGCAGGTAGCGCGGGTTGTACAGCCACGAGCCGCCGCGCAACACCCGCCGTACCGGATCGCCCCCCTGCTCCCACGCGCTGCCATCCGCCGGTGCGCCGGTATAATTATCGTGCACCACGTCCTGCGTCCATTCCCACACGTTGCCGTGCATGTCGAACAAGCCCCAGGGATTCGGCTGGAAAGCGCCGACCTTGCTGGTGCCTTGCAGATAGGCGCCACGCGGGCCGCCGTTGTAGGTGTAATGGCCATCGTAGTTGGCCTGCTCGGTGCTGATCGTATCGCCGAAACTGAAAGCGGTCTTGGTGCCGGCGCGGCAGGCATACTCCCACTCCGCTTCAGTCGGCAGGCGATATAGCTGTCCGGTCCTGTCGGACAGCCAGCGCAAATACTGCTGCGCGTCCATCCAGCTGACGCCGACCACCGGATGCTCGTCCGTCTGCGCGTAGCCAGGCGCGCGCCAGTCGGTGTCGGACTGCGACTCCCAGCCGGTATCTTTGACAAAGCGCCGCCACTGGCCCACGGTCACCGGAAAACGGCCCATGGCAAAGGAGTACTCGATGCCGACCCAATGCGGCGGCTGCTCCCGGTCCAGCCAGTTCTTTTGCGCGCCCGCCTTGATGGCCAAGGCCTGTTCATGCTCCTGGGAGCCCATCTGGAAGCGTCCGGTCGGTATCAGCACCAGGTCAGGGCCAGCGCCGCTGCCATCAAGGAAGCGGTCGCGCAGCACACCATTGGCGTCGGCCACCGGCGTGTTGGCCGTCAATGCCGCCAATTCCGCCGCATGACGTTCCGCCTGCTGCTTGCGATGCCGCTCCTGCTCCTGGCGATAGGCCGCTTCCGCCTTCAGCTGCGCCGCCTTGCGCTGCTGCTCCTCACGCTCGTCGCGCGCCTGCTTGGCATCGGCGTCGCGGCGCGCCTGCAACTGCTCGCGCAGCACCTGCTTGCGGGCTTGCGCGGCCGCCTCCGCTTCGGCACGCTGCTTCGCTTCAAGCGCGCGACGCTGCTGCTCCTGCTTTTGCTTGTCGACGGCCGCCGCCTGCATCTCGGCCTGACGGCGCGCTGTCAGTTCAGCTACCATCGCCTTACGCTTTTCTTCCGTCTGGCGTGCCTGCTCCGCTTGCGCCGCCTGCTCGTTCTTGCGCTGCTGCTCGCGCTCCGCCTGTTCGCGCGCTGCCTGCTCGGCCTGCGCCGCCAGTTCCGCTTCGCTCGGACCGGCGGCACGGCGCAACTCCGCCAGCAGCTCATTGACCGATGCCGGACGACGCTCCTGCAAATAAGCGAAACCTTCCTGCAGTACCTTCCACTGCCGTTCATTCAAGCCGCGCGGCGGCGACGGGTGAAAATCAGCCGGCCGCATATCGTCGAAAGGCATGCGGCCTTCCAGCAATTGATAGATCATGACCGCCACCGCATACACGTCCAGCTTTGGCGCGGGCTGACGTTGATGGGTGCCTGCTTCCGGCGCGCGGTAGCCGGCGGTGCCAGCATTCGGCGTTTGCAGGCCAAGGCTGCTGCCGGCACTGCGCGCACGCGAAGCGATGCCGAAGTCCAGCAGCTTCACTTCGCCGCGCTGGGTCAGGAATACATTGCCCGGCTTGATGTCGCGGTGTACCAGCTTGTGCTTGTCCCATGCGTACTGCAGCGCATCGCCGATCGGCGACAGCAGCTTGTACACGGATTCCAGCGACAGCGTCCCCTGCTCCGCCAGATAGGCATCCAAATCCTGCCCTTCCAGATACTCCATGATGATGAAGTAGCTGGAGGTGGCCGGGTCCTGCGCCCACTCATAGACGCGGACGATATGTTCATGCGCCAGTTTGCGCGCCTGCGTGGCTTCTTCGATCAGCAGCTTGGCATGGGTGGCGCTTTGCGTCAGCTGGGGCGGCAGGATTTTCAGGGCCACCAGTTCGCTGTGCCCCAGCTCCGCGTGCGTGGCCAGGTCGGTCGCCAGCCACACCTGTCCCATGCCGCCCATGCCAATCAGGCGCTCCAGCCGGTAGCGGCGGTTTTGCGGGCCGATTTCCTGGCCGGTCATCAGGCCCAGCTCCGTGCCCTGCCGCTGCGGCAGTTGCGCAGGTACGGCCAGGCCTCCTGGTGGCGCGTACTCCGCATCCAGGATAGCGTTCTTGCGACGGTCGAACTCTTGGAGACTCAACAAACCGTCATCATGTAAGGCCCGCAGTTCGCGGATCTTGTCTCTTGCTGTTTGCATCTTTACCCGATAAGTTACTGCAGCGGTGCGCCGCATTCGGCACAAAACTTGTCATGCTCCCGACCTGGCGGCACCAGGTGGCCGTTGGCGCAGCGATGCTGCACCACCACTGTCGCCGGCGCTGCCGCCTTGGCCACGTTGATCAGGTCAACCTGATGGCGCCTGTCTTTATCCAGCTCCGCATCGCGGTGCCCACGCTCCTCGAGCACGCGCTCATACGCCATGCGTGCGGCCTCCACCGGCGTGACGCCCTGCTCGGCCGCCACCACCTGCGACAATGCCTGTATCTGTTCAGCCGTCATGCCCCCCTGGATTTGCAGCTTCATGATCTGCGCCACTGCTTCCACATTGGACGGCGCGGCCACGGCAGCAATCGCCATGTCACTCATGCGGTTCATGGTTTCCATGCGGCGGATTTCGTGATCCTGCTGCGACTGCTGGGTGGTGAAAGCGGCCGCGCGTTCCTGCTCGAATTTTCGCAGTTCGTGCTGCCATGCGGCTTCCTGCTCGCGCTGTTTCAGCACCAGGCGCTGTTCATCGATCGCCAATTGGTCCAGCATGGCCTGCTTGGCGTTGGCCTGATTCTGGCGCGCGTGCATGCCATCCGCCTCGATGGTGCGCAGCAGCTTTTCATACTGTGCTACCGCATCGGCTTGCGCGCCGGTGCGCTTGAGGTCCTCAATCTTCTGATTGATCTCCGCCACCTGCACCGCGTTCGTGGCGTCCTTGACCGCATCGCCGCGCAGCAGTTCGCGCTGCCGGGCCAATGCCAGCTGATCTTCCCATTCCTGCACACGCTCAGCTTCACGGCGGCGTGCAGCATTCGCTATCGTCATGCCCTGGATGCGGGCGGCGTGGGCTTCCGACTCGATTTGCAGCTCGCGCGCCTTTTCGTCCTTCTCGCGCTGGCGCAGCGCAGCCAGTTCGGCGCGCTTGTGCGATTCGTCTTCGATCAACAAGGCCTGCGCGATCTGGTTTTCGATCGCTTGCTGGCGCAGCTGATGCGACAGGCGTTGCTGTGCGATCTGGCGCTGCTCGGCAGCGGTCTGCTGTAGCACTTCCAGCTCGGTGCGCATGCGGATCTGGGCCAATTGGCGCACATGATCCCAATCGGCCTGCTCGCCCTGGCGGTGCGATTTATTCTTCGACAGCTCGTGCTCCAGGTCTGCCAGCACGGTGCCAGCACCTTTGTCGATGGCGACCTTGCGAGTCTTGGAATCCATCACGCGGCTGTACAGCTCCACTTCGCGCGCGCGCAAGGCTTGCACACGCTCAGCTTCTTTCAGCGTCAGCTCGACCTTGTTGACACTGGCGTCCTGGCGCAGCTCCGCGCGGCGGAAGTCCGAATGCATCTTCTGCTCGTCGCGGGCGATGGCCTGCCATTCCTCGTCGCTATAAATCTGGTCCAGCTGTTTGGTATGCTCCAGCTGCACGTGGCGCTCATCGGCCACCAGCCACAAGGAGCCGATGCGCGCGCGGTTGTGGTCAAATTTATCGTGGCGCAGCGCGACGGTGTCCACACCGTCAACCGCCAGCCCGTAAGTGGCCAGGCGCAGCTTGAGGGCTGCTTGCAGGCGTTCATTCAGTTGCAGCCGCAGGTCGCCATTGCCAGCCATTTCGCGGATCGAGCGGCTGCCGACAAATTCGGCGGCCAGCTGGCGCACCGATGGTTCCAGCAGTTCATGCAAATGCGCGGTATTGACCACACCCGGCACCGTCATGAAGTGCTGCGCAAAAGCCGGCACACTTTCGATGCGGATGGCGACCGTGAAGCTGGCCGAGACTTTCAGATGCTCCGCCGTGTGCAGGTCGTCGAACGCGAATTCCACCGGCAGCGGCAAGGTGCGGGTGATGAGGATTTCGGCGTTCTGGTTACGCAGCAGGTGATTCAGACGGGTGAAGAATCCTTCGATTTCGTATTCACCCTGCGGCACTTCAGTGGCTTTGTCGGCTTGCAGGATGTAGGCGCGCGTGGTTGCCGGCACGCGCAAGGTCTTGGTGAAGATGCCGGACAACGTGCTGATGCCGAAGTAAACGGCCAGCTCATTATCGCCGGGTATCCAGCGGTTGTCGCGCAATACCGGTTCGCTGCGCGGCGCGCCCAGCGTCAGGCCGCAGTGCTTGCAATAGCCCGACTGGTCGCCGTTTTTGTGCTCGCACCGCGGGCATTTGACGCCGCCAAAACCAAACATTTGGAACATGTCAGACTCCTTCTACGATTCATCTTCCGCGCCGCCCTTCGATCTGCCGATTTTAGCAGGGCGAGCCCGATTTCTTCTTGCGCACAGTTTAAATCATGCCAATCTTGTCGATACAGGCCAGCGTCGCGCCTTTTTGGCGCAATCCGGCCGCGAATCCGGGCGGCAGGCAGTCCTGCCAGTCCTTTGGCAGCAGCACGCGATCGCCATGATTTACTTGATTGAATATCAATTCCAGCTTTGATTCGCGGCCATCCACTGTGTCGACCCGGCCCGCATGCCATGCGCTGGAGCAACCGGTGGCGATGATACGGCCGCGCGATACGAATTCCCGCCCCCGCGCCAGGCGATCGGCCATCACCAGTGCCAGCTGGTAGGAGCCGCCCTGAAAGCGCGGCTGGCCGAAGCGGACCACAGTGCGCCAGCGCCCCAAGGCTTTGCCATCGAAGTGGCGCGCGGCGTTCAACGTCTGTTTGACTTCCTGCTGTGCGGTCAGTTCCAGGCCGGGCGCGGTGATGCTGTCTTCCTCGCTGCGCGCTGCCGCTTCAAGCGGAAAGACGCTGACTTCGAGCCAGCCGAGGGTATCGTTGATGCCGCCGCTGTGCAGCGGGAACCAGGTGCGCACCGTGGAGACAGCGGCCGACAGGTCGGCGTGGCCGATCAGCGCACCAAGATGCGTGATGCGCACCGCATCAACTGGTGCAGCGCCCTCGCCTACCTGCACGGTGCCGTCGACGCGGCCAAGATGCCAGGCGTCGGAATTGCCTTGTGCGATGGTTGGCTGGATTGGCTGAAGGCCACGCACCATGCGGTCCGCCAGTACGGCAGCCAGTTCCCAGTCGCGTTCATCGGCGGCTGGGACGATGTCCATGCTTAGCATCACCTGGTCACGGCTGTCGAACCGCGCTTCGGTGTGGCGCGCGAGGCGGACGACTTGCTGCATGCGTTCGGCAATCGATGGAGCGTTTGGCGCCGTGCATTTGACGTCGGCGCGATTGGCGCGTGGACGCCGGCTGGCGGTGACGGTGAGTATGCGACCGTCGGCCAGCACGCTGCGGCATTCGGCGTTGGCTGGCACGGCACTGACTGAGATGGTGGTCATAGCGATGGCTCCGTGCGCGGGACATAGGTGGTGCGGCGCAATGACAAGCCGGTTTCAAGGTTGGCGCAGATGCGGTCTGCTTCTTCCAGCAGCGATGGCCACTGTTCCGGGCTTGCCAGTTGAAGGCGGGCCAGCAGGGGCCAGGCTTCGTCAAGCGCGGTTTGGGCGATTAGCGCTTGGGCGCAGCGCAGGGTTTGGTCAGCTGCTGGCAGTGGCTGGTCTGGCGCGGCCCAGGCCAGAGACGGCATGGTATTGACGTTCAGTGCTGCCATGCCGAGTCGCAGCAGCATGGACTGCTGTTGCTGGAAGATGTCCAGGCCTTCAGGCAGCGCAAGCAGGCGTAGTTCGCGGCTCAAGGCCGGCAGTTCGAGGAACAGGCGGCGTAAGGCGCGCGCATCCTGCTCGGCCACGCTCATCTGGCCCACAGGCAGACAGGTGGCGAGGCCGGTCGGCGTGGCGACGGTACTCGCTGCAGTGCCGGCGGTGTCGGCCGGGATGGCCGCGCGTTCGGCTTCGGCGGCTTGAGCGGCTCGGGCCTGGAGGATTGTGGCGTAGTCGATTTCATCGCCCACGTCCACTGGCACGCAATCGTCTACCGTCACGCCATAGCGCATGTACATCAGCTGATTCAGGCCGGCGCGGAAGGCATGCCATTCTTCCAGTGAGGTGCATGGAGGCAGATCAAGCGCGCCCTGGGCCAGTTCCGCTTGCAGCGCCATCTGGACCGCCGCTGCAAAATCTGACAGCTCCAGCCGTCCCGCCGTTTCGCTGTAGAGATATAAATCAAACCGTTGTTGCGACACGCGCGGATTTGCCGCGTCCACGACAAACCGCAGCCGCAGGCCCCATTCCGGCGCAGCCGCAAACGGCACCAGGTCCACCGTGTAAGGACCTGGATGAAAACAAAACGCCATCTCGCCCTGCTCGCACGAGACTTTGCCCACCGCCGCGCGCCGCGCATGGCCTGCCGCGTTGAATATCACCACGGTACTCTGCGCGGGCGCAAGGTCGCCATCATCGAGCCGCAGCGCGATCAGGGTGGCGCCCAAGCCATTGGTGTCAGTGGCTTGTTTGCGGCGGCGGCTGAATAATCTCATCGTCTACGGCGCCACCGGCTCGACGGCAAAGCCGGCTCCATACAGTTGAAAATGCGATCCGGGCGCGGTGGCGAACGGCCAAACACGCTCGCATTCGCCGTCCGCGTCCAGCCGGCCTTGCAGCACAATGGCGCCGCCGCCGTCGATCACGCGCAACTGCGGCTGTTCGCGCAGTACACGCTCGGCAAACGGCGCTTCGGTGGACAGGCTGAGAATCACCTGCCAACCGCCATCCTGCGGCAGGAAGTTCAGCGTCCAATAACCATCATCAGTGATCAGAGCTTCCAGCGCCTCGGCGGTGGAGGCGGCGCGCAGCATACCGCTGCTGCCCGTCCATACCGGATCGTTGGCGGCCCGTGGCTGAGCGGCCGCGTGGCGCTCCAACGAGAGCTGCCGGAAGCGACGCAACGTCAGCGGCGATGCCGACAAGGCCTGGCGCTCGTTCGGCGTCAGCGCGCGCGTACCGTCCAGCGCTGCCGACAGCGTGGCGTCGGCGAGCATCAGGCGGTCGCCCGGTACGGGACGCGACAGCAACAGGCGCTCGCGCAGCCGTGCATCCAGATCATCATGTGGCAAGTTCAAATTATTCTCCTTCATCGCGCACCGGCTGCTTGCAGCCTGGCGATCGCTTCATTACGGCGCTTGCGCAGCGTCGGCATCGAAATCTGGTCCAGCGCTGCCAACTGCTGCAGCGTTGGCAATTCGCCGGTGGCCGGGTCCAGCCAGTCATCGGGATAAGTATCATCCGCAGCGCCCAGCAGCTTTTGGTACACGGCCAGGCGGATCGGCAGCGATTCGTCGTGCAACATGCGCACCGTCCAGCTGCCGGCTTCCTGCGCGGACCGCGCCATTTCCAGATAGCGGAGGGGCAGGGAAAGGTCTTCGGCGCGGACTTGTTCGGCGGCCAGTTGCTCGTCACTGGCAAATGGGCCGGTCTCCTCAATGTCATCGTCGGCGACGTCGGCCGCTTCGTCCGTCTCCGGCGCGGACAGGATGCGGTCATCGTCCGGCGCCTGGCCGCTGGCCTCCGCCTGCTCCGACTCGCCCAGCACGCGCCAGTAGTCCTCCAGCCACAACGCGGCTTCGCCGGCATCCGATTGCCACTCTTCGGTACTATCCATATTGGCCGACAGTTCTTCGTAATCGCCAATCTCCGCCAGCAGCGCCGCGATCTTGTCCGGACTATTTTTCAGGCTGGCGAAGCGCTTGGACCGGGTGTGCAATGGCCCGGGCGAACCGACAAACTGCTCCAGTGACTCGCTCCAGCGGATAATCCACTCCGCCTTGCAGGCACTGATGGATTTCATTTGCCGCACCTCGATCGGCGTGCCGGCCAGCGGCCGCCCGAGGATCGCGCCGACCTGCGCGGCGTTCTGCTCCCAAGCCACAAACAGGCCGGAGATTTCCCGATAGGCGGTGTCCAGCATGCGGTAGGTGTAGATTTTATTGGGTGAGCAATCGCGCCCGGAGGCGATGATGTAGTTGTCCGCGTCAACCTTGTCGCGCAAGGTCGCATACATATCATTGACTTTTTTGCGCAGCACGCCCTCGGCGGCAGGATCGCGCCAGAAATCCCCGCTGCGCGCATGTTCGCTGGCCATGGCGGCGACAAACGCCGTCCAGTAAGCGGTTTGCGCCTGCAGCTCATACAGCAGCCCTAGCGACAACTCGTACACGCTTTCGCCATAGCTGTTGCCCTCGGCCTCCCCACGCGCGCTGCGGGCGTTGGCGCGCAAGGCGGCGGCTACCGCATCGGTATAGTCGTCGAGCAGCGCCGCATGCCGCTCGGGTTCGAGCACCTGGTGCATATCAATCTGCCGGAATGCCTGCAACGAGCAAAGCCCCAGCAGCTTGCGCACTTGTTCCCAGCCGTGCTCCTGATACCGGGTTCCTGGCAAGCGCATAAAGTCCTGTATAAAAAATGAAGTCAAAAGGCTTTTCAAGCATGCCACAAAAAACAGGTTCGCATTATCCCGTTTACAAGGCTATTTCCCCTTCTGTTCACCGTTCTGCGCGGCCAGCGTGGACAGAATCGCGGCAATCACCGGCGCCGCATGCTCGCCGCCAGTGGCGTCGGAGTGGCTGACAAAGGCCGCCATCGCCAGCCGGTGACGCTGGCCGGGCAAGCTGCCCGGTTCCAGCCATCCGGTGAACCAGACGGTCGCGGTGTCCTCGCCACTGGGCGCAGTGCCTGTTTTGCCGTACAGGCCCGCACGCACAGCAGCCAGCGAGGCGCCACGAAAAGCGCCCGCACCGGTGCCGACATCGACCACGCCTTTCATGCCGGCCTTGATCCGGTCCAGGCGGATGCCCAGCGGTGGCGCGGTCGGCACGCCGGCGCTGGCGCCGTCCAGCGACAGCAGCATGCGTGGCGCCACCACCCTGCCCTGGCCAACCGCCGCCGACGCCAGCGCCATTTGCAGCGGCGTCACCTGCATACGCAGGCCGATCGCCATCTGGCGCAGTTCGTGGCGGGTGTGGATAGGATCGATGCGCGCAGGCGTGGCTTGCAGCGCGTCCCAGGTGCGCCAGTTGAAGTCAGCCGGCAGCAATCCGCCGTCAAGGCGCAGTGTTTGCTCGAAGCCCAATCGGCGTGCGGCAGCGACAATGGGCCGCACGCTATCCAGCGCATCGGCGTCCAGCGCCTGCACATCCGGTGCGCCGCCATCAGGACGGCCGAACAGGCTACGGTCACTCAGTTCGCTGGACCAGGCAAACCAGGTATTCAGGCTGTAGGTCAGCGCTTGCGCCAGTCCGAGACGCCCCTCCTGCGCGCGGCGATCCAGGCTTTGTTCGCGGTAGTTGGTGATATGCGCCAGGCGCGGATTCATCGGGTAGCTGGCGGCGTCGGTCTGGAAGCCGTAACCACGCTGCGCCGCCAGGCGATTGATGGCGGGGAGTGGCATCCCGCTTAGCAGCGCATCGATCTGCTGATCATTTTGCGCCGCCAGTTCGAGGCCCAGCGCGCTGATGACTTTAAAGGTCGAGCCGGGGCTCTGGTGCGCGCCGCCATCGTGTTGCAAGGCCGGCAGGCGCAGTGGGCTGCGCGCGGGGCTGGTGCGGTCGAAATCGCGCACCTCGGCCCAGTTGGCGGCGTTGACGTCGCCCGCGCCGGCGCCTGTCGCTGCGAGGATGTCGCCGGTTTCGGTGTCAAGAATGACCATGCCAGCGTGACGGCCTTCAGGTGCGGGCTGGCTGCCGGTGCAGCGACCGTCCTGCCAGCGGCCACGGTGCATGGCGACGCAGTCCAGCACCCGTTGGCTCAGTGCTTGCAGTGGCAGGTCGAGCGTCAGCACGGCGTTGACTGTGCCGGCGGGGGCGGGCAAACGGGCCAGCATGCCGGTGACGCTGTTGGCGTGTTCGCTGCTGATGCCCAGCAGCGGTGCAAGGCCGGCTTCCGTAGCGGATTCGCTGGGTGCGCCGTCCGTCCACAGGGTGGTGCCATTGCGGTCTTGCAGCTGGACTGCCGATGGCATGTTGCGGCGCGCGCTGACGTTGTCGCTTTGCGCGAGCGGCTGCCAGATCAGGTGGCCGCCGACGACGCGCAGGTGGCGGTATTTCTGGTCTTCCGGCGTGTTGAAGTCCAGTGGCTGCAAATCCAGGCGGATAGTGCAAACGCCGGCTTGCAGCGTCAGCGTGATTTGCTGAACGTCGCTGCTATTGGCGCAGGCGCGGCCGGTGCATGCGGGCGTCAGCTGGGCGCTGGCGCCATTGATGCCGGCCGCTGCCACCCTCCCTGCGACCAGCATGTGCAGTATTTCGCCGCCGTTGGCTGCGCGCGGCAGGTTGAGCGTCAGGCGCACGTTGGGGCGACCTCCCATGATCTCTGTGGCCTGCGGCCAGCGGGCGATACGTGTCCAAGGCTGCCAGCCTTGTGGCAGCGATGCAAACAGGCGCGATGCGGCTACCGGCATCTGGCTGGTGGTGGCGATGATCACTGGCGCGTTGCCGTTGCCTGCGTTGTCGGCGGTGGTGGCGCTCCAGTCCAGCGGCAGGTCGGCTGGACCTTTGATGCGCCATGCCAGCAGGCGACGCTCGCTGTTGTAGATGTCGATCTGCTGGCGAACATAAGCACCGTCGGCCTGGTAATACAGGCGCTTGAAGAGTTTCTGCGTGGCGGGACCTGGCTGGACCTGCTTCCAGTTTCCCAGTTCCGCAGCGCGCTCGCTGGCATGTGCAGCTTGCCACTGCGGCAGATCGCGCGGAGCGATGTCGATGGCGCCGCTAGGGTTGAGGCGCATCAGTCCTTGTGCTTGCAGTTGTTCGAACAGGGCCTGGTCTTCCAGTGCGCCAGCTGCGCCTGCGGGAACCTGGTAGTCGCCAGCAGCGAGATAGGCGTTGACTGCGCGGCCGCGTGCCGGGAACGCGGTGACCAGTGCGGCGACCTGGCCGGCCGGCGCACGCGTGGCCGACGGCGCGGCGGGGCGGTAAATCTGTACGACCAGCTCACCGGCCTGCGGGCACATGGCGTTGCTGCGGCGTTCGATGCGCAATGCGGCGTTCGCGCCCCACAGCAGCCAGCCTTGCTGGCGCAAAGCGACCTGGCCGCTACTGCCCTGCTCGATCTGGCCGAAGCTGGCATCGCTGAGCCAGCGGGCATCGCCCTGGCGTGCGTGCCAGCTGAGTTGCAGCGGTTCGCTCAGCGGATCGGTGAAATCTCCCCTGGCCATGCCTTCAATCTGTACTTCGGGCATGGCGTCAGCGCCGTTGTTGCGGTCTGCTACCAGCAGGACGTTGCGCAGAGAGATCTGGACGTTGGCTTCTTCGTTGCGTTTCACCCAGCGCTTGACGTCGTCGAAGCGGTAGCCGATACGCAGCGGCAGCAGACGCGTGTCGGTGGGGCTGCGCAGCTGGCTGCACAGATCCACACGGACTGGCGGTGCGGCTTGCAGGCCGGAAGCGATCAGCAAGACGCCGCCCGGATGCAGGCTGGCGCTGATGCCGGTTTCGGCTGGCACGCGGAAGCTGATACCCGGCAGCACGGATTGGTAGGCGTTGGCGGCGCGGATGTTGGCAGCCGACTGTGGCGTACTGGCGGTGGTGGCGGCCAAATGGCGCGCGTGGCCGGCGATCAGCGCGCCGCCGCCCGCCGCCAGGACTACGCCTACCGCCGCGATCCAGGCGACGCGCGACGTACGCGGACCGACCGCGCCGGCGGAGCGGCCACCTTGCCGGGCATGCTCATCGCGCGAGCGGAGCGTGCCGCCTCTGGCGGCTGGGCCGGCGGCATTGTCTGGGGCGGCGGTGGCGGTGGCGGTGGCGGTGGCGGTGGCGGTGGCGGTGGCGGTGGCGGTGGCGGCGGTGGCGGTGGTGGAGGTTGGGCCAGCGGGTTCGCGGTGCGAGGACACCAGCCTGACAGCGGGACCGCGCTGTCCGGCGTGCAGGTTGGCGCGGCGACGGCGGGTTCGGCGCCGCTCGGCCCAGGCTTGCAATATGATGCGGATGAAGTGCGGCATATGCCCCTCGCTATTGGTTTGCACTCTTTAGCCGGGGGACGGAGAAAACCACCCTCCCATCGCGCCAGAATGCATTTCGGTCCGCAGAAAACGCATCCCGTCGCAATCCCCGCCCAGCTTGCGTCGCCTTTGGTTACAG
>Ga0308157_10006201_pt1 | contig 14467 bp, 17 predicted proteins | sample PhyBR1_FD_201035 | JGI IMG/M metagenome (GOLD analysis project Ga0308157, IMG submission 201035) | Phyllosphere microbial communities from UC Gill Tract Community Farm, Albany, California, United States - DLSLB.R1 | ecosystem: Host-associated > Plants > Phyllosphere > Unclassified | place: USA...
CAGGAAGAACTCTTCGCGCACGGCTGAGCACCAAGACGGCGGCAGCCATTTGAACTTTTAAGGAAAAACCCCGTGAAAATCGCAGTCACCGGCGCCGCCGGCTTTATTGGAAGCAACCTGATCAAGGAACTCAACGCGCGCGGCATTGACAACATCATCGCCGTCGACGACCTGACCCAGGGCGACAAGTTCCGCAACCTGGCGGACCTGAAGATTGCCAATTACCTGGACATCGGAGAGTTCTACGGCCGGTTTTCCGAGGGCGGGTTTGGCCATATCGCCGCGGTTTTTCACGAAGGCGCCTGCAGCGACACGATGGAGCAGGACGGCAAGTACATGATGGCCAACAACTACACGCTGTCGTGCGAGCTGTTTCGCGCCTGCCAGAGCCAGAACACCCGACTTCTCTATGCATCGTCCGCAGCAACCTACGGCGGCTCACAGACCTTCAGCGAATCGCCAGAATTTGAAAAACCGCTCAATGTCTACGGCTACTCTAAGCTCCTGTTCGACCAGCGCCTGCGGCGCGAGCTGGGCAGCCAGTTTGAAAATGCGCAGACGCAGGTAGCCGGTTTTCGCTACTTCAACGTCTACGGTCCGCGCGAGCAGCACAAGGGTCGCATGGCCAGCGTCGCCTTTCACCAGTTCAATCAGTTCCAAGCCGAAGGCAAGGTCAAGCTGTTCGGCGAGTATGGCGGTTACGGCCCGGGCGGCCAGATGCGGGACTTTGTCTTCATTGACGATGTGGTCGCCGTCAACCTCTGGTTTTTCGACCATCCCGAAAAATCCGGCATCTTCAACCTGGGCACGGGCCGCGCCCAGCCGTTCAACGATGTGGCCTTCGCCGTGGTCAACAGCTTGCGCGGCGCCCAGAATGCAGCGCCGCTGACCCTGGAAGAGATGGTGCGCGGCGGCATGATCGACTACATCGGCTTTCCCGAAGCGCTGGTCGGCAAATACCAGAGCTACACCCAGGCCGACCTGAGCGCACTGCGCGCAGCCGGCTGTACCCATGTGTTTGCCGATGTCCAGAGAGGCGTGGCGGCCTACATGGCCTGGCTGTCCCCGACTTCGGACTGACCTCCAGCCAACGCCTGCCACCCAAGGAAACCGACCGTGCTCAAAAAACTGCTGGCCGCCGCCGTCGTGCTGTCTTTCATCTCAGCGACAGGCGCGGTGGACATCAACCAGGCCACTGAAGCCGATCTTGACAGCCTCAAAGGCGTCGGCCCGGCCACCAGCCGCCTCATTCTTGCCGAGCGGCAAAAAGCCCCCTTTGCCGACTGGGACGATCTCATCCGGCGCGTCAGGGGCATGGGCGGAAAAAATGCGGTGAAGTACTCGGCCCAAGGCCTGACCGTTGAAGGCGCGGCCTACAGTGCCGGCGAAACGCAGCCGCGCAAGCGCACCCTTTCAAAATCGGATGGCGACAAGGCCCTATGAAAAAACCCGCCGAAAGGCGGGTTTTTTGTGATGAACGCCAAGGCTGCGGGCGCTCAACCCATGTGCAGGCCGCCGTTGAGCGAGAAGTCGGCGCCGGTGGCGTAGCCACCTTCGTCCGAGGCAATCCAGGAAATGATGGAAGCGATTTCTTCCGGGGTGCCCAGGCGCTTGGCCGGCACACCGGCCACGATTTTTTCCAGCACGTCAGGGCGGATCGCCTTGACCATGTCGGTGCCGATGTAGCCGGGGCTGACGGTGTTCACCGTCACGCCCTTGGAGGCGACTTCCTGCGCCAGGGCCATGGTAAAGCCATGCAGGCCTGCCTTGGCAGTGGAGTAGTTCACCTGGCCGAACTGGCCCTTCTGACCGTTGACGGAGGAGATGTTGATGACGCGGCCAAAGCCGGCATTGACCATGTCCTCGATCACCTGCTTGGTCACGTTGAACATGCTGTCCAGGTTGGTGGAGATCACGGCATCCCAGTCGGCCTTGCTCATCTTGCGGAACTGGCCGTCGCGGGTGATGCCGGCGTTGTTCACCAGCACGCTGACAGGGCCATGCTCGGCCTTGACCTTGTCGAACGCGGCCACGGTGGAGTCCCAGTCGCCCACGTTGCCAACGGACGCGTGGAAGGCGTAGCCCAGCGCTTTTTGCTCGTCAAGCCACTTGGTGTAGTCCCGCGTCGGGCCGCAACCGGCGATGACGGTGAAACCGTCCTTGGCCAGGCGCTGGCAGATGGCGGTTCCGATGCCACCCATGCCACCGGTGACGTAAGCGATTTTGTTGCTCATGATCCACTCCTTGAAATTTTGATTTCTTATGCAATGTTTGCTATGTTTTCGATAGCTGCCGAGGCAAGCACTGCGTGCACATCGGCCGCTTTTCGCTGATTTTCAGCTCAGCGTTCCAATGTGAGAGCAACGCCCATGCCGCCGCCGATGCACAGGCTGGCAATGCCCTTCTTGACGTCACGGCGCACCATCTCGTGCAGCAGCGTCACCAAGATGCGGCAGCCGGACGCGCCGATCGGATGGCCGATGGCAATGGCGCCGCCGTTGACATTGACCTTGCTGGTGTCCCAGCCCATTTCCTGGTTGACCGCGCAGGCCTGTGCGGCAAAGGCTTCGTTGATTTCAAGCAGGTCCAGGTCTTGCGCCTTCCAACCGGCGCGCGCCAGCGCCTTGGTCGATGCGGGAACGGGGCCCATGCCCATGAAGGCCGGGTCCAGGCCGCTGGTGGCGTAGCTGGCGATGCGTGCCAGCGGTGTGAGGCCCAAGGCGGCCGCTTTCTTGGCGGTCATGACCATCACGGCGGCCGCGCCGTCGTTCAGCCCTGATGCGTTGCCGGCCGTGACGCCGCCGGCCTTGACAAAGGCGGGACGCAGGCCGGCCAGGCCTTCGGCGCTGGTTTTGCGGTTGATGAACTCGTCGGCCGAAAACACGACCGGGTCGCCCTTTTTCTGCGGAATCGACACTGGAACGATCTCGTCCTGGAACTTGCCCGCGTCCTGGGCGGCGGCGGCCTTGGTCTGGCTGGCCAGGGCCAGCGCATCCTGCGCCTGGCGGCTGATCTCGTATTTCTTGGCGACGTTTTCGGCCGTGATGCCCATGTGGTACTGGTTGTAGACGTCCCAGAGGCCGTCGACGATCATGGAGTCCATCATTTTCCAGTCGCCCATGCGCTGGCCGTCGCGCGAGCCGTTCAGGACGTGTGGCGAAGCACTCATGTTTTCCTGGCCGCCGGCAATGACGATCTCGCTGTCGCCGGTTGCCACGGCCTGCGCAGCCAGCATCACGGATTTCAGGCCCGAGCCGCACACGGCATTGATGGTCAGCCCTGGCACGCCATGGGGAAAGCCGGCCTTGAGCACCGCCTGGCGCGCCGGGTTCTGGCCGGCGCCTGCGGTGAGCACCTGGCCCATGATGACTTCGCCGATTTGCTCGGCGCTCAGCCCGGAACGCTCCAGGACCGCCTTGATGACGGTTGCGCCCAATTGGGTGGCAGGTATCTTGGACAGCGACCCTCCAAATTTGCCAACTGCAGTGCGTCCCGCTGCAACGATAACGATATCTTCCATGATGCCTCCTTGTTGAAATTCGAGAAATTTGCCAAGCCCGCGTTCAGCGCCCTCTCGCATGTGGGGGCATGGCTTTGGTCTTGAGCAGGCTCAAGACCTTTAGACAGCCAAGCTGCTCAAGCCTTGGCCTTCACGTAACGCCCGGGCGCCGGCTCGATGGCCTTGTACTTGCGGCTGCCGTAGGCCTTGGGTGAAGCAATTTGCTTGCCTGCATTGCCCTTGAGCCACTCCGCCCAGTCCGGCCACCAGCTGCCGGGATGCTCGGTCGCGTCTTTTTGCCAGTCGGCCTGGGCGACGGGAAACGTGTCGCCGCCGGCGCGGTTCGATGGCAGCTGGTCATTGGTCCAGTAACTGCGCTTTTTCTTGGCCGGCGGGTTGATCACGCCGGCGATGTGGCCTGAGGCGCCCATCACGAAACGCTTCTTGCCCGGCAGCACTTGGGTCGAGGCGTAGGCGCCGCCGATCGGCACGATGTGGTCCTCGCGCGAGCCGTAGATATACACCGGCATGTCCAGCAGGTTGAGGTCGATCTTCTCGCCGCAAACCGTGGTCTTGCCGGGCTTGATCAGGTTGTTTTCAAAATACGTGTTGCGCAGGTACCAGGCATAGAAGGGGCCCGGCAGGTTGGTCGAGTCGCTGTTCCAGTAGAGCAGGTCGAACGGCGGCGGTGTTTCGCCCTTGAGGTAGTTGCCCACCACATAGTTCCAGACCAGGTCGTTGGGGCGCAGGAAGCTGAAGGTGGACGCCAGATCCTGACCCTTGAGCAGGCCGCCCTTGCCCATTTCGGCTTCGCGGTACTTGACGGACATCTCGTCGATAAAGATGTCTAGGATGCCGGTGTCGGAAAAGTCGAGCAGCGAGGTCAGAAGGGTGACGCTTTCGACCGGCTTTTCGCCGCGCGCGGCCAGCACGGCCAGCGCGGTGCCCAAGATGGTGCCGCCCACGCAGAAGCCAAGGGCATTGAGGGTGTCGGCGCCGGTGATTTCCTTGACCACATGGATGGCCTTGATCGCGGCATGCTCGATGTAGTCGTCCCAGGTCTTGCCCGACATCGACTGGTCCGGGTTGCGCCAGCTGAGCACGAAGGTGCGGTGACCTTGCGACGTGGCATAACGGATGAAGGAGTTGTCGGGCTGCAGGTCCAGAATGTAGAACTTGTTGATGCACGGCGGCACCAGCAGGAACGGCTTTTCATAGACCTTGTCGGTCAGCGGCTTGTATTCGATGAGCTGGAAAAACTCGTTTTCGAACACGACCGCGCCTTCGGTGGTGGCCACGTTCTTTCCGACCTCGAAAATGCTTTCGTCGGTCATCGAGACATGGCCCTGCTTCAGGTCGTGGAGCATGTTGGCCAAGCCCTTGGCAATGCTCTCGCCCTTGGTTTCAAGGGCTTTTTTCTGCGCTTCGGCATTGAGTGCCAGGAAATTGCTCGGCGCCGAGGCGGCCATCCACTGCTCGACCGCAAAGCGCAGCCGGGCCTTGGTCTTGGCGTCGGCTTCGACCGCTTCGGCCAGGCCCATCAGGGTGTTGGCATTGAGCTGGTAGGCCGAGGCCAGGAACTTGGACAGCGGGTTGGCCTTCCAGGCCGGGTCGGCAAAACGGCGGTCGGCATTTTGCAGCAGGGAGTCGCTGCCCTGCAGGCTCTGGTTCCACAGCGTGGTGGCATCGGCCAGGTAGCGCTGCTGGAGTTCCATCAGCTTGGAAGGCTCGAAGCGGATGGCCGGCTGGGCCTGGTTGAGCGACTTGAATGCCGACAGGTCCATGACGGGAAAACCGCCCGTCTGTCCGGCGCCAAAGGCGTTGATGACCTGGCTGAAACCCGCACCCAGGGTTTCCTGCATCTGTTGGGCCGCTTGGCCCCAGTTGGATTCAAAACTCATTGTTGTCTCCTCAATTTCACAGGGTCTTGCTAAGCGCTTTGGTGCCTGGAACAGTATCGTAGGATTATTTGCTTCTCAAATCCTGACAAGGCACAGAATTTATGTATTTGATCGTTATCGGGTGGATGTACGTCGTGCTCATGATGAGCGTGGCCGAAGCCACCAGCAGCGGCGGCACCGTTCTCGGGGCGCTGGTCACTTTCATGCTGTACGGGGTCGGGCCCGTGGCGCTGGTCGTCTACCTGATGGGTGCGCCGGCACGCAGCAAGGCGATCAAAGCGCAGCAGGCGCAGGCCCATGCCGCCCATCTAGCGGCGGCCCAGCAAAATTCAAGCCCTGAAAATCCGTCGATCGAGCCAGATGCAGGCGGCCATGCGGCCGGTGGTGCCAAACCCGTTGCCTCCGACACCCGCGTCGCGCCGATGGGAAAAGAACCTTGAGGGATTGCCCACTGTGCACCAAGGCGCGCTGCCGTCGTTGCCGTACACCTGCGCAACGCCCAGCGCCCGCAGGCGAAGGCGCGCCAGGGCCGGCAGGTTGGCCAAATACTTGCCCGGCCCGGCCGCAACGAAACACCGCCCGGCCTCGGGCTGCGCCGACTCGAACGCGGCCTTGACCTCGGCGCCCACCTCGAAAGCCGACGGCCCGATGCAGGGGCCGAGCCATGCTATGGTTTTGATAGCTGAAAGTCCTTGCCTGTCTTGGGCAAGCGCCTGAAAAGAGCTGTAAACCGTTTCCAGCACGCCGCATCCGTCGGCCCCGCCGGCCAGCCCGCGCCAGCCGGCGTGCGCGGCGGCCACGACGCCGCCGGCAGGCGTCGTCAGTAGCACCGGCAGGCAATCGGCCACCATGGCCGTGCAGGCCAGCCCGGGCACGGCGGTGACGCAGGCATCGGCCTGCCGGCCGTCAGGAACAGACGCATCCAGCGCGAGCACCCTCACGCCATGCACCTGGTCGAGAAACACGGGACGCGCCGCGCTGGCCCGGGCGAGCGCCGCCCGGTTGGCCGCGACCGCCGTGGGCGCGTCGCCCACGTGCGTGCCCAGGTTCATGCTGTCAAACGGCGCCGCCGACGTGCCGCCGGCGCGGGTGGTGAAGACGGCGCGCACGCCGGCCGGCGCGGGCCAGTCGGGAACCAGCCAGTCCGGGGGCAGCACGGGGCGCACGCTCACGCCTGGCTGTCGGGACAGGCGGACGGCTGCGCTTTTTGAAACGCGGGCAGCGCCATGCAGGCCTCGTGCGCGGCCAGGGTGCGCGGCAGGCCTTGCAGGTCCACGTTGAAGCGCATGGCGTTGAAGATTTGCGGCACCAGGCAGCAGTCGGCCAGCGTGGGCGTGTCGCCGTAGCAGTAGCCGGACGCCGGCAGGCGCGAGAGCTGGCGCTCGAACGCTTCCAGCCCCTGGCAGCACCAGTGGCGGTACCAGGCGGTCTTGGCCTCCTCGCCGACCTTGAGCTCATGCACCAGGTACTTGAGCACGCGCAGGTTGTTCAGCGGATGGATTTCACAGGCAATCGACTGGGCCAGCGCGCGCACCCGGGCGCGGCCCAGCGCATCGGCGGGCAGCAGCGCAGGCTCGGGGTGGGTTTCGTCCAGGTACTCGATGATGGCCATCGACTGCGACAGCGCCTGGCCTTCGGTCTCCAGCAGCGGCACCAGCAAGTCGGGCGAAAGCGCCGCATACGGCGGCTTCGTCTGCTCGCTGCCGAGCAGATTGACGGGAACGTAGGTGTAGTCCAGCCCCTTGAGTTCCAGGGCAATCCGCACGCGAAACGAGGCCGAGGAGCGAAAGTAGTTGTGCAGTTTGAGTGGCATGCCCGAAAGGATAAACCGAATCGGCGGCTGCGGGTTCGCGGCGGGGGCGCCTGCCGGACGAGGCAGGCGCCTGGGCTTCTCAGGCCATGGCGCCGAAACGGGTGCCGGCCTGTTTGATGCCCCACATCAGTTCGACCAGCGCGGGGTTGTTCAGCAGCGGCTCGCCCAGGATGATCAGCCAGTAGCCGGCCCCGTCCACCCAGAAGGGCATGAAGGCATGGCTGGAAAGCAGGAACTCGGCGTCTTTGTGAAAGGCCACATAGTGTGCGGCGCCATCCCAGCCGCGGCGTGCCTGGCGGGCGGCAAACTCCGAGTAATCGGCGGCCGCGGCGCACAGGACATCGGCCTCGTCCTGCGACACGCCGGCCCGGCCCAGGCAGAACCCGCTTTCGGACGCCAGCACGGCGCGGCGCTCGCCCGAGAGCGAGGCAATCACATGCTGCAAGAAATCGTCAAGGCGCGCCTCCGGGCCGCGCAGCGGACGCTGCAGCGGCTGCACCCAGCTGCTCTCAAGCGCCTTGGCCAGGACCGCGGCGGCTTGCGGATTGACCGCCTTCCAGGCCTCCAGGTCCAGGGCGCGCTCGCCGGTCAGCAGGGTTTGCAGCGCGGATTCGGACTCGTCAGGGGTCTGGCGGGCAAATGCGTGCAATGCGCCGGCCGGCGTCAACATGAAGTATTCAGGTGCAGTCAAAGTCATCGAATGGCCCATCAAAGAGGGTTAAGAGCAAAAAAACAGTTGTGCTAGCTCGCCTTCTGCAAGGAGGCGCTCTGCTGCAGGCGCCGGGCCGGCATGAGCGACCACAAAAACACTTCCAGAGGCTGCAGCTGCAGGTCCAGCCGCTGGGCGCGTGCCATCACATCTTTTTCATCCACCGCGTCGATGCTCGTGGCGGCCGCCAGCTCGTCGCTCTGGCACAGCCCCTGGATCACGGACGTGGGCGTGTTGCTGGCCACCCAGCGCTCGCCCGGGTTGAAGATCAGGCGGTTCAGAAAACTCACCCGCACCTCAAACGGCCGGCGCAGCGCCAGCGCCTGGCCGAGCTGGCGCAGGAACCGGTGCGGTTCGGACGGTGGCAGCGCCTTCAGGCGCACCTGGAATTGCGCGGAGGTGAGCTCGCCGATCTCGACCGCAGGCATGGCCGGCACGGGCCAGGAACTGTCCACGGCGGCTGCGGCTGTGGGTGGAGCTGGCACATGCGCCGCGGCAGGCGCGACCGGTGTAGCCGGTGCAACTGCCGCGACTGCAACGGGTGCCACGACTGCGGCGGGCGGCATGACAGGCTTTGGCCGCCCTGCGGCAGCCTGCTTGAGCGCGGCGCGCATGTCCTCGATGCCATAGGGCTTGCGCAGCAGGGTCAGCGACTGGTGCTTCATGTTTTGCGCCTCAAGCGTCGACCAGGTCTGGTCAAACGCAGAGGCGATCAAGACGGCCGGTGCGCCGCCGAGCGCCTGCAGCAGGCTGGACTGCCCCGCTTCGCTCCAGCGCGACAGCCCCCGGCCCGTAAGGTCCACCACGTAGAGGTCTGCCGGCGGCAGCGCTGCCTGCGGCGACGCAGAGGCCACGCTGCACCGCCAGTCCGGCAGCATCTTGCCGATCAGCATTTCCAGCGCCAAGGCTTCGCGGGGCGTCAACCCCGTCAGTGCCACGTTCATGAGAACTCCTGGGTTTGTTCGAGTTGCAGGCTGACGGCCGCCCAGTCGTCGGGCAGCACCGCGCCCGACTTGAGCAGGGCGCGGCGTGCCAGCATGAAGGCCAGGTTGTCCAGGCAGACCACGCAGTGGTGCAGGAACTCGTTTTGCGCCGCCTGGTTGCCGGCCTTGAACGCCAGCACGGCCTGCTCGGCCAGCAGGCGCGAATCGTCCACGCTGCAGCGCCGCGCCCGGCTGGAGATGTTGGCGCACGGGTGGGCCAGCACGCTCCAGCGGGTGGCCAGGGAATTGATGGCGGGCAGGGCCGCCTGCACCACCTGCGCCTCGAACCAGCGCGCGGCATGGGCGGAGAGGCGGTCGTGGCAAAGGTGCAGGGCCGAGCGCTTGAGCTGCTCGCTGTCGGCGCCAAAAGAGGTGAACAGGTCGGCCAGCGCGCCTTGCACCGGCTCGGCCCCTGCCAGTTCAAGCGATGCCTGCAGGCGCGCCATGTGCGCGCCCGCATCGTGCGGGTTGCGCAGCAGGTGGCGTGCCAGCCGGCGCACCGCCCTTCTCGCTGCGAGCAGCCGGGCGGCCTCGCCAGTGGTGTGCGCTGGGTCGGTCATGGCGCATCAATCGAGCAGTGTGTCCATGAGGTCGATCATGAACTCGGCCTCTTCCTGCGTCATGGGCTCGAACCCCTTGGGCAGGCCCAGCGCCTCCAGCACGTCGCTGTCGCCGCGCTGCTGGCCGATGCCCAGCAGGGCCTGGCTGATGCGCGGCAGTTCGCCGGCAATGCGCGGATGGGCCAGCAGCACGTGCGAGATGTCGCTGATGCGGCTCTCGACCAGCACGCGCAGCTGGCTGCGCGTGAGGCGCGTGAGCGACGCATAGGCCTCGGCCAGGAAGAAAGAGGCTTCCACCTCGCCCTTGATGGCCAGGCGTGCGGCGGCCTGAAAGCTGTCCACGGGCACCCACTCGATCAGTGACTCGTTGAGGTCGGCCGGCTCAAGCAGGCGCAGGCCGATGAGCCGGACGTCCTTGTTGTCCGTCAGCGCGATGCGGCTGCCGGGCTGGATGTCCTCAAGCTTTTGCAGGCTGGAGTTGCTGCCGGTGGCGATCACCATCTCGTCGAACCGGCCGGCCGGCCGCGCGAACGGCACGTAGCCCTTGTCGCGGACCATGTCGGCGGCGTCGAAAGGGTTGGCATACACCACATCGACCTTGTCCTGGGCCAGCGCGGCGGCCTGTTCGGCCGGGCTGGCCGGCGTCAGCAGGTGCAACTGCACGCCCGAGCGGCGCTGCAGCAGCGTGTTGAGCATGTGCCAGCCGGCAAAACGCTCGGGCGAGAAATCGGGGGCGATCAGGAAATTGAGGGTCATGGTGCGGTGTTTCCTTGCTCCTGCGCCAGCCACTGGCGGTACACGGGGATCAGCTCGTTGATGCGCGTGCGCGAAGGCTTGCGGCGCACCGAGGTGTAGCCGGCGATCTGGCCATTGCGGATGTTGGGCACGGCCGTCGCATACACCCAGTAGTACGAGCCGTCCTTGCGCAGGTTCTTGACATAGCCATGCCACTTCTTGCCCTCCTTGATGGTGTCCCACAGGCCCTGAAAGGCGACCCGCGGCATGTCCGGATGGCGAAGGATGTGGTGCGGCATGCCGATCAGCTCGCCGCGCTCCCAGCCGCTGAGCTCGACGAAGGCGTCGTTGGCGTGGGTGATGAAGCCCTGCAGGTCGGTGCGCGAGACGATCAGGCGACCTTCGGGAAACGGCACCTCGACCTCGGTGGCAAAGACCGTGCGGGAAGTGCCATCGGTGTAATGCAGCCTGGACTCGGCGGCCTCGGCGCTCGGGCGAATCATGTCGGGCAGTTGCATGGTGGCCCTCTCAGATCAGTTTGGTCAGCGTTTCGGCCGCCCGCTTGATGTCCAGAAAAATCAAGCCCAGCTTGGCGTTGGACTTGGCCAGCACCGTCAGCACGGCCTCGGGCCCGGCCGAGCTCATGATGACGTAGCCGCTCTCGCCCTGGATCAGCACGCGCGCCAGCGTGCCGCGGCCCAGTTCGCGCGCGGTGCGCTCGCCCAGCGACAGCAGGGCGGCAGACATGGCACCGATCCGATCCTCGTCCATGCCGTGCGGCAAGGCCGAGGCGATCATCAGGCCATCGGTGGAAATCAAGGCCGAGGCCTCGATATCGGCCGTCGAACCGTTGAGGTCCTCCAGCGCCTGCTGAAACATGTCTGTGCGCATCATTTACTCCATACGGGGATTCGGGTTCGAAGGTGGTATTACACAGTTTGGACATTTTGTTACGGTTGATTCATATCAATTCAATGGTTAAAAACTGATTCCATCGAATAAATGTTTTTACCCGTCCCTTGAAATTTGTTGGCACTTTTCACGCGGTGGCTTGCCGGCAACGGCTGGAATTTGCCGCTAGAGTTGAGCGTTTCCCCAAACCCCACCCACGCAGGAGCTTTTTTCATGATCCTTGAACTTGCCGACATCCGCATCCAGCCCGGCCAGCAAGCCGCTTTCGACGCCGCCATCCAGCGCGGCATCGACACCGTCATTTCCAAGTCCAAGGGCTTTCGCGGCTACAGCATCCACAAGGGCATCGAAAATCCCGAGCGCTACGTGCTGCAGATCTCTTGGGAAACGCTGGAAAACCACACGGTCGATTTCCGCGAGTCCAGCGCCTTTGCCGAGTGGCGCGCGCTGGTGGGCCCCTTCTTTGCGGTACCGCCCCACGTCGAGCATTTCAATTTGCTCAGCCAGTCGGCCTGAGCCATGCGAATTTCAAGGCTTGCCACGCCGCAAAAGGCCCTGCCCTCGCGCCGCCAAGCGGCGCGCACTATCTTTTTAATAGCAGCCTGTGCACTGCCCGCCTGGGCAAGCGCCCAAAACACCTTGAAAATGCCGGAGGCGTCGGCCGCCTGGCCGAGCCGGCCGGTTCGCATCCTGGTGGGCTTTCCGGGCGGTTCGACGCCCGACATCACGGCGCGCACGCTGGCCGAGCCGCTGTCGCGGGTGCTGGGCCAGCCGGTCATCGTTGAAAACAAGGTCGGCGCCTCGGGCAACATTGCCGCCGACCAGGTGGCCAAGGCGACCGATGACCACACGCTGGGCGTCCTGATCAACGGCAGCCTGACCTCGGCCAAGCAGCTGTACGCCAAGCTGCCCTACGACCCGGCCAAGGACTTTGCGCCGATCTCGCTGCTGGCCACCGCGCCCTTGATGCTGGTGGCACCCAGCGGCCTGCCTGGCGGCGCCGAGTTCTTTGCCGCCGCCCGGCAGGCCGGCAGCCAGTGGAATTACGGCTCGGTGGGCAATGGCTCGGTGGCGCACCTGGGCATGGAGCTGATCAAGAGCCGCATGCCTGGCCTGGCGCCGGTGCATGTGCCGTATTCGGGCAACCCGCAGGTCCTCACCGCCATGCTGGGCGGCCAGGTCCAGATGGCGCTGGTGCCGCCCGGCCTGGCCATGCCGCACATCCGCTCGGGCAAGCTCAAGGCCATCGGCTTGACCGGCGGGCGCAGCCTGCTCGTGCCCGACGTGGCGCCGCTGGCCGATGCCGGCCTCAAGGGCGTGCAGCTGGAAGTCTGGAACGCGCTGGTCGGCCCGGCCAGCCTGTCGCCGGCCGCCCAGGCGCGGCTGGCGGCGGAGGTGCCGCGCATCATCCGCGATGCCGACACCCGGCAAAAGCTGTTCGCGCAAGGCTGGCAGGCGGTCGGCACCTCGCCCGACGGCCTCCGAAGCCGGCTCAAGGATGAAACCGCCATTCTGGGCGACATCATCAAGGCGCGCGGCATCAAGATCGAGTAGCGCCGCCCCGTCCCGTTCCCCCCAAGCGCCGGGCGCTTTCACTGCCCGGGCTTGTCCACCAAGGAGTCCCTTTGATGTCTTTTGTTGTCACACCGCCCGCCACGGTCAGCGTGCCCGTCACCGGCACCGAGGCCCGTTTCCCGGTTCACCGCATCTACTGCGTGGGCCGCAACTACGAGGACCATGCCAAGGAAATGGGCTTCACCGGCCGCGAGCCGCCGTTTTTCTTCCTCAAGCCGGCCGACACGGTCGTGGCGGTCGAGGCCGGCGACACCGGCACGCTGCCCTACCCCAGCCTGACCCAAAACCTGCACCATGAGATCGAGCTGGTCGTGGCCATCGGCACGGGTGGCAAGAACATCCCGGCCCTTGAGGCACACAAGCACATCTTTGGCTACGCCGTCGGCCTGGACATGACGCGCCGCGACCTGCAGGGCGAGATGAAAAAGCAAGGGCGCCCCTGGTGCATCGGCAAGGGCTTCGAGCATTCGGCGCCCATCGGCCCCATCACCCCGGCCGCGCAGGCCGGCGATGTGGAAAACGCCGAGATCTACCTCCAGGTCAACGGCCAGGACCGCCAGCGCAGCCATGTCTCCAAGCTGATCTGGAACATCGCCGAAACCATCGAGCACCTGTCGGCCGCCTGGGAGCTGCAGCCCGGCGACCTGATCTACACCGGCACGCCCGAAGGCGTCGGGGCGGTGGTGGCGGGCGACACGCTGGTGGGCGGCGTTGCGGGCCTGGGCGAACTGCGCATCCAGGTCGTCTAGCCGGGCAGCTGCCCGGGCGCGGGCAAGTTCCTCCATGGCGGCGCCAGGGCCCATGGGCACGATTTGCAGTAAGGGTAATTGCTAATAAAGTAACCAATGGTTATAAAATTTAACAACCGCCTTTATTGAAAATCACAGCAGAAATTCCACGATGCTCAAACGACGCACCCTTCTCCAATCCGGCGCTGCCGCTGCCCTTGGCGCGCCCGCCCTCGCCGGCCTGGCCCAGCAGGCCGTGACCCTGAAATTCCACACCTTCATGGCGCCGCAGTCGCAGGTGTGGCTGCAAATGCACAAGCCCTGGATGGCCAAGGTCGAAAAGGAATCGAACGGCCGCATCAAGTTTGAAGCGGCGCCCTCCATGCAGCTGGGCGGCACGCCGGCGCAGCTGTACGACCAGGCCAAGGACGGCAGCGTCGATGTGATCTGGACCTTGCCGGGCTACACGCCCGGGCGCTTTGCGCGCATGGAGGCGTTTGAACTGCCCTTCATGATGACCAATGCCGAAGCCACGTCCAGGGCTTGCTGGGACTACATGGAGAAGGTCGCCGACGACGAATTCAAGGACGTGCAGATGCTCGCGCTGCACGTGCATGGCCCGGGCGTCATCCACACCGTGGACAAGGCCGTCACCTCGGTGGCCGACATGAAGGGGCTCAAGCTGCGCGCCCCGACCCGCCAGACCGCCAGACTGCTGAACTTTCTGGGCGCCACGCCGGTGAACATGCCGCTGCCGGCCATTCCGGACGCGATCGCCAAGGGCAGCATCAACGGCTGCATCATTCCCTGGGAAGCGGTGCCTTCAGTCAAGGTGCACGAGCTCACCCGCTACAGCGCAGAGTTTGCGCCGGCGGGTGGTGCCCTCTACACCAGCGTCTTTGCCATGGCCATGAACAAGGCCAGATACAACGCGCTGGCGCCCGACCTGAAAAAAGTCATCGACAACAACTCCGGCCTGGCCACCTCCGGATGGCTGGGGAAAACCCAGCAGGCCATCGACGCAGGCGGCCGCAAGGCAGCAAGCGACCGCA
>Ga0308157_10006202_pt1 | contig 14467 bp, 27 predicted proteins | sample PhyBR1_FD_201035 | JGI IMG/M metagenome (GOLD analysis project Ga0308157, IMG submission 201035) | Phyllosphere microbial communities from UC Gill Tract Community Farm, Albany, California, United States - DLSLB.R1 | ecosystem: Host-associated > Plants > Phyllosphere > Unclassified | place: USA...
CGATCCGGGTCTCACCGTCGATGACGTCGAAGAAGTAGCGAGCCACATGACCCTCCGCTGTGAAGGAGGCGGGAGCACGGATGTCTCTCAGACGCCAGCAGCCGGGATCAGGCCAGCGGTGTGTACGGTTTCGGACATAACCGGCTGCGTCGCATTAAACTGGGTCAAGCGCAGCAGCACTTAGTTCTTAGCTGCGCCGTTATTGTCTGCGGCTTCAGCGGGGAGCAGAAAATCTTTTCACAAACTCCCGTGCAATCCCTGGCGATTAGTCATACATCTTGTTCATCGCCGGCTGACTTATTTGGGTGCCGACGCTTGGGAGACCGCGCGCGCTCTTGCCCCTTCCGGGAGCAACGCTGTGCCTCAGCCTCAACAATCCGCCATTCGCAATCGCCTTCTGAAGGCGCTCACCCCCGGCGACTTCAACCGCTTCGCTCCGCACCTGGAGGCGGTGCCGCTTACAATGCGGCAGCAGCTCATCACGCCCGACCAGCCGATCAGCCACGCCAGCTTTGTCGAGGAGGGTCTCGTCTCGATGATCGTCGACACTTGCGAGGGCCGCGTCGAGATCGGCCTGGCGGGCTACGAGGGCTTCGTCGGTGTTCCTCTTGTGCTGGGCACGGACCGCACCCCGCACATCGCGATGGTGCAGGCGGAGGGCACGGCCTTGCGGATCGCTGCGCTTGAGCTTGAGGCGGCACTCGATGCCAGCCGGGCACTGCGGGGTGTGCTCGGACGTTACGTCCAGAGCCTGATTGTCCAGGTCGGGCAGTCCGTCTACGCCAATGCCGACTACAACGTCGAGGCGCGGCTCGCCCGTTGGATCCTCATGACCGACGACCGCCTCAGCCAGGACGAGTTACCCATGACCCACGAGTTCGTGGGGATGATGCTCGGGGTGCGCCGGCCGGGCGTGACCACGTCCATGCACATCCTGGAGGGCGCCGGCATGATCAAGGCCAAGCGCGGGCGCATCATCGTGCTTGACCGCGAGAAGCTGAAGGAGCTGGCCGGCGACACCTACGGCCCGGCCGAGGCCGAGTACGAGCGGCTGCTGGCGGAGGCATAAGGCTGCCGCTGATCTGGCTCTGCATCCCGGAAGGATCGTCCGTCATCATCGGTCCGATGTCGGACTGAAACCTAGCCGAGGGAAAGACGTTAGGAGGCGATGCCTCGCTTCTTCTTCCACATCCGCGACGGTGCAACGCTGATTGAGGACCCGGACGGGAGCGAGCTGCCGGACCTTGCCGCGGCGCGCGAAGAGGCGGCTCCGGCTGCGGGGGCGGCCCAAGAGCCTGCGGGTGGACAATGGACCGGAGTTCGCCGGGCGCATGCTCGACCGGTAGGCCTACCTGAACGGAGTCGAGATCGACTTCTCACGACCGGGCAAGCCGACCGACAACGCCTACAACGAAGCGTTCAACGGCCGCCTACGGGCGGAATGCCTGAACGCCTCGTGGTTCCTGTCGCTGGCCGATGCCCGCGAGCGCATTGAGGACTGGAGGTGCCACTACAACGAAGATCGACCCCACACGGCCCTGGGCGGCTTGACGCCCCGAGCCTTCGCCAACCAAGCTGTCACAGCCCGAGAACTTGCATAGGCCGTGGACCACAAACCGGGGCAACTCCAACATGGCTCAAAGCCATACATCAGGGAGGACCACTTTTCAGGGGGCAGGCCAGTTCGACACGTCGTTGTCAGAACCGATCGGAGGAACGGCGATAATTTGCGCGAGAGCTGGCATACTGATCACCATGGCTACTGCTGCGGCAATTTTAAAAGTATAGCAATTTTTTAAATCCTTTATTACGCAATGTTAGTAGCTCAATCAAAGTCTCCTTCTTCAAGTTCGATAAGCCCGTTGCTGATGTTGTTGCCAAGGAACTTTCTGCTGGCCGCGTCCTCGATCTCGCCTTGGCAGCTTTCAAACAAATCCAACGGATCGGAATTTTCCTCACCGAAGCAGTCGCGCAGAGTGTTAATTGATATGCGGCAGGGGATGTGCCTGCGCCTGTCAGACATTGCAAAACAAACGTGCTTTCGTGTGTTCGCATCGATGGCCGGCAGCCAGCCCGGATAACCGACGATTGGCATGGCAGACCCCTGTGATTTTCAACAGCCCCTCAGCCGGCATGATCTCTTTCTTGAACAACGTTTTGAGACTGCGAAACGAACCATAAAAGAAAACTTATTTCCAAGAAGTGAGTTGGCGCGATCAAACGCTGGAAACATAAATTAGTGCAGCGCAACACTTGCTGGTGGTCGAGCTCGCTACAACAAAGAGCCTGGCTGCGAGGCTGGGCAGTACGATCCCTTGATCATCCGGCTACCGCAGGGCAGGCACCCACGACCTGTTCGCCGTGCCAGACGTGCAGGCGGGTCGCTTCATTGGCTGTTGCGCCCGGCGTCACCGCTCCATCGGGTTCTGCGCCTTCCTCGATCAGGTCGAGGCCAACGTGCCGGAAGGCCTCGATGTGCATTTGGTGCTCGACAACGCGGCCACTCACAAAAACAAGCTGATCCACGACTGGCTACTGATGCGCCCGCGCTGGCTCCTACACTTCACGCCGACCTCAGTCTCGTTGCTAGCCCCTGTGGAGGGCTGGTTCGCACTGTTGGCAGCGACAGCTTCAACGCGGCATGTTCCAAGCCAGGGGCGATCTGGAAGCCGCCATCCACGACGACATCGATCGCACCAACGCAGAGCCGGAGCTGTTCATCTGGACCAAGTCAACAGCCGATATCATCGCGAGCATCAAATGCTTCTGTCGACGAGCTTCCAACTCAGATCACTGGGCGGAGAGCGGCAGCCTGCTTGACGTTATCATTGAGCGCGGGGTGTTGATTGCCGATGCGGACCGAGGCCCCCTTGCGCCTCGCCCACCTGATCGCCTCGGACGTTCGGGCGGACCGTCTGTCGATCCATGCCTCGTGCCGTACAGGTGCCGCCCGCCCATAGCGTCGTTGGCTTGGCTTCATGGTTGCTCCAGTTCACACAGCGTAACTGCGAGATCGAACGATGCCGTCACTCGATCTCTGGTGGTGAGCCGGACGGGATGCCGAGCGGCTCGTTCGATGCAGGCATTTCCTCCGGTCCGTAGTCCGGAAGGCCCCGTGGTTCAGGCAACGGGTTTTGATCGGGCTGGGGAGGGCGCGCCGGTGACGGGTTGGGAGTCGTGGGGTCGGGCCGTTCGGAAGACATTAGATCTGACATAGAGATTCCTCGGAGTGCCTCTCGATGCCTCACTTCAGCCACCGGCGAAGACTGGAGCTGCGCAGAAGCGCCTCATGGCGTCACTGAAAGGTCGTCCATGAGGTACTGGACCAAGATCTCGCTCGTCGCCCTAAGCCCATAGGCCGTCAGAGTCTCGTGAGAGCCGGGTGGTATCAGCGTCGTGATGGTTTCGCCCTTGAGCGCAGTTTGAAATTCATGGATGTCCATGCCCGAGTTTGTCGCCTCTCGCTCGGCCTCGGTAGCAAAATCGGCCAGAACAGTGCTGCAACGCTCATCGACCTCAGTCACGTCGATTTTCCTTAGCGCCCGGATCTGGTATCATTGCTGGAACCCGCCTACAGTTCAATGTTAATAGTTTGAAAATGTCATCCGGTGCTGTCGAAAGTCTCATTCCTCTACACTTGGCACTGGACGTCGTCGAAATTGTTGAGATCGGAGTTGTTTGACGCGTTATGTGCCGCAGTTGGCCAGACGACGCCATCCATCACCTCAGTGTCGGCATCCAGTGTGACGCCGGGGGCGCGTCAGGCGTCCCCAGCGTCCAAAGATACATCTCCCACGGGCATGGAAGCCGAGCTCAATCCGAAACGAGATACTACTGCTTTGTCTTAGTCGGGGGCTTGACCGACCCGGTGACGATGTCCTCGCTTGTGAAGGGAATCATGCCCTCGTCATCGATGATGAGCTTATCACCAGCCTCGGCTGCACGCCCGTAGCCGGAGCCTCGGACACGAAGCTCACATCCCTCGTTACACTCGACCTCAGCCGATGCACCTGCCGCCATCTTCTGATCGGCCTGTGCCTGCCCGCGGTCAACCGTTAAGGTTTGTTCACTCTTGTTCTGATTGATCACTGTCAGCGCAAGCGCTGGAGTTACTGCAAGCATTACGACTGCCAACAAACTCGTCGCAACTGGGACGAATTTCATCGTCTTTATCCGCCAAAATAATAAATTAATTCGGTATATCTGTCTATGGCATTGCCTATAAAAAGCAAATTGTCCAAAAATTTATCTGGTTATGCAAATTTGACGATCCAAGATCCAGATTTTTCCGTCCGCTTGAGCTTGTTGTTGGGCGTTTCCGACACCACCATAGTGTTATGCGATCTTATCTTGAGCGCGTCCTGACACCAGGATCGGCCATGACCGCCATTTGCATACCATGGGCCGCATGTCCGGCATGTCGCTCAAACGGTAGAGGATCCATCACATGTCCAACGTGAAGGAGGTTGCCGAAGACAGGATGGGCCGGGCCTTGAACGGCTTCGTCGCTGCCATGGGCGCCCTTATCGCCGCATCTCCGTTCTTCCTGTCGTTCTCGGACAACGTTCCAGCAACCACGAACGCGCTGCTCTGCGGCATAGCGGTGTCGATCCTGGCAATCATGAACAAGCGCGGCCGCCATGTATGGGCGGAGTGGTCCGCCCTGGCGCTGGGGCCGTGGATCATAGCGTCGCCGTGGCTCATACAGACGGACATCGTTCCCTCGATGACCACCGGCGCCATGGGAGGCTTCGAGCCGGAGGTCGCAGCTCATGTCGCCTTCGGAATGGCGCTCCTGATCTCAAGTGCCTTCGTCATCGTACGATCTGGATCTTGGATCCTTGCACCAGACGCTTGAACCCAGCGGCGCCCTCGCGACGCAGCGGGAGCGTAGCTGGGCGATACGTCCCCACCGCAAACTCAGGGAGATCTGACGTGATAGAACTTTTCGATCGCCGGGGCCGCGAAGCTGCCTTCTGCCAAGATGGGCATTCAATCTACCTCTGGGACGGAAGGCCCGCAGCATACATCGTTGATGACGAGGTCTATGCCTATTCGGGGCGCTTTATCGGATGGTCGAAAGACGGCTGGATCTCCGACGAGGCTGGAGAGCGCCTATTGTTCGAATTCGATGCCGTCGGTGGGCCGGAGAAGCCGGGGCGCCAAACCAGGACAGCTACAGGACCGAGGCGCACCAAGCCCGTTAAGGGTGCGCCACGTCCGGCCTCGGCTCGGCCGGCCACGTTGCTGGCTTGGTCCAACCGGTCATTTGCTGATCTCATCTGACAGCGTCTACGGTCACGCTTTGTCGGAGGATCAACCCGCGGCGCGCGCATCCGAGCCAACCCCGTCGCCGGGCTGAAGGATTGCCGCGAGTTCATGGATGGTGTCCGTGATGTGAGTCAGCACCACCCGGATGCGCGGTGTATCCCGATTGTCCCGATGGACCAGCAGCAGGATGTCAGCACTCGGGGGAGCGGTCGGCGCCGGAACGCGCGTCAGCCTCGGTTCGCCGTCGCCCCTGAAGCATGCCAGGCACGCCAAGCCGCCTCCACTGGCGGCGGCAAGCGCCGCCGCCTCGTGGCTGCTCGTCTGCAGGACCACCGTCGCGCGCGACGCAAGATCCGTGAGCCAAGCGGACTGAGTCATCTCCTGGGTATCGTCAAGCTGCGTGATTAGGTGGTGCCCCGCGCAACCAGCCTCGAAGTCCAACGCGCCTTGGTCTCGCAGATAATCGGGAGTTGCGTAGATCCCGAACGCGATGTTGCCGATGCGCCGTACCACGAGGTCGTGCTGTTCGGGTTGCCTCATCCTCAGGGCGATGTCGGCCTCGCGCATCGCCAAGCTGAGTTCCCGCGGATTGGGGATGAGCTCGATCATGATGTCGGGATGCGAAGCATGGAGCTTGGCGAAGCTCGGCGCGAGGATATGAGCGGCCAGTGTTTCGGCGCAGGTGACGCGTACGAGGCCGCGAAGTCGGGTGTCGCGACCGGTGACGTCGCGTTCTAGGGCCAAGGCTTCTGCTTCGAGGTGCTCTGCCTTCCGACGCACCTCCTCGCCGGCCAAGGTCAGGACGTAGCCGTCGGGCGTACGGTTGAGAAGACGGACGGCGAGAGCCGTCTCCAACGAGTTCAGGCGGCGCCCGACTGTTGATTGCGAAACATGTAGCACCTTGGCGGCAGCCGAAAGCGTGCCGTGCCGGGCAAGCGTGAGGAAAAATCTCAGATCATCCCAGTCAAGCATCCATTACCTGCACCCAATTATGCGCCTCTCATCGTCAGCCTTTAAAGCTGATTTTACTTCGGCAAAGCCTATAATCCTTTGATGAAATAACCACGCCAAAAACATTTTCGCCAGTCAAAATGTTCGGCGCTGGCTCTCCGTATGAAAGGGAGTTTCATGTCACGACCACCGTTGAAGCCAGGCGGCATGGCGCCGACGCCCACCGACAAGCCTTCGCTAGACCCGGTGATCGCAGAAGGTAAACCAGATCCGGCGGCCGTCCGGATCCTGCGGTGCAAGACGGTGGCACAGGGTCGCCTCAACCAACTCAACTACATCCGAGGCCTGCCGCCGCAGCCAGTGATGGAAGACGAGCCGGAGGGTCTACTGGGTGAAAGCGTTGCGCCGAACGCCTCCGAGGCTTTGCTCGCTGCCCTGGGGTCCTGCCTTTCCATCGGCATCCACGCCAACGCCTTGGCACAAGGCATTCCGATTCGGTCTCTGGAACTCAATGTCGAGGCCGACATCAACATGACGTCACTCTGGGGCAGCGGCGACCTCCATCCCAAGACGATTGGGTTCGAGAGCATCCGCGTCTCCGTGAAAGTTGACGCGGATGCTTCCCGAAAAGCCCTGGCGACGCTCGTCAAGCACACGGTTCTATGGTCGCCGGTTGCGAACACACTGCATAACCCGGTTCATCTTGACGTGGCTCTGGCGAGATCCGTCGTGCTGGCATGACTGCAACGCGTGCTGGGGACGCGGCGCTGTGGTGCCGGCGCGAGCCGGGCTGGAGCGGCAGCGACGAGACTGGGCGACGAAGTTCGAGATGCGCACGCCGCGCTACACGACGCGGGTGGAGGAACTGCCGGTCGCGCGAGCGTGACGGCTTCGTCTATGCTCGTGCCGTGTGCAACCTCTACAGCCTGACGAAGAGCCAGGACGAGATCCGGCGCGCCTTTCGGATCGACATCGACCGCACCGGCAACATGCCGCCGCTACCTGGCAACTTCCCGAACACCTCCGCCCCGATCGTCCATGTCGCCGACGGGCGGTGCGTGCTGTCGATGTACCGCTGGGGCATGCCTTCGCCCGCCTTCGCGCTGGAGGGCAAGCGGGTCAATCCCGGCGTCACCAACGTGCGCAATACGGGCTCGCCGCACTGGCGCCGCTGGCTCAGGCCGGAGCACCGCTGCCTCGTGCCGCTGTCTTCCTTCAGCGAGTTCAACAGCCGAGGCCAAGGCGGCCGCCTATTGGGCGACCTAGGACCGGCCGCGCATCTACCGCTGGCACTCGTTTGAGTGGGCCTGCGAGCAGACCAAGATCGGGCATCGCCTCACCAAGCCGCGCAGCCCATGGACGACGGATGAGGTTGAACAGCCCCTTTCTGCGTGGATCGTGCTGTTTTGTTGCCACCTACGGGCGACCGCGTGACGAAGAGCCGGGTTCGAGGTGCAAGCCCGGCCGCGCCGTCTTCATAGTCGCTCCTCCATTGCGGCGCCCGTGGGTACTCGCCGCCCACGCCGGCTCCAGCCCTCGGTCAGGTGTCGGTAGGCGACCTCCGCCTGCTCGACACGCCGCCGCTCCTCTTGCCGGACGCGGGTCAGGTTGTAGGCGTAGGCTGTTCCGCGCTGACCACGCCGTGCCGGCTCGCCCGAGCGCAGCTCCAGTTCCCGCAGCTTCTTGGCGTGGAGCGCAGGACGCACCCAGGCGTAGTCCTCACCCCGTGTGAGCAGGTGCCAGATGATCACCGCCAGCTTGCGTGCGACCGCCACGGCCGCGACGTGAGGCCCATGCCGCGCCGACACGCGCTGGAAGAAGGCGCGCAGTGGACCGGGCCCCCGCACGGCCTGCCAGGCCGCCTCGACCACATCGTGCGGGCGTGGCTGCGCCCCTGCTTGGTGATGCGTCCATGCCGCGGCTTGCAGGATCCGGACTGATGCACGCTCGGGTCAGCCCGAGATAGGCTACGAGCCGATCCGGGCCGGCGAACCGCGCCACGGGTCCAATGGCGGCGATCAGCCCGACGGCGACCACCAGGTCGATGCCTGGGATCGTCATCAGCCGCATGACGTTCGCGTTGGCGCGGGCCTCGCGCGCCAGTTCACGCTCGACGACCTTCACGTCCTCACTCAGCCGGTCGTACTCGCGCAGGTGCCGGGCGACGGCATCGCTCTCGTCGCCGGGCAGCGGCTGTGCCAGCAGCCAGGTCCGTCCCCGCGGCCCGAACAGATCGGCGTGGGGACAGGGCGGCACGAGATGCGAATGCAGGATCGACTGCACCATCGTCTTCAGCCGCGTCCGCTGCCGGACGATTTGGGTGCGGCGTGTGACTTGGCGCCGGAGCGCAAGCGTTGCCTCGTCCGGGATCCAGACCTCCGGCAGAAAGCCACTGGCATAGAGCCGCGCCAGCACGGTCGCGTCGCTGACGTCGGTCTTGATCCGCGCCTCGGCGATCAGCCGCACCTGGCGCGGGTTGGCGATCGCCACCCGGCCGACATGCGGCCGGATCACCTCCGCGACCGCGCTGGCGTTGCCGGTCGCCTCGACCACGACATGATCGTCGTGCGTCAGCGTCTTGGCGAACGCCGTCAGGTGATCGCGCGTCATGCCGATCCGACCAAGACGCCGGACCGCGCCGTTCTCGAGCATCACCGCCTCGGCGAAAACGCGGTGGATGTCCAATCCCACAACCCGCATGAGCCTGTCTCCTCGTCTCGATTACGGGAGCTGGCGGGCAACACGGCAACTACGGATCCGCGCTCGCAGCGCATCCGGGCGAGCCGCAGGGGCGGCCAGATAACGGCTCGGGCTCGCAGCCCATCGTCTAAGGATCGGCCTGCCCGCACTCACGTGCTCCCGGTGCCCCGTGTCCCGGATGGGCTCACCATAGCGCCGATCCGAAGATCAGCGGAACGCGACGGCACCGAGGGTCATCATGCCGGATAATGGCCAAGTCGAGCGGATGAACCGCACCATCTAGGACGCCACGGTCAAGCGCTACCATTACACCAGCCATGACGAGTTGCGGCAGCGCCTGCAGCTCATCGTCGACGCCGATAACTACGGCCGCCGGCTCAAGACCCTGCGCGGTCTCACGCCCTACGAGTTCATCTGCCAGACCTGGACGAACGAGCCCGAACGCTTCAGGCTCGATCCGTCACACCACATCCCGGGACCGTACATCTAGTAACCTAGTAAGCGCAGTCCGATCCCGCTCCACTCTTCGGAATACCGCCACCTTCGGGCCTGTCGTTGTGTAGACGTTCTGCCTTGAGTTCGCGTTCTGCCTCGAACCAGAACTCGGTGTCGTAGCCCTTTGGCTGATGCCGCCGCTCCCAGATTTCATAGGCACGCTGGCGGATTTCGTCAGATGTTGGGTCGGCGATGAAGTGGTTCATGTCGCGGCTCCTACGCTGGTATCGTAGCTATCCACCCAACAAGGGTTTATTGATGTTCAGACGGTCACAATCGAAATAGCCAAGGCATGAAGGCCCGCTGGTGGGTAGGCGTGAATAGCCGCCATTTATTCGGAGTGGGAAAATTTTCGGACACTGTTGGTGAATTCAACCTTGGCGCTCCGGTCGCAGCCGGAGGCGCGACCGACGTTGCGTTGTCCAAGGCATGGGCCCGTCTGTTTCAAGGATTGGCCGCCTCCGCGGGGACACTGACATGAATTCGCCAGCAGTGTCCCCTCGCTTTCATTACAAATAGCCCAGCGCTGACGAGAACGTTTTGCCGGACGCAACCTCACCCTTCGGCTCAACGACGCTCTTCAGGAGTTTTTCATGCGCGTTGCTGATTTGCCTGATTCCACGACGCCCGTGCAGCAAGGCGGCTCCCCTCATCGTGGCTTCTCAAGCAGTGATGGGTTTCGCGGTACGAATGCCGACCGCTTTCCCAACGGCTTCGATCTGTGCCGACTGCGTGATCAGCATGCCTTCAAGGTGTTCGATCTGGATGCGGTCGAGCTTGTCGTGCAGTGACATGATTTCAACCTCGGCCTTAACGTTGATCTCGTAATCCAGGGCTGCGGCTAACCGATCCCTCGCTGCCTGACGGTTCTGAGACATGAGGATCATAGGCGCCTGCAAGGCGGCGACCATCGACAGGATTAGGTTGAGGAAGATGTAGGGGTAAGGATCAAAGCCACCGCCAGATCGCGCCAGCACGACGGTGTTTACGAGCACCCACGCGAGAAGCATGCCGGTGAAGACCATGATGAAGGCCCACGAGCCGCCAAGTTGAGCAACCCGGTCCGCGAGGCGCTCGCCAAAGGTTTGCTGCTCGGCGAGAACGATGTTGACGTCCTGGATCACATGCATCCGCTTGGCAACGTGCAGGATGACCCGCTGTTCTCGTGCTGACAGGCAGGAGGCCCCTCCGTCCAGAAGCTGCCGGGCGAGTTGGGTTACTTGGCTGTCGGCGTTTGCCTGAGAGGCGTTCAATGTCGCCAGACTCACCTGTCGACAGCCGTCACCGGCTTCCAGGAGAAGACCTCGGCTCCGGACCCGTCGAGGATCCGCAGGCCATCGGGCGCCTGGGGCATGTCCAAGGTCTCAAACAGAGACTGCGCCCTGACCTTGGCATCCTCCAACGTCGGAACGTCCTGCGGAACGCGATCCAAGATGGCATGAGCGGCATCACCCGGCCTGATCCGGAAAAACTCGACGGTAAAGTTCATGGATCGCTCCTCCTGGGCGAGATATATACATTTTTCAGAAAAGCGGCGTGAGAAATTCGGTGCGGTATATCCCAAATAAAAGTAAAATAAATTGCCGGCGCTTGCCTCTAGACACATGGCGAATGCCAGCGGCGCGTCCCATATTGTGAGGATGATCATCTTCGCGCCGAACCCACACACGCTGCGGGTCACTCCTTCTACGGCTGACCCTGGTCGCTTTGATTGGGCGATCCTGAAAGATGGTGCGGTACTACGCCGATCCCCTCGATCGTTTGGATCGGAGGGAACGTCAGCAGCGGATGGTGACAGAGCGTTACGCGAAATCACGGCGCTCTGGCAGAATGCCAAATAGAGGGTGAGACAGAATCTCTCTGGCAGGCGCTTCTGTCTCACTTGCGCTGCACGCCCGATATCGTACCAGACGCTCTCCAGCGCCATCGCACGCCAGTCAGAGTGTCCTGGATTTGACCTGACCGGCTGGCTTTGGACTGGGCTGATTGAGGGGATCAGCCGGGATCAGAGGAGTTGGGAATGAAGCGAGGTCAGAAGACGAGCGCGGAACAGGTCGTGCTCAAGCTGCGGCAGATCGAAGTGCAGACAGCTCAAGGCAAAAGTTTGGCTGTGGCCTGCAAGGAGGCGGAGATCTCCGAGCAGAGCTTCGTGACGAGTGCCTACGATAGGAGATCTTCTACTCGCTGAGAGAAGCACAGGTCGTGATTGGCCTATGGCAGAACACCTACAACCGTGTCCGGCCGCATTCGTCGCTGCGCTACCGGCCGCCCGCGCCTGTCAGCTTCCCGGATCTGGCCTTCCGGCTACCCATGGCCACTACTATGCAGCAGCCTCGCAAATGGCCCGGTCCAAAATACCGGTCAGGTCACCCCGCGGCTAGGCCATCGAACTCAAACCTGATCGGAGCCTTTATCTGTGCGCCGATCAGGAGCCACTGAATGCCGAATGATGCGAGGTCTCCGGCCTCAGATACCCTCGCCCATATCCAACCGGCGGACTTCGTAGCGGCTTGGCGCGCCATTGTCGGTGAGCCTCCCGCTGTCCTGCTTCCGAGTCGGTCCCAAATGATCCGGATCCTCGTTGAGAGCATGCCGGTTGCGTCAGCTCGCGTTGACGAGCCGGCTCCATGCGCATCCCAACAAAGATCTGGCAGAACCCGAAAATAGAACGGCCACGGGGGCCGGAACGAAGGTGCGCGTACATCCGGCGTCACCCACATCCCGGCATCGTGGCCGCGTCCGATCAAGCGACAGGATCGCGATCGGCATGTCCCTGAGATGGGGACAGCATAGTTTACAATCAATGAGCAGCCCCGCCGTCCGATCTGCTCACGGGCTGGCGGGGCGTGTCGCGCCCCTGTTATCGCCTCGGGCCACCAGAGGTCATGCCGTAGTTGGGCACATAGCGGTCATTGAGTTCCGCGTTGCCCTCTTTGGCTGAGCGATCGATGCCGCGGTTCCAATGTGTGCCGATGGAGCCAGTCGTGAGGTCATCGAAGGCGTTCGGTGCCGGCCGATCCGTGAAGAAGCTCGACGGCTTTTCACCTCGGATCGTTGAATAGGTTTGAGCAAGGGCAGGAGGAGATATCGCACTGACGCCCAGAACAAAAGCGGAGATAGCAGCATTGATACGAGTGTTCATGGCACAACCCTGTAAGGCTTGCGCGGTCTCCGTCGAATGGCGGCTGGCCGTGACTTGTTGCTTAGCGCTGAGTTAAGCCTGAACTTTCTGGAACGACGTGCCATTTGGCACGCCGTCATCAATGACTTCTGCTTCAGTCTTGACGCCGGCTGTCCAGAGTCAATCCGGGCGATTAGTCGAGCTGCAGGCTAACGCCTCGTGCAGGTGTCTTCGACGGCAAGCTTGACCGTTCGTGGTGGCGCTCCAGATACCGCGTCGGCCCCGGCCTAAGCGCCGGGGAATATCGGCGGGGTGGGAGGGTTCTTACCCCCACTGCCTCTCGCCTCGTCGGCCCAGGGATCTTCACACGCAGCGAAATGCATGAGGCTGGTAGGCGGCCGTCCCGTCTGCCTGGGGCGGTGACCGCCTCTTGGAACACAGCGAGCGCGGTGTCATCCGGCCGCCCACGCTCTCCATCGTGACCGCGCCGACAGCACGTTATCCTGGCTGGGTATGGGGAGCAGGCGCATGTGTACAGCTCGCACATTCGGGACGGATCGCGGCCGGGCCGGCCACTCCCATCCCGCCTTCGCATGCCTGCTTCCTCCCGCACGATCCCAAGGCGCGAATGACAACAGCCGCAAGCTTCAGGCTTCTGACGTGTTGGCTGGGAAGGGCCACCGCCGGAGGCTGCGGGGGTGGGCAATCGGAACATCGAGCATCGGCTTGGCCGCGGTCGCCTTGATCCTCTTGGCCGCGGGCTAGTCTGATCGTGCAGGCGGTCTCCTACGCAGTGGTTTGCGAGAAACCCGCTTGGATCAGTCCCCCTGCAAGCTGACTCTCACTGCTGCCCCCTGCAGACCTGACGGGTACACGACCCGCAGGTTAGCAGTTTGAACCTGCTGCCCGGCAGAGGCTGAAGAAGGATCTGACAGGCGCCGCTGCTTTGCCAAAAGCTTATCCGCCTCATAGGCGGGAAGCGCACCGTATGGGGTTACCATTGCAGCCAGGAGCTTACGCGTCTTCCGATCAACAGCGGATGAGTGCCCCGCTGGCTCGAACTCGGTTGCTGCATGCCGCTCGCTTGTCTTGCCCTTGAACACCTTCGGGCCGGAGGTTGTGATGACGATGTCCCCCTTGCGTAGCGTGCTGTCATGCATGAACGCGGCATCGGGATCACCCGCATACCTCCGTAGGTCCAGGGCAGCAGTAGGGCGCTGCTCTTTGTCCGAAGGCGCGGCCACTTTCGCGAGCTTCGGTAAGGATGCGTAGCGTACCTTTGGCTTCACCTGCGCATGCGCCTCCTTTAGCTGCTGGCGGCGAGCTGACTGGCGGCCGTCGCGCCGATCGTAGGTGCGCCTAGCAAAGCCGGTGGCACTGTTCGCCTGCCCAGATGAAGTCGACTGGTCAGCCGAGGGAGTAATCGGCTGCGGAGTTGGTGTAGGCTGAGGTGAAAAGAGCTGCTGGAACAGACCGCCCAGGCCGTCTTCTTCCGCAGCCCGCACGTGTGCGGCGGAACTGACCACAATACCGCCTGCGATCATTGCAACCACTACGGGTCGGGCAGCGCGTACGTGGGGCAGCATGACACCTCCTGAGCGGCCCGCGATGAGGCGAACTACAGGGCGCCAAACGACAGCCCGTCAGCAAGGGTTCCGAACAAGCGCTCTTCATGCCGGGGCAAAGGGGATTGGCTGCGGCTAGCAGTAAGGCACTCACACTCGCGTGAGGCTGACCTTTGCAACTCCCGAAACGCCAATGGCGCGGGCAGAGGCTTTGGACAGGTCGATCACCCGGTGGCCCACAAACGGGCCGCGGTCGTTGATGCGCACCACCACGGAGCGTCCGTTGCTCTTGTTGGTCACCCGAACCTGCGCGCCGAAAGGCAGCGTCCGGTGTGCAGCCGTCAGCGCATGCGTGTTGAAGCGC
>Ga0308157_10006203_pt1 | contig 14466 bp, 9 predicted proteins | sample PhyBR1_FD_201035 | JGI IMG/M metagenome (GOLD analysis project Ga0308157, IMG submission 201035) | Phyllosphere microbial communities from UC Gill Tract Community Farm, Albany, California, United States - DLSLB.R1 | ecosystem: Host-associated > Plants > Phyllosphere > Unclassified | place: USA...
CGCCCGGCGCCTGCCTTCATTTCCTCCCGCGCGCGGACCGGACGATGGATGCCTTGCGCCGTGGCGCCATCGACCTCGACATCGGCGTGCTGCCCTCGCCAGAGGCCGGGATTCACAGCGAGCCGCTTTTCTGTCCTTCGTTTGTCGGCGTCGTGCGTGAAAACCACCCCTTGGCGGGCAAGAAGGCGGGCGAAGCGGTCAGCGTGGAGGAATTCGTGGCTTGGCCGCACATTGCCATGTCGCCGCCCGGCCCCGCGCCGGGGCGGCTCGAAGCGGCGCTGCAGGCGCTGGGCTTGCAGCGCCGGGTGGCCCTCGTCGCGCCCGGCTTTCAGACGGCGCTGGCCATGGCGGCAACGTCTGATTTCGTGTCCGTCATGCCCGAGCCGTTTGTCCGCTGGGCCATGGCGCACCAGCGCCTGCATGCCTTCAGGCTGCCGGTGGCGCTGCCCGGCGTCGAGGTGTCGCAAAGCTGGCACGCCCGCCACCACGCCGACCCGGTGCACCGCTGGCTGCGCGGGCATGTGCGCGCGGTTTGCGCGCCGCAGGCGCCAAGCATTGCGTCCCGCTAGGGGAACCGGCGACGCCCGTGCTGCGGCGCCCCGGCGATTTGCACGGGCCGACGGCCGGCGCCACCGCGCCTTCCGAGCAGTTTTCAAACGTTTTGGGCCTGCAGCCCTTGCCGGTATTGCGCTTGGCGCTATGGAAAAGATAGCAATGATTCCCGAGCGTGCGCGCCAGTGTTGGCCATGGCCCGCTTCACATGTTGCGCCGGTACTGCCCGCCGACCTCGAACAGCGCATTGGTGATCTGCCCGAGCGAGCACACGCGCACTGCATCCATCAGCACCTCGAACACGTTCTGGTTCTCGATCACCGCCTGCTGCAGCCGCTTGAGCTGGGCCGGGGCTTGGGCCGCGTGGCGCGTGTGGAAGTCGGCCAAGCGCCGGAGCTGGCTCTGCTTTTCCTCGTCGGTCGAGCGGGCGAGCTCCAGCTTGTCGTGCGGCGCGTCGCCGTGCGGGTTGCGAAAGGTGTTGACGCCGATGATGGGCAGCTCGCCGGTGTGTTTCAGCATCTCGTAGTGCATCGACTCGTCCTGGATGCGGCCCCGCTGGTAGCCCGTTTCCATCGCGCCGAGCACGCCGCCGCGGTCGGCGATGTTCTGGAACTCGGCCAGCACGGCTTCTTCGACCAGCTCGGTGAGCTCCTCGATGATGAAGGCGCCTTGGCTCGGGTTCTCGTTCTTGGCCAGGCCCCACTCGCGGTTGATGATGAGCTGGATCGCCATGGCGCGGCGCACCGAGTCCTCGGTCGGCGTGGTGATGGCCTCGTCAAAGGCGTTGGTGTGCAGCGAGTTGCAGTTGTCGTAGATGGCAATCAAGGCCTGCAGCGTGGTGCGGATGTCGTTGAACTGGATTTCCTGCGCGTGCAGGCTGCGGCCTGACGTTTGAATGTGATATTTCAGCTTTTGCGAGCGTTCGTTCGCGCCGTACTTTTCCTTCATCGCCACCGCCCAGATGCGCCGGGCCACGCGGCCCATCACGGTGTACTCGGGGTCCATGCCGTTGGAAAAGAAGAACGACAGGTTGGGCGCGAAGTCGTCGATGTGCATGCCGCGCGCCAGGTACGCTTCGACGAAGGTGAAGCCGTTGCTCAGCGTAAAGGCCAGTTGCGAAATCGGATTCGCACCGGCCTCGGCGATGTGGTAGCCGCTGATGGAGACCGAGTAGAAGTTGCGCACGTTGTGGTGCACGAAGTATTCGGCAATGTCGCCCATCACCTTCAGGCTGAATTCGGTGGAGAAGATGCAGGTGTTCTGGCCCTGGTCTTCCTTGAGGATGTCGGCCTGCACCGTGCCGCGCACGTTGGCCTGCACCCATTCGCGGATTTTCAGCAGCTCGGTGTCGGTCGGCTCGCGGCCGTTCTCTGTTTTGAACTTGTCGATGTTCTGGTCGATGGCGGTGTTCATGAACATCGCCAAGATGCTGGGCGCCGGGCCGTTGATGGTCATCGACACGCTGGTCGAGGGGTTGCACAGGTCGAACCCGCCGTAGAGCACCTTCATGTCGTCCAGCGTGGCAATCGACACCCCCGAGTTGCCGACCTTGCCGTAGATGTCCGGGCGCGGGTCGGGGTCGTTGCCGTAGAGCGTGACCGAATCGAACGCGGTGGACAGGCGCTTGGCCGCCATGCCTTCGCTGAGCAGCTTGAAGCGCGTGTTGGTGCGAAACGCGTCGCCTTCGCCGGCGAACATGCGCGTCGGGTCCTCGCCCTCGCGCTTGAAGGCAAAGGTGCCGGCGGTGTAGGGGTAGCTGCCGGGCACGTTGTCCAGGATCAGCCACTTGAGGATTTCCCCGTGGTCCTCGAACGTAGGCAGCGCCACCTTGCGGATGGTCGTGCCCGACAGGCTCTTGGTGGTGAGCGCGGTGCGGATTTCCTTGTCGCGGATTTTGACCACGTACTCGTCGCCGGCGTAGGCCTTTTGCATCTCGGGCCACTGGGCCAGCAGCTTTTTGGCCGCCGGGTCCTGGGTTTGCTCACGCTCGACGGCCAGCGCGATGACGGCCTGCTCGGCAGGCGCCTGGTCGCTGCGGCTGGCCGCGAGCATGGCGGCGCTGGCGCGCAGCTGCTGGATTTCGCGGGCCAGCCTGGCCTGCTGGCGGCCGCGCTGCTTGTAGCCGCGCACCGTGTCGGCAATCTCGGCCAGGTAGCGGGTGCGCGCCGCGGGCACGACCGGCGTCTGGTTGGTGCTGTGGCGCACCTCGACCCGGGGCAGCGCGCCGTCTTCAAGGGCCAGGCCGAGCGCGGCCAGGCGGGCTTTGAGCGCCTGGTAGAGCGCGGTCACGCCGTCGTCGTTGAAGCGCGCGGCCATGGTGCCGAACACCGGCATCTTCTCTAGCGGCGTGGTCCAGGCCTCGCGGTTGCGCTGCACCTGCTTGGCCACGTCGCGCAGCGCGTCGAGCGCGCCCTTGCGGTCGAACTTGTTGATGGCCACGAACTCGGCGAAGTCGAGCATGTCGATCTTCTCCAACTGGCTGGCCGCGCCGAACTCGGGCGTCATCACGTACATCGGCACATCGACATGCGGCACGATGGCCGCGTCGCCCTGGCCGATGCCCGAGGTCTCCACGACGATCAAATCAAACCCGGCGACCTTGCAGGCGGCGATCACGTCGGGCAGCGCCTGGCTGATCTCGCTGCCGAAGTCGCGCGTGGCCAGCGAGCGCATGAACACGCGCTGGCCCTGGCTCCAGGGGCCGATGGCGTTCATGCGGATGCGGTCGCCCAAGAGCGCGCCGCCGCTCTTGCGCCGCGACGGGTCGATGCTGATGAGCGCCACGCGCAGCCGGTCGCCCTGGTCGAGGCGCAGGCGGCGGATCAGCTCGTCGGTGAGCGAGGACTTGCCCGCCCCGCCGGTGCCGGTGATGCCCAGCACCGGTATCTTTTTGAGAGCAGCCTTGCCACGCACCGCCTGCACGAGCGCCGCATTGGCCTTGCCATTTTCCAGCGCCGTGATGAGCTGGGCCAGCGCGCGCCAGGCCATTTCGTCGTGGCCTTCGATGGCCTCGACGGCATCGGGCGCAAAGCCCGTCAAATCCTGGTCGCAGCGCATCACCATCTCGCCGATCATGCCCTGCAGCCCCATGCGCTGGCCGTCCTCGGGGCTGAAGATGCGGGCCACGCCGTAGGCTTGGAGCTCGCGGATTTCGGGCGCCACGATCACGCCGCCGCCCCCGCCGAACACCTGGATGTGCTCGCCGCCGCGGCTCTTGAGCAGGTCCACCATGTACTTGAAATACTCCACATGCCCGCCCTGGTAGGAGCTGATGGCGATGCCTTGCGCGTCCTCCTGCAGCGCGGCCGTCACGACTTCATCGACGCTCCTGTTGTGGCCCAGGTGGATGACCTCCGCGCCCATGCCCTGCAGGATGCGGCGCATGATGTTGATGGCCGCGTCGTGGCCGTCAAACAGGCTGGCGGCGGTGACAAAGCGCACCTTGTTCGTCGGGCGGTAGCTGGAAAGCGCTTGGTGGTCGGCGGACAGGTCGGTCATGGGGGGTCTCGGTGTCTTGAAAAGGCGTGGAAAAAGGCGCCCGAAGGCGCCCGCGTGCCGCGATGTTACGTTGACGTTTACGTAAACGTCAATCGAAAACCGCGCACCTTTTGCAGTTTCCTTGGCCGGTACCGCGAGCTGGCAAAGGCACTTGGGGTTAACCCGCGGAAAATTTCGCCGGACGCGCGTAAAAGCGCCGCTGTGAAATATTTGGCGCCTCGTGCCAAAAAAATTTCATCCAATTTCCCGATTTCTAAGGGTTTTCTGAGGAAAACACCAATAACGCCTGATGGCCGGGCCCGCTAAATTAGCCCTCAACCCGCGGCCGGCCCTGGCCGGGGACGATCCGGCGCCGGGCGCGATGCACGCCCCATTCATCACTACTCTTGGAGATAACATGACTTTTCGTTTTGCGAAACTGGCGGTGGCATCGGCCGTCTTCAGCATTGCCGGCCTGGCCGCGGCGGCCGACCCGATCAAGATTGGCGTCTCGGGCCCGTTCACCGGCGGCTCCTCGTCGATGGGCGTGAGCATGCGCGACGGCGTGCGGCTGGCGGTCGATGAGATCAACAAGGCCGGCGGCGTGATGGGCCGCCAGCTGCAGGTCGTCGAGCGCGATGACGAGGCCAAGAACGAGCGCGGCGTGCAGATCGCGCAGGAGCTGATCAACAAGGAAAAAGTCACCGCCACCGTCGGCTACATCAACACCGGCGTGGCGCTGGCCTCGCAGCGCTTTTTCCAGGAAGCGAAGATTCCGGTGATGAACAACGTCGCCACCGGCAGCGCCATCACCCAGCAGTTCAAGGACCAGCCCGAGAACTACATCTTCCGCAACGCCGCGCACGACAGCATCCAGGCGCCGATGATCGTCGAGGAAGCCATCACGCGGCGCGGCTACAAGAAGGTCGCCATCCTGGCCGACTCGACCAACTACGGCCAGCTCGGACGCGCCGACTTGGAAACCGCGCTCAAGGCCAAGGGCATCACCCCGGTGGCGACCGAGAAGTTCAACATCAAGGACGTGGACATGACGGCGCAGCTGCTCAAGGCCAAGGAAGCCGGCGCCGAGGCCATCCTGACCTACGGCATCGGCCCCGAGCTGGCGCAGATCGCCAACGGCATGACCAAGCTGGGCTGGAAGGTGCCGATGATCGGCAGCTGGACGCTGTCGATGGCCAACTACATCGACAACGCCGGCCCGGGCGGCGAGGGCGCGCGCATGCCGCAGACCTTCATCCAGGAGCCGACCACGCCCAAGCGCCAGTCCTTCATCATCAATTACCTGAAAACCTTCAACCCGAAGAACCAGCGCATCGACTCGCCCGTCTCGGCCGCGCAAGGCTACGACTCGATCTACCTGCTGGCCGCGGCCATCAAGCAGGCCAACTCGACCGAGGGCCCGAAGATCAAGGCCGCGCTGGAAGACCTGAAGACGCCGGTCGAGGGCGTGGTGACCACCTACAACAAGCCCTTCACGCCCAAGGACCACGAGGCCATCACCGCCAACATCCCGGTGTTCGGCGAGGTCAAGGGCCAGCGCGTGGTGTACGCCTACGCGGACGACCAGAAGAAGGCGTCCGAAGTGCGCGTCAAGAAGTAAGCCCGCCGGCCGGCCCGACGACAGGCGCTGCGCTCCACCGCGCGGCGCCTTTTTGTTGCCTGCCCGCCGCGCGGCCCCGAGCCGGCACGACCTGACCTGACCCGATCCCACCGATTTTTTGCGGAAACCGAACACCATGCAAATCCTGCTCCAACTCATCTACAGCGGCGTGGCGCTGGGCATGATCTACGCGGTCATCGCCTTTGGCTACCAGCTGACCTTCCAGACCTCGGACACGCTGAACTTCGGCCAGGGTGACGCGCTGATGCTCGGCGCCATGGTCGGCCTGACGCTGGTCAACATGGGCGTCAATTACTGGCTGATGCTGCCGCTGGTGATCGTCTTCGGCCTGCTGCAGGGCGGCCTGGTCGAGCGCATCGGCGTGCGCCCGGCGATCAAGATCAAGAGCGAGTTCGGCTGGATCATGTCCACCATCGCCCTCGGCATCATCTTCAAGAACGTGGCCGAGAACATCTGGGGCCGCGACGACCTGAAGTTCCCCTCGCCGCTGCCCGAGGCGCCGCTCAAATTCCTGGGCGCCAACGTGCTGCCGATGGAAATCCTGGTGGTCGTGGGCGCGGTGCTGATGATGCTGGCCGTCGAGTTCTTCAACCGCAAGACCATCTACGGCAAGGCCGTGGTCGCCACCTTCAACGACCGCGACGCGGCCAAGCTGATGGGCATCAACACCGCGCTGGTCATCACCTTCTCGTACGCGCTGTCCTCGGCCACGGCCGCCTTTGCCGGCGCGCTGATCGCGCCGCTGACGCTGACCGGCGCCACCATGGGCTCGGTGCTGGGCCTCAAGGCCTTTGCCGTGGCCATCATCGGCGGGCTGACCAGCGGGCTGGGCATCATCGTGGGCGGCATCATCCTGGGCGTGGCCGAGACCACCACCGGCTTTTACCTCTCCACCGGCTACAAGGACGTGCCCGGCCTGGTGCTGCTGCTCTTGGTGCTGGCCTTCAAGCCGGCCGGCCTCTTCGGCAAGAACGCGATCAAGAAAGTCTGAAAAAAGCATGAACCGCAAGACCCTTGTCGCCGCCATCCTCGGGCTGGCCCTGCTGGCGGCCGCGCCGCTGCTGACCGGCAACTCCTACTACATCCACATGATCGGCACGATCATGATCTACGCCATCCTGCTCTACGGGCTGGACATCGTGGTGGGCTACACCGGCCAGGTGTCGCTGGGCCACGCCGGCCTGTTCGGCGTCGGCTCGTACACCGCCGGCGTGCTGTTCATGAAGCTGGGCGCGCCGCTGTGGGCCATCATCCCGGCCAGCATCGCGGTGACGGCCGGCTTTGGCGCGCTGCTGGCGCTGCCGGCGCTGCGCGTGACCGGCCCCTACCTGGCGATGGTGACGCTGGCCTTTGGCACCATCATCCAGATTCTCATCAACGAGATGACCTTCCTCACCGAAGGCCCGCTGGGCATCACCATCCCCAAGCCGACCCTTTTCGGCGAAAAGCTCACCGAGCACGGCTTTTACTGGCTGACGTTCGCGCTCATGGTGGTCTCGCTGGTGGTGGTGGACCGCATCCTGAAGTCGCAGCTGGGCCGCGCCTTCGAAGCGCTGCGCGGCAGCCCGGTGGCCTCCGACTGCATGGGCGTGTCGGTGTACCGCTACAAGGTCTATGCGTTCGTCATCAGCGCCGGCTTTGCCGGGCTGGCCGGTTGCCTGTACGCGTACTCGGAGCAGTACATCTCGCCCAACACCTACAACTTCGAGCTGACGGTGCTGTTCCTGCTGGCGGTCATCATGGGCGGGCGCAAGACGCGTTCGGGCGCGCTCTTGGGCGCCGCCATCATCGTCATCCTGCCCAAGCTGCTCGACGACCTGGAGCTGTTTCGCATCGTCGCCGCCAGCCTGGCGGTCCTGATGCTGGTGGGCGGCGCCATCGGCGTGGCCCGGAAGATCACCACGCCCCGGGCCATGGCGATTCCGGTGGTCGGCACCCTGGGCCTGGCCGGCTTTGCCTTCTGGCTGCAGTCGATCACCGACTGGCGCCTGAGCATCTTCGGGCTCATGATCCTGTTTGTCGTGTACTACTTGCAAAATGGCATCGTCGGCTTCGTGCGCGCGCTGTTCCACGTGCGCAAGACGGTGGCCCGGCACGGCCAGGCGGACGCCGGCAAGGACGCGATCTCGGTGGCGGCCGGCGCGCAGGCGGCGGAGCAGGGCGGCAACCTCTTGACCGCCAGCGGCATCCTGATGCAGTTCGGCGGCCTCAAGGCCATCAACCAGGTCGATCTGCACATCCGGCGCGGCACCATCCACGGCCTGATCGGCCCCAACGGCTCGGGCAAGAGCACCATGATGAACGTGCTGACCGGCATCTACGTGCCCACGGCCGGCAGCATCGACTTTGCCGGCCGGCCGGTGGTCGGGCGCACCTCCTCGGACATTGCGCTGTCGGGCATTGCGCGCACCTTCCAGAACGTGCAGCTCTTTGGCGAGATGACGGCGCTGCAGAACGTGCAGGTCGGCCTGCACCACACCTTCGGCAGCACCATCGTCGATGTGGCGCTGCACACGCCGCGCTACCGGCGCGAGGAATCCTCGGCCGTCCAGCGCGGCATGGGCCTGCTGAGCTTCGTCGGCCTGGCCGAGCTGGCCGACGAGGAGGCGCGCAACCTGCCCTACGGCAAGCAGCGCCTGCTGGAAATTGCCCGGGCGCTGGCGCTGGACCCGCAGCTGCTGCTGCTCGACGAGCCGGCCGCCGGCCTGACGGCGCCCGACATCAAGGAGCTGATCGCCATCATCAAGAAGATCCGCGACCACGGCATCACCGTGATCCTGATCGAGCACCACATGGACGTGGTGATGGGCCTGTGCGACACGGTCTCGGTGCTGGACTTCGGCCAGAAGATCGCCGAGGGCAAGCCGGCCGAGGTGCAGGCCAACGAGAAGGTCATCGAGGCGTACCTCGGCGGCACGGCGGCCTGAGCGACGTAATCGGCATAAGCGGCAAGGAACTGAACATGTTGAGTATCAAGAACCTGGAAGCGGGCTACGGCAAGGTGCAGGTGCTGCACGGCATCTCGATGGAGGTGCCCAAGGGCAAGGTCGTCACGCTCATCGGCTCCAACGGCGCGGGCAAGACCACGACCATGCGCGCCGTCTCGGGCATGATCCAGCCCACCAGCGGCCAGATCAGCCTGCACGGCAAGCGCATCGACGGCCTGGAGTCCTATGCGATTGCCAAGCAGGGGCTGGCGCATTCGCCCGAAGGCCGGCGCGTCTTTGCCACCATGAGCGTGACCGACAACCTGATCCTGGGCGCTTTTCCGCGCCTGACCGGCAGCCGGCCCAAGGGCGACGTGGCCGGCGACCTGGACCGGGCGATGGAGCTGTTTCCGCGCCTGAAGGAGCGGCGCCTGCAGCTGGCCGGCACGCTCTCGGGCGGCGAGCAGCAGATGCTGGCCATGGCGCGCGCGGTGATGCTCAACCCGGAGATCGTGCTGCTCGACGAGCCGTCGATGGGCCTGGCGCCCATCCTGGTCGAGGAGGTGTTTCGCATCATCGCCGACCTGAAGTCGCGCGGCGTGACCATGCTGCTGGTCGAGCAGTTCGCCGCCGCCGCGCTGAAGGTGGCCGACTACGGCTACGTGCTGGAAAACGGCCGCATCTCGGTGCACGGCGAGGCCGACAAGCTGCGCGACGACCCGGCGGTGCGCGCCGCCTACCTGGGCGGCGGTCACTGATCCCGGACGGCTTTGCTATCGAAAGCATAGCTGCCAGCCCAGGCAGTGCCTGGGCTGCGGGCTCAAAAGCCTTGAAATTCCCTGGAACGCGGCACGCCCGCCGTCAGTCCACCTTCAGCCCGTCGAGCGCCGGGTCGTCGGGCGGGTAGCGCAGGTCCAGGCCCAGCAGCGTCTGGCGCAAAAGCGTGGCGATCATCAGGTTGCGGTGTGTCTTGGCGTCGGCCGGCACCACCGTCCACGGCGCCCAGGGCGTGCTGGTGGCGACCAGCATTTCTTCATAGGCCTGCTGGTAGTCCTTCCACTGCTTGCGCACCGCCAGGTCGCCCAGGGCGAATTTCCAGCGCTTGGTCGGGTCGTCGATGCGCTCCTGCAGGCGCTCGCCTTGCTCCTTGAAGCTGATGTGCAGCATGAATTTCAGCACCACCGTGCCGGTTTCGCTCAGCAGGCGCTCGAAGTCGTTGATCTGGCGGTAGCGCTGGCGCGTCTCGTCCGGCGTGATCCAGCCGCTGACCGGCGGCACCAAAACGTCCTCGTAGTGGCTGCGGTTGAAGATTACGATCTCGCCAGCCGCCGGCACCTTCTGGTGCACGCGCCACAGGTAGTCGCGCGCGCGCTCGTCCTCGGTGGGCGCCTTCCAGGCCGCCGTGTGCACGCCCAGCGGGCTCATGCGGCTGAACACGCCGCGCAGCGTGCCGTCCTTGCCCGAGGTGTCGGTGCCTTGCAGGATGACCAGCAGCTTGCGCCGCTTGTCGGCGTAAAAGAGGTTTTGCAGCGTGTCCAGCTCGACGGCCAGGGCCTCGACCGCCGCCTTGTCCTGGGCCTTGTCGCCGCTGGAAAACGGCTTGGCGCCCGGGTCGCAGTCGGCCAGGCGCCACGCCTTGGCCTTTTGGGCCTGCGGCCCGGGCAGGGCGACCGGCACCTGCCAGCGGGCGGCCAGCTCGGCCAGCGCCTTGCGCGCGGCCTTGCTGTCGGGCGCGTCCGGCACGGCGGGCGCATCGGCGGATTTGGAAGTCATCGGGTTTTCCTGCCAAGAGAAAAAAGTGAGGGGCGTTGGCTGTCGATTGTGCGGCCCCGCGCCGCGCCCCAGGCCGCCGGGCGTGCCGGACGCGGCCGCCAAAGCCCGAAGGAATAAACTCATTTTTGCGCTTGCGGCGCAGGCGCGCGCAGGCGTGTGCTTTCAAAACCAACAGGAGTGTTTCATGACAACCGATCCATCTTTGGCCCGCGACGGGCAGGCCATCCGGCCGGCGGCCGGCTACGCGGGCGACATCGCCGCGCCGCTGGCCTGGCAGTGGCTGCAGTCGGGCGACGCGGTGCTGGTCGATGTGCGCACCGACGCCGAGCGCGAATGGGTCGGCTTCGTGCCCGGCGCCGTGCCGATCGCCTGGAAGCAGTGGCCGGGCATGGCGCTCAACCCGGGGTTCGACGCGGCGGTGCAGGAGGCCACGGCCGACGGCCGCAAGGTGATGTTCCTGTGCCGCAGCGGCGTGCGCTCGGTGGCTGCCGCCCAGCGCGCCACCGCGCTGGGGCTGCAGGCCTACAACATTTTGGAAGGCTTCGAGGGCGATGCCGACGCGCAGGCCCAGCGCGGCCGGCTGGGCGGCTGGCGCCTGCAGGGCCTGCCCTGGATGCAGAAATAAAAGGAAGGGGCGCCGGGGGGCTGAAGAAGGCCCGCCAACCTGCGGGGCGGGGCGGCCACGGCAGCCGGCGATGCGGCCGTGCGCCGGTGCCGGCCAGGCGAGGCGCCGAGGCATTTTCGGCGGGCCGAAAGCCAAGCACATTGGCGGAAATAAAAAGGGCAAACCCTGTCAATTGTAACAGGGTGAAAACAAAAAAAATTGCCGACGCGCTTTCAATGCAGCTGTTTTCAACCAAGGAACAGCGTCATGCAAGTACTCGACCAGCCCTCAACAACCCTTTCCCGTCCGCACCGCAACCCCCCGCTGCTGCCGCGCCTGCGCGAGCGCTTTGAACACAAGTTCATGAACCACTGGCACAGCCACTGGGGCGGCAAGCCCATCCTGCACGGACGCAACCCCGGCTCCGAGGCCATCCGGCTCGACGGCAACGACTACCTGACGATCTCGGGCCACCCGGACATCGTGCGCGCCCAGAGCGCCAGCCTGCTGCACAGCAACGAAAGCGTCATCCAGTCGGGCGTGTTCCTGCTGGACGCGCACCCGTGCCGCACGCTGGAGACGTCGCTGGCCGCCTGGCTCGGCAAGGAGGACGGCTTCGTCTGCCAGTCGGGCTACACGGCCAACGTCGGGCTGCTGCAGGCCATCGCCGACGAGCAGACGCCGGTCTACCTCGACAGCCTGGCGCACACCTCGCTCTGGGAGGGCGTGCACGCCGCGCGCGCGCCGGGCCATGCGTTCCGGCACAACGACCCGGCGCATTTGTCGCGCCTGATCGAGCGCCACGGCCCGGGCGTGGTGGTGGTCGATTCGGTTTACAGCACCACCGGCGCGCTGTGCCCGCTTGCAGAGATGGTCGAGGTGGTCGAGCGCCATGGTTGCATGATCCTGGTGGACGAGTCGCACTCGCTGGGCACCCACGGGCCCGGCGGCGCAGGGCTGTGCGCCGCGCTGGGCCTGACCGACCGGGTGCACTTCATCAGCGCCAGCCTGGCCAAGGCCTTTGCCGGGCGCGCGGGGTTTTTCACCGTGCCGGCGGCCATGCGCTACTACATGCTGCACAACAGCTACCCCAACATCTTCAGCTCCTGCCTGCTGCCGCACGAGATTGCCGGGCTGGCGGCCACGCTGGCGGTGGTGCGCGGCTGCGACGACGAGCGCCGGCGGCTGCACGCCAACACGCGCCGGCTGCGCGAGAGCCTCGCCGAAACCGGCTACCCGATCCACCAGGGCAGCCAGCAGATCATCGCGCTGGAAACCGGCACCGAGCCCGGCGCCATGGCGCTGCGCGACGCGCTGGAGGCGCGCCAGGTGTTCGGCGCCATCTTTTGCGCGCCGGCCACCAGCCGCAACCGCGCCATGGTGCGCCTGACGCTCAATGCCGGCCTGACCGGCTCGGAGATGGACCGCATCGAGGAGGCGGCGCGCGAGATCGCCCCGCTGGTGCAGCCCTGGAACTGGCCCATCGCCCGGCGCCCGCGCACCGCGCAGGTGTGAGCCGCTCAATCGGCGGGCAGCTCGCGCTGGCCGTGCTGCTGCACGAACTGCGCGTAGCTCCAGGCCGCGTCCGGGCCGAACGCGGCGTCCACGGGAAAGAGGGCGCCGTACAGCAGCCCGGACTGCCCGGCCATGGCGAAGGCGTCGCGCGGCTCGGGCGGGCGCACCGCGCCCAGCGCCAGCTGCAGCTCCACGTCGATGAGCTTGGCGCCGGCGCGGATGTCCTGGGCGGTGGCCTCGCCGCAGCCCTGGGCCAGCGCCATCTCGGCCAGCTCGGGCAAGTTCTCGGCCGGCTCCAGTTGCAGCCAGGTGAGGGCGCCCTGGGCGGTGAGCGCCAGCACGCCAAAGGGCGAGCCGATGCATACATGCTCGACCCAGCGCTCGGCCAGCGCCAGCGCCTGCAGCGCCTCGTCGATCAGCGGGTCGCTCAGCAGCGCATGCTGGCGCGGCGAGAACGTGGCGCGCCAGATGTGCTGGTGGCGCTCGTCGGCCTGCTGGCGCAGCGCCTCGATGGCGCCGGTCAGGCGCTGGCGCAGGTCGGCCGACTGCTTGGGGATGAACTGGCTGATCAGCCCGCGGTTGAAGGCCGAGACGGCCAGCTGCTCGTCGGCCCGGCCGGTGAGCAAGATGCGCGCGCCCGGCCAGCGCGTGAGCTCGGCCAGCATGCGCAGCCCGCTCATGGCCGGCATCGCATAGTCCACCACCGCCACCTGCGTGAGCGCAAAGCGCGCGGCGCGGTCCTGGCGCCAGTAGTGCAGCAACTGCGGAATCAAGAGGGCGCCCTCGCGCCAGCGGTTGACGATCTCGTGCTGTGCCCAGGCGTCGGCCTCGCGCCGCTCCACGTCCTGCAGCAGCAGCTCGATGCAGGCGATGGGGCGCAGAAACAGGCGCACGCACCACTGCGGCGGCATGACCTCGCCCAGCATTTCAAGGTAGTCGTGGTCGTCGTCGAGGAACACCACGCCGCCGGGGCGTCGATAAAGTGGAAAGGACATGGCAAAGGGCTCGGTGTCAGGAAACAATGGATGGGGCTTCCGTCAGTGGCGCCTGGCCGGGGCCAGCGGGAGCGTCACGGTGAAGATGGCGCCTGCGGGATGGCCGGCCTTGACCTCGATGCTGCCGCCTGCGCTTTTTACCACCTGCTGGCAAAACGCCAGGCCCAGACCGTGGCCGGTGCTGCGCCGGCTGGAGAAAAAAGGCTTGAAGATGTGCGGCAGCAGCGACGGCGCGATGCCGATGCCCGCGTCGGCCACGCGGATGCAGCCCTGGCGTTGGCCATGGTCGACCTCGATGCGCAGCGCCCCAAGCGGGTAGGCGGAGTCGGCGGCCGTCAGCGCGTGCAGCGCGTTCTTGATCAGGTTGCTCAGCACCTGCGAGAACTGCGTCGGCGAGCCGTGAAAGACGAAATCGCGGTGGACCAGCACCTGCACGCACTCGCGCTGGCGGCTTGAGGCGTAGGGGTAGGCGCTGCTGACCTCCTGCACCAGGGCCGCCGCGCTCACCTCTTCGGTGTGGCGGGGCAGCTGCAGCAGCTTGGCGTTGGCGATCTGCGTGTCGATCTGGTGGTTCATGGCGCGCACCAGCACGTGCAGGCGCTGGCCGAGCTGGTCGAGCTTGGCGGCGCGCGGATGCGCCGGCTGGCGCTGCACCTCCAGCTGCACCGCGTCGGCGATCAGCGCGGCCGTGGACAGGGGCGTGCGCAGCTCGTGGGCCATGATGCCCATGGTGAACAGCGTGTGCGAGAGCTGCTCGCGCCGCAGGTTGGCCGAGGACAGGCCCAGCAAGATGGAGCAGCCCCAGCTGAAGCCGATCACCACCGCATCGACGGCGCCTACCTGTGGGCCGGCCGGCACCAGCCAGGCGAAGGCGGCCCAGGACAGCAGCGTGCCGCTGGCCATGCCCAGCGTGGCGATGCGCCAGTCGGTCAGGTGGTAGTAGAAAGCGGTGACCGCGCACACCGTGCCCAGCCAGGCCGG
>Ga0308157_10006204_pt1 | contig 14463 bp, 12 predicted proteins | sample PhyBR1_FD_201035 | JGI IMG/M metagenome (GOLD analysis project Ga0308157, IMG submission 201035) | Phyllosphere microbial communities from UC Gill Tract Community Farm, Albany, California, United States - DLSLB.R1 | ecosystem: Host-associated > Plants > Phyllosphere > Unclassified | place: USA...
TGATACCAAGGCGACTTAGGCGACCATAAGTGCTGTCAAATTTTAACAAATGTAGCAAAATATCGGCAGGCGCTAAATCGTTAATCGCCACCACATGAACGGCGCGACCAAGCACTTCAAAGCGCTCAAGCAAGGCGCGAAGCACGTTGCGACCGATGCGACCAAAGCCATTAATGGCAATTCGTAGCGGCTGCTGACTGTCGCTTGTGGCATAAAAAGCTTTGGCAGCGGCAAAATCTGAGGTCAATTGATAATTGGCTTTGGAAAAATCAGGCATAACAAGGTCACTATGATGACAAGCCCAATTATTTAACAAAACAGCTTTGTCAAAATAATTAAGCTTGAGGTGAATGGAAAAATAAGAGAATTGGATGAAGATTAGCAATAAGCAGCAATATTGATTTACTTAGAATCAAGCAGCAATAAAAATCAGCGCCAAACGGATGGTATTGTAAGATAAAGCCGAATCGAGCGCCTCATAAATGGGCTTAATTTTGACATTGCCATCATCGTCAATATCGTTGGGGTCGTTCACCGCTTTAATAGTGTGATATGCTGACTCGACCGCTTTCATGATCGTTGATTCTGGCATCAGATGCGCCAAATCAAGCGTTGACTGCTGCCGATGAATGTCCCTAATATGGCGCATAATCGTTGATTGTGCAAGCCCTCGCACCTCGGCAATCGCCTGAATGCTCATTTTATCGAGCAAATGCTGGCGGGTAATATCAAGGGTGCTTACCGATTTATCATTTAACTGATTTTTTTGGGATTGCTTTTTTTGTTGTAGCTTGTGCTGATCGCGGCGCTTTTTTTGCAGTTTTTCATAGCCAGCGATGGCAGCTTTGTTCGTCGTGCCACCCGATTTAATAATAAAGTTTTTTTGCGATCGCGATAAGTCTTTGGCGTCAATCTCCGCCAATCTTGCTTCAGCGTCTTCTGACAATGCCAAAAAGCGCTTATCCGCCCCGCGCGCTAGGGGGTCAAGTTGCAGGCTCATGTCATTAAGCCCAAGTAAGCGCAGCCCTGACAGTGATTTGAGCCGTGATAGTGCCACGTAACCCTGACCAAGCTCAAAGGTGCGCGACAAATCAATCTCTGCCGCCTCAAGCGTCATTCCTTGCGATTTGTGAACGGTAATTGCCCAAGCTAAGCACAGCGGCACTTGAACATAACTTGCCAGCACCTCGCCATGCTCATCTTCAATCACCCATTCTTCAGGTTCAGCAATAACCTCGCGACCGCAATTTAAACGGACAACGGGCAGCTTTTGTGTTGATTGAGTTTTGGCTTCTGCCTTTTCTGCCTTGTCTTTTAAAGTCGATTTTTCATCTTCTTTAGTTAGTTTATCGTCGTCTTCATCATTAAAAACTTTATCATTTTCTGATTTATTTGAGGCGGCATTGCTACTTTCTGACGTTTGCGCCTTGATGGCTGAAAATCCGACCAACTCGCCCATCGTGCCGTTTGATACGCCCGTCTCGTTATTATTTTTAATAAACATCACTTTTGCACCGACTTTTAAGGTCAGCTCATCTTGAGTTCGAACGGTCTTTTTTAAGGTATCAATCAGCTTTTTATCGCCAAATAAGGACGCTTGAAATTCCAAACTGTCCCCTGACAACGCAGCAAGCTCCTTATCATTAATTTTATTGACGTTTAAATTATGAGTATAAAGCCGCGTCCGGTTGGCATCAATGTCATGCTGATAAGTGGCTTCAAGCGCTTGGATGGCGTCTAGCGTGACTTGTTGGCGGCGGATTTGGTTTAAAATATCATCAAGGCTCAGCCCGTTCGCGTCCTCAGTCACTTGCCGATGCTGCTCGCTTAGATAGCAAATGTTAAATCCGGCATCAAGCCAAGCCTCACTCATAAAGGCAAACTTATCACGGTTGGTCTCTTCACGGTTGCCAATCGGTGGCAGCTGAAAAAAGTCACCAGCAACGACGATTTGAATCCCGCCAAACGGTTCGGAGGTTTTGCGAATGTGTTTTAACACAGTATTGACGGCATTTAACTGCTTGGCGTGAAGCATCGAGATTTCATCGATAATCAGCACGGCGGTGTCTTTAATTCGGTCGGTCAAAAATGGGTTTTTGGACAGCTGCGCCAAATCGCGATCGCTGATCTCATCGCGAATGCCAATCCCCGACCAGCTATGAATGGTCGTGCCGCTCATGTGCGTGGCGGCAATGCCCGTGCTTGCTGTCACGGCAACCGATACCTTTCGTGCCCGCAAATAGTGGATATATTGGTTCAGCGTATAGGTTTTTCCTGCGCCTGCTGAGCCGGTCAAAAATACGTTTTGACCCGATTTTAAAATATCTAAAGCACAAGATTGGCGCATGACGACCCACAATATAATAAAAATCCTAATTATATCAGCTCAAAAGCTTTTGCGAAGCTTTTACCCCATTTAAAGCCAAATCGAAGCTATGAAAATGCCCAAAATTTTTGTTGATTATAAATAACTTAAAGTTATCAGTAGTTAATAAATACCATCGTAAAAAGACCTATAAATCATGACAAAAGCTCAGTAGGATAAAATGAAATCAGGAAGATTTATCAAGGACAGTTTCAAATGTAATTGCAATGATTAACAACAACCTCAGCAAGGAGCGCGATATGTTGTATTCCTATCCCAATACCGATGGCAGCCAAGTTCAGTTCCGCAAAAAATACGATAACTTTATCAATGGCGAGTGGCTACCACCCGTCGATGGCGAGTATTTTGACAACCCAAGCCCAATTGATGGCAAGGTTATCTGCCAAGTAGCGCGCTCAAAAGCGCCTGACATTGAAAAAGCGCTCGACGCCGCCCATGCTGCAAAAGATGCTTGGGGCAAAACCAGTGTTGCCGACCGCGCTAACATTTTACTTAAGCTTGCTGACAGTATCGAAGCCAATTTAGAAAATATCGCGGTAGCAGAATGCTATGAAAATGGCAAACCCGTTCGCGAGACTTTAGCCGCCGACATTCCGCTTGCCCTTGACCATTTGCGCTATTTTGCAGGCGCCATCCGCGCTCAAGAAGGCGGCATCAGTCAGATTGATGATGATACGGTTGCTTATCATTTTCATGAGCCGCTTGGCGTTGTTGGGCAAATCATTCCGTGGAACTTTCCTATTTTAATGGCAATGTGGAAGATTGCGCCAGCTTTAGCCGCAGGAAACTGTATCGTTTTAAAACCTGCTGAGCAAACGCCCGCCTCGATTTTATATTTGCTCGATATCATTAATGCCGCCGATATTTTGCCCAAAGGTGTGTTAAACGTGGTTAATGGCTTTGGCGTTGAAGCCGGAAAGCCGCTTGCTTCTAACCCTCGCATTAATAAAGTTGCTTTCACAGGGGAAACCACCACCGGTCGCCTAATCATGCAGTACGCCAGCGAAAATATCATTCCGGTCACTTTAGAGCTTGGTGGTAAAAGTCCCAATATCTTTTTTGCTGATGTGATGGCAGCGGACGATGATTATTTGGACAAAGCTATTGAAGGCTTGGTGCTGTTTGCCTTTAACCAAGGCGAAGTTTGCACTTGTCCATCGCGGGCGCTTATTCACGAAGATATTTATGATGATTTTATAGCACGTTGCCTTGATCGGGTTCGCGCAATTAAACTTGGCAATCCGCTGGATACTGAAACCATGGTCGGCGCGCAAGCCAGCTCAGATCAGTTAGAAAAAATCCTTTCTTACTTAGATATTGGTAAAAAAGAAGGCGCAAAAGTCCTAATTGGTGGCGCGCAAGACCGCCGCGAGGGCGAGATGGCAGACGGTTTTTATGTTCAGCCGACCATCTTTGAAGGTAAAAATGACATGCGCGTGTTCCAAGAAGAGATTTTTGGTCCCGTTCTTGCGGTTACCACCTTTAAAGATGATGACGATGCGATGAAAATCGCCAACGATACGCTTTATGGTTTGGGCGCAGGCGTTTGGACACGCGACATTAATCGCGCTTATCGCTTTGGTCGCGGTATTCAAGCCGGTCGCGTTTGGACGAACTGCTACCATCAATACCCCGCGCATGCGGCATTTGGTGGCTATAAACAATCGGGAATCGGTCGTGAAAACCATAAAATGATGCTGGATCACTATCAGCAAACTAAAAATATGCTGGTATCCTATAGCACCAAAGCGCTTGGGTTTTTTTGATCAAGGACGCAGTTTGACTAAGCTTTGACAACAATAAGGAGATCGCCATGAAACTTACCGCAACTCCCGAGGCGCAAGCTTTAATTGCAACGCTCAAACAAAAGCATGGCGACTTAATGTTTCATCAATCCGGCGGCTGCTGTGATGGCAGCTCGCCGATGTGCTACGCGCTTGGCGAATTTAAAACCGGTGCTCAAGATGTACTTATAGGCACAATTGCCGACTGCCCGTTTTATATGGGGCGGTCGCAATTTGAGCGTTGGCAACATACCGATTTGACCATCGACGCGGTTGCGGGTCGCGGCGCAAGCTTCTCGCTAGATATCCCTGAAGGCAAACGCTTTATCGTGCGATCAAACGTTTGTGCGGTGGACAGTTAAGCCAATTAAGCCTCAATGTTGACAATACCTTTGCACTTTGGATAATTTTGGCAACCAAAAAACGCGCGACCTTTATTTGCGCCCGTTTTTGCGATGCGTTCAACCATATCCCCTTGGCATTTTGGGCACATGGGCGCAGTTGTATTATCGTTTTTTATCACAGTAACCGATTCTGATTTTCTATTTTTCTTATTTAAGCGCTCCAATTTTAAGTTTTTATCATCAAACTTATTTTGCAAATAGTCACGGTGCTGACGATCGGTTTTTCGAGATTTTGACAGTCGCGTTTTTTCGATTTTATCAGCAATCGCGGTCATTTGCTCATGGCTTAACAGTACCTTTTCCTTACTTTTGATATAGGTCATCATGCCTTTATTAAGGACATTTTCTGGCAACTCAGCGCGCGTTTTAATCTCACAATGCCCCATAAAAGCAATAACTGAATGAAAATAGCGAAAATTAAGGTTTAACAATTCGGACAGCGTTTTGATATGCAGGTAATTTTGCCGCAAAGGATTTTGGAACTGATATTTTCGTCCCATAATCATTTGCGTCCATTTGGCGTCGCCCTCTTTACCAAAAATCCAGCCTTTATAATTTTTGGTTTCAATCACAAAAATACCAAAGCTTGATACGATGATGTGATCGATTTGGGTCGTGCCACCATCACTTAATGGCAGGGTAATATTATTTAATCGTAAATAATGGCGGCGGCTGAGCATCACCCAAGCGGCAATGCTAACAATAATCTCGCCGATCCGACCTTTAACGCGCGATAGCAATGACATGAACATCTCGATAGCAATAATTGATTGTGAAAAGAACAAGGAAAATTGGCAGCGGTAACGCCAGTTTTTTATAAAATGCTATCATAAACAATAGTTTTTAAAATTGCATCAAAGCTGCGCACTTTATCTTTGCTACTTTTACTCTCTTATCTTTAATTTTCTATTTTTTGGACAATCTTTATGATCGCCTCTCGAACTACCCTTCTTAAATTTGCCTTTTCCAGCTGTTTGCTATTCTCAATTCCTGCCGCCGTCAACGCTGCTATGCCGCAAAAATGGAAGCTTGATGTGCCAAAAACCAATGTCAATTTTAAGGTTGCTTATTTAGGGTCAGGAACGGTCGAAGGCAAATTTCACAAGGTTAACGGCACGATCAATTATGATGTTAAGCAGCCGACCAAAACGGCGATCAATTTTACCGTCGATACCAAAAGCGTGGATACCGGTCGCAAGATGCGCGATAACTTTTTGCGCCGAAAAGAGCTGCTCAACAGTGACAACTATCCGACGATGAACTTTGTGTCCAAAAAAGTGAGCATGATTACTGATAAAGAAGCCAACGTGACGGGCGATTTTACGGTACTTGGGCAAACCAAACCGCTGACCATTAGGGTTAAGCTGTCTAACGTTGAAAACAATCCTGCGACCAAGCAGCCGATTTTAAAATTTCGCGCAACTGGCTTGATTGACCGTTTTGATTATGGCGTGACGGCGTTTCCAAAAGTGGTTGGCAATATGATTCCGCTGGATATTTCAGGAAATTTGGTGGCGGCAAATTAAATTTATAAAATGACCATAAAAATAATAAAAAAGAGTGGCTAGGAATATAACCACTCTTTTTTTTACAACTTGTTTTTTATAACTTAGCTTTTTGAAAAAACTAAACCAAACTTCTTACCGCGTCAATTACAGCATCTGCGGTAATGCCAAACTCTTTATAAAGCTGATCGGCAGGAGCGGACTCACCATAAGTGGTCATGCCAATCACTTTGCCATCAAGACCCACAAATTTGAACCAATAATCCACATGAGCGGCTTCAACGGCAACGCGAGCGCGAATGTTGCTTGGTAGCACGCTGTTGCGGTAATTGGCATCTTGCTCGACAAAGATTTCGGCGCAGGGCATGGATACCACACGAACGCCAACGCCGTCAGCGCTGAGCACTTCATAAGCTTCCATGGCAAGGCTCACTTCAGAACCGGTGGCAATGATGATGGCTTGCAAGTCGTTTTGTTCTTTTGCTAAGACATAGCCGCCTTTAGCAATATTAGCCACCTGATCGCGGTCGCGGTTTTGATGCGGCAATCCTTGACGGCTAAAAATCAGCGCCGATGGATTGTTAGCAGATTTAATCGCTTCAACCCAAGCGCTAGCAGACTCGGCATCATCACAAGGTCGCCACGTTCGCAAGTTTGGCGTGGTTCGAAGGCTGGTCAACTGCTCAACTGGCTGATGGGTCGGACCATCTTCACCAAGACCGATAGAATCATGGGTGTAAACGTGGATAACGCGCTGACGCATTAAAGCGCTCATGCGAACGGCGTTGCGAGCGTATTCCATAAACATCAAAAACGTTGCTACGTACGGGATAAAGCCGCCGTGAAGGGCGATACCGTTAGCAATGGCGGTCATGCCAAATTCGCGGACGCCGTAATAAATGTAGTTGCCCGCCGCGTCCTCTTGCAAACCTTTAGCGCCTTTAAATAGCGTTAAGTTTGACCCTGCCAAATCCGCTGAGCCGCCAAGCAGTTCAGGAAGCATGGGCTGAAGCTCGTTAATGGCGTTTTGACTGGCTTTTCGGCTGGCAATGTTACCGCCGCCATTTTGGCAAGAGTCAATATAGGCTTTGGCTTTGGCATCAAAATCGCTTGGCAACTCGCCGTTTAATCGGCGCTCAAGCTCACTTGCCAATTCAGGATAGGCTTTTTTATAAGCCTCAAAGTCAGCTTGCCAGTTATTTTGAAGCGCCGTACCTTTAGCGCGACCGTCCCAAGCTTCGTAAATTTCGTCGTCCAAATCAAACGGCGCATGCGTCCATGATAGCGCATCACGAGTAAGAATGATTTCATCATCGCCAAGTGGTGCGCCGTGGCTTGCCGCAAGACCTTGCTTATTTGGGCTGCCAGCACCAATAGTGGTTTTACAAATGATTAAGCTTGGCTTATTGGTTTCGCTAATTGCCGCTTGCGTGGCTTCGGTGATTTCATCAGTGTCATGACCATCAACGCTGATTACCTGCCAGCCATAAGACTCAAAGCGCTGCTTGGTATCATCGGTAAACCAACCTTCAACATCACCATCGATTGAAATGCCATTGTCATCGTAAAAGAAGATAAGCTTACCAAGCTGTAGCGTTCCAGCAAGCGAGCAAACTTCATGGCTGATGCCTTCCATCAAGCAGCCATCGCCCAAAAAGGCATAGGTATGATGGTCGATGATGTTGTGACCGTCTTTGTTAAACTGCGCGGCAAGGGTTTTTTCAGCAATCGCAAAACCCACCGCGTTGGCAATCCCTTGACCCAAAGGTCCTGTCGTCGTTTCCACCCCTGGCGTATAACCAAGCTCAGGATGACCTGGTGTTTTTGAGTGCAATTGGCGAAAGTTTTTTAAATCGTCAATGCTAACGTCATAGCCTGATAGGTGCAAAAGCGAGTAAATCAGCATTGAGCCGTGACCATTTGATAATACAAAGCGGTCGCGGTTTGCCCAAGTTGGGTCGGCAGGGTTGTGCTTTAAAAATTTGCGCCAAAGTACCTCGGCAATATCAGCCATTCCCATCGGCGCTCCGGGATGACCTGAGTTGGCTTTTTGCACCGCATCAAAGGATAAAACACGGATGGCATTGGCAAGTTTACGTTCGCTAATGGGAGCTGGCATAACATGTCCTAATTGACTAAAGAACTAAAAAACGCTTGAAGCCCAATTAAGGCTTATTTCGCGGCAAATTTTAGCGCTTATCTTATCATAACTACAAAAAAATAACGGTAACGCGCGCCAATTTTTAGCGCGCTTTTCAGTCAGCAAGTATTTTTAATGTCAGTGGCTTATAACTGACAACGTTAAAACTGATTTACTTCTTAGCGCTGATAACGGTTGCCCCGCTCATAAATGGTTGAAGCACCTCAGGAATCGTAATGCTGCCATCGGCATTTTGATAGTTTTCCATCACCGCAAGCAGCGTTCGACCCACCGCAAGCCCTGAGCCATTTAGCGTGTGCACCAAATTGGTTTGCTTGCCATCTTTAAAGCGCGCGCCCATCCGTCTTGCTTGAAAATCGCCGCAGTTGGAGCAGCTTGAGATTTCGCGGTACGTGTCTTGGCTTGGAAGCCAAACTTCGATGTCATAGGTTTTTTGAGCGCTAAATCCCATGTCGCCTGTGCAAAGCTTTACCACGCGATACGGCAAATTAAGCTGCTGCAAAATATCTTCAGCTTGAGCGGTCATGGCTTCAAGCAAGTCATCCGACTGACTTGGCGCCGCAATATTAACCATTTCCACCTTTTCAAATTGATGTTGACGAATCAGACCACGAGTGTCGCGACCATGCGAGCCAGCTTCACTGCGAAAACATGGCGTATGCGCGGTAAATTTAAGTGGCAAATCTTTAATATCCAAGCGCTCACCGCGAACTAAGTTGGTCATCGGCACTTCAGCAGTCGGAATTAAATAAAAATCTGTACCCTCGTTATTCGTATGATTAGTCAGTTTAAACAAATCATCTTCAAACTTTGGCAATTGCCCTGTGCCTTGTAAGCTTTCGCTGTTCACAATATAAGGCACATAAGTTTCGGTATAGCCGTATTTTTGCGTATGGGTGTTCAGCATAAACTGGATCAGCGCTCGGTGCAGCTGGGCAAGTTGACCTTGAAGCACGCTAAATCGGCTGCCGGTTAATTTTGCTGCCGCTTCAAAATCCAGCATCCCAAGCTTCTCGCCAAGCGTTGAGTGGTCTTGAACTTCAAAGTCAAATTCTCGCGGCGCGCCCCATTTGCGAACCTCAAGATTGTCCTCTTCAGACGCCCCAACCGAAACGTCGTCAGCAGGCAAATTGGGAAGTTGTAGCGCCGCATGATTGATGCGGTCTTGAAGCAATTTAAGCGCTTCTTCTGCTGCTTTAATCTCGCCACTGATACTTTGCATCTCTTTCATCACAGAACTGGCATCTTCGCCTGATTTTTTGAGAGCCCCCACTTGTTTGGCGCCACTATTTCGGCGGGCTTGCAAGTCCTCGGTTTTGATTTGCAGCTCTTTTCGATCCGACTCAATCGTTTGCCAAAAGTCCAAGTCCAAATCAAAGCCGCGAGTGGCAAGCTTTTGCTTTAGCGCTGGCAAATCCGTCCGTAACAGTTTGGGGTCAATCATAATCTCAATGCCTTTATGCCTGTGATGCCAAAAATTAAATATTTAAGTTAAATAAAGCGCTCAATCGCGCCAAATTAGTAGCCGCTATCATAGCAAGCTTGGCAAGATTTGACTATATTTTGCCGCGCAAGCTTTGCTAATAGCAACCAATCAGCGACGTTCTGCAGTTTCTTTTACAGTCACTTTTCGGTAAGATAAGAAAATCAGCTAAGCTAACTTAAAATTAACGTTTGCAGCTTGTTAACAACTGCAAATTTGCCCTATTTATCCGTCACCGAGACCCGTTTATGGCACTCTATCCCTACACCTTGCAGCCGGTATCCTTAAATTTGACCGAAGCTGAATTTCACCAAGCGCAATATGAGCTATTTACCAGCGCTCAGCCGTCATTTGGGCTTAAAGGTATCAAAACCAAAGAATGGGTAATTATCGCGATCGTTATCGTTCTTGCCATTGCTGGACTTTTGATAGTTTCAGGATATTCGACCATTATTTTTTGGCTGATGCTCGTCGCTGTTGTCGTTTATTTAGGGATTCGCACCATTGGCTTTAAATGGTACGTCACCAAAGAGTTTGACAAACAAGTTGCCGCTCAAGAAATGCCGGATGAGATGCGCGGTCTCAAACTTGGCGTTCAAAAACATGGCTTGGTGCTTGCTATTCCGGTCAACCAAACTGACCTGATCCAAAGCCCGCAAATGCGCGGCATGCAAATGCGAGCAGGAGCGACCCAACAAGCCGTTATTCCGTGGAGCGCGGTGACCAGCTGGGATGAAACGCCTGATTATTTATTTGTCATGTTTGAGCTTAAAGGTCAAAAAGGCAGCCAAATTATTCCTAAGCGCTTAGAAGCTCAAAACTTTCCGATTGTCAGCGTCCGTGACCACTTAAAAGAAGTCGTTCCGATGCAAGGTCTTAATTTAGAAGCGGTTAAAGAATAGCTCTTAATTTATTTTATAAAACCAATGTTATAATTTAATTTGTTAAACTTAACAAAGCCGTTTAATTTGCTAAAATAATTATAAGTTCTGATCTCAAAGGTTTTTTAAATCTTTGAAATAACCCCGTAAGTAACCTCAAAAAAAGGACAATAATATGAGCCAATCAGCAAATACCAACCAAATCGGTCTTGAATGTACCGAAGTCGGTCAGATTATTAGCAAATTAAACGAGTTACTATCAAGCTACCATATTTTTTACATCAACGTTCGCGGCTATCATTGGAATGTCAAAGGCGCGCATTTTTTCACCTTGCATCCAAAATTTGAAGAGCTTTACACCGCGCTGCAATTGCAAATCGATGAGATTGCGGAGCGAATTTTAACGTTAGGTGGCACGCCTTATCATGCTTATAGCGACTTTGCTCAGCACAGCGCGATTCAAGAGGACAAAAACGTCCACGATGGCAGCACTTGCGTTAAAGGTGTGGTCGGCGGACTCAAAGAGCTGATTGAAGAGCAGCGTCAAGTGTCCGCGATTGCTGCTGCTGCTGAAGACCAAGGCTCAGCCGACCTTGTGGATGCTTATATCCAAGAGCAAGAAAAACTGGTTTGGATGTATAACGCGTTTTTAGGTGAATAAGACTTAACGGTATTAATCATCAAGCTAAACAATCAAGCTTAAAAAAAGCATCTATAGGATATAGATGCTTTTTTATTTGGCATTTTTTTATCGAAAGCTTTTTATTAAATTCACTTTTATTGAGAAATCCACTGGCGGATTTTTTCGCGCTCGCTTGGCGTGGCTTTAAGCCAAAGCTGCATAAAGCTATCAAGCGTACTATTCGTTGCTTGAGTGCTAGGCTGAACTAGGGTGGATTGCGTGGCTGAGGTTTGGGCAGGCTTTGCGTCAAGCGCGGCAATCACCTCTTGGTTTTGCAGTTCTGCGTCACTGCCGCCACCAAAGACGTTGCCAAAAGCTTTATTTAATCCTGAAAAAATGCCGCTATTGTTGTTACTGGTGCTTTGTTGGCTGGCAATAATGTTGCCATTTTGCGATACCGCAAGCGTTGGGCGCTTGGCATAGTCTTTTGCCGTCTCGTAATCGTTTGGTTGATTGGGCATGATCAAGCGATACGTTTGATTGTCCATCATGTCCGCTGCCACACTGACATTTGCCGATCGCAAATAATCGTGCTCATCGCGGCGCAAATTAAATAGACGGTCATATTTTGCAGTAATCACATGCTTGCCAGGCTGCAAAGTAAACTTTTTGGTATTTTCTTGAAATAGTCCTTGCTTTAACTCTTGACCATTAATGGCGGTGACCTTGATGTTGTCATCGACCAAAAGCGTCACTGCCGCTTGGGTGCTATTTACTGCCGTAAAGCACAGCGCTACAGTCGTTAAAGCAAGGGGTAAAGCAGTCGATTTCATAAAAAAATCCTTTGGCTTGGGCGATTAAAAATCAAGGGGCATGGTGTGGTTGGAGATCTCATTTTGGTTCAGATCGTCTTGAGATTCTTGGGCGATATCGGCAAGCTCAGCGGCAAGCGTTTGCTCATCAATAATGCGCATGGCGTCACTGATGACCGCCTTTGAAATACTGCTTCGGCTTAAATTAGAAAACATTGGCTGAATATAATTGAGCACATCCATCATCGCACCGATGCGGTGAGGACCTTCATTTAATAAATGCTCAAGGATACGATCATCAAACTGCCAGCCACGCCGGCGCAAAATTGATTGCAGCAGCGCTTTTCTATCGCTCAGCTCCTGACCGTTTGGGACTTTAAAGCTTGGCGCTTGGGCTAAGCGCGTGAGCAAATCAGTCAATTGAAACGGCAGCGTCATGGCTTTGGTATTGGCAGCAAATAGCAGTTGGCGCTGACCTTCACGGCTGCGATTGATCAGATGAAATAGCCCTTCTTGCCACTCTACGCTTTGTTCGATGACTTCTAGATCATCAATGGCAATGACATCAAAGGTTTCAAGCGAGGACAGCACATTAACGTCGGTATGAATCAGCTCATTGAGAGACAAACAAATTGCTGACTTGTCCATTTCAATAAAGGATTCACAAATGGCAGAAAGCAGGTGGGATTTTCCTGTTGCCGGACTGCCAAACAAGTACAGCTGGCGAATCAGCCCCACATGAAGCTGACGCACCGCATCAATAATTGCCATCCAACCAGGACCTGAAAAGTCGCTAAGACTGGCATCATGCTTGATGTCAAGATTGAGACTTAGCTGTGCTTCTGCCATGAATCATCAACTCAGTTTGACCGCACTGCTTTATGATTTGCCATCAACCAGCAGCACTAAAGTGTAAATCTTAAGATCAGTCACCACTGATCGTGCGCCTATATATACCATATTTGCAAAATGACTGACAAGGCTTTTAAAAATATCGGCTTAGCGCTTGGCAAATAAATCCAGCTGTTTGCGACCTTTATATAAGTCCGTCGTCAAATAATACGCATATAAATGTCTAAACAAGACATTGATCACCGCTGACACAGGAAGCGCGATAAGCATCCCCACAAACCCTAACAAACTTGCTCCTGCCAAAACTGCAAAAATGACCCAAAGTGGCGACAAGCCAATTTTATCCCCTAAAAGAAGCGGTTGTAGCACATAACCTTCTGCGGCTTGACCAATCAAAAACGCGCCAACAATCAAGGACAAATGCAGCCAGTCCATCCCAAATTGAAATAATCCTGCGATAATGGCGGCAATAAAACCAAGACCAAAACCTAAATACGGCACAAAGCTTGCGATCCCCGCCCCCATACCAATAATTAAACCAAGCTCAAGACCAATCAGCTGCAATTGCACCGCATAAATGACCCCAAGCAGTACCATAACCAAAAGCTGACCTTTAATAAACGCCATCAGCGCATCGTCACATTCTTCAGCAACGCTAATCACTTTTCGGCTATAGGGCGCAGGGATTGCCATCTTCCAAGAGTGAATGCGAGCATCCCAATTAAATAAAAAGTAAAAGGTTAAAATTGGCACTAAAACGATCAGCCCTGCACTATTAATAAAGCTCATGCTCGAAGCAATCACTTGACTCATAAAGGTGCTAGCATCAGAGATTTTATAATGCGACTGCATGTATTCTAAAAAGCTTTCAGAGACGCCTTTTGGCTCCAAAGGCGGCAAGCGAATCCGACCATTTTCAAAAACCCAAACTCGAACGGTTTCGTTATACCACGTCAGCATTTTGGGCAAATATTCCCAAGCCGACTGCATTTGATGCCAAAGCGTTGGCACAAGCCACCATAAAAACAGCGCCATTCCCAAGGTGATGGTCGCATAAACCACCAAAATAGCAATCCAGCGCTTGACGTAACGCGACAGCTTTCGCACCAAAGGGTTGAACAAATAAGCCAGCACAAAAGCAAAGAAAAACGGCACGATGACAGGCGTCATTAAATGCAACAGCAATAATGAGAGGACGATAACGGTTACAAAAAACAGCCGCCTAAAAAAAGGGTCAATGGGTTGGTGCAACATAAACGGTCATCCTGCCAAAAAGTGCGATTTTTATTATTGGGCTTTTATTACTGTATTGATTGATAAATAATTGCTAAATGATTAATTGCTAAATTGCTAAATTGCTAAATTGCTAAATTGCTAAATTGCGTCGTATCATCGCCTGATTATGGCAGAGTTCAAAAAAAATGCGGTGAATTTTTGTGAATTTGATAGACCTCTTGCAAAAGTATCCCAACTTGCTAGGATAGTAGAAACTGACTCACAAAGAATGGCCATGTTATGCCCGATACCGCCAAGCTACTTAGCCAGAGCAATGCTAACTTCAAACGCTACACCG
>Ga0308157_10006206_pt1 | contig 14462 bp, 13 predicted proteins | sample PhyBR1_FD_201035 | JGI IMG/M metagenome (GOLD analysis project Ga0308157, IMG submission 201035) | Phyllosphere microbial communities from UC Gill Tract Community Farm, Albany, California, United States - DLSLB.R1 | ecosystem: Host-associated > Plants > Phyllosphere > Unclassified | place: USA...
CATGGACGCCGTGATCGCCGACCTCGATGCGGCGATCGAGGGCCTCGACGAGACCGACCTCACGAGCCAGGACGTCGTCATCGGCATCAAGGCGGGCATCGAGAAGGACCGCTGGTTCCTCTTCTCCCACCTCGCGGAGTGATCGCGTCCCTTCGGCCCCGGCGTCTTCGGATGCCGGGGCCGAAGCCGTGTCCGCCCTTCGCCGACCGTGCGAAGGGTCAGGCGAGGTGGGTCGTGCGGCCTGCGAGCAGGGTCGCGTGCACTGACATGGCGCGCAGCTGATCCGGAGTCGCGGTGAGCGGGTCGGTCGCGATGATCGCGAGATCGGCGATAGCCCCGGGTTCGATCACGTGCGGATGGGCCGAACCGCCTGCGGTCGAGGCCGCGAGCGCCGTACGCGCGTCGACGGCCTGTTCGGGCTGCCATGCGGCGCGCCCGTCGTCAGTGCGAGCCACGGCCGCCGCGATCTGCACCCACGGGTCGAGCTGAGAGACCGGCGCGTCGGATCCGAACAGCAGGTTCGCGCCGGCGTCGCCGAGCGAGCGGAGCGGATAGGGCGTCGCCGTCTGCCCCGCCCACAGCGAATCGGTGAGTTCCCGATCGTCGAGCGCGTGCTGCGGCTGCACGCTGGCCTCGACACCGAGCCGCGCGAATCGCGGAACGTCACTGGCCGCGACGAGCTGCGCGTGCTCGATGCGCCCCGGCACCTCCGCGAGCGCGAACGCGTCGAGGGCGGCCGTCACCGCGACATCGCCGATCGCGTGCACGGTGGACGCGATCCCCGCGCCCGCGGCGCGGGTGATCGTCTCCACGATCTCGTCGCGCCGGAGGTTCATCGCGCCACGCCCGCCACCGCGATACGGCGCGCCGGTCGCGGCGGTGCGGGTGCCGAGGGATCCGTCGCTTACGATCTTCGCGGCGCCGACCGTGACGAGGCCCGCGCCGTCCAGCGCGTCGCCCGTCTCGAGCCCCTGCGCGATCGCGCGCGCCAAGTACCGCGGATAGACCGAGAACGCGACCCGCAGGAGGTTCCATCCCGCGTCCGCACGACGGCGCCACGCGTCGGTCTGCCACCCCATCTCGAGGTCGCTGATCCCCACGACGCCGCGCGCGGCGGCCCGCACGGCCATGCGCTCGAGCGCGCCGTCAGCGACCGCGGCGTCGACGTCGTGAAGCGCGTCGCACACGTCGAACGCCGCCTGCTCGCGCACCAGCCCCGACGGATCCGTGGCGATGCCCTCGAGCGCGAAGGCCGCGCTGTTCATCCAGACCGAATGCAGGTCGCCGTTGACGAGGTACGTCGGCGTCTCCCCCGTCGCGTCGTCGAGCCGCGCGAGAGAGGGAGCGTCATCCCAGAACGCATGGCGCATGCCCACGAGCACGCGGCGCCCGTCGGCCTCCGGCACCGCGGCGGCCGCGACCCGCAGCGCATCCGCTGCTCCAGTCGCGCGCGCCAGGGAGGTGCGGTCCTGGAACAGCGCGGCCTGCAGCGCGTGCACGTGATGATCGCGCAGCCCGGGAATCGCCCACGCGCCCTCCGCGTCGAGCACGGTGCCGCGGCGACGCAGGTTGCCGGCCGGCGCGATGTCGGCCACCCGGCCGTCCGTGATCCAGAGGTCGAAGAGTCCGTCCCGCTCGGCATCGGGGTGCGCGAGCAGGTCGCGCCCTTCTCCGCCGATGCGCACGTTCGCGACGACGTCGACGGTCGCTCCTACGCTCATCGCTGACATGTCGGGCACCAGTAGAGCTTTCTCGCCTGCATCTCCTCGAGCACGATCTCGGTGCCGCACACGCGACAGGGCAGGCCCGCGCGGTGGTACACCCAATGGCGATCGTCTCGGCTCGCCATTGCGGCGCGCCACTCGTCGCCTGAGAGGCCGTCCATCGTCATCATCTGGCCGGTGTCGACGCCGATCGCGAGCAGGCGGCTCCAGTCGCGCCACAACTCCCGCACGGTGTCCGTCGGCACGAGCTTGCCCGGCGTGTGCGGGTCGAGATTCGCCCGGAACAGCATCTCCGCGCGGTAAACGTTGCCGATGCCGCTGACGACCGACTGGTCCATCAGCAGCTGGCCGATCGCGACGCCGCGCCTGCGCACCGCGGCCACGAAGCGCTCCTCGTTCTCGGCGGGATCACCGACGAGGGGGTCGGGCCCGAGCCGGTCCCGCACAGCCTCGACCTGTTCGAGGCTCTCGACGGCGCACGCCGTCGGTCCGCGCAGGTCGGCGCAGGTCACGGTCGTCATCAGCCGCGCGCGCACCTGACCGACGACGGGCGGCGGCCACTCGTCACCGTCATCCGAGAGCCCACGCGTCTGCTCCGACATGCGCACGTGGGCGCGCGCCCGGCGGGGCGCCCCGATCGACGCGAGCGAGTTCTCGCCCGCGTCGTCGTAGATCGGATCCGTACCGCGCTGGTTCGTCTGCCCCATGCGTCCGTTCGCCGAGGCGATCGTGGGATCCACGAGGATCTCGCCGGCGAAGTCCCAGGCGCCGTAGAGGCCGAGGTGCACTCGAAGCCACGCATCGCCCTCGAACTCGAGGAACATCTGCTTGCCCACGGCCATCGCGCGCCGCATCTCGAGTCCGTCGATCTCTGCAGCGCCGTCAGCGAAGCGGCCCTGCGGGCTCGACACCGCGACGGAGCGTCCGACGAAGTTGCGCTCGAACTGCCGCGCGATGCGATGAACGGAATGACCCTCAGGCATGGCTATGCGGTCGCTGTGCGCGGCGCGGGTCCGTCGACCAGCGAGCCGTCCTTCTCGTAGGCCGCGATCTGCTCGATGCGGCGCACGTGGCGCTCTTCGCCCGAGAACGGGTGCGCCACGAAGGCGTCGACGAAGGAGAACACCTCATCGACCGAGTGCTGGCGCGCACCGATCGAGATCACGTTGGCGTCGTTGTGGTCGCGCGCGAGTTCGGCCGTCGAGAGGTTCCAGACGAGCGCGGCACGGATTCCCGCGACCTTGTTGGCCGCGATCTGCTCGCCGTTGCCGGATCCCCCGAAGACGACGCCGAGCGCGGTCGTGCCCGCACTGATGTCGTCGACGACGGCCTGCGCGGCGCGGATGCAGAACGCCGGGTAGTCGTCGAGGGCGTCGTAGGCCTCGGGGCCGTGGTCGATGACCTCGTGACCCTGGGCTACGAGGTGGCTCTGGAGCTCGGTCGAGAAGTCGAGGCCGGCGTGATCGGTCGCGATGTGGATGCGCATGGGGACGATCCTACGGCGCGAGACCAGCCGCGGCCGGCTTGAAGCCGAGGCGCACGTTCTCGTCGCTTCCTGCCCGGCTCACGTCGAACCACGGGCCGAGGTCGGTCACGTGGGGACGCTCGGTCGCCGGCGTGCCGTTCAGCCGCTCTTCGACGAGGTCGACGAGTCCCGCGACGTATGCGGGGTGCACGCCGGGAGTGCGCGTACGAGCGAAGCGGAGGCCCGCTTCCTCCGCGGACTCCTTCGCCTCGTTGTCGAGATCCCAGAGCACCTCCATGTGGTCGCTGACGAACCCGAGCGGCACGACCGCGACGGCGGTGACGCCCGCAGGCGGCAGGTCGGCGATCACATCGTTCACGTCGGGCTCGAGCCACGGCTGAGTCGGCGGGCCCGACCGCGACTGGAATACGAGCGACCAGTCGACGTCGGCCGCTTCGGGGAACTCATCGGCGAGCCGCGTCATCAGGTACTCGGCCACGGCGCGGTGCTGCGCAGAGTACGCGCCGCCCTCGCCGAAGTCGCGATCACGGGGACCGGAGCGCTCGGCATCCGCCGTGGGAACGGAGTGGGTCGAGAACAGCACGCGGATCTCGCGCGCGGCCGTGCCCGAGCGCAGCCACGGAAGCACCGCGTCGCGAATGCCTTCGTAGAAGGGCTCCACGAATCCCGGGTGGTCGAAGAAGAGGCGCACCTTGTCGATGGTCATCGGGTCGTCTCCCTCGCCGAGCCCCGTACCCTCATCGGATCCGAGCACGCGCGCGAAGTCCTCGCGGTACTGACGGTCGCTCGAGTACGAGCTGTAGGCGCTCGTCGCGATGGCGAGCACGGTGCGGTGCCCGTCGTCGTAGGCGCGCGTGACTGCCTCGTCGAGCATGGGCGTCCAGTTCCGGTTGCCCCAGTACACCGGCAGTCCGAGCCCGCGACGGTCGATCTCGGCCTGCAGTGCCGCGAGAAGCTCGCGGTTCTGCTGATTGATGGGACTCACTCCGTCATAGTGACGGTAATGCGTCGCGACCTCCTCGAGGCGCTCATCGGGGATCCCGCGACCCCTCGTGACGTTGCGGAGGAAGGGGATCACGTCATCCTGTCCCTCCGGGCCGCCGAAACCCGCGAGGAGAATCGCATCGTACGCGACGGGAGTCTCGACGTACGGCGCTCCGCTCTGCGTCGCGGCCGAGCCGAAGGGAACCGAGTTGTTGGTATCAGCTGTGGTCACGCCACCATCTTCGCACCCCTGTAGAAATGCGTGCTCAGAATCGCCCCATCACCCGCCATTCACCCACGCCTCATACCGGAGACGTAGGCTGTACGGGTTGCCCACGGCGTCGACCGCGCGCGGGCGGAATCCCCGAACAACATATGGGAGCTATCGAAGTGCCTGGAGAGAACCTCACTCGAATCGAGGCGGAGCAGCGCCGCGCCCTCGTCGATACCCGCGCTTACGAGGTCGCGCTCGACCTCACGAAAGGCCCAGAGGTCTTCGGATCGCGCAGCGTCGTGCGATTCGACGCCGCGCCCGGTTCCACGACGTTCATCGACCTGATCGCTCGCGAGGTGCGCGAGGTCACGCTGAACGGCCGCGAGCTGAGCCCCGCCGACGTGTTCGCCGACTCGCGCATCGTGCTCGATGGCCTTGAGGAGACGAACGAGCTCGTCGTCGATGCCGACTGCGAATACACGAACACGGGCGAGGGCCTGCACCGCTTCGTGGATCCCGTAGACGACGAGGTGTACCTGTACTCGCAGTTCGAGGTGCCCGACTCGCGTCGTGTCTTCGCCGTGTTCGAGCAGCCCGACCTCAAGGCGACGTTCCAGTTCACGGTCACCGCTCCCCAGGGATGGAAGGTCATCTCCAACCAACCGGCGCCCGAGCCCATCTCCCACGAGGGCGGAGGCTCGGAGACGTGGGGCTTCGAGCCCACGCCGCGCATCTCGTCGTACATCACGGCGATCGTCGCGGGGCCATATGAAGAGGTGCGCGACGAGCTCGTGAATAGCGAGGGGCGCACGATCCCGCTCGGCGTGTTCGCCCGCAAGAGCCTGTGGCCGCACCTCGATGCCGACTACATCTTCGAGAAGACGAAGCAGGGCTTCGCCTACTACGAGGAGAAGTTCGGGGTTCCTTACCCGTTCGCGAAGTACGACCAGCTCTTCGTGCCCGAGTTCAACGCAGGCGCCATGGAGAACGCGGGCTGCGTCACGTTCACCGAGAACTACGTCTTCCGCAGCAAGGTCTCCGATGCCGTTAAGGAGCGTCGCGTCGTGACGATCCTGCACGAGCTCGCGCACATGTGGTTCGGCGACCTCGTCACCATGAAGTGGTGGAACGACCTGTGGCTGAACGAATCGTTCGCGGAATGGGCGTCGACGATCGCGACGGCCGAGGCCACCGAGTGGACGGGCGCGTGGACGACGTTCAACGCCATGGAGAAGACCTGGGCGTACAAGCAGGATCAGCTGCCCTCCACCCACCCCGTCGTCGCGACGATCAACGATCTCGACGATGTGCAGGTCAACTTCGACGGCATCACGTACGCGAAGGGCGGGTCGCTGCTCAAGCAGCTCGCCGCCTATGTCGGCATCGATGAGTTCTTCGCGGGCGTCGGAGCCTACTTCCGCAAGCATGCCTATCAGAACACGACGCTCAGCGACCTGCTCGTCGAGCTCGAAGCCACGAGCGGCCGCGACCTCACGGCATGGAGCGCGAAGTGGCTCGAGACGGCGGGGGTCAACACGCTCTCTCCGGTGATCGACACCGACGTCGACGACAAGATCCGTCGCTTCGCCGTCACGCAGACGGCGCCGTCCGACCACCCGACGATCCGGCCGCACCGGCTCGGCATCGGCTTCTACGACATGGAGGGCGCGTCGCTCGTGCGCACCCACCACGTCGAGGTCGACATCGACGGCGACCTCACCGATATTCCAGAGCTCGTGGGTCTCAGCCGCGCCGCGCTCGTCCTGCTGAACGACGGCGACCTCGCGTACGCGAAGATCCGCCTCGACGCGCAGAGCCTCGAGACGGCGATCTCGCACATCGCGGCAGTGTCCGACCCCCTCGCGCGCTCCCTCGTCTGGGGCGCCGCGTGGGACATGACGCGCGACGGCGAGATGGCCGCGCGCGACTACATCGACCTCGTGCTGGCAGGCATCGGCACCGAGACCGAGTCGACCACGATCCGCACGACGCTCGCCCAGGCGCGCCTCGCCGCGAATGACTACGTGGCCCGCGACGTGCGCCGCGCTCAGCGCACCAAGCTCGCTGACGGCCTGTGGCACCTGCTCGTCGGATCCGAGCCCGGAAGCGACCTGCAGCTGCAGCTCGCGAGCGCGTTCGCGGCGGCCGCGGCGACGCCCGCGCAGTGGGCGCGCATCTCAGAGCTGAGGGACGGAACCCTCGAGATCCCCGGCCTCGAGATCGACACCGACCTGCGATGGGAGCTCATCTGCTCGCTCGCGAACGCCGGAGTGATCACTGCGGCAGACATCGATCACGCGCTCGCGGCGGACAACACCGCCACGGGCGCAGAGATGGCGGCGCGGGCACGCGCCGCACTGCCGGGCGCAGAGAACAAGCAGGCCGCGTGGACGGCCATCGTCGAGCAGACCGACATGCCGAACACGGCGCTGCGCGCCGCAGCGCTCGGCTTCCGCAGCTCGGCGGACATCGATGACCTGGCGCCGTTCGCCGAGAAGTACTTCGCGTCCGCGACGCGCGTCTGGAACGAGCGCACCTTCCAGATCGCCTCGTACATCCTCGAGGGCATGTACCCGGCGGCTCTCGCGAACACCGAGCTTCGCGACGCGACCCGCCAGTGGCTGCGCGACAACGCGGAAGCGCCCGCGGCACTGCGGCGGATCGTCGCCGAGAATCTCGCGGGCGTCGAACGCGCTCTCGCGGCCCAGTCGCGCGACGACGAAGAGGAGTGATGACGACGAGCTCGCCGGGCGCGGCGCCCACCTTCTATGAGCAGGTGGGCGGAAGGGCGACGTTCCAGCGGATCGTCGACGCGTTCTACCGCGAGGTCGCGCGCGACGAGGTGCTGAAGCCGATGTACCCCGAGGAGGATCTCGGCCCCGCGGCCGAGCGCCTTCTCCTGTTCCTCGAGCAGTACTGGGGCGGCCCGACGACGTACGGCGAGACGCGCGGGCATCCGAGGCTGCGCATGCGGCACATTCCGTTCAAGGTGAACCCCGATGCGCGGGATCGGTGGCTTGCCTGCATGCGGGTGGCGGTCGACGAGGCCGAGCTCGCGCCCCTGCACCGCGACACCCTCTGGGACTACCTCGATCGCGCCGCGCACGCGATGGTCAACACCTTCGAGCGATAGCCGCCTATTCAGGCCCCGGTTCGCCTGACCGAGGTGAGCCCCGAGACCGCGGGACCGCGCGAGAGCACGTGTCCGCGACGCAGCGATACGCGCGTCCAGCGCCCCGCGGCGTACACCGGCACCCGCTCGGAGCCGCCGATGAAGCCGAACGATAACGCGGCGAACGCGACGCCGAGCGGCAGCCCGCCCAGGTCGTCGTCCGGCGCGCCCCAGACGGATCCGCGCACCGCGCGCACGGCGTCTTCGCCCGCGTCGGTCGGCACCTGGTGAGCGACGGACGCGATGCCCCACTGGGCGCGCGATGCGAGCGTCGCCGAGTCGAGCTCGGTCTTCTTCGCCCAGCCGCCCTGCGGCGGCGCGACGCCCGCCCAGGCGGGAGATATCGCGGACTCGGGAAGCGCCACCGCGTCGTCGCGGTCGGCCTGGCTCAGCTCGGTGACGACGAGGTCGCATTCCACCTCGGGATCGGCGTGCAGAATGCGCATAGCGAGCACCGTCGGCGTGCGATCGAGCAGGCCGCGCGGCGCGAGCGCGGCGGCCGTCATCACGAGTTTTCCCCCGGCGGCCCTGAGGCGCACTCCCTCGTCGCTGATGTGCGCCGCTCGCCCCGCGAACGTCAGGGCGTCGCGCGCCGACTCCGCATCGGCCATTATCAGTCGCTCGCTCACCTCTCTAGACTAGGCGGGTGGCCGATGACGTATACCCGGAAGATCCGATCGCGATGATGACCGACGTGCTCACGCTCGATCCCACGGGCGCGCGCACGAGCGAGGACATCTTCGTCGGACGCTCGCATCCGATGCCGACCGGGCGCGTGTACGGCGGACAGGTCGTCGCCCAGTGCGTCGCGGCCGCCATCCGCACCATCGACGACCAGCTGCCGCACTCGCTGCACGGGTACTTCCTGCGGCCGGGCGACTTCACGCGGCCGATCACGTTCGGCGTCGACCGCATCCACGACGGTCGGTCGTTCGCACGCCGCCGAGTGCAGGCCTATCAGAACGGCACGCCGATCTTCAGCGGCATCATCTCGTTCCAGCGCGACGAGGACGGCCTCGCTCATCAGGTCGCGATGCCCGACGTTCCCGGCCCCGAGGAGCTCGTCGGACAGGCGGAGCGGAACGATCTGCGCGATCGCTTCCGCGCGCTGCGCGCCAATCCCATCGAGGCCGTCACGGTTCCTCCCGATGCTCTTCCCCACTACCCCGCACAGCCGCCGGGCCGCGCCACGTGGATGCGGGCGAAGAAGCGTCTGCCCGATGATCCCGATCTGCACCGCATCGCACTCGCGTACATGAGCGATTTCACCGTGCAGGAGCCGAGCCTCGCCGCGAACGGCGTCTCGTGGTACGACGAGGGTGTGAAGTCCGCCAGCCTCGATCACGCGATCTGGTGGCACCGCTTCGCCCGCACCGACGAATGGCTGCTGTACGTCTCCGAGTCACCCTCGTCGCAGGGCGGCCGCGGCCTGAACTCGGGGCGGCTCTTCACAAGAGACGGCATGCTCGTCGCCTCGACCGCGCAGGAGATCATGCTGCGCGTGCCGCGCGACCGCTAAGCGGCCAGCGACTCCTTCAGGTCGGCTTCGAGCGCGACCCAGGCGAGCATCGCGCACTTGACGCGCATGACGTACTTCGCCGTGTTCTGGAACGCCGCGGCGTCTCCGAGGGCCTCGGAGGGCTCCACCGCGCCGCGCGAGCGCATCATCTCGCGGAACTCGCCGATGCGCGAAAGCGCATCGTCTCGCGTCGATCCCGCGAGCAGGTCGCTCATGATCGACGCCGACGACATCGAGATGCTGCACCCCTGGCCGTCCCAGGCGAGTCCCGTGATCCTGCCGTCCTCGATCGAGACGCCCACCGTGATCTCGTCACCGCAGGACGGGTTCAACTCGTGATGCGTGTAGGGGTGGACGCTCGGATCACCTTTGCCCTCCGGGGTGCGGGCGTGGTCCAAGATCAGCTCTTGGTACATCTGCTCGAGCTCGCTGCTCATCGGTCGGCTCCAAAGAATCGTCGTACGTCTGCCAGCGCGGCGCCGAACGCCGCTGCATCGTCGGGGGTCGAGTACACGCCGGCACTCGCACGCGTCGACGAGGGAGTGCCCAGCGCACGGTGCAGCGGCTGAGCGCAGTGGTGCCCCGTTCGCACCGTAATGTTCCTGTCGTCGAGGAACTGGCCGACATCGTGCGCGTGCACGCCGTCGACGATGACGCTCACGAGCGCGCCGCGCTCCGATCCCGGCGCCGGGCCCACGAGGCGCACGCCCGGGATGCGAGCGACCTCCTCGACGAGAGCCTGGCCGATCTCGTGTTCGTGCGCCGCGACGGCGTCCATGCCGAGTCCTGTGAGGTAGTCCACGGCCGCGGCGAAGCCGACCGCCTGGCTGACGGGCTGCGTGCCGGCCTCGAACCGGTTCGGCGCGGGAAGGAACGTCGCCTCCTGCATCGACACGACCTTGATCATCGATCCGCCGGTGCGCGCGGGCGGCAGCGCGTCGAGCAGCTCGGACCGGCCGAACAAGACGCCGATGCCGTTCGGGCCCAGCATCTTGTGGGCGGAGAACGCCGCGAAGTCGACACCGAGAGCGGCGAGATCGACCGGCAGGTGAGGAACCGACTGACACGCGTCGAGCACCGTGAGCGCGCCGACCCGGTGCGCGATCTCGACGATGTCGGTCACCGGCGCGATCTGTCCGGTCACGTTGGACACGTGCGAGAACGCGATCAGGCGCGTGCGGGGCGTGACCTGCTCGCGGATCCCATCCGTCGTCCACAGCCCGTGCTCGTCGACGCTCGCCCACTTCAGCACGGCACCGGTCTTCGCTGCGAGACGCTGCCACGGAATGAGGTTCGCGTGGTGCTCGGCCTCGGTCACGACGATCTCATCGCCCGCTCGGAGCGCGAAGCGTTCGTCGCCGAGCCCCGCCGACGCATCGGCGATGCCTAGCGTCACCAGGTTGAGCGCATCGGTGGCGCCCTGCGTCCACACGATCTCGCGCTCCCCCGCTCCGACGAACGCAGCCACCTTCTCGCGCGCCGTCTCGAACGCCCACGTGGCCTCTCCGGTCGCCATCGAGGATCCGCGGTGCACGGCCGCATAGTCGCGCCTGATGAAGGCGGTCTCCGCAGCGATGACTGCTTCGGGGCGCTGGCTCGTAGCGCCCGTGTCGAGGTAGGCAGTGCTCGGATGCGCCTGGAAGAACGGGAAGTCTCTTCTCAGCGAAGCGCCTAGGGGTGCAGGCATGCGGATCCTCCGGAATCGATGAGGGATGATTCCATCTTCTCGCATCTCGAGGCCGCTCGGCGCGCCCTCACGATTCCGTAACAGCGTCTCTGCTCATGCGCGTTCATCAAATCATCAGTGCAGATACGAGTACTCTGGGATTGTAGAAATGTTGACACGCAACCCGACATTTCGCTCACGCCCGTGGTGACGCGCAGTACGCGGCCGCAGGACGAACCTTCATCTCGATACATCAACCGAGGGCAGAGCGCGCAAGTTGCGTCAAAGGGCGCGCCCGCAGCAGTAAAACGTGACCGATAACGATAATGAGGTGCTCGTACGCGCCGAAGGCCTGTTCAAGGTGTTCGGCCGCCGCACGAGCGAAGCAGTGGACAAGCTGCGGCAAGGCACGCCGCGCGACGATATCGAAGGCGTCACCGCCGCGGTCATCGACGCATCCTTCGAGGTGCGGCGCGGCGAGATCTTCGTCGTGATGGGCCTATCCGGCTCCGGAAAGTCCACGCTGATTCGCATGATCAACGGACTCCACGACGCGACCGCAGGGTCTCTGAAGATCCGCGAGCAAGACATTACGAAGATCTCCGACAAGGAGCTCCGCGAGATCCGCCGCAATCACCTGTCGATGGTGTTTCAGCACTTCGCGCTCCTGCCGCACCGCACGGTCGTCGACAACGTCGCCTATCCGCTCGAACTGCAGGGTGTCGCCCAGTCGCAGCGCATCGCGAAAGCCAACGAGATCCTCGATCTCGTCGGCCTAGGCGGCTGGGGCGAGAAGCTTCCGAGCGAGCTCTCGGGGGGCATGCAGCAGCGCGTCGGCATCGCCCGAGCGCTCGCGGCAGACACTGACATCCTTCTGATGGACGAGGCGTTCAGCGCGCTCGACCCGCTGATCCGACGCGAGATGCAGGAGCAGCTCGTCGAGCTGCAGGAGAAGCTGCACAAGACCATCATCTTCATCACTCACGACCTGAACGAGGCGATGTTTCTCGGCGACCGCATCGCCGTGATGCGCGACGGGCGCATCGTGCAGATCGGGTCTCCGGAAGACATCCTCACGGATCCCGCCAACGACTACGTCGAGCAGTTCGTGCAGGACGTCGACCGAGCACGCGTGCTCACTGCGTCGAACGTCATGGAGAAGCCCGTCGCGGTGGTCTCCTCGACCGCCGGCCCGCGCACGGCTCTGAAGACCATGCGCGACGCATACTCCAGTGCCGCATATGTGATCGACCGCGAGCGCACGCTGCTCGGCACGATCGACGACCGCGACGCGCTGAAGCTCGTCCGCAAGGGCGAGCGCTCGATCGAGAGCGTCATCAAGAAGGACGCCACGACGGTGAACGCCGACGACGTACTGATGGATCTCTTCGTGCCGGCGGTCGAGTCGAAGCTCGCGGTCGCCGTGACCGACGAGAGGGAGAAGCTCGTCGGTGTGATCCCGCGCGTCACACTGCTGGCCGCCCTCGGCCCCGGCCCGGGCTCGACTGAGGAGATCACGCTGCCCGTGCAGCCTGTTCCCTCGACTGTCATCGACCAGGTGCTCGCCGACAGCGAGGACGGCCAGCCGTTCGAAGCTCAGGCCGCCGACAGCAAGGGGGCGTTCTGATGTTGGAGAACTTCAGCTTTCCGATCGGCAGCTGGGTCTCGGTCGTCGTGGACTGGATCCGCGACAACCTCAAGGGCCTGTTGGATGTGATCTCGACCGTCGTCGGGTTCCTCGTCGAGGGTCTCTCCGAGCTCCTCATGGCGCCGCCCGCCGTCGTGATGATCCTCATCTTCGCGCTGATCGCCTGGGCGGTCCGTTCCTGGCAGCTCGCCGTCGGTACCGTCGTGATGTTCGCCCTGATCATCGGCGTCGACATGTGGGAAGCCGCGATGCAGACGCTCGCATTGGTCTTGATCGCGACGCTCGTCACGATCGTCATCGCCATCCCCGTCGGCATCTGGGCGGCGCGCAACGACACTGTGAGCGCGATCGTGAAGCCCGTTCTGGACTTCATGCAGACCATGCCCGCGCTGGTGTACCTGATCCCGGTCATCGTGTTCTTCAGCATCGGCTTCGTGCCCGGCGTCATCGCCACCGTGATCTTCTCGTTCCCGCCCGGCGTCCGCCTCACCGAGCTCGGCATCCGCGGCGTCGACGCCGAGACGGTCGAGGCCGGTCACGCGTTCGGCGCGACCCCGGGCCAGATCCTGCGCGGAATCCAGCTGCCCCAGGCCATGCCGACCATCATGACCGGTGTGAACCAGGTCATCATGCTCGCGCTGTCGATGGCCGTCATCGCCGGTATGGCCGGCGCGGATGGCCTCGGCAAGGAGGTCGTCGCCGCGCTGTCGACGATCGACGTCGCGAAGGGCGTCGACGCTGGCCTCAGCGTCGTCTTCATCGCCGTCTACCTCGACCGCGTCACAGCAGCGGCCGGTTCGCCGAGCGAGTACCGGTCTTCCCTGCTCGGTATGACCAGCCGCCGACGCGCGCAGCGGCGCGCTGATGCGGCCGAGGCGGAAGCGGCCGCAGAGGCCGCCCGCCAGGACGCCGACGTCGCGACGGCTCGCGGCAACCGTCAGCCCTACTGACCCCTGCACACCGGTCGTGTCTGCAGAGCCGACGCGACCGGTGTGCCCACACAGATGAACGCCCGGTGCCGCGTGCACCGGAAGAGAGGAAACACCATCATGATGAAGAAGCACAAGATGCTCAGCGTGGCCGGTATCGGCATCGTCGGCGGGCTCGTCCTGGCCGGTTGCTCGTCCGACGGCGGATCCGGGAGCGGCGATGAGGGATCCGGCGACCTGGGCGAGATCACGCTCGGCTACCTCCCGTCGTGGACCGACGGCCTTAGCATGTCCTACCTCGTGAAGGACCAGCTCGAGAAGATCGGCTACACGGTCGAGATGGAGGAGCTCTCCGAGGCGGGCCCCCTGTTCACCGCGCTCGCAGGTGGTGATGTCGATGTCTATCCGTCGGCATGGCCCGAGGTCACTCACGCCGCGTACATGGAGCAGTACGCCGACGACCTCGAGGACCTCGGCGCCTACTACGAGGGCGCGGTGCTCACGATCGCTGTTCCGTCGTACATGGACGACATCAATTCGATCGAGGACCTCGAGGGTCAGGGCGACCGGTTCGACGGCAAGATCATCGGTATCGAGCCCGGCGCCGGTCTGACGAAGCAGACCCAGGAGTCGATGATGCCGGAGTACGGCCTCGACGGCGAGTACGAGCTCGCGACCTCGTCGACGGCGGGCATGCTCGCGACGCTCGAGACCGCGATGGCGTCGGAGGATGACATCGTCGTGACCCTGTGGCGCCCGTTCTGGGCCTACAACGACTTCGACGTCAAGGACCTCGAAGACCCGAAGGGTGCGATGGGCGAGCCCGAGACGCTCAACTTCGTCGGCCACGCCGGATTCGCGGACGAGTTCCCCGAGGCAGCGGACCTCATGTCGCAGATCAAGCTCGACGATGACCAGTACGGATCGCTCGAGGGTCTGGTCACGAGCGACGAGTACGAGAACGAGACGGAAGACGCCGTCGACGCGTGGCTCGAGGAGAACGGCGACCAGTTCGACTGGGTCCAGGAGTAACCGCTCCCCGTTCTCGCGGGACTGAGGGGGTCGCAGCGAGCGCTGCGGCCCCCTCCGTTCTGTGCGCCCACCACCCCCGAAGAAAGGA
>Ga0308157_10006208_pt1 | contig 14456 bp, 8 predicted proteins | sample PhyBR1_FD_201035 | JGI IMG/M metagenome (GOLD analysis project Ga0308157, IMG submission 201035) | Phyllosphere microbial communities from UC Gill Tract Community Farm, Albany, California, United States - DLSLB.R1 | ecosystem: Host-associated > Plants > Phyllosphere > Unclassified | place: USA...
TTCGAAGCGCTGGTGCATGGCGTGCTCGACAACCGTCGCGACATCGACGAAGCCTTCGGCCCGTACCTGGACCGTGGCATCGACGAAGTGGACGCGATCGAACGCGCCGTGCTGCGCCTGGCCGGTTACGAACTGCGTTACCGCCTGGACGTGCCGTACCGCGTGGTGATCAACGAAGCCATCGAATCGGCCAAGCGTTTCGGTTCCGAACATGGCCACACCTACGTCAACGGCGTGCTGGATCGTGCCGCCGTGGAATGGCGCAAGGTCGAATCGGGTCACTGACCCACCTGTGGGAATGCCGGCCGCTGGCCGGCAACTGCAGGGATTCTGAGGTTGCCGGCCTGCGGCCGGCACTACCGCCCACCGCGCACGGCGCGGCACGTACAAACGCGGGAGCGCCCCATGTCCCTGGCCGAATTCGCCCTCATCGACCGCATCCGCGCCCGCACCGTCGAGCGCGACGACATCGTGCTCGGCATCGGCGATGACGCCGCGCTGCTGCAGCCGCGCCCGAACGAGCAACTGGTGGTCACCGCCGACACGCTCAACAGCGGCGTGCATTTCCCGGCCGAGACCCCGGCGTTCGACATCGGCTGGAAGACGCTGGCCGTCAACCTGTCCGACCTGGCGGCGATGGGTGCGCGCCCGGCCTGGTGCACGCTGGCGCTGTCGCTGCCCGAGGCCAGCGAAGACTGGATCGATGCCTTCGCCGATGGCTTTTTCGCCCTGGCCGACCAGCACGACATCGCCCTGATCGGCGGTGACACCACGCGTGGCCCGCTGTCGCTGTCGGTGACCGCGATGGGCCAGGTCTCCCGCGGCCAGGCCCTGCGTCGTGATCGCGCACAGATTGGCGATGACATCTGGGTCAGCGGCACCCTCGGCGATGCTGCCGGTGCGCTGCGCCTGTGGCAGCAGGGCGCATTGAACGTCACCGCCGCCACCCTGCTGGCCGACTACGAAACCCTGCGCCTGCGCCTGCTGCGTCCCACCCCACGCGTCACCCTGGGCCTGCGCCTGCGTGCATTCGCGCATGCCGCCGTGGACGTCTCCGATGGCCTGCTGGCAGACCTGGGCCACATCGCTGCACGCAGCGGTGTACGCGCCGAAGTCGACGCCGATGCGTTGCCGATGTCGTCGGCACTGCGCGAACTGCTCGGCCGTGATGGCGCCCGTGACTGCGCGCTGCACGGCGGCGACGACTACGAACTGTGCTTCACCGCCGCCGCCGACCAGCGCGACGCGCTGCACTACGTGGCCGAGTCGCTGGACGTGCCGATCACCCGCATCGGCCGCATCATGGAAGGGCAGGGCGTGCAGGTGGATGGCGAACCCGCCAGCGGCGGATACCAGCACTTCGCCTGATCCGGAGCGCCGGGCAGGGCCCGACGCTACCGGATTGCGCTTGGTGGGCGCCAACCTTGGTTGGCACAAAGGTGCCAGGCCCGCGCGCCACTGCTGTGCCGACCCAGGCCGACACCTGCCATAGCGCCATGCGGTGTTACATGTGCGGCACCGGCGGTCCAAAGCGATTGCCACCCGGCGTGCCCGGCAGCAGCATCAGCACCAGCACCAGCACCACCAGGCCGACGAACGGTACCAGCATCAGCAGGTACCACCAGCCGGACCGATCCGTGTCGTGCAGACGGCGCACCGTTACTGAAATCAACGGCACGATCAGTGCCAGCCACATCACCACACTCAAGCCCGTCGACACCATCGCCAAACCGCTTGAACCGGTATAGCCGGCATAGAAGCTCAGTACGCACAGTGGGATCGATACGATCACGATGAACAGTTGGAACCACCAGAATTCGCTTCGACTGGCGCGCCCGCTGAACTGTGCGTAGCGCTTGAGCGGGGTCACCATTTTGTGCATCGATAAGCTCCTTGAGAAGAGCTATGCACTATCTGGTTCTGCATGAAGATGGGCCATGCAATTTGTTGCAGATGCACCCATTTCTTCGCACGGATGCGCGACGCATGCGCCATGCCCGGTAGAGGTTGCAAGCGGTGCGCATCAGGCCGCGTGCGCCTGCATGCCCACGTACTCGCACAAGCCGCGACAGGCCAGCAGCAGCGACTCGCGCGCGCCATCGTCCAGTTGCTGACTCTCATCGCCATCAATCCGTACCCGTTCAATGGCCTGCAGCAGTTCCACCAGGAAGGTCAGGCCGGCGTTGGCGCGGTCGATTCGGGACAGGGCCCAGCGTTGGCTCTGGGTACGTCCGTTGGCGGGCAGCGGTTGACCGTCAGCGGCATCCACCTCGTGAATGGTGCGCAGGCAGCCCAACAGGGTGATGCCGTTGGCAGCTGCGCCCGCCTGCAGGCTGGCCAGCGTGGTTTCAAGTGTGCGTGCCAGTTCGTCAGGCAGGCGCGCGGCAGCGTCGCCCAGGGTGGCGAACAGAAAGGGATAGCGATAGGCGCTCATGGCGGCTTCCTTTATGCGCATAGCGAAGCCACCCCGCTCTACGGCGAGGGTGGCGGACGGTGCGTGGTTCCAATACCGGTGGTAACACTGCGAAATGCCGGTGGGCGCGAGGCCCCCACGCACTGCCCGCCAAAAAAGCGCAGACGGATTGCCTGCCGATGCGACAGACCTGTAGAGCCGAGCCCATGCTCGGCTGCATCTGCCGCGGTTGGCGCCAGGAGCAGCCAAGCATGGCTTGGCTGTACAAAAAAGCAGAAAGCAGAATGCGCCGGTCGTGCCGGGTCAAAACAAAAACGGCGCCGGATCTCGCCGGCGCCGTTGTTTCATTTACATCACCACGTGTACGCGACGCCCAGGTTGCCCGTGGCTTCGCGATAGCCATGATCGCCGCGCATCACCCCCAGCCCGCCCCACGCACTGAACCCGGAGCGGAATTCCACGCGTGCACCCGCACTGAGTTCATAGCGGTTGCGCGGAATGCCGGCCTTCAGCACTTCATCGTCGAAGGCGATGCCATTGCCCGCACCATCGCGGTACCAGTTGGCCGCCAGGTACGGGCTGACCGAGGCACCCGCTGCCGAGCGCGATTCACCCTGCAGGCGCAGGCCAGCGCGGCCGGACAAGCCGGTGTTGCCGACGGCACGCACCACGGTGCCGTTGGTCTCGGTATGCATGTCGGTCTTCGCGTCGGTGTAGATCAGCTGAAGCTCCGGTTGCAGGCTCATCGCGGTGCTGCCGATCTGGCCGAGGCCGATGCGGTAACCCGCTTCCACCGAGCTCTGCCAGATATCGGAGTCATAGCGTTCCTCGGCCAGGCCTTCGCCCTGCACGCGGTTGCGGAACTGGCCACGCTGCACGCTGGCATCCAGGTACAGCGCATCGCTGGCCCAGTTGCCATACACGCCCAGCGCGCCGCCTTCCACCTTGCCGCGTGCGCTGTAGCCGGTCATTTCGGAACGTGAGGTGGCGCTGGACTGCGCCAGCGTGCCCATCAGACCCACACGGCCGCGGCCATCGTCGAACCCGCCCAGATCGGCTCCCAGCTGCACGCGCGAGCGGTGCACGCGCAGGTCCAGCTGGTTTTCCACTGCGCCAAGCCTGCTCTGGTTCGTATCCACGCGGGCCCAGCCACGAACGCCATCCGCCGCTGCGGCGTTGCCTTGGCGGTCGCGGTACTGGTGGCGCAGGATCTGGTCCAACGCGAACTGGTTGGCCAGGTAGGCACCGGCTTCCGGGCGCAGGATCGGCGGCGGCGGGTCGACCGGATCCACCGGATCCACCGGATCCACGGGCTTGCACTCGGGCAGGGTCGGGTCGACCACGCAAGGATCCGGCAGGGCTGCCAGTTCCGAACGCAGGTACCAACCACCGTTGGTGGCATCCTTGACCAGGAAGTACTCGTACTTTCCGCCCACCGCCCGGCCCTGCAGGTCGAACTGGCCGTTGGACGCACCGGCTACGCGGATCAGCTCGATGCCGCGATCAGTCTTTGCACCGGCGCCGCCGGCGTTGAGCACGCGCACGTTGGCCTGGCCGTTGGTATCGCCGGCCACGATCAGCTTGTCGGTGGCCGAGGTGTCATCGCCCAGCTGGGTGTTGAAGAGCAGAGTGCCGCCGTTGCCGGTGAAGGTGTCCACATTGAGGGTGTTGAACGTGCTGCCGTTACCCAGCGCGATCGTGCCGGTAGCGCCCAAGGCGAGCGCGCCGACAACGCTGTCGCCGGTCATCAGCCAGGTGCTGTCGCCATCGATGCCGACAGTGGTGACGTTGATGAAGCGACCATCGATCTGTGCCTTGTTGCGCAGGATCAGGTTGATCGCACTACCTGTCGTGGACTGATCGAGTGTGACGTTGCCGGCCAGGCGTGAATCGTCCACGGTGAAATTGACGTTGGCTGCGCCGCCCGTCTGGGTTGCGTCGTACCACTCCACCAGCAGCAGATTTCCATCGCCACTGATCAGATTGGAGCCGTTGGCAACCGTGATCTTCACGTCCTGCTGTAGCTGACGCGGGGCCACACGGATGGCTGCGCCCCGGCCGGACGTTACGGTGGAGTTGTCGACCAGCAGTTGCGGCGGCGTCGCACCAACGCCTTCACCTGTTCGTGGGCCCAGTATCAGTGCTCCAATGTTGGCGCCTTCCACGTATGATCCGTCGAGTATGCTCATTCTGCCGAAGGTCATACGTGCGCCGATCCCACTATTCAGGGGGCGTGCGGGAGCGGTGGCATCTTCAACCTGCACATGCGTTCCCTCGATCGTAATCGACGGGTCGAATGAAAATGTGCTGCCGATGCTGGTGATGTCGAGGCCCGTGGTAACTCCACTGTCTCCGCCCGCACTGGAAACGAAGATGCGGCTGCTCACCAGGTGCGCCGAAGGGTCGGCACCGGCGACAAAAACGCCCCCGCCGAGGAAAGTGGTATTGCGCGCCTCCAAGCGGGCGTTGTCGAAAACCCGGACGCTGTGGTTGGCACCGCCGAGCGCTCGTGTGACGGTCGCACCGTCCATGATCAGGCGGGAATCCTCTTCGGCCTCGATGTAGCCGGCCTGAGCACCTGCAGCCAATGTCAGCTCGCCGCCATTGCGCACGCGCCAGTTCTCCAAGGGGTCACCGGCAAAGACGGTGTGGCTGGTCCCGTCCAACTCACCGCCCAGGGCAGTGCCAGCTGGCAGCGTAGCCAAGGCAAACAAGAGGCCGCGCGCGAGCGGGCGCAGCAACAACGGTCTGGCAGCATGAAGGTCCATCATCTGGTCCTGTCTGAAGGGAAACGGGTCGGACAGTGCTCGTCAACCTTAGCCTCTATTCAGCGAAGCAAGGTATACGCCGCTGACATGTGAGCGCGGCGTGAGAGGGGCTTTGCGAAGGCATGTGTCCGGAACGGCGTGCAGTGTTGCGAACAGAGGGCCAGCGGCCCATGCAATTTGTTGTAAAGCTCGCTTGAATGCGGCAGGGGATTCAGGCGACAGACGCAGTTGCAGCGGGAGGTTGCACCCGCGCCAAACCATGCCCGACGGCAATTGAAAGCACGACGAAGCGGTAGCGCTGGGCCATGCCAGGCAGCAATCGGAGACCATGGCTGTCAGGCCGCGTGCAAAAGGCCCCACGCACCGCCCGCCAAAGAAGCGCAGACGGATTGCCTTCCAAATGCGACAAACCTGTAGAGCCGAGCCCATGCTCGGCTGCATCTGCCGCTGTTGGCGCCAGGAGCAGCCAAGCATGGCTTGATCACCACGTGTAGGCGACGCCCAGATTTCCCGTGGCTTCGCGATAGCCATGATCGCCGCGCATCACCCCCAGCCCGCCCCACGCACTGAACCCGGAGCGGAATTCCACGCGTGCACCCGCACTGAGTTCATAGCGGTTGCGCGGAATGCCGGCCTTCAGCACTTCATCGTCGAAGGCGATGCCATTGCCCGCACCATCGCGGTACCAGTTGGCCGCCAGGTACGGGCTGACCGAGGCACCCGCTGCCGAGCGCGATTCACCCTGCAGGCGCAGGCCAGCGCGGCCGGACAAGCCGGTGTTGCCGACGGCACGCACCACGGTGCCGTTGGTCTCGGTATGCATGTCGGTCTTCGCGTCGGTGTAGATCAGCTGAAGCTCCGGTTGCAGGCTCATCGCGGTGCTGCCGATCTGGCCGAGGCCGATGCGGTAACCCGCTTCCACCGAGCTCTGCCAGATATCGGAGTCATAGCGTTCCTCGGCCAGGCCTTCGCCCTGCACGCGGTTGCGGAACTGGCCACGCTGCACGCTGGCATCCAGGTACAGCGCATCGCTGGCCCAGTTGCCATACACGCCCAGCGCGCCGCCTTCCACCTTGCCGCGTGCGCTGTAGCCGGTCATTTCGGAACGTGAGGTGGCGCTGGACTGCGCCAGCGTGCCCATCAGACCCACACGGCCGCGGCCATCGTCGAACCCGCCCAGATCGGCTCCCAGCTGCACGCGCGAGCGGTGCACGCGCAGGTCCAGCTGGTTTTCCACTGCGCCAAGCCTGCTCTGGTTCGTATCCACGCGGGCCCAGCCACGAACGCCATCCGCCGCTGCGGCGTTGCCTTGGCGGTCGCGGTACTGGTGGCGCAGGATCTGGTCCAACGCGAACTGGTTGGCCAGGTAGGCACCGGCTTCCGGGCGCAGGATCGGCGGCGGCGGGTCGACCGGATCCACCGGATCCACCGGATCCACGGGCTTGCACTCGGGCAGGGTCGGGTCGACCACGCAAGGATCCGGCAGGGCTGCCAGTTCCGAACGCAGGTACCAACCACCGTTGGTGGCATCCTTGACCAGGAAGTACTCGTACTTTCCGCCCACCGCCCGGCCCTGCAGGTCGAACTGGCCGTTGGACGCACCGGCTACGCGGATCAGCTCGATGCCGCGATCAGTCTTTGCACCGGCGCCGCCGGCGTTGAGCACGCGCACGTTGGCCTGGCCGTTGGTATCGCCGGCCACGATCAGCTTGTCGGTGGCCGAGGTGTCATCGCCCAGCTGGGTGTTGAAGAGCAGAGTGCCGCCGTTGCCGGTGAAGGTGTCCACATTGAGGGTGTTGAACGTGCTGCCGTTACCCAGCGCGATCGTGCCGGTAGCGCCCAAGGCGAGCGCGCCGACAACGCTGTCGCCGGTCATCAGCCAGGTGCTGTCGCCATCGATGCTGGCGGTGGTGACGTTGATGAAGCGGCCGTCGATCTGCGCCTTGTTGCGCAGGATGACGTTGATCGTTGCCGCCGTCGCGGAGGTCTGGTCGAGCGTGATACTGCCCTCAAGACGGGCATCGTCCACGGTGAAATTGACATCGGTGCGCTGGCTGCTGACACCCGTGTCCCTCGCAACGAGCAGTAGGTTGCCATCACCGCCGCCGAGCTGCGCGCCGTTGCCCACGGTGATGTCATACGTGCTCTGCGAGCCTGCGTTGACCTGGATGGCGGCACCGTTGCGGCCGACCAGCAGGGAATTGTCGATATTCAGCGCGATGCGCTGCGCCGGATTCGATTCGGCCCACAGGAAAGCGCCCACGTTCTCACCTGTGATCCGCGAGCCATTGACGATGTCCATGCTGCCGGCCATCAGGCGTACGCCCAGGCCACTGAAGCGAAGTTGGCCACCGGGCGCGGCTTCCACGTCGATCGTGCTGGAATCAATCAGCACACGGGCGTTGGCGGAGGGGCCGCCGCTGGCGCTACTGGAAATGTCGACGCCGATGAAGTCGGTATTCATTGGAGACAGGTCGGCGTTGGAAACGATGATGTTGCTGTCGTAGATGCTGGCCGATGTGTCGTTGGGTTGCACGTGGATTCCGCCGATGAAGCCGGAATTGCGCGCGACCAGGGAACTGCCGCCCGAGACGAAGACGGCGCGTTCGGCGCTGCCGGTCGCATCGACCGTGGTGCCGTCGAGGACCAGCGCTGAATTGCCGCTCGCCGTAAGGGTCTTGGTGCGTGCGTTGGTGGCGGTCAAGGTCGAACCGTTGACCAATGTCCAGTCTTCAAATGGCGCGGTCCCGTCGATCGCACGGATCTCGCCATCGAGGTCCCCGGCCAGCGCCACCCCTGCTGGCAGCGTAGCCAGGGCAAACAAGAGGCCGCGCGCGAGCGGGCGCAGCAACAACGGTCTGGCAGCATGAAGGTTCATCATCTGGTCCTGTCTGAAGGGAAACGGGTCGGAGACTGCTCGTCAACCTTAGCCTCTATTCAGCGAAGCGAGATATACGCCGCTGACATGTGAGCGCGGCGTGAGAGGGGGCTTTGCGAAGGCATGTGTCCGGAACGGCGTTCAGTGTTGCGAACAGAGGGCCAGCGGCCCATGCAATTTGTTGTAAAGCCCGCTTGAATGCGGCATGGGATTCAGGCGACAGACGCAGTTGCAGCGGGAGGGGGGCACCCTGCAATGCAACGGATTCGATTGTGATGGCGCGGGCTCGCGCAGAGCATGGCAGGCCCTTCCGCAGGTATTTGCCATGAGCCTCACGTTTCCCCATCGCCATGCGCTGGCGCTTGCACTTGCTGCCGCTCTGCTGGCCCCCGCCACTTCTGCCAGTGCACAACAGGTGATTGCCGATGGCGATGACCAGACCCCCGCTGCAGGCGATTACGCCACGACCGAGCCAGTGGGGCCGGGTAATCCCGCCGGTTATGTGTTCCATGCCATCAATGGCGGCACCATCATTCCGACCGGCGAGGTCAGTCTGCGTGCTGAAGGCATGAGGGCAGCTGCTGCTCGCGCCGAGGGTGCAGGAAGTCGCATCGAACTGGTCCAGGGGAACGTGTCGACCTCCGGCTACGGTGCCGCAGGCCTTTCCGCTGCCGACGGTGGACAGGTGCGCGCGGTCGGTACGCGTATCCAGACCCAGGGCACGGCATCCCACGGTGCGGAGGCTATCAACGGCAGCTTGATGATGGATGGCGTGCACATAACGACCCAATCAGCGCTGTCACACGGTGTTTCCGTACAGGGTGGCACCGCCTATGTGGGCGATAGCGTGATCGAGGTCAATGCCGGCCAATCCAACGGATTGGATGTTGACGGCGGCAATCTGGCGGCTGAGCGCACGCGCATCGATATCGCTGGAAGCGGCTATGGCGTCGCGGTGAGAAACGGTGGGGATGCACATCTGCGCTCGGTTCAGATCAACGGTCACGGCGCGGGCGCTTCGGGCGTGTTGGCGGCGGTGGGACGGACGGTACTGGAGGATGTGGATATCAACCTCACCCATGAACGCTCCGGCGCGGGGCTGTTCATCGGAGGTGACGTTGAAATGCGGGGTGGCAGTGTCCGTGCCGGGGGCAACAATGCCAGTGTCGCCAGCTTCGCCACCAGTGGCGGCGGCACATTGCTGCTGGACGGCGTTGAGCTGTCCGGTCACCACGGTATCACCCTGACCACAGGCGCGGAGTTGACGATGCATGGCAGTCGGCTCGAAACCACTTCAGTGGGCATCAACATCAATCAGCGCGGCAGCGTGGCCCGTGTGGCGGGTTCCTCCGTCACCGCACGCAACGGGGTTGGGATCCTGATGCTGGGTAGGGGCACATTGGACGTGGAAGGCTCGGAGATTACCGCCGACGGCGAGTTCTGGCAGGCCATCTCAATCATGGATGGAACCGCGCGGGTGATGTCCAGCCGATTGCGGACGCTGGGCCAGAATGGTCATGGCTTGTATGCGGAGGGCACCACGGGAAAAAAACCACAGGTCAGTGCCAGCACGATCGATATCATCACCGAAGGCGCCGGCGCCATCGGTGCGATCGCCCGGCTTGGCGGCACCGTGCACCTGGCCGACAGCGTGGTGCGCACCACCGGCATCAACTCGCACGGTGTGCTTTCCGGCGGCACCGGCGAGATGACCTTGACCAACTCGCACGTTCGTACCGAAGGCGAGGGCGCGTGGGCGGCGGTGATCAATGACAATGGCCGCATGAGCATCGACGGTGGCTCGCTGGTCAGCGCGCAGCATGGGGGCATCTGGATGCGCAGCAGCCGCGACCCCGGACTGACCTTGTCCAACGGTGCGCAGGTGTCCGGCGGCAATGGCATCGCACTGGCGCTGGATGCGACCGTGGCGGGACGCTTCGATGTGCTGCTGGATGGGCAATCGCAGATGATGGGGGACCTCGTGATCACCCCTGAGGACGAGGATGCTGGCCTGCTACCGCAGTCGGAGGTGCATGTGCGTCTGGCGGGTGGTTCGTTGTGGCATGGCGCGTCGAGGCTCGTGCAGACGATGGCGATTGAAGGCGGCAGCCAGTGGACGCTGACCGGTGATGCCACGGTGGGTGAGTTGCAGGTGCGCGACAGCGCCCTGGCACTGTCCAATGGCAGTGGCCGTTTCAATATCCTCACCGTGGACGGTGATCTGCACAGCGAAGGCGCACATTTCCTGTTCAATGGTGCGCTGGCCGGTGATGAAAGCGCGGTTGATCGCCTGCACGTGCGCGGCGACGCCAGCGGCGATGCGTCGATCGTGGTGCGCAACATCGGCGGCGTCGGCGCAGCGACCGTGGATGGCATTTCGTTGATCGACATCGACGGTGCGTCGCTGGCCAACTACACCCTGGCTGGGCGCGCGGTGGCCGGTTCGCATGAATACTTCCTGTTCCAGGGCGGGCTGATCGACCCCAGCGATGGCAACTGGTACCTGCGCTCACAGTGGTTTGATGTGTGTGCCGATGATCCGAACGCGCCGGGTTGCGTGGTCGATCCGGGCCCGGGCCCGGGGCCTGACCCGGGTGAGGGCGGCGAAGAAGGTGGCGGTGGCGATCCGGTTATTCCGCCGCCGGTGCTGCGCCCGGAAGCAGGTGCTTATCTGGCCAACCAGTCGGCCGCGCTGAACATGTTTGCCCATCGTCTGAACGACCGTATCGGCGCGGTGTCACCGCAGGCAGGGCGCGCCGCGTGGGCGCGCGTGGGCCGGCAGCAGGCTGATTTCAGCGCGGTCGGCGGTCAGCTGTCGGTGGATGGCAATACCTCGGTGCTGCAGATCGGCAGCGACGTACTGCGGAGGGGTACTGCAGTGTTCGGCGTGATGCTGGGCAGCGGCCGTGCCGACAACAGCGTCGCCTCGCGGGTGACCGGATACAGCGCCAAGGGACGGGTGCGAGGGACTGCCGTGGGTGTCTATGGCACTTGGATGCAGGATGCTGACGGCACGCGGGGTGCGTACATCGATGCGAACCTGCAGCACGGCCGTTTCGACAACCGCGTGCAGGGCATCGGCCTGGAGCCGGAGCACTACGAATCGCGCACGGCCAGTGCGTCGCTGGAGACCGGCTACACCTTCAACGTGTGGCAGGGCACCACCAGTGCACTGTATGTGCAGCCGCAGCTGCAGCTGAGCCATGTCGATTTCCGCGCCGATCGTCACGTGGAGAGCAATGGCACGGTGATCGACCGCGCCGACGCGGGTGGTCTGAGTGGGCGTCTGGGCGTGCGTGTGTTCGGCCATGGCACTGCAGCCGGCAACACCGTGCAGCCGTACCTGGGCGTGAACTGGTTGCGTGGCAGTGGTACCAGCACGTTGCAGTTCAACGGTGACACGCTGGGTGCGGACGTGCCGCGCAACCGCTATGAAGTGCAGGCCGGTGCCGAGCTGAAGCTGGGCCAGCGCTGGGGCGCGTGGGGTGGCGTGAGCGTGCAGCGCGGTGATTACGGCTACCGCAATTTGGGTGGCCAGCTGGGCCTGCGCATGGCCTGGTAAGCGGGTGTGCAGCGGGGTCGGATCCCATGGCCACGGCAATGGGTTCTGACCCCTGACTGCTGCTGTAGAGCCGAGCCTACGCTCGGCTTGCCGCGCGCAGCGCGGGCTTCATCGCGATCTGGTCGAAGAACAGCCGAGCATGGCTCGGCTCTACAGGAGCGCGAAGGTGAACGAAATGTTGTTGTAGAGCCGAGCCCACGCTCGGCTTGCCGCGTGCAGCGCGGGCTTCATCGCGATCTGGTTGAAGGGCAGCCGAGCATGGCTCGGCTCTACAGGTAGGTGCGCGGTCTATGCCGGCGGCAGCACCTTGCCCGGGTTGAGGATGCCATCCGGATCCAGCGCGGCCTTGATCGCGCGCATCGCCGCCAGCGTTTCCGCGGTGAACGCCTTCGCCATGAAATCACGCTTGGCCAGGCCGATGCCGTGTTCGCCCGACAGCGTGCCCCCCAGCGCCAGCGTCAGTTCGAAGATCTTCGGCAGCGCGGCGCGCGCGCGCGCGTTCTCGTCGGCATCGTCGGGGTGGTACAGGATGTTGACGTGCAGGTTGCCGTTGCCGGCATGGCCGAAGGTGACGATGGTCAGTGCGTACTCGCGCGCCAATGCCTGCACGCCAGTCACCAGATCGGGGATGCGCGATACCGGTACCACCACGTCTTCGTTGATCTTGCCCGGGGCGACGCTGCGCAGCGCGGGCGACAGCGCCTTGCGTGCGGCCCACAGCTGGTCGCGCGCGCGGCCTTCCATCGCCACGTCCAGTGCGATCATGCTGTCACCTTCGGCGGCGGTCGCCAATGCCTGCAGCAGGTAGGGCAGGGTGTCGTGGTCGCCATCGGCTTCGACTAGCAGCATCGCGCCAGCGTCGGGTACGTCGGCACCGTTGAGGCGCAACAACTCCAGGCTGCGTGCGTCCATGAATTCCAAACGCGTGGGAACGACCGGCTGCGCCATCAGCCGCGACACGGCAGCGGCGGCGGCATCGGCATCGCGGTACAGCACGCGCAGGCCAGCCTGGCTGACCGGCAGCGGGGTCAGCTTCAACGTGGCTTCCACGATCAGCGCCAGCGTGCCTTCGCTGCCCACCAGCAGGTGGGTGAGGTCGTAGCCGGTGGCGTCCTTGGTGTAGGCACCGCCGCAGCGGATCACCTCGCCGGTACCTGTCACTGCTACCAGGCCCAACACGTTGTCGCGGCTGGTGCCGTACTTCACCGCGCGCGGACCACCGGCATTGCAGGCGAGGTTGCCGCCGATGCTGCAGATCTCGGCGCTGGACGGGTCCGGTGCCCAGAACAGGCCGTGCGGTGCCAGCGCCTGCTGCAGCGTTCCGTTGAGCACGCCCGGCTGTACCACGGCGCAGCGGTCACCGGCGCGGATCTCGAGGATGCGGTCCATGCGGGTGAACGACAGCACGATGCTGCCGGGCAACGGCACCGCAGCGCCGGTGGTGCCGGTGCCCGCACCGCGCGCGACCAGGGCCACGCCATGCGCGCGGCAGGCACGCACCAGCGCCTGCACCTGTTCGATGTCGGCCGGCAGTGCCACCGCAGCCGGGCGCTGGTGGCGCCACGAGTTGTCCTGCGCGTTCGCCTCCAGTGCGCCGTCATCCATGCGCCAGCCGTCGCTGCCCAGCAGGGCGGACAGTTCGGCAACCAATGCGGAGGGCAGGGCAGTACTCATGACAGATCTCGTGGGGCAGCAGGGGCGGGGTGAATCAGTTTCCAGGCGATGACAGCGCCGGCCAGCGGCAGCCACACCCAGCGCAGTTCCGACAGCAGGGTGGCCAGGCCGCGCGCGCTGAAGAACTGCGGCGCGAACGGCGACACGCGGATCGGCCGCCAGGGCGCGAAGAAGCGGTGGTCGCTCCAGGGCCAGGCCAGCGCAACGCCAAGGCCGCCGGAGGTCAACGCATCCAGCAGCGGATGGCTGGCGGCACAGACGAACACGAACACCGCGGCTTGTAGGGTCGATGTCACCGTTGGCCCTGCCTTGGTAGGTGCCAACCTTGGTTGGCACGAAACCGCCGACCAAGGTCGGCGACTACCGGAGCTGTCTGGCGCCGACCAAGGTCGGCGACTACCAAAGAACGCCGACAGCGCTGCCAACACGGCGAGCACCAGGGCAAACAGCAGCGAGTGGCTGGCCCCACGATGGCCGAACGCATCGGCGTAGGGAATGTGCAGGGCAAACGCGAGTACATCGGCGTCGGGCAGCATCGCCGCGATCACGCCGGCGCCCAGCAGGCGCGGCGGAATGCGGCCGCGATCAGCAGCGCACCACAACGCCAGTGGCACCGCCGCGTGGGTGATGATCGAAGGCATCAGTCACGCACCGTGGTAGTGCCGGCCAGGCTGCGCTCTGGTAGGTGCCAACCTTGGTTGGCACAGGAGCGCCGACCAAGGTCGGCCTCTACCAGAGCGGACGGTACCCATCAGCAATCATCCAACCGGAACGCATCGCGCAGCCAGTGCAGCTGCGGTGGTTCGCCCGTGGCTTCAACCACGTCGAAGCGGCAGGGCGCATCGGCCACGGCGGGGTGTTCCTGCAGGTACAGCTGCGCCGCGTGGATCAGGCGGCGGCATTTGCGCGGATCGACCGAGGCCGCGCCGCCACCGAAGTCCTGTCGCGCGCGGTAGCGCACTTCCACGAACACCACGGTGCCAGCGTCATCCATCACCAGGTCCAGCTCACCGCCGCGATAACGCACGTTGCGTGCGCGCGGCCGCAACCCGGCCTGCTGCAGATGCTGCTCGGCGGCGGCTTCCACCGCCGAGCCACGTTGCAGGTGCTCAGCGACCACCGGCGATCGGCATCGGCCGGCCACCGCTGAAGGTCGACCAT
>Ga0308157_10006209_pt1 | contig 14455 bp, 14 predicted proteins | sample PhyBR1_FD_201035 | JGI IMG/M metagenome (GOLD analysis project Ga0308157, IMG submission 201035) | Phyllosphere microbial communities from UC Gill Tract Community Farm, Albany, California, United States - DLSLB.R1 | ecosystem: Host-associated > Plants > Phyllosphere > Unclassified | place: USA...
ATTAATACTGATAGTGCGATAACTATTTTTCTCATAAATTTAATTTTAATTAGACTTGATTACAAATTTAGTTTTTAATATTTTGAATACTGTTAAAGATTTCTTTAAATAAGGTCAATTTCTTGATATAATAAAGGAAAACGATGCTTTTCACCGAATAGTATTGCTGTATTTGAAAATCTTTTCGTTTTTTAAGATATTTTAAAGATAAGCAATAAAATGAAAAATGGGCTTTTAAAATAGCAAAAGTGTGCCCGAATTTACCTTGTGTAAGAAAACGGATACCGGCAATACCATCTAATACCATGCGGAAAAAAATCACAAAAAATAATCCTTTTGAAGGCAGATTTTTAACCAACATTAGCAGTGAATTTCTAAAATTCAAATACGTTTTTTTAGGATTTCCTTGTTGTAAAGTTGCGCCGCCAACATGATAAACAACAGATTGGTAATTGTATTTTATAATATGTCCTTCATTTGAAGCTCGCCAGCATAGATCAATTTCTTCCTGATGTGCGAAGAAGCTTTCATCAAAACCTCCCAGTTCATGAAAAACGTTCTTTCTAATAAAAAAACAAGCGCCTGAAGCCCAGAACAATTCTATATTATCATTGTATTGCCCATTGTCTTTTTCAATTGTATCGAATATTCTTCCTCTGCAAAAAGGAAATCCGTATTTATCTATAAAACCACCGGCAGCACCTGCATATTCAAAATACTCCTTGTTTTTAAAGTCAAGAATTTTAGGCTGAATAATAGCAGTTTGATTTTCTTTTTCGAAAGTGTCTAGAATGGGTTGAAGCCAATTTTCTGTGACTTCAATATCTGAATTTACTAATGCATATATTTCAGCATCAATATGTTTTAAGGCGTCATTATAACCTTTTGCAAAACCATAATTGCCTGAGTTTTTTACAATTTTTACGGTTGGAAAATGTTCTGTAACATACGCAACAGAATTGTCCGTAGAATCATTGTCAGCAACGTAAATTGCTGCTCCTTCTGAAAACTGAATAACAGAGGGTAAAAACTGCTCCAGCAATTTTACTCCGTTCCAATTTAAAATGACAACTGCTATTTTATCCAAAAGTACTTAGTCTTTATTATTTGTTAGTGGTTTTCTTTATAGTCAGGCAGATTTTTTAAAAACTCATATTTCTCGTTTTCAAAATCCATTTGACAATAAAAATGGTTCAGTCCGTTCGTAACATTCAAAAACCGTGCCTGCATTGTCATATTGTAACGTGCAATTTGATCAAAAGTTGCCTGAGAGATTTTAACTTCTGGCGCTTTGCACTCTACTAATATGTGTATAGAACCATCTGGGTTAAATACAACAACGTCGTATCGTTTTCGTAATCCGTTGACGGTTAAAACTTTCTCGACATTAATAAGTGATTTGGGATATTTTTTTTCATGCATTAAAAAATGAACTACGTGTTGGCGAACCCATTCTTCTGGCGTAAGAATTATAAATTTTTTCCTGATTTCATCAAAAATAGACACTTTATTTTCGCTATTTTTGAATCGGAAAGTATAAGCTGGGAAATTAAGTTTAAGCATAAAGCAAAAATATAAAATAGTTTCAGGTTTCAAATTTAAAGTTTCAAGTTTTGAAACAGAATTTGAAACCTGAAACTTGAAACAAAAGATTGAATGGACGAAGTAGTAAAAATTGTTAACGAAATTAAAGCCGGAGATATTAAACCGATTTATTTTTTAATGGGTGAAGAACCTTATTATATAGATAAATTGTCTGAATATATTGAACAGAATGTATTAGCTGAAGAAGAAAAAGGTTTTAATCAGACAGTTTTATATGGAAGAGATGTATCAATTGATGATATTGTTTCAACGGCCAAGCGCTATCCTATGATGGCTGAACGTCAGGTTGTTATCGTAAAAGAAGCGCAGGATTTATCCAGAACAATTGATAAAATAGAGTCTTATGTAGAAAATCCAATGCAAACAACTGTTTTAGTTTTTTGCTATAAATATAAGACACTAGATAAACGTAAAAAAGTTACTAAGCTATTAGGACAAAAAGGTGTTGTTTACGAAAGTAAAAAATTATACGAAAATCAAGTAGGAGACTGGATTAAACGCGTTTTGGCTGGGAAAAAATATACAATTGATCCGAAAGCCAATGCCATGCTTGTAGAATTTTTAGGTACAGATTTGAGTAAAATCAACAATGAGCTAGAAAAACTACAGATTATTTTACCGCAAGGCACGATGATTACTGCAGAGCATATTGAAGAGAATATTGGTTTTAGTAAAGATTATAATGTATTTGAACTTAGAAAAGCAATCGGAGAACGCAATCAATTGAAAGCTTATAAGATAGCAGAGAATTTTGCTCATAACCCTAAAGAATATCCTTTAGTTATGACTACTGGATTGGTATTTGGATTCTTTGTCCAGCTTTTAAAATACCACGGATTAAAAGATAAAAACCCTAAAAATGTCGCTTCGGCACTTGGAGTTAATCCGTATTTCTTAAAAGAATATGATTTGGCAGTAAAAAATTATCCAATGAGAAAGGTGAGTCAAATTGTTGGAGCCTTACGTGATATTGATGTTAAAAGTAAAGGTGTGGGAGCCAACGCTTTGCCACAATCGGATTTGCTAAAAGAAATGCTCTATAAAATATTTAATTAAGCCATTAAAATTCACGATATTTGCGTTTCTAAAAATTTTACTACTTAAAAATAATTGCACAATTATGGGAATGAATAAAAACACCATTTTAGGATGGGCAACTTTGATAATGGTACTTATGGGGTTGTTGCTTATAGCTCTTGGAATCTTTAGATATAGTGATGTTTCAGGATGGGGATTTGCTGCTGTTGGAGTTGGATTTTTTGCTAATGCTTGGGTATTCAATGCTTTGAAAGGCAGAGTTTAGAATTTTGAGATTTAAAAAAAGTAAATAATTATAATAAAAAAATAAAAAATGTCAGACGATAAGAAAGTAATTTTCTCAATGCAAAAATTGAGCAAAACCTATCAAGGAGCAGACAAACCGGTTCTTAAGAATATTTATCTTAGTTTCTTTTATGGTGCTAAGATTGGTATTTTGGGACTTAATGGTTCTGGAAAATCTTCTCTTTTAAAGATTATTGCTGGAGTTGACAAAAACTACCAAGGAGATGTAGTTTTTCAACCTGGATATACAGTAGGATATTTAGAGCAAGAACCAATTCTTGATGATTCTAAGACAGTTATCGAAATTGTACGTGAAGGAGCTGCAGAAACAATGGCAGTTTTAGAGGAGTACAACCAAATCAATGACTTATTTGGTCTTCCAGAATACTACGAAGATCAGGATAAAATGGATAAATTGATGGACCGTCAAGCGGCATTACAAGACAAAATTGATGCTCTTGGTGCTTGGGAAATCGATACCAAATTAGAAATCGCAATGGATGCCTTGCGTACTCCAGAAGGAGATACACCAATCAAAAACCTTTCAGGAGGAGAGCGTCGTCGTGTAGCTTTATGCCGTTTGTTATTGCAACAGCCAGATGTATTGTTATTAGATGAGCCAACCAACCACCTTGATGCTGAGTCAGTTCTGTGGTTGGAGCAGCATTTAGCGCAATATTCAGGAACTGTAATTGCTGTAACGCACGACCGTTATTTCTTGGATAATGTTGCCGGATGGATTCTAGAGTTAGATAGAGGAGAAGGTATTCCATGGAAAGGAAATTATTCTTCTTGGTTGGATCAAAAATCAAACCGTATGGCTCAAGAAGAAAAAGTGGCTTCTAAACGTAGAAAAACTTTAGAACGTGAGTTGGAGTGGGTTCGTCAAGGAGCTAAAGGTCGTCAGACTAAACAAAAAGCACGTTTACAGAATTACGACAAATTATTAAATGAAGATCAAAAACAACTAGATGAAAATCTAGAAATTTATATCCCGAACGGTCCTCGTTTAGGAACAAATGTTATTGAAGCTAAAAATGTTGCAAAAGCTTTTGGTGATAAATTATTATATGATAATTTGAACTTTACTTTGCCACAAGCAGGTATTGTTGGAATTATCGGACCTAACGGGGCTGGTAAATCGACTATTTTCAAAATGATTATGGGTGAACAAGCTACAGATAGCGGAGAATTTTCAGTTGGAGAGACTGTAAAAATTGCTTACGTAGACCAATCACACTCTAATATTGATCCGAACAAATCTATTTGGGAAAACTTTGCTGATGGTCAGGAATTGATTATGATGGGAGGAAAGCAAGTGAACTCAAGAGCTTATTTATCACGTTTTAACTTTGGTGGTGGCGAGCAAAACAAAAAAGTTTCAATGCTTTCTGGTGGAGAACGTAACCGTTTACACTTGGCAATGACTTTGAAAGAAGAAGGAAACGTACTTTTACTGGATGAGCCAACAAATGACCTTGACGTAAATACACTTCGAGCTCTTGAAGAAGGTTTAGAAAATTTTGCAGGTTGTGCTGTAATTATTTCTCACGACAGATGGTTCTTGGATAGAATTTGTACACACATTTTAGCTTTCGAAGGAGATTCTGAAGTTTATTTCTTCGAAGGAAGTTTCTCTGATTATGAAGAAAATAAAAAGAAACGTCTTGGTGGTGATTTAACTCCTAAGCGTTTGAAATACAGAAAATTGATCAGATAATTTTTTGATAAATTTCAAATAAAAAAATCCCAAATTCCAAATTTATCGGAGTTTGGGATTTTTATTTTGAATTATATACGCAAAGAAAACCCGACAGTTTTTTAAAATCTGTCGGGTTTGAATTGAATATGTTTTAGATAAAGTATGTCATTTCGACGAAGGAGAAATCTTCGCGAGAAGCTCGACAAAGATTGGGTTTTCGTTACGGAGTTACTTGCGAAGATTTCTCCTTTGTCGAAATGATAATATTGTGGAAATTGGAATTTGGAACTTGGGATTTCAGAATTTTGGAATTTCTTAAAGAAACTTAGATTTCAACTCTGGAGTCGGAATCATACAGCTTTCTTTCTTGCCGTACCAATTGTATCTATTTTTTGCAACATAATCGTAAATTCTGTCGCTAATAAAAATGGGAACAATTCTAAAAATTGAAATGAGCTTCCATAAACCTCCAAAATTTTTAGCTATTTCAATTGCTGCCGAAGACTTATAAAAATACGCTGTTTTTGGATCGTACAAAATAATACTATCCATTTTAGAAAAACTGATTCCGAGATGTTTGCAAATGGAAATACCCAATTCTGATTGCAAGGCAACAAATCTGAAAATGTCTTTTTTGTCATGGTTTATAATGTATTGCACAGCAGAACTGCAGAGATTGCAAATTCCATCAAAAAGAACTATTTTTTTATTTTCTGGAAGGCTTTCCATTTTATTGTGTTTATTTCAAATTTTACATTTCACGTTTTGATATACATAAAAATGAACTTGGATTAATTAAATTAGCACTTATTAATTCTGCTTATTGAATTGTCGTTTTTAATAAATTTTATAAATCAAAAACGGCTTTAATAAATCCTTTAAGATGAATTTTAAAAAATAAAGCATCTATTTTATCGTATTTTATAAAAACGTTTCTTAAATCGTTTTATTTTGGTTTTGCAGTTTTTTAGCCGTTTTTAAAGATTGAAAACTGCCACCGAGACTGAAATTTTTACTTTTTAACCGCTTCAACCAATTCCAATTCATCTAAACTTACTTTCGAAGTAAAAATTCCGTAATTAACTGTTGCTTTATTTTTTTCGATTAAATCAATACTTCCAACAGATCTTCCGTCAAGCATTCTTACTCTATCGCCAACTTTCAAAATTGGTTTTGGTTTTTCAATAACGGGTTTAAGTTTCTTCTCTTTTTTCTCTTTTCGAATTTCCTCAACTTTTACCTGTACTTCAGCAATAATTTCTTTTTGTTTTTCAACTTTTGCTTTTACTTCTTTCGGAGTTGCTTTTTTACGTTTAGAGTTTTCGATCTCAACAATTTTCAAAAATTCACCGATCAGTTCTTTTTTGTTTTTGTTGTTGAAATACTTCTCAGCAATATCATCAATTTTTTGTCCAATGTAAATTATCTTTTGGTTGCTGTCATATAATTCCTGATAGCTTTCTAATTTTTGTTGGATCCTGGTATTGATGTTTTCCATCTTTTTGCTTTCTTCTCGAGCACGAGTTTCTTCTTCTTTCAGATTCAAAGAAGTTTTTTCCAACTTGGAACGCTCTTTCTGTAGAGTAGCAATTGTTTTATCAAAACGAACTTTTCCGACTTCAATTTTCTTTTTTGCACGATTGATCAATCCAAACGGAATTCCATTTTTTTGTGCAACTTCAAATGTAAACGAACTTCCTGCCTGACCCAAAGCTAATTTATACATTGGTTCAAGAGATTTTTCGTCAAACATCATATTCGCATTTGTAGCATATGGTAGCTCGTTTGCTAAAATTTTTAAATTGGAATAATGTGTTGTGATAATTCCGAACGCTTCACGATGATAAAATTCCTCTAGGAAAATTTCAGCCAAAGCACCACCCAATTCAGGATCAGAACCTGTACCAAATTCATCAATTAAAAACATGGTTTTGCTATTACATTTCTTTAAAAAGTAATTCATGTTTTTTAATCGGTAGCTATAAGTACTTAGATGATTTTCGATAGATTGATTGTCTCCGATATCAGTTAAGATTCTATCAAATAAAAAAGTTTCGCTTCTTTCATGAACCGGAATCAAGATTCCAGATTGGAGCATTAATTGCAATAAACCAACTGTTTTTAAAGAAATGGTTTTTCCTCCAGCATTTGGTCCTGAAATTACAATAATTCTATTTTCTTGTTTTAAATCGATTGTCTGCGGATGCGTAACTTCTTTTTTCTGCTTATTGTTAAGATATAAAATTGGATGATACGCTTCTCTAAAGAATAATCTTCTTTCTTCTGTAATTGTTGGTAAGATTCCGTTTATTCGATTTGCATATTTTGCCTTTCCTGCAACTACATCAATGTCGCTCAAAAAGTCTTGATATTCAATTAATAAAGAAAGATACGGACGAATTACATTTGATAGATTTTTTAAAATTCTTGTAATTTCTTCTTTCTCTTCGTATTCTAAGTTTGCTAATTCGCGAGAATATTTCAAAGTAGCTTCAGGTTCGATATAAGCAATGCTTCCAGTTTTGGAACTCCCTAAAATTGAACCTTTTACTTTACGACGATACATAGCTAAAACCGCTAAAACTCTACGGTTTTGTACAAAACTTTCTTTAATATCGTCTAGATAACCCAAGCCGTTGTACTGCGTTAAAGCGACACCAAAACTTTGATTCACTTTTCCGCGAACTAAGTTCATGTTTTGTCTAATCCCAGCCAAAGCAGGAGAAGCATTGTCTTTTATTTCGCCATATTTATCTACAATTGCATCAATTGCAGTAATAATGTCTTTGGTTAATTCTACTCTTGAGGCTCTAGCATTTAAATTGGGATAATAGTCATCGAATTTTTTCAAGAAATTCAGTAAGACATTTGTTGTTGCGGAAAGATTTGCGATTTTTCTAAAACTTCCTACTTCAAGAAAGCTATCCTCAATTGCTAAGAATTTAATTTCGTGCGTGATAGCGTCAAATCCGTGATTTGGAATTGCGTTATTATTTTGAAAAGAAGATACGTACTCTGATGTTTGCATCAGCGATTGCATTAATTCTTCTTTGTCTCTAAATGGTTTTATTTGTAAAGCCTTTTCTTTTCCAATATCGGTGTTGCAACCATCTGAGATGGTTTCCAAAACAGTTGGAAATTGTAAGTCTTGTAATGTTTTTTCTGTAATACTGATCATTTAATTTCTTTATGAAAGTAGAGGCAAAAGTACGAAAACAATAATGAATTATGAGTTTTTTTCTTTATTGTCATTTTAATTTTTGACTTTCGATTTTTGATATTTTTCTTTTTAGTAAATATGATTTTAAGTAATTATTTCTGAAATTCGCATAAAAAAAATTATGGACGTAAAAATGCATTCTTCTTGGAAACCAGTTTTGAATGAAGAATTCGAAAAACCATATTTCAACGATTTAATCGAATTTGTAAAATCTGAATACGCAACAAAAGTTTGTTATCCAAAAGGAAATCAGATTTTTTCAGCTTTTGATCATTGTCATTTTGATGAAGTAAAAGTGGTTATTATTGGACAAGATCCTTATCATGGACCAAATCAAGCCAATGGATTGTGTTTTTCTGTAAATGACGGAATTCCTTTTCCGCCATCACTTCAAAATATATTCAAAGAAATTCAAGATGATTTCAATATACCAATGCCTAACACAGGTAATTTGGAACGCTGGGCAGATCAAGGTGTTTTTCTGTTAAATGCAACTTTAACGGTAAGGCAATCTGAAGCAGGAAGTCATCAGGGAAAAGGATGGGAAAAATTTACAGATGCAGTTATCAAGCAAATTTCTGCTGAAAAAGAAAATGTTGTTTTCTTGCTTTGGGGAGGTTTCGCTCAAAAGAAAGCTGCTTTGATTGATGCTTCAAAACATCATATTTTAAAATCGGGACATCCTTCGCCATTAAGTGCAAATAGGGGATTTTGGTTCGGAAACAAACATTTCAGTAAGACAAATGCTTTTCTGAAATCAAAAGGATTGAAAGAGATTGAATGGTAACAGACGTAGATGTTAAATTGGTTTTTATGCTTATTTTAATTATCTTTTTTATTCGTTATATTTATTTAACCAGAAAAAAGCTTTTAAATTAATTTTTTAAAAGCTTTTTTTAAAATTTAATTTCATAATACAAAGTGTTGATATTTATATAATTGTGTTTTAAAAAGTTTTTTTTAGGAGTAAAAATATCTTTAAAGGCTAGGTATTTTTTTTGTGCAAATGTAGGATTTGTTATGGTTAAGACTATTTTTGCATTTTTGATAAAATGCCACATATGAAACAAAAACTACTTTTAATTTTTCTTTTTTTTTCTTTTTATATTTCTTATGCACAAGAAATAATTATTATTCCTTCTAATCAATATAATATTGATATCAACAAGTCACTCATTGTAACCAATCTGGACGTAAACTATGTTAACACTACGTGGGAAGGTGAAAAATCTTCTATAACATTGGATGTTAATTATAATTTTGAAATTCCTGTTAATGTAATTAAATTAGGGACTCCATATAATTTAATTAATCCGAGCGATAGCAAAAAATACATTCTTTATTTTACTGCATTACCTTTAATTACAATTACTGCAAATAATGAAATTCTAGATGAACCTAATGTGTTAGCTAGTTTTAAATTAATTGAGAGCAATCAAAACAGTCTAACTTCCGATATAGGAATACAACTTAGAGGAGCTTATTCACAAAGTTTACCTAAAAAATCATTTGAAATTGAATTTTGGGAAGATCAAAATGGTAATGAAACTCATGATGTGAGTTTGTTGGGTATGCATTCTGATGATGGGTATAATTTGCAGGCAATGTATAATGAATCTCTTAGGTTTCATAGTAAAACCAATAATGATTTATGGAAAATGATACACGAGCCATATTACCTTAATTTAGAACCGGAAGTAGTAAGTGGTATTGAAATGAAATATGCTGAACTATTTTTAAATGGTGAATATAGAGGAATATATTGTGTTGGTGAAAAAGTAAACAGAAAATTATTGAAATTAAAAAAACATAACGGAAGTATAAGAGGAGAGCTCTATAAAGGAGATCAATGGGGAAATAGTTCAACGTTTACATCTTTGATTCCATATAATAATGATGACTTATTGTGGGGTGGTATGGAGTACAAACATCCAAAAGAAGTAACGGATTGGAGTAATTTATATCAATTTGTTGATTTCGTCATAAATGAGACAAATAGTAATTTTTATGCTGAGTATAAAGCTAAATTTGATCTTAACAATGCTGTAGATTATTTTATATTTCTTAATTTGATAAGAGCCACAGATAATACAGGTAAAAATTTATATATTGCTAAATACACAAACAATGAACCTTATTTTTATGTCCCATGGGATTTAGACGGAACTTATGGAACGATATGGAATGGTCAGCATGAAAATATTACAAATGATTTATTATCTAACGGACTTTACGATCGTCTTTTAAATGATTGCTCAAAAGATGGTTTTCGTGAAAAGCTTAATTTAAGATGGCAAGAATTAAGAAGTACATTAATTACTCATGATAAGTTAATGCATATGCTTACAAGTAATTATAATACACTGAAAGAAAATGGAGTTTATGAAAGAGAACATCTTGCTTGGCCAGATTATAATGCTAATGAAAATGAAATAGATTATATTTCTAATTGGCTGGCTAACCGATTGTCATATCTAGATGTGAAATTTTCTGAAAATTGTAATACTTTAGATGTTGTAAATTTTGAAAAAGTCCTTAAAACGATAGTTTATCCAAATCCAACATCTGATATTATTAATATTACTTTAACTGATGTTGGTAAACATACTATATTTATATATGACAGTAATGGGAAATTATTATTGAATAAGAATTCTGAAGGATATTATAATCAAATTTCTATAAAGGATTTTAGTAAAGGAATTTATTACATTAAAATTATAGATTCAGAGAATAAAGTTGATGTAAGGAGTATTATAAAACAATAAAAAAAAGAAAGACTGTTATTTTTTTAACAGGCTTTCTTTTTACTTTTTAATAATCTCATCCAAAACAGCTTTGTTTTCGTAGTTAATTACTTTTAAAATAATTTCTTGATTCTTAACTGTTTTTCCTTCTATAATGTAAAGTTTTCCTTTTTTTAGTGGCACATTGCTTTGGTCAAAATCTACATCTCCATAAGTTAATGTATTTTTAACATCTGCAGTGTCAACCCATTTTTCACTTAAAGTCTGAACGGCTTTTGGGGAATATTGAAAAGGTTTTGTTCTAAGATTATTTAACACTCGAGCATTTGGGAAATAATTACAACGAGTATCTTTTCCAATAAAAAATCCTGATACAATAAAACATCCCATTACGAGACCAATCAGATAATATGCAAAACGGTATGCGAACTTCATGAAATAATTTTTTTTGCAAAGGTACACTAAAGTTCCTTTAGAATACAAGTAAATTGATATCGTTATCAGGTAAATCAAACCAATCGCCAATTGCTTTATTGGTTAAAATTCCATGATACAGATAAATTCCGTTTTTAAGACCTTTGTTGCAACGAATTGCACTTTCAATACCACCATCTTCAGCTATCTGATGCAGGTAAGGAGTTAGAATATTACTTATTGATAATGAAGCAGTTTTGGAATAGCGTGAAGGTATATTAGGCACGCAATAATGTAAAACGTTGCTTTTTATAAATGTAGGTTTTTCATGAGTTGTAACTTCTGAAGTTTCAAAGCAACCGCCAGTATCGATGCTGACATCAACAATTACAGCTCCTTTTTTCATGTGCTCAACCATTGTTTCGTTCACCACAATCGGACATCTTTCTTTTCCGCGCATGGCGCCAATGGCTACATCACAACGTCTTAAGGCTTTTAATAAACCTTTTTGCTGTATAGTTGAAGTGAAAATTCTTTGATTTAAATTGTTTTGAAGACGACGTAGTTTTGTAATAGAATTATCAAAAACTTTTACGTTTGCACCAAGTCCAATAGCCGTTTTTGCAGCAAATTCTCCAACTGTTCCCGCTCCTAAAATAACAACTTCAGTAGGAGGGACGCCTGTAATGTTTCCAAACAAAAGGCCTTTTCCAAATTCGTTAGTAATCATTAGCTCAGCTGCAATAAGGATTGAAGCTGTTCCTGCAATTTCGCTTAAAGATTTTACTGCAGGATAAGATCCGTCTTCATCTTTAATATATTCAAAAGCTAAAGCTGTAATCTTTTTTTGCGCTAGCGCTTCGAAGTATTCTTTCTTTTTAGTTTTAAGCTGAATAGCAGAAATGATAACTGTTTCAGGATTGATCATTTCGATTTCTGCTAGAGTAGGCGGTTCTACCTTTAATAGAAACGGACAGCCAAAAACTCTTTTAGTGTCTTTTGTGATTTCTGCACCAGCATCTGCATATTCTTTATCTGTATAACTCGAACTTTCTCCCGCTCCAGATTCGATCATAACGCGATGACCTTCATAAGTTAAGGAAGTGACTGCATCGGGCGTAAGGCAGATACGGCGTTCCTGGTAACTTGTTTCTTTAGGAATTCCTATAAAAAGTTCTCTTTTAAAACGACCTACCTCAAGTTTTTCTTCTTGCGGTATTAATTGTTGTTTTGTAAATGGAGTTAATGTGATTGACATGGATAATGCAAAAAATTAAAGGTACAAATTACGTAAAAAGTTTTAAAATTAGTGTAAAAATTCTGCTAATAGTAAGGATCAATATTAAGCTAATTTTAATTCCCTTTTTCCATCTGCTAATAACTCAATTGTTATTGTTGAAGTGTCTTCAGGAAGAAGACTCGCAATTTTTTCAGACCATTCAATAAAACACCAATTTTCAGAGTATAAATAATCATCAACTCCCATATCTAGCGCTTCGGTTTCTTTGTTTAATCGGTAGAAATCAAAATGATAAACGGTTTGATTATTAGAAGTTTGATATTCATTTACAAGAGAAAAAGTAGGACTGCTTGTAGCATCCTTTACACCTAGGCTTTTACACAACTGTTTGATTAAAGTTGTTTTTCCAACTCCCATTTCGCCATTAAAAAGAATGATTTTTTTAGGATTTGAAGCGATAATCTGCTCGGCAACTTCTTGAATTTGATCTAATGAAAAAACGATGTTCATTGTATGTGTTGATTTTTGCCACGAATTTCACGAATTTTTACGAATTAATTCTTTCTTTTCAATTAAAATTAGTGTCAATTTGTGAAATTCGTGGCGATAAACTTTTATTTCGGATTAAATACCAAGAACGGAATAATCATTTCTTCTAAAGAAATTCCGCCATGCTGATACGTGTTTTTGTAATAACTCACATAATGATTATAGTTGTTTACATAAGCCAAGAAAAAATCATTTTTGGCAAAAATAAACGAACTACTCATGTTTATGGCGGGTAAACCAATGGTTTTAGGCTCTTTTACTACATAAACATCTTTTTGTTCGTAAGTCAAACTACGTCCTGTTTTATAACGCAAATTTAGACTTGTATTTTTATCTCCCACAACTTTCGACGGATTTTTTACATTAATTGTTCCGTGATCTGTTGTTAAAATTAATTTGAAGCCTAAAAGCTGTGCTTGCTGAATAATTTCTAGTAATGGAGAATTTTTAAACCAGCTTAGAGTTAAAGAACGATACGCTTTGTCGTCTGATGCTAATTCTTTTACTACTTCCATTTCGGTTTTAGCGTGCGAAAGCATGTCAACAAAATTGTAAACCACCGTTACTAAGTCATTTCCTTTTAAAGCTTTAAAGTTTTCTGCTAACTTTTTTCCGCCAGCATAATTGGTGATTTTAAAATAATCTTCTTTAATGTTTAAACCCAAACGTTTTAATTGAGCGGATAAAAATTCTGCTTCGTAAAGGTTTTTTCCACCATCTTCAACATCATTTTTCCAATATTCAGGAAACTGTTTTTCCATTTCTAAAGGCATTAAACCTGAGAAAATTGAATTTCGCGCATATTGAGTAGCCGTTGGAAGAATAGAGTAGTAAGGTACTTCTTTTTCTAATTTGTAATAATTTGAAATGACAGATTCAAAAGATTTCCATTGATCGTATCTTAGATTGTCTATTACCACAAATAGAATCGGCTTGTCTTTCTTTTTAAGTTCAGGTACAACAAGTTCTTTAAATAAGGTGTTGGACTGTATCGGTTTATCTGCTTTTGGAGCAAACCAATCTTCGTAGTTTCGTTCAATGAACTTTCCGAATTGGGAATTGGCTTCTACTTTTTGAGATTCTAAAATTTCGATCATCGCTGTATCATTGATGTCTTCTAGTTTTAATTCCCAAAAAAGCAATTTTTTATACAATTCAATCCAGTCTTCATAAGAATTAACCATTGCCAATTCCATTGAAATTTTCCTGAATTCCTTCTGGTAATCTAAAGTTGTTTTTTCTGTGATTAATCGTGAATCATCCAAATTTTTCTTCAAACTCAATAGAATCTGATTCGGATTTACGGGTTTAATCAAATAATCAGCAATTTTAGAACCAATGGCTTCTTCCATTATATATTCTTCCTCACTCTTGGTGATCATAATCATCGGAATTGCTGATTTTTTTTCTTTCATTTCAGAAAGCGTTTCCAATCCGCTCATTCCAGGCATGTTTTCGTCGAGAAAAACAATATCAAAATTATCTTCTTCAAACAAGGCAATCGCGTCTAATCCGTTATTGCAAGTAATAACTTCGTAATTCTTTTTTTCGAGAAATAATATGTGAGGCTTTAAAAGATCGATTTCATCGTCGACCCAAAGTATTTTTATCTTATCCATAAATCAATTTAATTTTACTGCAATTTAAAGTTATAG
>Ga0308157_10006211_pt1 | contig 14455 bp, 17 predicted proteins | sample PhyBR1_FD_201035 | JGI IMG/M metagenome (GOLD analysis project Ga0308157, IMG submission 201035) | Phyllosphere microbial communities from UC Gill Tract Community Farm, Albany, California, United States - DLSLB.R1 | ecosystem: Host-associated > Plants > Phyllosphere > Unclassified | place: USA...
GAAATTTATTGTAGAAATTTATGCACAATTTTGATGTTATTGTTGTAGGTGGTGGTGCTTCGGGCTTTTTTACCGCAATTAATCTGGCAGAACAAAATCCGGATTTGCGAATTGCAATTTTAGAACGAAGCAACGAAGTACTGTCCAAAGTCAAAATTTCGGGTGGTGGTCGTTGTAATGTAACGCACGCCTGTTTTATACCTAATGTTTTAGCGAAATTTTATCCTCGGGGCGAAAAAGAACTCAAAGGTCCTTTTCATGCTTTTTGTACGGGCGATGTTATGGAATGGTTCAGCGAACGCGGTGTTTCATTAAAGATTGAAGAAGATGGTCGAGTTTTTCCGGAATCGGATAATTCTCAAACTATTATCGATTGTTTTTTGAACGAAACAGCAAACTTCAACATCAAAATCATAAAACAAACCATTGTACAACAGCTTTCAAAAGAAGGTGATTTTTGGAAGATCGAAACATCTAAAGATACTTATCAGGCAAAACAATTGGTTATGGCAACCGGCAGCAACGTTAAAATTTGGGATCTGCTTAAAACGGTAAATCATTCCATTGTAAATCCGGTTCCTTCGTTATTTACCTTCAATATTAAAGACGATCGAATTAAAGATTTAATGGGCGTTTCAACCGAAATGGTTTCGTTAAAAGTGAAAGGATCAAGCTTAAAAGCAAACGGGCCATTACTGATAACGCATTGGGGAATGAGCGGACCGGCAATTTTAAGACTTTCGGCTTGGGGTGCACGCGAATTGTTCGATAAAAATTATCATTTTCAGATAATAGTTAATTGGACAAATGATTTTGTTTTCGATGAGGTTCTGGAAGAATTAATGCAGCAAAAACAACAACATTCTAAAAAAACAATTATTAAACATCCGTTGTACAGTCTTACACATCGTTTGTGGCAACAACTCGTTAAAGCATCAATGATATCCGAAGATTTAACTTGGGCAGATGTTTCTAAAAAACAGTTGGTAAATTTGGCAGAACAGTTAACACAGAGCGAATTTAATGTGAACGGAAAAAGTACGTTTAAAGATGAATTTGTAACAGCCGGCGGAATTGATTTAAAAGAAGTGAATTTTAAAACAATGGAAAGCAAATTGCAGGATAATTTGTATTTTACCGGTGAAATTTTAAATATCGATGCCATTACCGGCGGCTTTAATTTTCAAAATGCCTGGACAACGGGTTTTCTGGCAGCGAATGCCATTGCAGCAAAATATTAAATTATGACAACTTTAGATACATTCAAAACCACCGATTACTCAAAAATAAACAACAAAGGTTCGTTTACCTTTTCAGCGCCAAGTAATATTGCTTTAGTAAAATATTGGGGAAAAAAAGAAAACCAGATTCCAGCAAATCCGTCGTTAAGTTTTACGCTGAACAATTGTAAAACGGTTACAACGCTGCAATACGAACCAAAAACAGATAAAAATATTTCATTCGATTTATTGTTTGAAGGTGAGCCTAAAGAATCATTCCGACCAAAAATTCAGAAATATTTTGAACGTATTCAGGATTTGTGTCCGTACATTTTAGATTATCATTTTACAATCGATACAAAAAATACGTTTCCGCACAGTTCCGGGATCGCTTCATCGGCATCGGGAATGGCAGCATTGTCTGCAAATATTATTGCTTTGGAAAAGTTGTTAAATAGCAATGAAACTGAAGATTATTACCTGCAAAAAGCATCAATACTGGCTAGATTAGGATCGGGAAGTGCATGTAGAAGCATTAAAGGAAACATTGTAGTTTGGGGCGAAACAGAAAGTATTGAAAATAGTTCTGATTTGTTCGGAGTTGAATTTCCGTACGAAGTAAACGCTATTTTCGAAAAATATCAGGATACCATTTTGTTGGTTGATAAAGGCGAAAAGCAGGTTTCAAGTACGGTTGGTCATGAATTAATGCACAATCATCCGTTTGCAGAACGTCGTTTTCAACAAGCACATGAAAATATAGCGAAACTGAAAGATATTTTAAAATCGGGCAATTTAGCCGAATTTATTGCATTGGTAGAAAGCGAAGCATTAACACTGCATTCTATGATGATGACCTCTATGCCGTATTTTATTTTAATGAAACCAAACACATTGGAAATCATCAATCAAATCTGGAAATTTAGAGAAACAACCAACGTTCCGGTTTGTTTTACGTTAGATGCCGGTGCAAATGTGCATGTACTATATCCGAATAATTATAAAGAAGAAGTTCAGAAATTTATTACAGATGAATTAGCAAAATACTGCCAGAACAATCAGTTTATACATGATGAAATGGGTTTTGGTGCTGAAAGCTTATCATAAAAATTCGAAAATAACGAAGAGCTAATACCTTCTCTTTTGTATGTTTTCCGATAATCATTTAAATTTATCAAAGTCAACTTTATATAAATTTTAGAAAATACGTTGGTTAAAAAACAAGGAGAATAGTTCAATAAAATATTTTTTGAAATTGTAATGCTAAAAATAAAGAAACAATGAACGAATTACATATTTTATTAATATTGCATTTGTTGGGTGTTGCAATATGGGTGGGTGGTCATATTGTATTAGCTGTGAATATATTACCACAGGCTTGGAAACAAAAATCAACCAATCTGCTACTTAGTTTTGAATCAAGGTACGAACGTATTGGCTTACCGGCGTTGTTAATTATGATAATTACAGGTGTACGAATGGCATATATTTACAATGTAAAAATAGAAGATTGGTTCTCATTTAGTAATCCTATCGAAAATGTAATATCTACCAAACTATCTTGTTTAGTGGTTATTTTTGTATTTGCAGCAAGTGCCCAATTTAAAGTTTTACCTAAATTACGACATGATATAAAATACTTACCACTTATGACCTTTCATATTATTATGGTTACAATTATTAGTATTGCTATGTTAATTTTAGGAAGTTTTATTCGCTATGGAGGAATTTAATTATGAAAGATTGACTCTGAAATAGCTTTGAAAATAAATAAACAGATAGCCTGTCTTACACTATATCATTTTAAAATGCAAAAACAAAACTGTACACACTGCCACAAACCAATGATTTGCAATGCGAATGACATTGCAAACTGCGATTGCCAGAAAGTGGAACTTTTAGATGAAACCGTTGCGTTCTTGTATGAAAAAACGCAGCACGAGTGTTTGTGTAACGATTGTTTGAAAAAGTTCGATGAATTAACAAAGTTTTCCTTAGAAAATAAGTTTCCAAAACGCCCTACCGAAATGGTTGAAGGAATACATTTTTATATGGAAAATGGTTTTTTTGTTTTCACAGAAACCTATCATTTTTTAAAAGGACGCTGTTGTAAAAACGGCTGCCGCCATTGTGTGTACGGAATTCATAAATAATTATTCACCAAAATGAAACCACAACTTTCTATAGATTTGCTTTTGTCTTTTGGCGCTGTTTGTAACGAGTACGAAAAAGGTAAGGTGCTTTTTAACGAAGGCGAAGAAGCAGCGTTTTATTATCAGCTGGTTTATGGAAGCGTAAAAATGTATAATAGAAACGATGACGGAAAGGAATTTACACAAGGATATTTTTCAAACGGACAAAGTTTTGGAGAACCGCCATTGTTTATAAACGAAAAGTATCCGGCATCGGCAATGATCTTTCAAAAATCGGAAATTATCAAACTGTCAAAAGAAAAATTTTTGAAGATTTTAGACGAATTTCCTGATATTCAGAAGGAATTTCTAAATCTTATGGCACGCCGTATTCATACCAAAGCAAATTCATCTAAAGACATCATTAATCACAAGGCAGAATTTAGAGTGCAGTTGTTTTTAGATTCTTACAAGAAATCAACCGAAAAAGAGCACATTGATTTAACCCGACAAGAAATTGCGAATTTTACAGGATTACGAGTAGAAACAGTAATTCGTGCATTGGGAAAAATGAAAAAGAACAATATCGTAGAAATTAAAAGTCAGAAAATTTACTATTAATAAATAAAGAGATCGTCAATTGACGATCCCTTTGTTATTCAAGTGTTTTCTAAAATTTATTCAGCAATCAATTTACCTTTCATAATAGCAGAATGCCCTGGGAAAGAACATAAAAAGTCGTAAGTACCAGCTTCTGTAACAGTAAACTCAACCGTTGCCGATTCTCCACCACCAATTAAACCAGTATGTGCAATAATATCTTTTCCGGCATCGGCAGGAATATGGTTATTATCTTTCGCAGCCGCAGCTTTTTCTGCAAAAGCAGTAAAATCTACACCTTTGTTCAGTAAAACAAAATTGTGTCCCATAACTTCTTTCGCCATTTTACCGGTATGTTTCAATGTTAAAGTTACCGTTTTGCCAACAGGAACTTTAATTTCGGTATTGTTAAACTGCATGGCATCGTTACTTTCTAATTCAACAGCAAAAGCATCACTTGCCGGCGCGGTAGTTGTTTGTTCTGTTTCTATAGTTGCAGGTTCTGTTGTAGCGGGTGTTTCTTTTTTACCGCAAGATGCAACAAAAACAACAATTGACAATAATGCTAAGTGTTTTACAAATTTTTTCATGTTTTGTGTTTTAAAATTCTTAGGTAAAGATAAAGGATATAAAGTTAGTGGTATATGACTTTAATCATAAATACTCTGAATATCAAGATGTAATTTTGAGGAAATACTCTAATTATGAAACCGCTAATCGATTTAGAGCTACTTATTTCTTACGGTGCTTTTTGTAAGGAATTTAACAAAAGTGAAATTATTTTGTACGAAGGTGAGGTGGCACATTTTTATCATCAGGTGGTAAACGGCAGCGTTAAAATGTATAATACCAACGATGAAGGAAAAGAATTTACCCAAGGTTATTTTTCAGATGGACAAAGTTTTGGTGAACCACCGCTGTTTATAGACGAAAAATATCCTGCTTTTGCCGCCGCTTTTCAAAAAGCAACAGTAGTTAAATTGTCTAAAGAACAATTTTTTAAAATTCTTGAAGATTTTCCGCAAATTCAACAGCAGTTTTTAAAATTGCTTGCCCGAAGAATTCATAATAAAGCAACAACTTCAAAAGATATCATAAATCAAAAACCGGAGTTTAGAATACAGGCTTTTTTAGATTTCTGTAAAAAATCGAATGAAAAAGAACTGATTGATTTTACTAGGCAGGAAATTGCAAACTCTACCGGATTAAGGGTTGAAACTGTTATTAGAACTTTAAGTAAAATGCACAAAAAACAAATTGTAGAAATAATAAACCATAAAATTTATTACTAATGAAAATTAATACGGGCTTTTGGATAAAATTTTCTTTGATAAATTTATTTTTGGTAGCTCTTTTAGGAACTTATCTGCGTTTGAAAATTTCTGTAGAACTTCCATTGGTTCAAAAAAATATTTTACACGCACATTCGCATTTTGCTTTTTCTGGTTGGTTAGGTCATGCTTTAATGGTATTGCTTATTTATGCGGTTAAAAGTAAACTGCTTGCTTTTTCGCAACAAAAATATAATTTACTTATTGGTGCTAATTTAATTTGTGCGTATGGCATGTTAATTTCGTTTTTATGTCAAGGTTACGGAGCGATATCTATTAGTTTTTCTACACTTTCAATTTTTGTTTTTTACGTTTTTGCTTATGTTTTTTATAAAGATACCAAGCATTTAAAACAGAATTTGGCAATAAAATGGTTTCAAGGTGCATTGTTGTTTGGCGTACTTTCATCTATTGGAACGTTTTTTTTGGCTTACACTTTAACAACAAAGAATATAAATTTTGATGCTTACTTGGCGTCTATTTATTTTTATCTGCATTTTCAGTACAACGGGTGGTTTTTGTTTGCGTGTATTGGGTTGTTTTTCTCTGTATTTAAGTTTAGCGATAAATTGTTAAGGCATAGTACAATTTACTTTTACATGTTGCTTGTATCAACCTTTCTAACGTATGTATTGTCTGTTTTATGGTTGAATGTATCGCAAACAATATATTGGATTACGGCTGTATTTGCATTATTGCAACTGATTGTATGGTTAAGATTGCAGAATATATTTTTAAGAAATTATAAGAATGAAATAAAGAACGATCCATTATTTTTAAAGATTGTTTTACTACTTGTAGCTATCTGTGTAACGCTAAAATTTGTTCTGCAGTTTTTATTGATTATTCCATCATTGGCAGAAATTGTTTTTGGAATAAGATCTATTGTTATTGCATTTCTGCATTTGGTTCTTTTAGGAATTATTTCATTGTTTATATTGTACTACGTTTTTGCGTATAATCAAAGAATAATCACGGTAACTAAGTTTACACGGTTTGCAATTTTGTTCTTTGTAGTTGCCGTATTTATGAACGAACTTTTCTTGGCACTGCAAGGCTTTTATGGATTTAGAAAACGTATTTTTCCTAATGTTAACGAATTATTGTTGGCCGCCGCTTTTTTACTGTTAACATCTGCTGCATTATTAGCGGTTTCGGTTTTATTAAAACGGAAATCGATCAATGAACAATGAAAAAAGCTGTAAATATTCTATCTACAGCTTTTCAGAATTATAATTAACTTTGGTATTTAACGAATGGTTTTTTCCATAATCACAGCACTTGGAAACAAAATATTATTTTCTAAATGAATGTGCTGATGTAGATTTTTTTCAAAATCGGCAAGCATATTAAAAGCCGTATGATAGGTTGTACAGCCATCACTTGGAGTTTGATATTCATTTGTTAGTTCGGCCATTTTTCTAAATCGATCGCCTTCGTTTTCATGTTCTTCCATCATCATTTCTATAGGGTTGTTTACCGAACCAAAATGAGGCATTTCTAGTGGCTGATTTGATCGTTTTGCCTTTACCATTTTTCTAATGAAAGGAAACAAAATTAGCTCTTCTTTTTTCATATGTGTTGCTAAATCTTGGGCCGATTCTGTAAAAAGCTGTTGAATTTCGAATAATTCTGCATGATTGTGTCCATGAACTTTACAAAGTTTGTTTAACAGCAACAAAATTACCTGCGTTTTTTCTTCAACATAACGGTGGTGCGTCTTTTCTATATAATCTGCCAATAGATCAATCTCCCATGATTTAAAATCTACAGAAGTATCTTCCCTTTTTTGCATGATTTTGTTTAAATCGTGCTTAATATTATCTAAATCCAGATTCTTTTTAACCGTGACTTCCGTAAGTGTTTTGTAACCCTTGCAACAAAAATCTATACCTAAATTTGAAAACAAAGTGGCTGTTCTGTAATCTTCTGCTACAATTTCGCCGATCGTAGTATTTTCTAAAAGTTCCATATTAAATTTTTTATCAATTAGTAGTTATGTAATAGCATGTTTTAAGTTTAGTTGCTTATCAAAAAACTTTTCATGTAAAATTAGTTACAATAAAAAGTATTGCTTTATGACTTCAGTCATACACATGCCATTATTTAAAGCAAGAATTTTGTTATAAATAAAAAAGTAGAAGATCATGAAAAAACTTGTATTACTATCTGCATCGATTTTACTCTTGATTTCGTGTGGAAAAAAAGAAAACGCAACTAGCGACTTTTCAAAACCCGATCAAACAGAAAATACTGCGGCAGGAAACGATTCTTACGATCCTAAAAAAGGAGAAGGCAAATATGATAAAGTTGATTTACCTGAAAAATTAGATCAGCAACTGGCTAGTTTAGGCGCAACGGTTTCGAGTACGAAATGTACATCATGCCACAAACTTACCGATGAAAAATTAGTTGGTCCGGGTTGGAAAGGAGTTACCGAAAGACGTACCCCGGAATGGATTATGAATTTTATTACAAATCCTGATCCTATGATTGATAAAGATCCCGAATTACAAGCTCAGTTAGAACTGTGTTTGGTTCGTATGCCTAACCAGTCTTTAACAGACGATGAAGCAAGACAGATTCTGGAATATATGAGAAAAAACGATGGTGTTCAATAATCAAATAAAATAAAACATGGAAAAAAATGTAAAAAAAATAGCATTGTTTGTTTTAGGCTTGGCTTTCTTTACGGGCTGTAAACCTAAAACAACATCGGATGCAATTAGTGGCGATGCTGCAAAAAAAGTATATGTGGCGCCAGGCGAACACGATGAATTTTATTCATTTACATCGGGCGGATTTAGCGGACAGGTTTCTGTTTACGGAATTCCTTCGGGAAGATTATTAAAAGTATTACCCGTTTTTTCACAAGATCCAGAAACAGGATACGGATACGGTGAAGATACAAAACCAATGCTTAACACATCGCACGGATTTGTACCTTGGGGAGATCAACATCACTTGGCACTTTCGCAAACCAATGGCGAATACGATGGTAAATGGTTGTTTGCAAACGAAAACAATACACCACGTATTGCACGTTTAGATTTAACCACTTTTACAACAACCGAAATTATAGAAATACCTAACTCTGCCGGAAATCATTCTTCTCCGTTTATTACAGATAATACAGAATATGTAATAGCAGGAACGCGTTTTAGTGTACCTTTTGAAGAAGAAAATGGCGATATACCTATTAGTTCTTATGCAGAGAATTTTAGTGGCGCGTTATCGTTTATCAAAGTTGATCAGGAATCAGGTAGAATGAATATTGATTTTCAATTAAAAACACCACCTGTAAACTACGATTTAAGTCATACAGGTAAAGGTCCAAGTAGCGGTTGGTTTTTCTTTTCAACGTATAACACAGAGAAAGCTCATACTTTATTAGAAGTAAATGCATCGCAAAACGATAAAGATTTTATATTGGCGATTAACTGGAAAAAAGCTGCAGAATTAGTAAAGGCAGGTAAAGGAAGAAAGGCAAAAGCAAAATACGCACATAACGTATATGACCACGATTCGCATTCAGCTACTTCAACCATTTTAGATGAGGTAAATGTTTTAGATGTTTTAGATTTAGAGGGTGTAGCTTATTATATACCATGTCCAAAATCACCGCACGGTTCAGATATTGATCCTTCAGGAGAATACATTGTAGGAAGCGGAAAGTTAGCTTCTTTAATTCCGGTTTTCTCTTTTTCTAAAATGATAAAAGCTATTGAAGACAAAAAGTTTGATGGAGAATTTGATGGAATTCCTGTATTAAATTACGAAACAGTACTGCACGGAGAAGTACAAAAACCAGGATTAGGACCATTACATACCGAGTTTGATGATAAAGGAAATGCCTATACATCGTTCTTTGTTTCTTCTGAAGTAGTTAAATGGAATTTAAAAACTTTAGAGGTAATTGACAGACAACCAACCTATTATTCTACAGGGCACTTAACCGTTGCGGGTGGCGATACTAAAAAACCTTATGGGAAATATTTAGTAGCATGGAATAAAATTACAAAAGATCGTTACTTGCCAACAGGACCAGAATTAACCCAAAGTGCACAATTGTTTGATATCTCGGGAGAAAAAATGGAATTGCTGTTAGATTTCCCAACTATTGGCGAACCGCATTATGCACAAATGATACCGGCTTCGCTACTTGTAGAAAAGCAAAAACGTATTTACGATATAAACAAAAACAAACATAAATACGTAGTTAAAAGTGAAGACGAAACCCGTGTAGTACGTACCGGAAATCGTGTAGATGTTTATATGACGCTTATTAGAACACACATTGCACCTGATAATATTGAAGGAGTTAAATTAGGAGACGAAGTTTATTTCCACATAACAAATTTAGAACAAGACTGGGATTTACCGCACGGTTTTGCTGTATTAGGAAACAACAATTCGGAAGTTCTTATTTTACCTGGCGAAACCAGAACTATAAAATGGAAACCAACAAAAGTGGGAATTATCCCAATGTACTGTACCGATTTTTGTAGTGCATTACACCAAGAAATGCAAGGTTATATTCGCGTTTCACCAGCCGGTAGCAACACGCCGTTACGTTATGGAACGGGCGATAAAGCTCCTAAAGGCAGTTAAACTAAACATTAATATAAAGTTGCCTTTTTAAGGCAACTTTATTAAAAAATAAATAAATGGCAACTTCACAGAAATCATTACAAACAGTAACAAGAATTTTAACAGCAATTTCAGGTATTGCCATGTTTGTTGTTTTGCTTGTTCCTATTTGGCAAATTCAGTTAAGTGCACCACAATATCCAGAAGGATTATCGCTTTACATTCATGCCAATAAATTAAGTGGCGATGTAAATATTATCAACGGGTTAAACCATTACATTGGAATGCGTGAGTTGCACGAACAAGATTTTATTGAGTTTGCAATATTACCTTACGTAATTATTTTTCTTGGAATACTGGGGGTTTTGGCAGCAGTTGTAAACCGTAAATGGTTGTTTTTCTGTTTTGTTATCATGTTTGCGGTTTTCGGAATTGTTGCAATTATAGATTTTTATATGTGGTTGTACGATTACGGTCATAATTTAGATCCTGCAGCACCCATAAAAGTTCCTGGAATGAGCTATCAGCCACCATTAATAGGGTTTAAGCAACTTTTAAATTTTGGTGCATATTCTATACCCGAAAAAGGAGGGTGGATCATGATTACCGCTGCATTATTATCTGTAATTGCAGTTATAAAAGAAATAAGATCTAAAAAGAAATAAATATGAAGATAAAAGCCTTGTTATTACTCTCGTTTTTAGCTGCTTTTTTTAATTCTTGTAGCAAAGAACCTAAACCAATAGAATTTGGTGTTGATAATTGCGACCATTGTAAAATGAATATAAGCGATAACCGATACGGTGCGGAACTTGTAACACAAAAAGGAAGAGTTTATAAATTTGACGATATGTATTGTATGAAAGTTTTTATGCAAGACCAAATTGTTGAAGAAAACCAAATACACTCTCTTTGGTTGATTGATTTTGATGGAACAGAAAAATTAATATCGGCTGATAAAAGCTTTTTATTGTACAATCCCGAATTAAAAAGTCCGATGGGTTCTAATACAGCCGCTTTTATGACAGAAGAAACACGACAAAAACAATTCGACGAAAACTCTGGAACAATGTTACTATGGCAAGAATATTTCAATTCAAAATAACACTCTTTTTATTTGTTTTTATAACACAAGGCGCCGTAGCAAATACCATTGTTGCAGAACCTAATAATCCACAAAAAACAATAAAAAAAGCGTTTGAAAAAGCTAAAAACGGTGATACCGTTTTCATTAAAAAAGGTATTTACCGCGAAGGATCTTTAACTTTAAATAAAGCCATTACTATTATTGGTGAAAATTATCCGGAGATTGACGGGCAAAATAAACACGAAAATTTATTGGTACAACATGATAATGTAGTAATTAAAAACGTACTTTTTTCTAATTCCGGTAGCTCAAGTTTTAAAGACATTGCTTCTTTAAAGATTAAAGACTCAAAAAATATACGTATAGAAAACTGCAAGTTTAAAAACAATTTTTTTGGCATTCATACCACAAATTCCACTTATGTTTCCTATATAAACAATCAGTTTAATTCCGGTAAAATCAAAGGAAAACCTTCTGCAAACGGCATTCATATTTGGAAATCAAAATTTATGACCATTGAGGGTAATATCATTCAAGGACATAGAGATGCTATTTATTTAGAATTTGTAGAAAGTTCAACAATTACAAAGAATCAAAGTATTGAAAATAAAAGATACGGACTTCATTTTATGTTTTCGCACGATAATATCTTTAAGAATAATATTTTCAAAAAAAACGATGCTGGTGTAGCAGTCATGTACAGTAAAAATGTTGAAATGATTGAAAATATTTTTACGCAAAGTTGGGGTGGTGCTGCTTATGGGGTTTTGCTAAAAGAAATTAACGACAGTAAAATTATTGGAAACGAATTTAGTGATAATACCATAGCAATTTACGGTGATGGTGCTAACAGAATTGAAATTCGCAACAACAAGTTTTTAAGAAACGGCTGGGCTTTAAAAATGAATGCAAGCAGCAGCGATGCGGTAATTACAAATAATAATTTTTTAAGAAATACTTTTGATGTTGCAACCAACGGAAAGTTAAAAGTAAAATCGTTTAATGGAAATTACTGGGATAAGTACGAAGGTTACGATTTGGATAAAGACGGAATTGGCGATGTACCTTATCATCCGCTAAGTTTGTTTACAGTATTGGTCGAAAAAAATTCTGCAGCAATGTTGCTGTACAGAAGTTTTATGATTACGCTTTTAGATAAGTCTGAAAAAGTTTTGCCAAGTATTACACCAGATTATTTTAAAGACGAAAAACCTTTAATGCGCTCACTAAAATTATGATCGAAATAAAAAATCTAAATAAAAAATTCGGCAAGCTGCATATCCTTAAAGATATTTCGGTTTCCTGCAAAGAAGGTCAGTCTATTGCATTGATTGGTCCAAACGGCTGCGGAAAAACAACGGTTATTAAATGTATTTTAGGAATGGTTGTGCCCGATAGCGGATCAATCGAATTTAACGGAGAATCAATCATCAATGCCTATAAATACAGAAATCATATTGGTTACATGCCACAAATTGGGCGTTATCCCGATAATATGACCATAGGTCAGGTTTTTGAAATGATTAAAGAAATAAGACAGTGTAAAGATTTAGATCTGGATTTATACAATGCCTATAAATTAAACGATTTGCTAAACAAAAAAATGAGTACACTTTCGGGCGGAACAACCCAAAAAGTAAGTGCTGCCCTAGCGTTTATGTTTAATCCCGATGTTTTAATTCTCGATGAACCAACCGCAGGTTTAGATGTATTGGCTTCTGAAATTTTAAAGGATAAGATCATTAAAGAAAAACAAAAAGGTAAGCTGGTATTAATAACATCGCATCTTTTAAGTGAATTAGATGATTTGGTAACCCAGATTATTTTTATGCAAGACGGTACTATTCAGTTTCATAAAACCGTGCAGCAGCTGAAAGATGACACGCAGCAAGAAAAAATTTCGAAAGCAATAGCTAATGTTTTAAAAATGCAGCAATAATCATGAATAAAATCATTAAAATTATTTTTATCGATATTTTAAAAAGCAAAATTATAATTGCTTATACATTAATGCTGGCAATTTTATCTTGGAGCTCTTTTGCAATGGAAGACAGTAGCGCCAAAGGTTTGCTAACAATTTTAAATGTAATATTATTTACAGTACCACTGGTTTCTATCTTGTTTTCAACAATCTATATTTACAATAGTTCCGAATTTATTGAACTGCTTTTAAGTCAGCCGGTAAAGCGTAAAAAAATATGGATCGGTATGTTTTTAGGTTTGTCTTTAAGCCTTATTTTGGCATTTTTTCTTGGTGCAGGAATTCCGCTTTTAGTTTATTCGCTAGACAGCGTTGGGATTATGATGATTTTAATGGGAATTATGATCAGCACCGTATTTACATCATTAGCTTGTTTAAGTTCTATTCTTACCCGCGATAAAGCCAAAGGAATTGGAATAAGCATAATGCTTTGGTTGTATTTTGCGTTACTTTTTGATGGAATTGTTCTGTTTTTATTATTTCAGTTAGCAGAATATCCTATCGAAAATGCAATGGTTGGCATAACAGCTTTAAGTCCTATTGATTTAGCTCGAATTCAAATATTATTGCATTTAGATATATCTGCAATGATGGGTTATACCGGTGCCGTTTTCAAGAATTTCTTCGGAACATCAACAGGATTAATAGCTTCGTTTTTACTGCTTTGCCTGTGGGTAATAATTCCGTTTTACGTTTCCTTAAAAAAGTTCATAAAAAAAGATTTATAGTAATACATTTTTTTTTCTAAAGTTCAACTGATAAAACGAGCTTTAAACTTAGGTTTCTCTTTCAAGAGAAACCTTTTTTAGTATGATTAAAGTCATATAATTAAGTCAATGGTTTTTCTGAAATTTGAAATAAAAATGAAAATAAAAAACGATATTTTATCTCGTGCCGATATTGAATTTCTAGTCAACCGTTTTTACGATAAAGTGAAAGAAGATGCCATTTTAGGCTATTTGTTTAACGATGTTGCCAAAACAAACTGGCAGGTTCATTTGCCTAAAATGTACGATTTTTGGGAAGTTGTTCTCTTTGCAAAAGGTTCGTTCAAGGGCAATCCCATGCTGGTTCACAGACAGCTTCATGAGAAAAGTGCGTTAAGCGAAGCGCATTTTAATCATTGGTTAGTTATTTTTAAAGAAACGGTTGATGAACTTCATGAAGGCGAAAATGCCGAAAACATAAAGTACAGCGCCGCTAACATTGCCGGTAATTTAATGTATAAGCTATTATCGGTTTAAAGTTTTTGTTTTGATAATCAGTTGGTTTCGTGGTCTTTACTGTCGGTCGATTTATTTAACAAACACTGCAGTTGTATTAAAAAATTAACTACATTTGTTATACAAAATAAAACGATATGAAAGGACCGTTATTTTACTCGAAAATCCTATTGTTCGGCGAATACGGAATCATTAAAGATTCTAAAGGCTTGGCAATTCCGTATAATTTTTACAACGGTGCATTAAAAATTGATGACAATCCGAGTGAAATTGCATTGAAATCTAACCAAA
>Ga0308157_10006212_pt1 | contig 14454 bp, 7 predicted proteins | sample PhyBR1_FD_201035 | JGI IMG/M metagenome (GOLD analysis project Ga0308157, IMG submission 201035) | Phyllosphere microbial communities from UC Gill Tract Community Farm, Albany, California, United States - DLSLB.R1 | ecosystem: Host-associated > Plants > Phyllosphere > Unclassified | place: USA...
TCGGCGGTGTGGGTGTCGATGACGATGCCGTAGTCGTCGGCCACGTCGCGGATCGTGTTCAGGCGGTCCTCGTGGGTCGACTTGCCGGACTTGAAGCCATACTTGGCCACCAGCTTGAACTCGTCGCCGTCGCTGCCCGGCTTGCCGGACAGGTCGAAGCCGCCGTGGGTTTCCACTTTCTGGAACAGCGCGCGGGTGCGGTCGCCGTCGCGGCCAACCAGGTCGTAGATGAAGCGTTCGAAGTTGGACGCCTTGGAGATGTCCATCGACGGGCTGCTGGTGTGATAGGTCTCGGACGATTTGCGCACGCGGTACACGCCGGTGCGGAAGAATTCATCGAGCACGTCGTTTTCGTTGGTGGCGGCGACCAGCTTGTCGATCGGGAGGCCCATCATGCGGGCGATGTGGCCGGCGCAGATATTGCCGAAGTTCCCCGACGGGACGGTGAACGACACCTTCTGGTCGTTCGAGGTGGTCGCCGACAGGTAGCCGCGGAAGTAGTACACCACCTGCGCCACCACGCGCGCCCAGTTGATCGAGTTGACGGTGCCGATCTTCTGCTTGGCCTTGAACGGCAGGTCGTTGGAGACCGCCTTGACCATGTCCTGGGCATCATCGAACACGCCTTCGATGGCGATGTTGAAGATGTTCGGGTCCTGCAGCGAGAACATCTGCGCGGTCTGGAAGGCGCTCATCTTCTTGTGCGGCGACAGCATGAACACGCGGATGCCTTTCTTGCCGCGCATCGCGTATTCGGCGGCGCTGCCGGTATCGCCGGAGGTGGCGCCGAAGATGTTCAGCTGCGCGTTGTGCTTGGCCAGCGTGTATTCGAACAGATTACCCAGCAACTGCATCGCCATGTCCTTGAAGGCCAGCGTCGGGCCGTTGGACAGCGCCTGCAATACCAGCCTGGTGCCATTCTCGCCCTCTTCCAGCACGCGCAGCGGCGTGATCTGGCTGGCCTTCTCGCCTTTGCGGGCGTTTTTGTAGACTTCCTTGGTGTAGGTCTTGGCGGTCAGCGCGCGCAGGTCGGCTTCCGGAATATCGGTCGCGAACTTCCTCAGGATCTCGTAGGCCAGGTCGGCGTAGGACAGCTGGCGCCATGCATCGAGTTCGGCGCCGGTCACTTGCGGATAGGCGGTCGGCAGGAACAGGCCACCATCGGCTGCCAGGCCACCCAGCAGGATGTCGGAGAATTGTTGGGAAGAAGACGAAGCGGCCGATGCGGCGGCGCGGGTAGACACGTATTGCATAGATTAGAAAGTCCGGTTGAGCTGACGGATAAAAGGCAGAACGGTACAAAGCGAGCGGATATTATAGTGCGCCGCGCGGGTTCCCGTGAAATTCGCGTTGTTTTATGGTTATCTGCGCCGGGCGCGGAGCTGGCCTTGTGCTTGGCCTGCACCCTATACTATGAAGCACATTCTCAAAAAAGTAACGAAATGATCCCGTCAGCCGATCGCCAGCCGTACCGTTTCGCCTCTTATCTGTGGCTTTGCCTGGGGTTCCTGCTGGTCGCCGCGCTGACCTTTTCGGTCTACGTGTGGACGGAAAAGCGTATCGACCGCGCCAATGCCCTGCGCTACCAGTCCCATAAAATCCTCGAAGAGTTGCGACAGTCATCGGACGACCTGACCCGCATGGCGCGCAGCTATGTGGTCACCGGCGAAGAACGCTATCGGCAGCATTATCAGGAAATCATCGAGATCCGTGAAGGCCGCGCCCCGCGCCCGCGGGACTACGACAACGTCTATTGGGACCTGGTGCTGGACCGGACGCACCGGCCACGCACCGCGGGCGGCGCTATCCCTTTGCTGGAAATGATGCGCGCCGCAGGCTTCAGCACGGCGGAACTGGCGCTGCTGGCCGAAGCCAAACAGAACTCCGACCGCCTGACCGGCATCGAACACGCGGCCATCGCCATCCGGGCCGGCGGCGATCCGCAGGCGCTGCCAGGCGCCATGGCCATGCTGTATGACGCGGCCTACCATCGCGCCAAGGCGGACATCATGCGGCCGATCGGGGAAGTCAACGCCAGTGTGGACCTGCGCACCAGCGAAGCTGTGGCCGATGCGACGCACGATGCCAACATTGCCCGCGCCACGTTCGCGCTCGTCGCACTGCTGCTGGTGTTGCTCCTGTGGCTCACCAAGCGCGGCCTGGATGCGACGCTGGGCTGCGGCGTCGACCAGCTGCGGGCCGCCATCGAGCGCCTGGGCCGGGGCGACTTTGCCGAAGCGCTGGTGGTACCGCCGGCGGCGCGCAACAGCGTCTGGGGATGGCTGGCGCAAACGCAGCAAAGCCTGGCGCGGCTGGATGCCGAGCGCGAGGCCGCGCTGGAGCGCATGCGGCGGGTCAGCCGCCTGTACTCCGCGCTCAGCCTGTGCAACCAGGCCATCGTGCGCTGCCGCAGCGAAGCTGAATTATTCGAACAGATTTGCCAGGCGGTCGTCACCCACGGCGGCATGAAGATGGCCTGGATCGGCATGATCGATCATGAATCCGCAAAGATAAAACCGGTCGCTTCGGCCGGCAGCGGCACCGAATACCTGGCAAACCTGCAGGTATCGCTGGACGCGGCCCAGCCGCAGGGACGCGGCCCGATAGGCCTGGCTTTCCGCAGCGGCGAACCGCATTGGTGCCAGGATTTCGTCAACGCGCCGGAAACGGCGACCTGGCATCAGGTAGGCTCGCGTTACGACTGGAGGGCGTCGGCAGCGATACCGCTGCGGCGCGAAGGCCGGGTGGTCGGCATCTTCGCGCACTACGCCGACACCATTAACGCCTTCGACGACGAGGTGCGCGCACTGCTGCTGGAGATGCAGCTGGACGTTGAATTCGCACTGATGAACTTCGACCAGCGAACCGCCCGCAAACAGGCCGAGGAATCGCTGCGCACCAGCGAACAGCACCTGCGCACCATCATCGAGACCGATCCCGAATGCATCATGCTGATCGACGCCGGCGGCCGAATGGTCGAGATCAACGCCGCCGGACTGGCGATCATGGGCGCGGAATCGCTGGAGCAATTGCAGCGGCACGGCGCGGTCGAACTGATCGTGCCGGAATACCAGGAAGCGTTCCTGGCGCTGCACCAACGCGTGATCGGCGGCGAACCCGGACGGCTGGAGTTCAAGATACAAGGTCTCAACGGAAGCATACGTTGGCTGGAAACGCACGCCGCGCCAATGGACGGCGCCGCAGGCCAGCGGCTGCTGCTGGGGATCACCCGCGACGTCACCGACCGCAAGCTGGCCGATGAACGCATACAGTACCTGGCCCACTACGATCCCCTGACAGGACTGCCGAACCGCGCGCAATTGCAGGAACATGCGCGCCTCGCGCTGGCCATGGCGGAGCGCAACCGCGAGCCGATGGCGGTGTTGATGCTGGACCTGGACCACTTCAAGGACATCAACGATTCGCTGGGCCACAGCATCGGCGACGACCTGCTGCGCGAGCTGGCCAAGCGCCTGCGCGGCGGCCTGCGCGCGCAGGATGTCCTGGCGCGCCTGGGTGGCGATGAATTCATTTTCATACTCCAGCGGGTGGAAGCCGACGAGGCGGCGGACGTGGCGAGCAAGCTGCTCGACCTGATCGACCAGCCCTTCCGCGTCGGCCCGCACGACCTGAAGGTGACCGGATCGATAGGCGTGGCGATGTACCCGGCCGACGGCGGCGACCTGGAAACCCTGCTGCAGCGGGCCGACGCCGCCATGTACCAGGTCAAGCACGGTGGCCGCCATGGGCTGCGCTTCTTTACCGCCGCCATGCAGCAAAAGGCCGCGCGCCATCTGCAACTGGTCAACGCGCTGCGCTACGCGCTGGAGCGCGAACAGATGCACGTGGTCTACCAGCCGCAGATGTCGCTGCTCGAGCGGCGCATCGTCGGCGCGGAAGCGCTGCTGCGCTGGAGCACCCCGGAACTTGGCACGGTGTCGCCGGCCGAATTCATTCCGGCCGCGGAGGAAAGCGGCTTGATACAGTCCATCGGCACCTGGGTGCTGCGCCAGGCCGTGCGCCAGGCGCGGGCCTGGCTGGATTTGGGACTGCCGCCCATCGTCATGGCGGTCAACCTCTCCGCCATCCAGTTCCGCAACCGGGAACTGCCGGCTCTCATTACACGGATATTGGACGAGGAAGGCCTGCCGCCGGAATACCTGGAGCTGGAACTGACGGAGGCGGTGGCGGCGCATGATCCGCAGGGCGCCATCGCGATCATGAACGAGCTGCACGAGCGCGGCGTGCGAATGTCGATCGACGATTTCGGCACCGGCTTCTCGTCGCTGAGTCATTTGAAGAAGTTCAAGGTCTACAAGCTGAAGATCGACCAGTCCTTCGTGCGCGACATCAGCACCGACGCCGAGGACAAGGCCATCGTCAGCGCCATCGTCAACATGGCGCGCAGTCTCGGTTTGAAGACCATCGCCGAAGGCGTGGAGACGGCGGAACAACTAGCCTTCCTGCGCGCGCAGCAATGCGATGAAATGCAGGGCTACTACTTCAGCAAACCGGTGCAGCCGGCGGCGTTCCAGCAGCTGTCGCTGGAGATGGCCGCCAAGGATCTCTGATCAGCAGGCCGCGTGGTTGACGGTGATGACGTGGATCGCCAGGCCGCCCAGCGAGGTTTCCTTGTACTTGGCCTGCATGTCCGCGCCGGTCTGGCGCATGGTTTCGATCACTTCATCGAGGCTGACGAAGTGGGTGCCGTCGCCCTTCAGGGCCAGCGAGGCGGCGGTGATGGCCTTGACCGCGCCCATGCCGTTACGCTCGATGCAGGGAATCTGCACCAGGCCGCCGATCGGGTCGCAGGTCATGCCGAGGTGGTGCTCGATACCGATTTCCGCCGCGTTTTCGATCTGGTTGTTGGTGCCGCCCAGCGCCGCCACCAGGCCCGCCGCCGCCATCGCGCACGCCACGCCAACTTCGCCCTGGCAGCCGATTTCCGCGCCCGAGATCGAGGCGTTACGCTTGCACAGCATGCCGATGGCTGCTGCCGTCAGCATGAAATTGCGCACGCCGGTGACCGGGTCGCTCGGCTTGCAGTCTTCCGCGTAGTAGCGCAGCACCGCCGGGATGATGCCGGCCGCGCCGTTGGTCGGCGCCGTGACCACACGACCGCCGGCGGCGTTTTCCTCGTTGACCGCCATCGCGTACAGGCTGACCTGGTGCAGCGCGTCGTGCGGCAGATCGTTGGAGCGGTTGTCGGAGGCCTTGGCGTCGCTGGCCTGCTTCCACAGGTTGGCGGCGCGGCGCTTGACGTGCAGGCCGCCCGGCAATTGGCCCGCCGTCTCCAGACCGTGGGCGATGCAGTCGCGCATAACGTGCCAGATCTTGTCGATGCCGGCGTTCAGCTCATCGTCGTTGCGCTTGACGTTTTCGTTCGCGCGCAGCATCTGCGGGATGGTCAGGCCGGTGCGTTCGCCGTGGGCCAGCAGCTGGTCCATGGTGTCGAAGGCGAAGGGAATCGCGGCGGCGGGCGCGCTGCCCACCATCGGCGCGGCCTGGTGGGCTTCTCCCTCCTCCTTAATGAAGCCACCGCCCACCGAGTAGTACACCTTGCTGAAGGTGCTGCCGTCGGCGCGGGTCAGCGTGAAGCGCATGCCGTTCGGGTGCTCGGCCAGCGACTCGGCCATGTGGAAGATCAAGTTTGTGCCGCGCTTGAACGGCACCTTGTGGGAACCTAACAACAAAAGCTCGCCCATTTCCTCGGCTTTTGCCAGTTGAGAGTCGACGCTGGTGGGCACCACGTCCTGCGGGGTTTCGCCCATCAGGCCGAGGATCACCGCCTTGTCGGTGGCGTGGCCGACGCCGGTCAGCGCCAGCGAGCCATAGAGCTCGGCGGTGACGCCGGTGACGTCGTCCAACGGAGCGCTATCGAGCAGAAAACGGCGGGCCGCCACCATCGGTCCCACGGTGTGGGAACTCGACGGCCCTATGCCGATTTTAAACAGGTCGAATACGCTCATGTCCATCAGTTGTCTCTCTCTTTTTTATGTGTGTTTTATATGTGCTTGAATTACGCCGCTTTGCCCAGGTGGACGTCGACGTTGGCCAGCATGTCGGCGACCATCTCGTCGACGCCGATGCGGGCTTTCCAGCCCCAGTCGGCGGCGGCGGTGCTGTCGTCCAGGCTTTGCGGCCAGGTGTCGGCGATGGCCTGGCGGCTGTCCGGTTTATAGCCGATCTTGAAGTCCGGCAGCGCGCGCGTGATCGCGGCGGCCAGCTGCTCCGGGTTGAAGGACACGCCGGCCACGTTGTAGGCCGAGCGCACCTTCACTTGTTCCTTCGGTGCGTCCATCAGTTCGATGGTGGCGCGGATCGCATCGGGCATGTAGATCATCGGCAGCGTGGTCTGCGGGCCGAGGAAGCACTCATAGCGCTCGCCGCGCAGCGCCGAGTGGAAGATGGCGATGGCGTAGTCGGTGGTGCCGCCGCCCGGTGGCGACTTGAAGCTGATGATGCCAGGGTAGCGGATCGAGCGTACATCGACGCCGTACTTGATGAAGTAGTACTCGCACAGGCGTTCGCCGGCCAGCTTGCTGATGCCATAGATCGTGGTCGGATCCATCACCGTGGTTTGCGGCGTGTTGACGGCCGGAGTGTTCGGGCCGAAGGCGGCGATCGACGAAGGCCAGAAGATGCGCAGCGGCTTGCCGATGGCGCCGCGCTCGCGCGCCACTTCCAGGATATTCAGCAGGCCGTCCATGTTCAGTGTCCAGGCTTTCAGCGGCGCCGCTTCGCCGGTGGCCGACAGCATCGCCGCCAGCTGGTAGACCTGGGTGATGCCTTCGTCGGTGACCAGCGCCGACAGCGCGACCTTGTCCAGCACATTGAGCGTGGTGTAGCGCGCCGCGTTGTAAAGATTGGTCGGGCTGATGTCGGCGGCGATGACGTTTTGCGCTCCATGCTGGGCGGCCAGCGCCTCCACCAGTTCACTGCCGATCTGGCCGTTGGCGCCGATGACGAGGATGCGTTCTTGAGTGTTCATATTATTGTTCCTGACGATTTTCATGTTTAGTTCTTCAGCAGGCCAAGTTCACGGCCCGCCTGTTCGAATGCTTTGAGCACGGTTTCCAGCTGTTCGCGGCTGTGGGCCGCCGACAGTTGGACACGCACACGCGCCTGGCCCATCGGGACCACGGGGTAGAAGAAGCCGCTGAGCAGAACGCCCAGCTCATACATTCGTGCCGCGAATTTCTGCGCGACGGGCGCGTCGAACAACATGACAGGAACTACAGGGTGCGTACCCGGCTTGATGGTGAAGCCGATACGCTCGATCTCCTTGCGGAAGAACGCGGTGTTTTCGTGCAGGCGGTCGCGCAGCTCGGTCGATTCCGACAGCTTTTGCAGCACGGCCAGCGAGGCGCCGGCGATCGAAGGCGCCAGCGTGTTCGAGAACAGGTAAGGACGCGATTTCTGGCGCAGCATGTCGATCACTTCCTTGCGCGCCGAGGTGAAGCCGCCCATCGCGCCGCCCAGGGCCTTGCCCAGGGTGCCGGTGATGATGTCGATGCGGCCCATGACGTTGTGGTGCTCGTGCGTGCCGCGGCCGGTCTTGCCCATGAAGCCGGAGGCGTGGCATTCGTCGATCATCACCAGCGCGCCGTATTTGTCGGCCAGGTCGCAGATCTTGTCCAGCTGGGCGATGGTGCCGTCCATCGAGAACACGCCGTCGGTGACGATGACCTTATGGCGCTTGCCGGCGGCCGCCAGCAGCTGCGTTTCCAGGTCGGCCATGTCGTTGTGGGCGTAGCGGAAGCGCGCGGCCTTGCACAGGCGGATGCCGTCGATGATGGAGGCGTGGTTCAACGCATCCGAGATGATGGCGTCGTTCTCGTCGAACAGCGGCTCGAACACGCCGCCATTGGCGTCGAAGGCGGCCGCGTACAGGATGGTGTCCTCGGTGCCGAGGAATTTGGAGATCGCCTGCTCCAGCTGCTTGTGCACCGTCTGCGTACCGCAGATGAAGCGTACCGAGGACAGGCCATAACCATATTTTTCAGTCGCCTCGATGGACGCCTGCGCCACCCACTCCTGGCCGGACAGGCCCAGGTAGTTGTTGGCGCACATATTGATCAGCATTCGACCGTCTTCGCTCATCACTTCCGCGCCCTGGCGCGAGGCCAGAACGCGTTCTGGCTTGTAGAGGCCCTGCTCGCGCAATTGGTCGAGGTTTTGCTGCAGGCCGCTGAAGAAGGTGCTTTTTGCTGGAGTGGTCATGATGGTTCCTGTCTGTGGTACGATTTCACTACGTTATGCGAAATCCGTTATGTCGAACTCAAATTCAATATATCGAATATTACAGAACACCAGTGAACAGCGCAAGCCACGCGCGCGCAATGATTCACTTGAAATTTAGCCCATCTGCCGAATAAAACAATGAAAACACCTGTTTCGACCAATGCACCTCCAGAAGTCGGCGCCGCCCTGCAGCGGCTGCGCCTGGCCCGTGGCCTGACGCTGGAGGATCTGTCGCGCATTGCCGGCGTCTCCAAGTCGATGCTGTCCCAGATCGAGCGCGAAAAGGCGAATCCGACCATCGCCATCACCTGGCGGCTGGCCAATGCATTGGGCGTGCAGATCGGCGAGCTGCTGGCGACGGCCGAGCGGGAAACAGAGACCATCCGCGTGATCGACGCGCACGAAATCCCCACCCTGCCCGGCCATCACGCCGGCTACGTGCTGCGCATACTGGGTCCGCTGGAACTGGCCAGCAAATATGAGTGGTATGAACTGACGCTGGCGCCGGGCGGCGAACTGGCGTCGCAGGGACACGATCCGGGCGCGCAGGAGCACCTGACGCTGCTGCACGGCTCAGTGGAGGTGGAGGTCGGAACCGACAAGAAGAAGGTAAAGCTGGGCAGCACGGCGCGCTACCCGGGGGACCAGCAGCACATCATCCGCAACGTCGGCAAGACCGAAGCGAAGGCTGTGCTGGTGGTCATACACCGCTAATTACCAGTTAGATTCACGCTCCGGCGTGGAGCTGATGCGGTGGATGGCGAGGTCGGCGCCCTGGAACTCGTCTTCCGGGTCCAGGCGCAGGCCCAGCGTGGCTTTCAGCACACCGTAGATGGCGAAGCCGCCGGCCAGCGCGATCGCCACGCCCAGCGCGGTACCGCCCAGTTGCGCGGCGAAGGATACGCCGCCGATGCCGCCCAGCGCCTTCTGGCCGAAGATCCCCGCGGCGATGCCACCCCAGGCGCCGCACAGGCCATGCAGCGGCCATACGCCCAGCACGTCGTCGATCTTCCATTTGTTCTGCGCCAGCGTGAACATCCAGACAAACACCGCGCCGGCGATCGCGCCGGTGGCCAGTGCGCCCAGCGGGTGCATCAGGTCCGAGCCGGCGCACACCGCCACCAGGCCGGCCAATGGGCCGTTGTAGGCGAAGCCGGGATCGTTCTTCCCCATCAGCAGGGCGACCAGCGTGCCGCCGACCATCGCCATCAGCGAGTTCACCGCCACCAGGCCGTTCATCTTGTCCAGCGCCTGCGCGCTCATGACGTTGAAGCCGAACCAGCCCACCGTCAGAATCCACGCGCCCAGCGCCAGGAAGGGAATCGACGATGGCGGGTGGGCGGCGATGGCGCCGTTCTTCATGTAGCGTCCACGGCGCGCGCCCAGCAGCAGCACCGCAGGCAGCGCGATCCAGCCGCCGACCGCGTGCACCACCACCGAGCCGGCGAAGTCGTGGAACTCGGCGCCGAACGCGGACACCAGCCATTCCTGCACGCCGAAGCGATGGTTCCACACGATGCCCTCGTAGAAGGGATAGACCAGGCCGACCAGCAGCGCGGTGGCGATCAACTGCGGATGGAAGCGCGCGCGCTCGGCGATGCCGCCCGAGATGATGGCCGGGATGGCGGCGGCGAACGTCAGCAGGAAGAAGAACTTGACCAGCTCATAGCCGTTCTTGGCGGCCAGCACCTCGGCCGAGGAGAAGAAGTTGACACCGTAGGCGATACTGTAACCGACGAAAAAGTAGGCGATCGTCGATACCGCGAAATCCACCAGGATCTTGACCAGCGCGTTCACTTGGTTTTTCTTGCGCACCGTGCCCAGCTCCAGGAACGCGAAGCCGGCATGCATGGCCAAAATCATGATGGCGCCTAGCAATATGAACAATGCATTGGCGCCGTCTTTGTATCCATCCATCAAAATCTCTCCCCAAAATAATGCAAAAATTGACAACGAGCACTGATAAAAGCAATTTTCGTTCCAATTTGGTGCAGATTTTAAGTGGTTGATTTTATGATGTTTTTATTTTGTGCAGGAAGCCGCACCAAGTCCGTGCGCACCGAAATAAGGCGTCATTTTGGTGCGCGCGGACTTGGTGCTCAGATTGGAGCGCCCGGCGGGATCGCCGGCAACGCGCGTAGCTTGACGCCGCGCGGATCGGCCAGATAGGCGATGATCAGCGCGGCGGCCTGCTTGCGGCTGTCGGCGGTGACGCCTTTGCCGGGGTTCTTCTGCAGCCATTGCGCCAGCTCGCGCGCGGACTGGCGCACTTCGGCGTCGACCTGCGGATGCAGCTTGCCGCCGTCGAGCAGATTCAAGGTCGCATCGATCACAACCCAGTTGGCGGCCAGCTGCACCGCTTCTCCGCCACCCACCGACGCTGGCACCGGCTCACGCTTCCACGTCTTTTGCAGCAGCAGCGACAGCACTTCCTGCACGCCCGGCTGCTGCGCGTCGCGCGCGTGCTGCCAGGCGACGCGATTGATGCGGGCCGGATCGAGCAGGAAGCCGGCGGTCTGCGCGGCGCCCGCCTCGGCGATCGAGAAGGCGTCGAACACGGAGTCCATGCGGGTGGCGAAGTATTCGCGGCTGCGCTCATGGCCCATGGCCGGCGGCGTCAGAACGTCGAGCACATTGGCCGGCAGCGCAAGATATTCGGCGCGCAGGCTGTCGGCCAACCGGTTCAGGGCTTGGCGCTGCACCGATGCGTCGACGGCCTTGATGCCCGCCTTGGCGATGCCGGCCTTGACGTCGCCGCTGCTGGCGTAATCGAAATCGCCGCCGCCGATCAGGCGCGCAAGCGCTTCGCCTTGATAGCGCTGCAGCAGGTAGACCGGCACCAGCCGCGCTTCCAGTTCGCCGAGCTGGCGGCTGTCGGGCAGCACGTCGGCCGAGAAGGTTTGCAGCGCGCGCCGGCGCACCTCGCCCAGCTGGTCCCAGGTCTTGATCGAGTCGGCGCCGAAGTCCCACAGCAGGCCGTCGGGATGGCTGGAGCCGGGCGAACGATCGTCCTGGTCGCTGGAGTACAGCATGCCGGCCGCGCGGGCGTCGGCGCGCAGCTTGGCCAGCGCCGCCTGCTCTTGCGCGCCGCTGCCGAAATCGCCGTAGATGTATTTGACGATGTAGTCGTCCCATGGGCCGACGCCGACGCCGTAGGCATCGGCGATATCGACGTTGCCCTTGGCGTCCAGCTTGAGGATGGGGTGCGGGTAATCCATCACCGAGCCATTGCCCATGCGGCTGGCGGCGAAGTTGTGGGCGAAGCCCAGCGTGTGGACGACCTCGTGCGCGGCCAGCTGGCGCAGGCGCGCCAGCGCCATGGCCTCGGCCAGTTTCTGCTTGTCAGCCGGGGCGTTCTTGCCGTAGGGCGCCAGCAGGCTTTCGGCGATCAGGATGTCCTGCCGCACGCGCTGCGAGCCGAGTGTGACGGCGCCACGGATAATCTCGCCGGTGCGCGGATCGGCCAGCGCGTTCCCGTACGACCAGCCACGCGTGGCGCGGTGAACCCAGTGGATCACGTTGTAGCGGATGTCCATCGCGTCCACGCCTTCCGGCAGCAGCTCGACGCGGTAGGCGTCCTTGAAGCCGGCCTTCTCGAAGGCGCTGGCCCACCATGACGCACCGGCGATCAGCGCCGAGCGCACCGGTTCAGGCGCGCCACGGTCGACGTAGTAGACGATGGGCTTCTTGACCGTGCTGACCGCCGCCGATGGATCGGTTTTCTCGAGGCGGTGGCGTACCTGCCAGTGCACGTCGATGCTGCTGGCGAGCGGTGTGGCGAAGTCGTAGTAGGTGGCGTCGAAGCCGCCGGAATATGTATGGTAGCTGCGCGGGTGCCAGCCGCCCGCGCTGGTGCCGATGGCGGGCAGCCGCACCATGCTGATGCGCTGGCGTAGCGACAGGCTGCTGGCGTCCGCCGCGACCTGGCGCACATACTCGGCTTGTCCGGGCCCGGCAAAGGTCAGCAGCGATTCCAGTTCGACGTTGTCGGGGAAGGCTTTGGCCTGCTCCGCCAGCACCGCGCTGCGCGCCACATCGACCTGATACGCGCCCTGCTTGGCCCCGGCCAGCCGCGCGCCAACGCCGTGGCGGTCGACCAGCAGGAAGCTGGAGAAGTCGACCAGATGCCGCTCGCCTTCGCTGGCGAGGATGTCGCCGGACCACAGCACGCCGCTGGCGAACGATTCGGAGACGGCGGCGCGTTCGTCCTTGTCCGCCGAGGCGGCGATGAAGTTGGTGTTCTGCTGCACCAGGAACAACCTGGCGCCGTGCTTCTCGAAATGCACCATGCGCATCTCGCCCGGCTGGCCGCGATCGAGGCCAACGTCGTTCGAGCCGAGCGCATAGGGCAAGGAGCTCAATAACAGAAAGGGCTGCTCCAGCGCCGACACGGACAGCAGCACCCTGCCCTTGGCCGTGTCGCGCCAGACGTCGATGAAGCCGGGCTGCGATTGCATGCCGCGCGTGACATCGGCGATCTTCCTGACCGCCGGCTGCGACGCGGCGGCCGTACTATCGGCGGCGGTGGCCAGCCCCGGCGCCACGCCCGACATCAGAATGGCGAACAGCAGCGGTCCGGCGGCTGGCGCGGCCCTCACTGCTGGCCCGCCGCTTTGACCGACTCCACGGCGCTGTCCATTTTCAGCGCACGGCTGAGGAAGCCCCAGCGGTCCGCCACTTCCTCGATCTGCTTGGTGGTTGGCTTGCCGGCACCATGGCCCGCCTTGCTGTCGATGCGGATCAGGATGGGCGCACCGCCCGCCTGGTCGGCCTGCGCGGTGGCGGCGAACTTGAAGCTGTGCGCCGGCACCACGCGGTCGTCATGGTCGGCGGTGGTGATCATGGTCGCCGGGTAGCAAGTGCCCTTCTTCAGGTTGTGCAGCGGCGAATACTTGACCAGCGCCTTGAACTCGTCGACATTGTCGGACGAGCCGTAATCCGAAGTCCACGCCCAGCCGATGGTGAATTTATGGAAGCGCAGCATATCCAGCACGCCGACCTGCGGGATCGCCGCCGCGAACAACTCGGGACGCTGCGTCATCGCCGCGCCGACCAGCAGGCCGCCATTGCTGCCGCCGCCGATGGACAGCTTGGCCGGCGACGTGACCTTGTGCGCGATCAGCCATTCGGCCGCGCCGATAAAGTCGTCGAACACGTTCTGCTTTTGCAGCTTGGTGCCGGCCGCGTGCCACGATTCGCCGTACTCGCCGCCGCCGCGCAGGTTGGCCATCACGTAGACGCCGCCCATTTCCAGCCACGCCAGGTTGGCGACCGAGAACGACGGCGTCAGCGAGATATTGAAACCACCGTAGCCATACAGGTAGGTCGGATTGCTGCCGTCGAGCTTCAGTCCCTTCTTCGAGACGATGAACATCGGCACCCGGGTGCCATCGCGGCTGGTGAAGAACTCCTGGCGCGTTTCAAACGCGGCCGGGTCGAAGTCCACCTTGGCCTGGCGATAGACGCTGCTCTTGTTGGCCTTCAGGTCGTAGCGGTAGATGGTGGTCGGCGTGGTGAAGCTGGTGTACGAATAGAAGGTCTCCGTATCTCCGCGCTTGCCGCCGAAACCGCCCGCCGAGCCGAGGCCGGGCAGCTCCAGGTCGTGCAGCGGCTTGCCTTTGAGGTCGTACACCTTGACCAGGCTGTGGGCGTCGCTCAGGTAGTCCACCAGCAGCTGGTTGTTGACGATGGAGGCGGACACCATGGTGTTCGAGCTTTCGGGGACGATCTGCTTCCAGTTCAGCACACCCGGCTTGCGGGTATCGATGGAGATGATGCGGCCGCGCGGCGCATCGCGCTCGGTGCGGAACCAGAACACCATGCCATCGTTGCCGATGAAGTTATACGCCGCATCGAAGTCCTCCAGCAGCGGCACCACCTTGGCGTCCTTGCGCGACAGGTCCTTGTAGTAGACGCGGTTCTTGTTCTCCGTGCCTTGCGAGGCGGAGATGATCAGGAAGCGGCCGTCCTCGGTGACCTCGGCGCCGAAGCCCCAGTCCTTGTGATCCGGACGGTCGTACACCAGCGTGTCCGCGCTTTGCGGGGTGCCGATCTTGTGGAAGTACAGCTTCTGGAAGTAGTTCACGTCGGCCAGCTTGGTGGCTTCCTTCGGCTCGTCGTAGCGGCTGTAGAAGAAGCCCTTGCCGTCCTTGGTCCAGGCGGTGCTGGAGAACTTGACCCACTTGACGTGGTCTTCGAGGTCCTTGCCGG